>JADMIO011478638.1_pt1 | contig 103895 bp, 103 predicted proteins | sample 8958161 | NCBI WGS metagenome assembly JADMIO01 (sample SAMN16585339, study PRJNA669376) | soil metagenome | isolation source: Crop rotation soil | place: USA: Cullars Rotation, Alabama | collected 2011
CGCGACAACTTGTCCACGTGGAATTCTAAGCTTAGGATCCCAATGTGCTGGAAAGAAGCGTCGATGAGAAAATCGTAAAATGCAAATTCATCGGTAAAAAATTTGCAGTTAATAAAGTACGCGTCGAGTATGCCTGCTGAATCGGAAACATCCAATGCCGCAACTAATTCTCCGCCCACATCCTGTATGGCTTTTAAATGACGCGGTGCGATATAGCCTGCAGCGCCGATCAGTGCAAATTTTTTAGAGGTCATCAAAGCCGGGTAACAATATTATTTTTTAATTGATATTTTTCATTCGTGCGGATGCAGGCCGCAATTCCCTGTTCGTCAAAATCCAGTTTATAGCCGGCCGCGCTGACCCAGCAAGTTTGCCTGGCAGGGTTGCCGACAAATAATGCATGATCCGGAACATCTTTTGTTACCACGCTTCCCGCTCCGATGAATGCAAATTTACCAATGGTCACGCCACAGATGATCGTCGCGTTAGCACCGATCGTTGCGCCGGGCTTTACCCATGTTTTTTTGTATTCACTTTTCCGCTCTATAAAGCTGCGCGGATTGATCACATTAGTAAAAACGGCAGATGGCCCGACAAACACATCGTCTTCCAGCAAGACACCTTCATATACCGAAACATTGTTCTGAATTTTTACGCGATTGCCGATAGCCACGTGGTCTGCAATAAAAACATTTTGACCCAGGATACAATGTTCACCGATGACAGCATGTGGCATAATGTGGCAAAAGTGCCAGATCTTGCTGCCATTTCCTACCTTTGCGCCATCATCAACAACCGCGGTGTGGTGAATATATATGTCGGAATTTTCCTGCATTATTTTTTAAAGTACTCGTGTATCGAATCACAAATGTACGACAAAGTTGTATTATCCAAATCGGTATGCATCGGCAAGGACAAAACAGTTCGGCACAATTTTTCCGTCACAGGCAAATGGATGCTGCTATTATAATATCCTTTCTGGACATATGCAGGAACAGGATAGTAATTGACAGCAGGAATATTTTTTTCCTGTAAATATTTTTGCAATGCGTCGCGATGCAATTCTTCTACCTGAAGGGCATATAAGTAATAAGTATGATTTTTGGTTTTTTGTGGAAGTTGAATGGCAGCTATACCGCTTAATGCCGAATCATAAAATGCAGCAGCTTTTTTTCTTCGGGAAATAAGATCATCCAGGTGATTTAGCTTGACGCTCAGAATAGCAGATTGCAGGGCATCCAGTCTCGAATTTATGCCGACAATTTCATGCATATATTTTTTTTCCGATTGTCCGTGGTTGGCTAAGACCCGTATTTTTTTCGCAATGGTTTCATTATTGGTTAATACAGCGCCGCCGTCTCCATAACAGCCGAGATTTTTTGTCGGGAAAAAAGAGGTCGTTATAATATGGGTATTTCCTGAAAGATCTTTTTCAGCTGCGATACTTTGCGCGTTGTCTTCAATCACAACACAATTATGTTGTTGAGCAAAATCTGAAATAGATTGCATGTCACAATATTGCCCAAACAGGTGAACCGGTAAAATAGCTTTTACTTCATGTGTGTAAACAGCAGCAATGGTTTCATCTGTACAATTAAATGTATTTGAATCCACATCGCAATACACCGGCTCGTATCCTAAAAACCGGATCATTTCTACCGGTGCGATATATGTAAAAGCCGGAACAATGATCTTGCTTCCCTTGGGCAGATCCAATGCCATCAGCGCCAGCTGCAGGGCATCGGTGCCATTGGCACATCCGATAACATGGCAGATATGCAGATACGCGGCCAATTCATCTTCAAATGCTTTGACGGTTTTCCCGCCTATAAAAATTCCATCCTGCAACACAGATGCTATCGCTGCATCCAATTCATTTTTGAACTCACGGTATTGTTGCGGAATGTCGGTAGAAGATACGATCACAAAATAAGTTTGGGAAGAATTTAATTGCCCTCTTGCAATTCCGGAATTTCCTGCATAATAAATTCCAGCATATCCGGGCACCGGCTGATCATCGTCATGCCCAGTTGCATAGCGAGCTTTTCCATAAATTTTTGTTCTGCATCGGCCCCTTTTTTATCGAGATATTCTTTTTTTAATTCTTTAGCGTAAGGCTTGGTTACTTTCTGAATGCAATTTTGAAACTCTTTTCCTTTGAGTGACTGGCCTTCATCTTTGCTGGCCTGCAGGCATTCACAGACACCATCCGTTACTTTGTTCAACAACTCACTGCTTGCTGCAAACCCGAATGAAGGGGAAATAAAAAACGCGATCCAGAAAATTGTAATGCGTATCATGATTTATGTGTATTTGCTTTTTTGAACTTCTTTATGCCGGAAACAAGTTACAAGATGATCGTTGATCATGCCTGTAGCCTGCATGTGTGCGTACATAACTGTCGTGCCTAAAAATTTAAATCCTTTTTGTTTCATGTCTTTCGTAATGGTATCCGACAAAGCGGTATTTGCAGCAGCATCTTTTAATGACTTTAATTGGTTTACGATCGGTTTGCCATCTGTAAAATTCCAGAAATAGCTGCAAAAATCGCCGTGTTGTTTCTGTATGTCAAGAAAAACGCGGGCATTATTCACACTCGATTCTATTTTAGCGCGATTCCGAATGATGCCTTCATCCTGCAGCAATTTTTCTATCTGTTTCTGGTTGAACCTTGCCACTTTTTCGGGGTCAAAATTGGCGAAAGCCTTCCGGTAGTTTTCACGCCGCTGCAAAATAGTCCACCAGCTCAGACCTGCCTGCGCCGATTCGAGCACCAGGAACTCAAATTGTTTCTGATCATTCCAGACCGGAACGCCCCATTCTTCATCGTGGTATTGTTCGTAAAGCGGTTTGCCTATACACCAGCCGCAGCGTTGTTTTTCTTTCATGATTTAACGGATTAAAAATACAACTTATTTTATTCATTTTTGTAAGGTGAAATCCATCAGCAGCGCCCAAAACCCTTTGATCAAACAGGTCCTCGATCTGCAATCGGGCTCAAAAGAGCGCCGCAAACAAGGGCTATTTGTGATCGATGGCTGGAAAGAAACCCACATGGCGATTGAAAACGGGTATGATATTCACACTATTTTATATCGTAAAGGACTGGATGAGCGGCTAATAAAAAGCAAGGCCGAAAAAATTGAAGTGTCGGAATCGGTATTTGATAAGATCGCATACCGGGGCAGTACGAGCAAAGTAGTTTCACTGGCGGTGCCCAAAAAACATGAATTAGATATGTTAAAGCTTTCATCCGATCCGCTGGTACTGGTTCTGGATGCCGTGGAAAAACCGGGCAATCTCGGCGCTATGTTGCGTACGGCTGATGCGGCGGGGATCGATGCCGTGATCGTTTGTGATACGGCCACGGATATTTATAACCCAAATGTCATTCGAAGCAGTGTAGGTTGCGTTTTCAGCGTTCCGGTTGCTGCATCCTCGCGCGCAACATGCCTGGAATTTTTGACAAAGAAAAAGATACGGATCTTTACAGCTTCGCTAAAAGCTTCAGAGAAATATTTAAAACAGGACTATAAAAAAGCAACGGCCTTTATTTTAGGTACCGAAGCCACCGGCGTTGATGCGATTTGGGAGGAGGCGTCCGACAAAAACATCATTATTCCTATGCGCGGACAAAATGATTCGTTGAATGTTTCGAACACTGCGGCCATTCTGTTGTTTGAAGCACTAAGACAAAGAGGTAAATAATATTTTTAATAATAAATCATATACCATGGAAAAAAAATCAGTAACCCCTGTCCGATTGTTTTTTGATAAATTCAGCACGAAAGCGACGAAAGTAACAGGAAGCCCGAAAGCATTTTTTATTGCATTGAGTGTTGTAATTATCTGGGCAGCCACAGGAGCCTTGTTTAATTTTTCAGACACCTGGCAATTGGTCATCAATACCGGAACTACTATTGTTACTTTTTTGATGGTGTTCCTGATCCAGCAGTCGCAGAATAAAGATACGATGGCCTTGCAGATCAAGATCAATGAATTGGTTGCCTCATCTGACAAAGCCAGCAACCTGCTGATCGACATTGAAGATCTGACTGAAGCCGAAATTGAACACCTGAAAGAATATTATATACGCCTGTCAGAATTAGCGAAGAAAGAAAAAGACTTGCAGAAATCACATTCCTTTAGTGAAGTAGAAACAGCGCATAAGGCGAAATACGGACACAAAAAATAAATAATAAAACGATTAACCAGAGATCCGTATATATAAGCCGATTGAAATAAAAACACCAATAACCAGTGCACTGATGATAAGTATGGCTTTTCCATGTTTGCGGGTACTTGTATCAAACGTGTAATATTTATTGCCATCTTCATCTATCGTCTTATACCACAGAAAATATAAACCCGAAACAATTCCCAGCAGGCAACCCCCAAAAGAAACAGGCGACCCCATAAAGAACCAGATCAACACGCCGCCGAAAATAGCCGCGCCATATCCAAAAATGATCCAGGCCGTATCGCCCTTTCTGCCTTTGGTTAAAGCTACACGTTTTTGTTGCCGGATCATTTCTATTTCAAAATCTTCCATCTCGTTTCCGCGCTCCCGGAGGAGGCGTCTGGCAAACTCTACATCCTGTGCGCTCCATTCTTCTGAGTTTAAGAGAATGTCGGTGAGTTCTTCAGTAGAAAATTCCTGCAGGTAATAATCGTTCGGCATTATTGCTGCGCCGGCCCATTGTTCCTTTATTTCATTGGCCCTGCTAAAGTCAGAAGGGCGCAATTTTAGTACAGTATAATCATATCGGATAATGTGCAGAGCATCGGTACGGGCAACAACTTCTTCCAACTGAAAAGGGATTCCATGTTCATTCAGACGCAGGGCCGTTTCTTCTGCATCGTCAAAATGATCAAAACGCTCGTATATTTCAAATATCTCCGGCACGGGTTTGTGTTTTTACTATTGTTTTCTCAAAATACTGCCACAACTCATCGTCTTTAGGCGCTGGCGCCATGATCTCGATGACCTTTTTGGAGACGGGATGTGTAAATTCTATTTTCCGGGCATGCAGGTGAATACCAGCATTCGGGTTGCTGCGGTCAAAACCATATTTCAGATCGCCTTTGATCGGGCAGCCAATACTAGATAACTGGGCGCGTATCTGGTGAAAGCGTCCGGTTAGGGGTTTGACTTCGAGTAAATAATATTTATCCGATTGTGTCAACACTTCATATGTCAGTTCGCAGTGTTTGGAGCCCGGAACTTCTTTATTAAACAACCTGGCCTTTTTTATTTTCTCGTCTTTGATCAGGTAATGTTTCAGCGTATCCGAATTTTTGGGAGGCTTATTTTTTACCACCGCCCAATAGGTTTTTTGTATGGTCTTGTCTTTAAATAACTGGTTCATGCGGGCAAGCCCTTTGGAGGTACGCGCAAACAACACAACACCCGATACCGGCCGGTCGATGCGATGGATAACGCCGACAAAAACATTACCGGGCTTCTGGTATTTTTCCTTTATGTATTCGCATACAAATTGTGAAAGCGGTGGATCCTGCGTATCGTCTCCCTGGACGATATCCCCACTTTTTTTATTAATGGCAATAATGTGATTGTCTTCGTATAGGACTTCCAGTTCCAAAGTAGTGGTTTGCTGTAAAAATAATCCAATTTTTTAAATGAAGTTTTTAGCTTTACACAAAATACAAAATGTCCAGGCCTCCCATCATCCTACTCGGCATGCATCGCAGCGGAACTACCATGATCACCAGGGTTTTGGAGAACTTAGGGCTCTTCGTTGGGGCAGAAAAAGAGGTCAACAACGAAGCGTTATTTTTTTACGAGATCAACAACTGGATCTTCAGCATACACACGGCGAAGCCCGAATTGCCGTATAATATGCGTTACACCAACCCGGCCTGCGAAAAGGTGATCCTCGAGTCGCTGGACTATTTTTTGTCTTCCGGCAGGAAAAAACAATATTTGGGTGGGTTGAACGGAAAATATTCATCGATCAAAGACCTGGATATTCCCTGGGGATGGAAGGATCCCAAAAACACCTTTACGCTCAAATTCTGGAAACAGCTTTTTCCGGATGCCCGGATCATTCATATTTACAGAAATCCGATCGATTCGGTGGCGAGCTATATCGAGCGCGACCTGGAGATAAAGAACCGTTTTGAATGGAACTGGAAAAAGAAATTTAAACGCCGTTTCCTGGTCAGCAGGGATTTCCACCAGAATTTCCGTTTGATCAATATTGAAGAAAGCTTTGCGCTTTGGAAAGAATATGTGATACAGGCAAGAACCTGGAAACATGAGTTTGAAAATTATATAGAAGTGAAATATGAAGACTTCCTCGCTGATCCGGAAACACAAACCAAAAGATTAATTGATTTTACCGGCATACAACCTTCGCAGGAGCAGATCACAAAAGAGACACAAAATCTGGATGCGACGAGAGCATATGCTTTCCTGCAGAACCCGGCCTATTATGAGGCATATCAAAAATTAAAAAATGATGAATTGGTCAAACAGCTCGGCTACGACGGGTTGTAAATAAAAAGTCATGATCGATATTTTGTTAGCGACATATAACGGGGGGAAGTTTTTACAAAAACAATTAGACAGCCTGTTCACGCAAACCATCCGCGATTTCCATTTGCTGATACGGGATGATGGCTCTGCCGACAATACCTTGCAGATCATCGAAGCCTATCGTCAAAAATTTCCGGAACAGATCACGTTGATCACCGATGACAAAAAAAATGTAGGCGCAACACAAAATTTCGGCATCTTATTAGAACATTCAAAAGCCGATTATATTTTTTTCTGCGATCAGGATGATATCTGGCTGCCCGAAAAAATTGAAGTTTCTTTAAATGAATTACAACAACTGGAACAACAACACCCGGGCAAACCTTGCATGGTGTACAGCGATATGAAGCTGATCAACGACGAAGGAGAATTATTGTCAGAATCGGAATGGAGTGAGCTGCATCTCGATCCGCAATATTTTGTTTTTAACCGCTTATTGATACAAAATATACCGCATGGCTGTACGATGGCTATTAACCGTCCATTGCGGGAACTTGTTTTGCCGATCCCTCAACAAGCCATGTTGCACGATCACTGGATCGCTATTGTTGCATCTTTATTCAGCGCGAGCAAGGCCATCATAAAGCCGACGATGCTCCTCCGGTTTCATGAAAAAAACGTAACGCGCAAAGCGTATACCTTTTCGGAAAAAGTTAAACGGTTGGTCGATAATTCTTTGTCGGATGAAGAATATGAAAAAATGGTGGAACGTCGTGTCGGGCAAGCGAAAGCTATCAAAGATCAATTTTCCGCTAAGCTGACACCCCAGCAACACCATATTCTCGATCAGTTAATATTATTGAAAGAAACCAGAGGCTTCCAGCGTATGCTGATCTATATACAAAATGGATTCTACCGCACAACTTTTCGGCACTCCCTGAAGATGATCCTGCGAGGTTAATTCCGTTTTTTCGCTTATTTTTATTGCCTGATGAAAAACGTACTCATTACCGGAGGCGCCGGTTTTATCGGCTCTAATTTATCTATATCACTTATAAACAGTGGCTATACTGTTACTGTTCTGGATAATCTTCATCCGCAAATTCATGGCGATAACCCGGATCAGACCTCGCCGTTATATTGCCAGATAAAAGATAAAGTTCGGTTTATCCGCGGAGATGTATTAAATAAAACAATCTGGGAAAATGCGTTACAAGGACAACAAATTGTCGTGCACTTCGCAGCCGAGACAGGTACCGGCCAGTCGATGTATGAAGTGGAACGCTATTCACAGGTCAATGTGATCGGCACTTCTGTTTTATTGGATCTGCTGACGAATTCCGATCATTCGGTAGAAAAGGTGATCATTGCTTCATCGCGCTCAGTGTATGGCGAAGGAAAATACTGGTCGCCGGCCATGGAAGAAGAAGTTTTTCCATTAGCGAGGAAAGAAGAAGATCTGCTGAAAGGCGATTTTGAATGTAAGACGCCGAATAGCGATGAAACAGCGGAAGTACGAGCCACAGATGAAAATTCGCGCATCCAGCCCAATTCCATTTACGGACTTTCCAAATATTACCAGGAACAAGCGGTGATGACGATCTGTACTTCGCTGAATATTCCCTGCGTGGCACTGCGTTTTCAGAATGTATATGGCCCCGGTCAATCGCTTTCAAATCCGTACACCGGGATACTGGCAGTTTTTTCCACGCGTATCAAACAACAAAAACCGATTTATATTTTTGAAGACGGGAAGGAAAGCCGCGATTTTGTTTTTATTGATGATGTAGTAAAAGGCGTGCAGCTTTGCATCGAAAAAAATGAAGCCGATTATAAAGTATTGAATATCGGAACAGGCATACAAACAACAGTCTTGCAGGTAGCAGAAACGCTGATGAAGAATTACGGCATCGAAGTAGAAGCAGAGATCACCGGGCAATTTCGCAAAGGCGATATACGCCACAATTTTGCTGACATCAGCCGGGCACAAAGAACCATCGGCTTTACACCTTCCGTTTCGTTTGATGAAGGCATACGAAAATTTACAGAATGGGTCAACGCACAGGAATTGCAGGCAGATAATTACGAGCAATCGCTGGATGAAATGCGCAAACGAGGGTTGATGAAATAATTTCTATGAAGAAGATCGGCGTCGTTACAATTACCTATAACAGCGGACAGGTTATTATTCCATTCATGCAGTCTGTGCTGGCGCAAACACACCACAATTTTATTTTGTATATCATCGATAATATCTCTTCGGATAATACGCTGGAGATCTTGAAAGAATATAGCGATCCGAGGATAGTCATCATACCCAATAAAGAAAATGTTGGCGTAGCCGCCGGTAATAATCAAGGCATAAAAAAAGCAATAGAAGATAATTGCGAATTGATCATGCTGCTGAACAACGATGTGGAATTTGAAAATACGTTGTTTGAAAAACTAACCGTATTGCTGGAAGAACAACCCTGCAGTTTGGTTGCGCCTAAGATGTTATATCATCCGGAAACCAACCTGATCTGGTGGGCCGGAACCAAATTCAAAAAAATAAACGGCTGCATGACCAGCCACATCGGTATACAGGAAGAAGACTGGGGGCAATACGATCAAATCGAACAAATGGATTATGCGCCGACCTGTTGCGTGCTGCTAAAAAAAGAAGTGATCGACGATATTGGCCTGATGGATGAGAAATATTTTGCCTATTACGACGACACCGATTTTTTCTACCGCATACACGAACAAGGAAAACACAAATTATATTATTACCCGTTCGTCAAATTTTATCATAAAGTGGGCGGACTTTCCAAAATGAAAGAAGGCGGAGCGAAAAAATTTAAGTTCAACGATTTCTATATTCACCTCAATACCCGCAACCGGGTTTATTACCTCCGGAAGCAACGAAATTTCTGGAGTTGGGTGAATATCGGCTATTTTTTCTTCAAGATGAATCTGCGATTTCTCTTCAGCGGGAAATACCACGTAAACGGGCATACTTTCAGCCTGCTGAATCGCTCCTTTTTCCAAGGGCTTCGCCTCTAAAAACTTTTGTTTTATATCAAGAAAATCAATGGTTTAACAGATTTTTTACAAAAATACCTACCTGCTTTTTAGTATAGCCTAAATTATGGGTTGTATCTTTGTAACTCAATAACCCAAGCCTATAGCGCCTTTATACATTCGACCTATTTAAGAGTAAATTTTTTTATTAGTTCCATGCGTATACAATCTATCCTATTAGTTTGGTTAGTGGTGATTTTCCCACTCAATAACATAACAACCTACGGCCACAACGGCATCATCCCTGAGAAAACCCGAACTGCGGTTCCACAGGCGTTTGACCTAGCCCCGGAAACTGATTCCCCATCTGGAGAGAATAGTTTAATAGAGGAATATATCGATGCATTTAAGGTCATTTCCCCGGAAGCGATCAAATATGCGTTGAGCGGTTATGCCTATCTCGATGAACAAAACCGGCTTTGCAAAAAAGATATCATTACGATTGTCGATTTCAGCAAACCTTCTACGCAAGAGAGATTGTACGTCGTCAACCTGAAGACAAAACAGATCCTGGCAAAAAGCTTAGTGGCGCATGGCCGCAACAGCGGAGAAGTATACGCCAATAAATTTTCCAATAGTTCAGAATCGTATCAAAGCAGCTTAGGTTTTTATGTAGCATCAGAAACCTACGATGGCAAGCATGGCTATTCCTTAAAGCTCGATGGCATGGAAGCCGGCTTTAACAGCAATGCACGCGATCGCGGTGTCGTCGTTCATGGAGCGGATTATGTAAGCTATAATTTCATCAATGCTACAGGAAGATTGGGCAGAAGCCAGGGTTGTCCTGCGCTGCCGATGAGCAATTACCAGCAGATCATTTCACTGATCAAAGGCGGTTCCTGCTTTTTTATCTATCATCCGAATAAATACTACCTGGCGCATTCGCCTATTTTGAAAAATTACAACGAAAGTTCATTAGCGGATGTCGTTTCTTCCGTTACTTCCGTCAATTAATTTTTTGCGAGCTATCCGGTAAAATTTTCACAGAATCTTTAGCAGGTTTTTCAACAACCGGAATAAATTGCCAGGCAGCAACACTATCTTTATTGGAAGGTTGCTTCAATGCTAAGGGACTTGGAGGCAACCCGGGTTTTTTTCTTCCGAAAATATATTCCATCATTTCGATGTCGCGTTTATAGACATCCGTATAATAATGTAGTTTCCCATCCCAATCTACTTCCGCAGTAAAATATTTAAAAAATACCGGTATTGGTTTTTTTAGTTTGAAGCTTTTGGTTTGCACTTTCGATTGTTTCAATGCTAACAACGAATCATACGTGATCTTAAACGTATCCATCTGCATCAGGTAAGCTGCCACTTCCAGCGGATCCTGCACACGAACACAACCATGGCTTTGCGCGCGGTAATCACTTTTAAACAGGTATTTCGAAGGCGTATCGTGTAAGTAGACAGAATACTTATTCGGAAATAAAATCTTCACGGCGCCCAATGAATTATTCGGCCCCGGCGGTTGTATCACTTGTGTCCAGTTGCCTGTTTTGGTGACATTATAGCCTTTAAAGCTTTTCATTTCTTTTTTAATAATCGATTGCGGTACGCTCCAGCTGGGCCATAAAATGATATTGTCAATGCCGCTATTCAGCGTAGGAGTAGGATGTGATTTGTCTGCTTTCCCGATCACCACATTTTTTTCCATTTTAACTGAATCGCGTTCGATGATGCGCAATTTACAAGAGGGGAGATTCACCCATACATAACGGTCGGGAACGGTGTAATCTTCTCTTCGCCACCGGTCAGCATTCACGGCAAGCAATTGAAATTTTAAAGAGTTGTCGCGCTCCAGTGTTTTTTGCGTCATCATCCCGATCTTTCCATCCGGGTTTAAATTGTTGTCTTTTTGAAATTGTTTTAACGAAGCATAGAATGCTGAATCATCCTGTTGCAAACTATCTGCCAGGTAGTGATGCACGACCAACGCCTTGCGAGCATCGTTCACGGCTCCGGCAGAATCGGATTTCGGATCGCGGATATAAATAGGTTCAGTTGAAATATTATTTTTTGAAACAAAATCTTTTAAGGCTTTCATGTAGCGATCGTATATAGGGTTTTGTGGTTCCAGTGAATGAAATGCATTATCGATCGAGCTTCCTGCTGAAACAGCGGCAAAAAGTTCAACATATTTCTTTTTGGATGACCAGAAATTAGAATTGACGCCCTGGATCGTATCGGCAAACATACCGTGATCGAGATGTAAAGCCATTTCACAAAAAGCACGTGTTAAATAGGTTTCCAGCTCTTTGGCGAGTTCGTAATCGACGGCAGGAGCAATCGTTTCCAATGAATCGCGCAAGGTGTTCAGTATTTTTACCGAATACAGGTTTTTATTCAGGCCATAATATTCCGCGGTATTAACGACTTCAAAAAGTTTTTTTCCTTTATCGGATAAAATATTTTTAGAGACCCATACAGGATGGTATTGATTGTTTTTATAAACTTCTTTGGCTACTTCCTGCCAGCTCAGGTATTTCGAGCTGTCTACCACTTTAGAGGGCAAACGGGGAATGTAATCCTTCAATATTTTGGTCATTTCCAGGTTAAACTCCGAATCGCTTCCCGGAATGTTCACCGGCAGTGCTTCGGTGTGCTTCTTGCAGCTTTTACAGGATGGAAGTAGCAATATTCCAAATGCAAAAATCACCAATAATATGATTTTTGAGAGATACTTGTTTTCAGGAAGGAGGGCCGCGGCTTTGATCATGAAACGTAACATAAAATTAAGAAAAATCTTCTCTCTAATATTTTAATTTTACAGACTAATTTTTTTGTATGAAAGTAGCTGTAGTTGGTGCTACCGGTTTAGTCGGTGGCGAAATGTTGAAAGTGTTGACCGAGCGTAATTTTCCGGTAACTGAGTTGATCCCTGTGGCATCCGAAAGATCTGCAGGTAAAAAGGTTTCGTTCAAGGGTAAGGAATGGACGGTTGTTACGCCACAAACAGCTATTGAGATGAAACCTGAGCTGGCGATCTTTTCAGCCGGCGGCTCTACTTCGCTGGAATGGGCGCCGAAGTTTGCCGAAGCGGGTATTACCGTGGTCGACAACTCTTCTGCCTGGCGTATGGATCCAACCAAGCCTTTGGTTGTTCCGGAGATCAATGCCGATGTTTTAAATAAAGACAGCAAGATCATCGCTAATCCAAACTGTTCAACGATCCAGATGGTGGTGGCGTTAAATCCGCTGCATAAAAAATACAAGATCAAACGCGTCGTCGTTTCTACCTACCAGTCGGTGACCGGAACCGGTAAAAAAGCGGTTGATCAGCTGATGAATGAAAGAAATAACGTAGCCGGCGAAATGGCCTACAAATACAAGATCGACCTGAATGTCATCCCACAGATCGATGTGTTCCTCGATAATGGTTATACCAAAGAGGAAATGAAGATGGTGAAGGAAACCTGCAAGATCATGCGTGATGACAATATCAAAGTTACCGCAACTACGATCCGTATCCCGGTGATGGGCGGCCACTCGGAAAGCGTGAACATCGAATTTGAAAATGAATTTGACCTGGCTGAAGTGCGCAGCCTGCTGGAAAATGCTCCCGGGATAATTGTTGTCGACGATCCTGCTGCACAAAAATACCCCATGCCGATGGATGCGCATGGCAAAGATGAAGTGTTTGTTGGCCGTTTGCGCCGTGATGAAACACAGCCAAAAACGCTGAACATGTGGATCGTGGCGGATAACCTGCGCAAAGGCGCAGCCACCAATGCGGTTCAGATCGGCGAATATTTACTCGAGAAAGGATTGTTGAAATAACTTTTTCCGTTGATGATACATTAAGCTCTGCTCCGGCAGGGCTTTTTTATTTTAACGCTTCATGGTATAAAATTTGATGCAATTCCGCCATGCGGAAAATCTTCCTGCTTTTTGTTTTGCTGTTTTTCGGAATAGTAGTTTTTCAATTTTTTCCGCAGAAAAAACTGCCAACGAATAGGCCTGTTACTAAAATTGTGGTTCATAAAAAACAAAGAAGATTGCAAGTGTATTCGGATAAAATACTTTTGAAGACCTACAAGATCGCACTGGGGTTTACTCCTTCCGGCGCCAAACATTTTGAAGGCGATGGTAAAACACCCGAAGGGCTGTATTCTATTGACAGTAAAAATCCGAAAAGCGTTTGTTACCTGAATTTGGGCGTATCGTATCCTTCGGACTCAGACCGGAAATACGCCGCTAAATATGGAAAGAAAACAGGCGGAGACATAAAGATCCACGGAATTCATCCCAGCATTGCCTGGATAGGCCGTTTTCATTATTTCAGGGATTGGAGTAACGGATGTATCTGCGTGACCAACCCGGAGATCAAAGAATTATACGATCATGTTCCGATCGGCACACCCATAGAGATCTTGCCCTGAAATAAATCCCTTCAAATTTCATTTTCCCTTTTCATTTCTCTAATTTTCAAGAACCAAAATTGATACGCGATGCCTATACGAATGGTCGAGGACGACAACAATCAACCCGATTTCCGCCCGGATGATAATTCCGGCAACAAGGGAAACAGAGGTGGCGGAGGCATAGCAAAGCTTTTACCGCTATTGCTGACCTTTCTTTTCAAAAAACCGTTGATCGCCATCCCGCTCTTGCTGATCGTCGGGGCGTTCTTCTTTTTTGGAGGATTTGGAGGCGGTGGTAAAGCAAACGAAGCATCGCTGGCTACCGGGGCAGACCTGAAAGAGGAAGTGTATGATAAAGCGGAGGTAGGCGCGGCGCTGTCGGAAGAAGAAGGAAAAAATCCATTGCCGGAATATGTGAGCCTGGAAAAATTTGCACCGCAACGTATGAACCAGGGCGAACAGGGATCTTGCGTGGGATGGGGAAGCTCGTATGCTGCCCGTACAATTCTGGAGTCATCTGCCAGCGGTCAAAACCCGGATGATATCGTTTTCAGTCCCTCATTTGTCTATAACCAGATCGGTTTTGAAGATTGCCAGGGAGCGTATATTTCCAAAGCTTGCGAGTTGATGCAAGGTGCGGGTGATGTACCGTTGAAGAATTTTGGCTATACCGACCAGAGTATGTATAATGAAAAAGTCTGGCACCCAACGGAAGACGATTATTCTATGGATGGTTTTGGAGGGCACTGCATGTGTATCATTGGTTATGATGACAGATTAGAAGGCGGTGCATTCCAGATCATGAACAGCTGGGGGCCGGATTGGGGCGAGCAGGGCATCGCGTGGATCCGCTATAAAGATTTCATGCATTTTAATAAAGAAGCGTATGCGCTGAACCTGTTGCCGAAAAAAGGCGAAGCGGCGACACGAAAATTCGCGTGTGCTATCGGCCTGGTCGATAATTCCACCAAACAATATATTCCGTTAAAAAATTCAGGAAATGTTTTTTCTACGATCGACCCGATAGCAAAAGGAACAAAATTTAAAATGGAAGTGCAGAATTCGATCGAATGTTATACGTATATCTTCGGACAGGAGACCGATGGAAGCAGTTATGTGTTATTCCCTTATACGCCCAAACACTCTGCTTTTTGTGGCATCACGGGTTATCGTTTGTTTCCGAGAGATTATTCGATGCAGGCCGATGAATTGGGCAATAAAGATTTTATGGCAGTTGTCGTGACCAAAGAACCGGTTGACTACAAACAACTGAATGATGCTATTAATAAAGCACAAGGCGATTACAAATCAAAAGTCATGCAGGCATTAAGCGGAACGACAATTTCCAATGTCGATTTTCAATCGGAACAAGGCAGAATAGGATTTACAGCAGAATCGGAAAATAAAAATGCAGTAGCAACGATCGTCGAGATCGATAAAAATTAAAACCATATTATGTCATTTATGATTTACGGTGCCAGCGGTTATACGGGCAAACTGACAGTAGAAAAAGCTGTTACAAAAGGATTAAAACCGATACTTGCCGGAAGAAACGAAAGCAATATCAAACCATTGGCGGATCAGTACGGGTTGTCCTATAAAATTTTCGGATTGGACAATGTGGAGGTGATCGCCGGAAACCTAAAAGGCATTCCGTTGGTTTTGAATTGCGCCGGACCCTTCAGCCGTACGGCTAAACAAATGGTGGAAGGTTGTTTGATATCCGGAACACATTATATAGATATCACGGGCGAGATAGAAGTGTTTGAATTGGTAAAATCGTATAATAAGAAAGCGGTAGAACAAAATATCATCCTGATGTCGGGAGTCGGTTTTGATGTAGTGCCGACCGATTGTATGTCAAAATATCTCCACACCCAAATGCCGGATGCTACACATCTCGAGCTGGCGTTTATGAGTTTGGGAGGCAGCATTTCGCACGGCACATTAAGCACGATCGTAGAAAATTTGGGTAAGCCGGGCGCGATCCGTAAAGATGGAAAGATAGCATTGCAGGCTTCAGGCGCAGAAGGCCGGGAGATCGACTTTGGCGTCAAAAAACATTTCGCTATGACGATACCCTGGGGCGATGTGTCGACCGCTTTTCACACAACGAAGATCCCGAATATTAAAGTGTTTACGGGCGTTTCCAAAAACAATTATTATTTCATGAAAATGCAGCCGGTCTTTAACCCGTTGCTGAAAACCAGCTTTATTAAAAAGCGGTTACAAAATTACGTTGACAAAAATATTACAGGACCCACTGCCGAACAATTGGAAAAAGGCAAGTCACTGGTTTGGGGAAAAGTGAGCAATGCCAACGGCGAAGTAAAAGAAGCGCGGTTGGAATGCGCGGAAGGCTATAAGCTGACAGCAGAAATGTCGTTGATCATCGCACAAAAAATTTTATCAGGATCTTTAGCGCCGGGATATCATACGCCGGCTGAATTATTCGGACATGAACTTGTGCTGGAAATGGAAGGAGCAAGATTTTATTAAATACAAATGAAGTTGTTGAGGCATTAAACTAAATGCAATTTTCCTTCGGCGTGGAAGACAGCGCGCACGGCGTCCGGGTCTAAAGTAAGCCGTTCCAGCTCCAGTTCGTTTATCGTGCCGTTCACCCATTCATTTTCCTGCTGAAAATCGTTGAGCTGTTCCTGTGCATGAACACGTGCGTGAAAAATTTCTTCCTGGAAATTATAAACGAGAAATCCGGTCAGGAAATGGTTGATCTTATGATGATACCAGTAATCGGCAATTTTCAATAACCAGCTTTTTGTTTTTAAAGTATAATTGAGATTGCGTGTCCGGATAGTATACTGCGGGTTATTAAAAGAAATAGATGCGCTGAAACTGGCGGTCCCGGACAATCGTTTTTTGATGAACCACAAGCGTGCATCTACATAAAAGGGCAGCTCCACACAAGCTTTAGTGCCTTCTACGCCGGTAATAAATTTTTCTAAATGGATGGAATATTTATCCGGAACGATCCGGTAGGTCCTGTTTGCAAAATGATGATCAAAAAAATTCGCAATGTCATCATACCCCGTTTTCGCGTTAATGACCACATTGAAAGTATAGGATAGCCTGTCTTTTTTCCATTCTAAAAAATTCATGGATAGAAGATCTTTCGCGCGATCGATCCGGCGCTGCACAATATTTTCGAGATACGCATCGATATCCAATAGCACTTTCATGTTGTCCAGCACCAGCTCGGTTTCGGTGCTGTAAATTTCTATGGGCTTTAAGGTAACGAGTTGGCGCAGCCGGCTTTGTTTGAACAAAAAGTTGCGCATCTGCCGCCATACCTCAACAAATATGTCGCCACCAACGATCCGTTCAAATAAAGTCATTTCTTCCATCTATTCGAGTCCTGCTTTTTTTATTAAATATTCCAGTTGGCCGGCTTGTAATGGCGTTTCATAAAATTGCTGAATATTCTTGCTGTAATTTATGACTAATGTTGCAGGAATACTGCCTTCCCATCGTTTATCGATCTGCGGGAGCCAGTCAAAACTTTTACCGGCATCCAGCATATACACCGGCGCTGCAATTTTATTCTTGCTGATGAAATTTTTTAATTGCTTTTCGAATTTAGGCTGATCCAGGCTGATGAGCAACAACTGGACATTGGAATTTTTATGCGTTTCGTAAAATTGCATTAGTGCAGGCATCTCTGTCACACAGGGTCCGCACCAGGTCGCCCAGAAATTGACAACATAAGTCGTGTCATTAGCCCGGTAATAGATCTCCTGTAACTGTTTAATACTAAGATGTTTTACCTCTTGTGCCGGGGATAGCTGGGCCGTAAGGAAGAAGAAGCAAAGCGTAAAAAAGGCTGGTGGCAAGAACGGCATATTTTGCATAGGTTAAATTTATAACTAATCAAATTTATTGCCAAAAATATTTGGCTACCTTTGCAAACGTTTTGAAAGAACACAAGCAAATACAAGGCTCCGACTGGCTTAATTTCATGGCTTTATCCGTTGTCTGGGGGTTTTCCTTCTTTTTTATCAAAAAAGGGTTGGAAGCATTCGATCCCATACAGGTAGCGGCATTCCGCATGACTATCGCCTTTCTCGTTTTATTGCCTTTTATCATCTATCATTTCAAGCGCATCCGTATCCCGTTGCACAAATGGAAATACATTCCTTTGCTCGGATTATTTGGTAATCTCATACCGGCAGTCATGTTCTGTACATCTGAAACGAAGATTGACAGCGGGATCGTCGGTATCATGAATGCAACTACACCTTTATTTGCTTTGTTTATCGGCGCGATGTTTTTTGGTGTGATATTGACAAAAAATAAGATCATCGGCGTATTGGTTGGATTTGTCGGCACAATAATGATCGTTATGTCAAAAATGGATGGAATAACCAAAGGCAATGTCAATCTTTTTATTTTGATGCCTTTGGTGGCAACGATCTGCTATGGTATCAACGCAAATTTATTCAAACGGTATTTCCAGGATGAAGATCCCCTGATCATCGCTTTATTGCAGTACACTGCTGTAGCATTGATAACTACACCCTACCTGTTTTTCTCGGGGGCGATCAAACAAGTGGAATTACAGCCCGAGGTTGCCTGGAACAGCATTAAATATTTGATCTTGCTGGGAACACTCGGGACGGGATTTGCACAAGTTGGATTTAATATCCTGACGCAACGGACCTCCGCATTATTCGCTACGATGACGACATTTGTCATCCCGGTTGTTTCTATCCTGATCGGTTTTTATATAGGCGAAAAAATTCTGGCGATACATATTGCAGGATTAGCAACTATTTTATCCGGTGTATATATCGGCAGCCGGACATAGATCATGTATACATCCATAGAACATATAGAGGAGCTGATTGCTCAGTTTGAGAACACGACAATCCCTGCAGAAGCATGGACGCATCCTGCGCACCTGACTGTCGGATTCTGGCATTTGCTGCATTACAGCAAAGAAGAAAGCATCATTCGACTGCGCAGCAATATCATTACGATGAATAAGGTACACGGAACGCCTAATTCCGCTACGCGTGGCTATCACGAAACAATTACATTATTCTGGATCTGGGTGTTGGAAGAATATATCCGCAGGAATAATTGCGAACATACTTTAGAAACCTATAATCAATTTTTAAACAGTGCGTACCAAAAAAGCGATCTGCTGTTCCAGTTCTACACACGCGAACATCTTTTTTCGGTGAAAGCAAGAGCCATCTGGACGGAACCGGATCTGAAGAACCTGGATTTTGATGCAATAATTTAAATGTCTTTTTCCGCAGGTTTTTTTTCTATATGGGCATGCCTGTGATTGTCGCCAAAAGTAGGGCAATCACATTTTTTCGCTTTGTGTGCCGCGCAGGAAGACAGCAATACAGAAAAAAGAATGGTAAAAAGAAGATAGGATGCCTTTTTCATTTGCTAAATTTACAAAATTATATAACGCAGATAGTATGGCTTTCATTATAGATTGTAAGGGAATTTCACCGAAAATGGGAAAAAACTGCTTTTTAGCACCGAATGCGACGGTGGTGGGCGATGTGGAAATGGGCGAAGACTGCAGCGTGTGGTTTAACGCCGTAGTACGGGGGGATGTCAATTCCATCAGGATGGGCAATAAGGTGAATGTGCAGGACAATGCCGTGATCCATTGCACATATGAAAAAACAAAAACCATTATCGGAAATAATGTTTCCATAGGCCATAATGCAATTGTTCACGGTTGTACGCTGGAAGACAATGTGCTGATCGGCATGGGCGCCATTGTAATGGATAATTGTCATGTAGAACAAAATGCACTGATCGCGGCGGGAGCTGTTGTTTTAGAAGGAACACGGGTAGAAGCAGGGAGCATTTATGCAGGCGTTCCTGCAAAAAAAGTAAAACAGCTGGATGCGGAAACATTTAAAGATCAGAATGAGCGCATCGCGAATAATTATGTTTTTTATGCCGGCTGGTTTAAAGGCAATTTTTGATCCTGATTATATGGTTTCTATTTTAATGTCGGAATCTTTTAATACAGCCAAATAATTACAGCCCAAAAACAATTCGTATTCATAAGAATAAACCGGTAAAGGAGTAAATCCAAACGATAATATCCTGTAAAGATTGTACCGGTCATGCAACAGCAGGTAAAAATCCTTAAAGAAAGTTTTAGTATCTACATTCGGCCTGCCTATTTCGAATTGGATCATTTCTATTTTCCCGGCATTAATTGCCTCTTTAGCACCTGCTAATGCAATATATTCAGCTCCCTCGAGATCCAACTTTAACAAATGTATCTTTTGTAAATGAAATTCTTCCATTACAGTATCAACTGTTGTAGCGGCTACTTTTTCTTTTTGATCAAAAAAGATATTAAAATGTTCATAATTCAAGGGAAAGGTGGAAGCCATTTCTGTATGTGATCCATCTGAATATAAAAATACATCATCGCAAGAATTGCTTAAGGCTTTATTAATTGGAATAATATATTCTATATGTTTCGTGTTAGATAAGAACTCGTCAAAAATTTTTTTAGAAGGCTCAAAAGAGTACATCCTGTACTTTTCCTTCAAGATTCTATTGCACATTAATGCATATTGCCCGATGTTAGCCCCACCATCTATAATTATCACATCCTTTTTTGATAGCAGTAATTTGACCACATTTATTTCTCCGCTAGCTTCTACCCAAAAATACTTGTAGCCATGCTCCATGCCTTTCATGGCCAGGGTATACAAATAATAAAAAAATCCATAAAAGTATTTCTTCCCCAACATGAAAGAAATAAATGCATCCAGGATTTTTTTCAGGAATGTTTTCATTGTGTAAAAATAGTACATTTTGATAAACATTCGGTGTATGTTCCGGATGCCAGTGCCATCTTCCATTATGAAACATTCCAGGTCAGAATAAATGACATTAAATAATTATGTATTTTGTGTGCCAGTTCAGCGTGTAGTGTTTAAATATGGGCGGAGGTTATTCTGCCGGAAAGGTTTAAAAAAGTAAATAATACCGAATGAAAAACAATGCTTTTAAATTATTGCTACTACTCGTTGTGCTGTTCGCTTGCGCTTTTTATTTCCATTTTATATGGAATACTTCCCTGATTTATAAAGGCACACGGTATTTTACTTTGCTGGATGATGCTATGATTGGTATGCGATATGCAAAGAATTTTGCAGCAGGTAATGGATTAGTATATAACCCGGGGGAATATGTTGAAGGATTCACGCATTTTTTATGGGCCGTATACATGGGTATATTGCATTTATTGCCTGTGCACGAAAGCAAATTGCCGCTGTTAATGTCTATAACCAGCGTGATTCTTATTGTTTTCAATGTTTATTATTCCCAGAAGATGCTGAAAATTCTGTTTCATCGGTATTTGCCGGGAGTACCTCTAAATAATAACCTGGTTTGGATATACGTGGTATTGTTTATTGCAATGAATTATGCCCTGCTTTTCTGGTCTGTATTGGGGTTGGAGGTTGGAGTGATCTGCACTTTATTAAACTATATTCAATACCGGATTTATTATCCGTTTGAAAATGAAAAGAGAAATAGCATAGAGTATTCGGCTTTGTTTGTCTTGTTGTTTCTGATTAGAATGGATACTATTATATACTTCATATCTGTCAGCACCCTGTTATTGGTATTCCGGGTTAAGAATTGGCGATTTTTTATTTTGCCGGCTATCCTGATGGGTGTATCTATAATATTATTAACTGCTTTCAGAGTATATTATTACGACGATTACTTGCCGAATACCTACTATTTAAAAGTTTCCATACCATTAAAGGAAAGGCTCTATCACGGTGTCTTATACATGATCAATTCTTTGAAAAATTACATCGGTTTATTATTTGCAATATCCACTTTATTGGTCATCCTGAATTTTAGGAAAACAAAACCTGAATTATGGATGGGATATGTCATATTGTTTACGTCCATGATGTATAATATATATGTAGGTGGTGATACGTGGGAAACGGAAACGTATGTGAATCGTTTTCTTACAACCGGTATTGTTTCATTTTCCCCTTCATTGCTCATAATTCTGTGGATCGCATTAAGCGATCTAAGGCAGTTTAAAAAAATAGGGCTGATGCTTGCATTAATTTTCTTTTTAACAGCCATATATTTTCTGTTTTTTTATCAATCGACATCATCTCAATTGTATTTAAACCGGTTTGGAACAGCAGGGTTGCTTTTTGTAATCTATTCAATGTTGATGGTTGTATTTGCTGTCTATTTCTTTTTTAAAAAACGAGCTTTCCCACAAGCTATATGGGCGATGGCTTTAGTGATCTTGTTAAATATATGGATACAGGTTAATGCCTACAGTTTTCTGAATTATTATTGGTACCGGTCGGTAAACCAGGTAATGATTTCAAAACGCTTATGTATTATAGGATTGCTTTTAAGAGAAAACACAGAACCGGATACAAAATTTGGAGTAGTCCTTGCCGGGGGGATGCCTTATTATTCCGACCGGTATTGTACGGACCTGATGGGCAAATGCGAAAAATATATTGCTAAATCGAATCGCAGGCGAGAAGCACCTTATAAACCGGGGCATATGAAATGGGATTATATCTACAGCATAAATAAATACGACCCGGAGATCATACTCAGGTTATGGATGTACTCACCGGAAGAACTATCATTTATTTTATCCCGGTATAATAATGACAATGGCTTTTTTATCAGGAAGGATTCAAAAATAAAATTCAGCAAAGAAGTATATGATGAGATAATTAAAGAGATTGTCTTCTGATAATTACGACCCTTTGTGCAGAAATGCATTCAGTAATTCCGATAATTTATCCGTATTCACGATCAGGTTTCCGATGTGATCTCCGGTGTCTGTAGCTTCCGGTTCGCAGTTTAAATAGTAATAATTCAGCTGCATGGAGGATGTCAGCGAAAAATAACAATTGTTTTGACCATCCGCATTCCTTCGAAATTCTAATATATTAGTGCCCGGGCGCATAAATAACATGTTAGTCAGCCCGGCCCCATGGATGGACACCAGCCATTCAGCCGATGCTAATAACCCCACTTGTTCTGTCCAGGAAAGGGCTTCTGTTTTGTAAGATTGGAACCCGAACTTTTCGAGAACCTGCAGTACTTCTTCTTCATTCACGATCTTTCTTTTGGTGGCATTAGCTCTGCTGATGTAAATTTTCTTTTCGGAACGGGCTTCTGCACATCCAAGGACATTTTTAATCCTGGCAGACAATTTTTGCATCAAGTCCGAATAGTAATTTCCGGAAACAACAAACTGTGTGCAATACGTGACATCTGTACACTTGTAAATTTTATGATATTCCAGGGGAATGATCTTCTCGGCAGTAAAACCAAAACAGTTTAATGAGGCAGAGATATACTCATATTGAAGATAGTGAGCAGGCAAGAGTAATTTATAATCATTCAGTGAGATATGCCCGGCAAGGAATTCGAGCTTCGGTAAGGCATCTGAAAACCAATGAAAATAACCTTGAGACCAATTATCATGAATAAAAATAACAGGTTCATTAATTTTGCCTTTAGAAAATAAAGTGCATTTGATAAAATTTTTTAACCGGCTATCCGAATAATCGTATCCTATTCGAAGCCCGTCTTTTTCAATCTGGTAATGCTGATAGGCATAGCCTTCGGAATTGACATAGCAATTTTTTAAATTGCGCAAAGCGGGTTCTTGCAACTGGTGTTTATATTCCTGATTGAATAACGCATCATCTTCGGGCAATAAATTGACCGGCTTACTGCGGTATTCTAATAGCACAGGCATATTATTTTACTTCTTCCCGGAAATATTCCAGCGTGATTTTTAACCCTTCGCTGCGATTCACTTTCGGCTCCCAACCCAAAAGTTGTTTAGCTTTTGTGATGTCGGGTTGCCGTTGTTTCGGATCGTCTTTCGGTAGTGGTTCAAAAACAATTTTTGATTGGGTGCTTGTCAGCGATTGTATTTCTTTAGCAAAATCCAACAGTGAAATTTCCTGCGGGTTGCCAACGTTTACCGGCAAATGATAATCGCTCAGCAGTAAACGGTATATGCCTTCCACCAAATCATCTACATAACAGAACGAACGGGTTTGAGAGCCGTCTCCGAATACTGTAATGTCTTCGCCGCGTAATGCCTGGCTCATAAACTGTGGTAATGCACGGCCATCATCCAGGCGCATACGCGGGCCATATGTATTAAAGATGCGCACAATCCGGGTATCAACACCATGAAAATTGTGATATGCCATCGTAATAGCTTCCTGGTAGCGCTTGGCTTCATCGTAAACGCCGCGCGGTCCAATCGGATTCACATTGCCCCAGTATTCTTCGGGCTGTGGATGAACAGTCGGATCGCCATACACTTCCGAAGTGGAAGCGATCAGCATACGCGCCTTTTTTTCCTTTGCCAGTCCCAGCAAATTATGTGTTCCCATCGCGCCGACCTTTAAAGTCTGGATCGGCATTTTTAAATAATCGATCGGGCTGGCAGGAGAAGCAAAATGCATGATATAATCCAGCTTGCCCGGAATATGCACGAACTTAGTTACATCGTGATGATAATATTCAAAGTTTTTTTCAGGAAAAAGATGCTCGATATTTTTGATGTTGCCGGTAATGAGGTTGTCCATACCAATCACATGATAACCTTCTTTCATAAACCGGTCGCACAAATGCGAGCCTAAAAATCCTGCAGCGCCGGTTACTAATACTTTCTTCATTTATTTTGTGATTGTTTTTCTTCCAATGCTGTTATAATAAAAACCGGCTTCTTTCATAGTTTCCAGGTCGTATAAATTTCTGCCGTCAAAGATCACCGGTTCTTTTAAAGCCGATCTGATCTTATCAAAGTCAGCACCGCGAAATTCCGCCCACTCGGTCAATATAGCTAAACAGTCCGCGCCGGTTAGGGTTTCATAATTATTTTCTGCGAAAGTTAATTTTGATTTTTTGTCCGCGGGAAGCCCACTAAAATAATTTTTTACATTTTCCATGCCTTCCGGGTCATAAGCGGAAATTTCCGCGCCTGCATTTATCAGGTCTTCGATGATATAAAGCGCTGGTGCTTCGCGGATATCGTCGGTATTTGGTTTAAACGCCAAACCCCATACTGCGATCTTTTTACCCGAAAGATCTTCACCATAATGATTGAATATCTTTTCAACCAATACATGTTTTTGAAGATCATTCACACGCATCACGGCCTTCAGTATCTTGAAATCGTATTTATTTTCTTCAGCAGTTTTTGCGAGTGCCTGCACATCTTTTGGGAAACAACTTCCGCCATAACCAATGCCGGGAAATAAAAAGCGTTTGCCGATGCGGTTATCGCTGCCCATGCCCATGCGAACGGTTTCTACGTCAGCACCGGTTTTTTCGCAAAGGTTGGCCAGCTCATTCATAAAAGAAATTCGCGTGGCGAGATAAGAGTTCGCAGCATATTTTGTCATCTCCGAGCTACGCTCATCCATAAATAAAATCGGATTACCCTGGCGCACAAACGGGCGGTATAATTCTTCCATCAGCTTACGTGCACGCTCCGAACGGGTGCCTACTACCACGCGATCTGGTTTCATGAAATCATCCACGGCAACACCTTCGCGCAAAAATTCCGGGTTGGAAACCACATCAAATTCTACCGTAGCATTTTTTGCAATGGCAGCACGTGTTTTTTCTGCCGTTCCGACGGGAACCGTACTTTTATTGATAATGACTTTATAATCTTTGATGAGCTTTCCGAGTCGTTCTGCCGTTCCCAATACATAAGAAAGGTCGGCGGAGCCGTCTTCGCCCGGCGGTGTTGGTAATGCTAAAAAGATCAATTTGGCATCGGCGATAGCTTCTTCCAGGTTATTGGTAAAAAACAAACGGCCTTCTTTAATATTGCGCTGGAAAATAACTTCTAACCCTGGTTCATATATGGTGATCTGACCTGCCTGGAGTTTATTTACTTTTTCCACGTCTATATCCACGCAGCACACATGATTTCCTGTTTCAGACAAACAAGTACCCGTAACCAAACCTACATAGCCTGTACCGACCACAGCAATTTTCATTCTTCAAAATTTTGGACTTGCAAAGTTAAGAAATTCATTGGTTTTTAAGTACTTGCGCAGCAGTCTTTTTCTGGGTATCTGCTAAAATAAATAAAGCGATATAATAAAAAGGCATAAGTGGAATCTTGTACCGGGCCAAAGCCCCGAAATTAAAACTGGTAAAACCTACAGAAAAGGCAAAAATGATGGAAAAAATGAGACAGAATTGAACTTCTGGATTAGATATGATCATCTTAAGCAACCTGAAAATACCTGTTCTTAATAATAGTTGAATGGTTAAAAACATAGACACAATACCCTCTATTGCAGCAGGGATGAGCATGATCTTGCGGGCTTCCCAGATATAGGGCCGGAATAATGCGACATTTACAGCCTTGGGAAATACTTTTATTAATCCCGAAGTCGTGTACTCTATGTCTCCAAGATTATAATATGATCCTCCCTGTAGCATGGAAGAATAAACCAACCAGTTTTGAGTATCCTGGGCAGTACGCATCATTTGTTCGAAAGAATATTTTTGGGCGTAAGAACCCATAATTGTTAGAACGAAGGCTCCGCTAATTACGGACAAAATGATCAGAAATGGCGTAGCAATGGCGTTTAAAAATTTACTTTTAATATTATACCGATATCTTGCAAAAATCCATGCAGCCAATGCAGGTCCGAATGCCAGGATTATGTAAACTTTTATCTGTATCAATCCATAGCCACATAGTATAATTAAAATTGGGTTTATGATTATCCCTCTTCGTTTGAAAAATAATTCATATGTCGAATGTGTAAAAACACCCAATAAACCCAGGCATAACGGGTCTTTCATAATGCCACATCCCCAGTACAATACCGAAGGGATAAATAAACATGCAATGGCCATTTCGCGCTCCAGGTGCGGGTACATTTCTCGAAACATCTTGAAAAGCCGCCAACACCCCAACAATGCAAATAACGAATACGCACACGATATGTTGAGGTAGGAAAACAGGCAGAATGGACTTATAAGCAGTCCTATAAAAATTACGAAGTACGACGAATCGGAAAATAGATAACTTCCCGCATCGGGGAAATAGGTCATCAGGAATCTTTTTGTAAAAAACTCATCGGTGTTAAAGAAAATATTATAAACCAGGTCGGGGTCACTGAATAGTAATTGTCGCAATTTCATGATATGCCAGTAGTAAACAAAAGTATCGCCGCCTTTGTAATAAAATTTATTTACTGCCCAGTATAATATGATACAGGAGAACTTTATTTTTAGTGCGAGTAAAAAATATTTCCCCCATTGTTCATTTTTATATTTTTTATTGTAAATAGTCATCCCTATTTTATACAATCCTGCAAAAAACAAGGGTGTAATGACGAGGTCACTCCAAAAGAAGATATCGACAGAACCCGTTTCGGGGACAGTAGGGAAAACATATGTCATACAACTAGCTGAAATAACTTCTTAATAATGTCAAAGAAAAACGGGTTTATCCAATATAACTCCAGCTGAACGGAATACAACGGAGTAAGAATATTTAAAATGGTTACCAGCAGTGCAAATTTATATACAGTATTTGGTTTAATGTATGTGTGAAATGCCATAATGGACAATGGAATACTGAGGATCATATAGGAAAAACTTCTTGTATTATCCCATACCATCAGACTAACTGTAAAGATGAGCATACAAGCTGAAGCATACAATAGAGCAACCCATTTTTGTTTGTTCATATACAGGATGATTGCTGCTAAAAATATGAATATCCAGAAGCCTTTCATTCCTTCGAGTATGCCCAGCCCGATATTATTAAAATTTTGTAGAAATGCAACAGGGCCGATTGTGCCGGTTCCCATATGCAATCCAAAATATTGTATTAGTAAAATTCGGAGGATACCATAAGTAAGTAGTGCTACCCCCATTGCTGCTATATTTCTGACTGGTGAAAAAGGGTTGTTCTCGCGTTTAAAAAGATAAAACCAAATCGGGAATAATAAAGAACCAAACACAGCACGCTCATCTGTAAAATAAGAAAATAATAATACGATCCCCGTAAGCAATGGATTGTTAAAATAGGCAATTAACAGAAAAAAGAAAAACACATAGGAATCCAGGAATCCCCAAACATCTATAAATGCTGAAGTACCCGAATAGCTTGTCGCAAACGCAATCGTCAGCAATACACTCAATTCCCTGTTTTGTGTAATTGACAGGATGAGCAAAAGAAATAGATAAATACTTATAACACCCAAGATGAACTGAATAATGTAAATACCTAAAATATTCAAATGCATAACATGTGCAAAAACCGGTATTGTTAGCCGGAATGCCATTTTGGATTCATGGGAAGCAGGGCCATAATAAACCGGTAAGAAAGGATGATCGATTTGTTTTTTTAATGCTTCATATTTATCAGCAACTACATTTCCGGATAGATAATTATAAAAATAAAGGTATTTGGGAGTACTTAGAAATAAAGACAAGAATAAGCACAAAACCACTGTTTTTAGTTTCCATTGCTTGCTATATGCAAACAAATGCAATTTTGTCTGTATTGCTAAATATATTCTTTCTAATGCATCCATAATAAAGAAAATCAAAAATGTTGCGCGGACATTACAAATATAATTAATTAGTTAGAATCAAATTTTCGAGTGTTATAATGTGAACTGCTTTTTACAATAGAAACGACTCTTTCTATGTAGAATCTTTCAGGCAATAGACAAATAACAGATTTTTTATCGTTAATACGGTCGTTATTGTATAAATATCGTAATTTTAACATGAAATTAAACCGTTTTTTAAACCTGTTATGTCTAAGAAAATATTGATCACCCAATCAAATTACATACCATGGAAAGGTTATTTTGATGCCATCAATACAGTAGATGAATTTGTGATCTACGACGATATGCAATATACCAAACGCGATTGGCGAAACCGGAATATGATCAAAACGCCCAGCGGGTTGTTCTGGTTATCCATTCCCGTGGAAGTAAAGGGAAAATATTTTCAGAAAATAAACGAAACAGTGGTCATAGACAGCAATTGGGGAAAAAAACATTGGGCAACCATCACCCAGTTTTATGCGAAAGCCAGATGTTTTAAAGAAACCAGGGAAATAGTGGAAGGCTTTTATCTGAATATGGAAGAGAACCGGCTGAGTTTTATTAATCAGGCTTTTATCGCCCGGATAAACGAATTCCTGGGAATTAATACGATCATCAGGCGTTCGGAAGAATTTGTGCTGCACGAAGATAAAAATCAACGCCTGGTGGATATTTGTGTAGATGCTGGGGCAACGGATTATTTTACCGGTCCTGCAGCAAAAGACTACATGGATGAATCCTTGTTTGAAAAAGCCAATATCAACGTGCACTATTTCGATTATAACAATTATCCGGAGTATGAACAATTGTATCCGCCTTTTGAACACGGCGTAAGCATATTGGATCTGATCTTTAATTGCGGAAGTGAAAGCCATTTGTATATGAAAACATTTAATAACTAGTCATGGAAAAAAACCGGGATCTGTTGTCCAGGGTGAATCAATATTATTCCGATAAGATCCGGGAGCATGGTGCTACGCCTGCAGGGGTCGACTGGAATTCTACTGCTTCGCAGGAACTCCGGTTGGAACAGCTGCTGAAAATTTTGCCCGCAGAACAAAGCCCATTTAGTATCCTGGATTATGGCTGTGGGTTTGGTACCCTTTATGATTTCCTGGATAAGCAGTACAAAGATTTTAATTATACCGGTTTTGATATTTCTGAAGAGATGATCGGGAATGCAAAAAAATTATATCCGGAGGACGATACACATGATTGGGTAACGAGTCTTCCGGCAGGTAAAAAATGGGATTACATCCTGGCAAGCGGCATATTTAATGTGAAACAGGATGAAGCGCCCGACAAATGGAAAGACTATATCCTGCAGACATTGCACGAAATGAACGATGGTGCAGTAAAGGGATTTTCTTTTAATTTGCTGACCAAATATTCGGATGCGGAATATATGCGGGATTACCTGTATTATGCCGATCCACTGGAACTGTTTGATTATTGTAAAATAAATTTTTCAAAATATGTTGCTTTACTGCACGATTATCCGTTATACGAATTTTCCATCCTGGTAAAAAAATAGTTGATATGGCCAAACTCATCATATTCGGTACAGGCGACATTGCACAGATCGCGAACTATTATTTTGAAACAGATTCGGAACACGAAGTGGTCGCATTTACAGTAGATAAAGAATATTTAAGCGAAAATATATTTGAAAATAAACCGGTAGTGGCTTTTGAAGAGCTGGAAAAAAAATATCCGCCGGTAGAATATAAAATATTTATAGCAACCAGTTATGCCAGGCTCAATAAGATCCGCGAAGAAAAATATCATGCTGCGAAAGCAAAAGGCTATGAGCTGGTCTCTTATATCAGCAGCAGGTGTTCTTATGTATCGCAATATGCATGCGGCGACAATTGTTTTATTTTTGAAGACAATACCATCCAGCCATTTGTGCGTATCGGTAATAATGTGACATTGTGGAGCGGAAATCATATCGGCCATCATTCCGTGATAGACGATCATAATTTTATCAGCTCTCATGTTGTGATCTCCGGGCATTGCCACATTAAATCCTATTGTTTTTTAGGAGTGAATGCCACGCTGCACAATGATGTAACTATTGAAAAAGAAAATATCATAGCCGCGGGAGCTATTATCACGAAAAACACCAATGAACAGGATGTGTGGTTGCCGGCCCGTTCTGCGAAGCTGGATAAAAAAAGTAATGAACTGAATTTTTAAAAATGAAAGAATTTCCACTGATATCTGTTGTGAGCCCGGTTTACGGCGCTCAGAATATCATTGATGAATTGATAAAAAGAATTACGGAAGAAGTCTCCAAGATCACACCGGATTTTGAAATCGTTTTGGTGGAAGACGGCAGCCCGGATAATTCCTGGAAAAAGATCGTGGAAAATTGCAACCGGGATACACGTGTGAAAGGAATAAAATTGAGCCGGAATTTCGGCCAGCATTTTGCGATAACGGCCGGGCTGGAAAACGCGCGCGGTGAATATGTGGTCGTGATGGATTGTGATCTGCAGGATGATCCGGCATATATCGCCACATTATATAATAAGACATTAGAAGGATACGATATCGTGTTTACGCTGAAAAGCCAGCGGAAACACAGTTGGTGGAAAAACTTTAGTGCGAATCTGTTTAGTATGATCTTTAATTATCTGGTGGATAATAAAAGTTGGAAAACACACAAAAATGTAGGCACGTATAGTTTGTTGTCGCGGAAAGTTGTCGATGCCTTTTGCCGGTATAACGATTATCAACGGCACTATTTAATGGTATTGCGTTGGCTGGGTTTTAATGCGGCGTATGTAGAGATCGAACACAAAGATAGGTTTGAGGGCAAAAGCAGCTATTCGTTTTCCAAATTAATTGTACATGCTTTGAATGGTATTACATCGCAATCCGACAAATTATTGCGATTGAATGTAAGTATCGGTATCTTTTTGTCGATGGCGTCATTTTTATCTATCCTGGTGATTGTCGGTTTGTATTTTATGCATGGATTATTATCCGGCTGGGCAAGTTTGATCGTCGTAATTTTGTTTTCAACCGGGGTCCTGCTTACCAGTATTGGAATTACGGGTATTTATATCGGCAAAACATTTGAACAAACAAAAAACCGCCCCAAATATCTAATTGATAAATTTTTAAACAGGTAGCATGCTTAAATCGTACGGAATTAATAAAAAAGCAGAGCTAAGCACCGAAATGGATTTTCACCTGGAAGAATTCAGTCATCTTGGATATATCATCATAGAAAATGTTTTGGCTCCCGGTGAGCTGGAGACACTCCGGTGTGAACTACACCGCATTTATGAGATACAGGAAAAAGAATTCGGTAAAGAGAATCTTCAAAAGATAAATGAAGTGAATATTGCACGTGCATTATTATGTTATTCCGAAGCCTACCTGGAGCTGGCACGCAATGCAACCATGATGGAGTATGTAAAAAAAGCGTTGGGAAATTATTTTCTCATTCATTTGCAGAACGGCATTATCAATATGCCGAATGAAGAACATCACCAGAGTTCGTGGCACCGCGATCTGCCTTATCAGAACTGGACCTCTTCCGAGCCGATAGCCTGCAATGTTTTCTATTGCCTCGATGATTTCAGTGAAGAAACAGGAGGTACGATCTTGTTGCCACTCTCACATAAAATTCCACATGCTCCTTCGGAAAAATATATGCATAAACAGGAAGTACAGGTAACTGCGAAGGCTGGAAGTGCTGTCTTTTTTGATAGTATGCTGTTTCATAAAGCAGGATATAATCGTTCGAAAGACCAGATCCGGAGAGGTGTGAATCATTTATATGCGAGAGCTTTTGTCCGTCAGCAGATCGATCTTCCGCGCATGCTGGATGGTAAATATGCCGGAGATCCTTTTCTGAATATGTTGTTGGGTTATGATGCCCAATCCCCGGCTGATTTATCGGAGTTTCGCAACCGCAGGCTGAAAAAAAATCAAAAACCCTATTGAGAATGGAATGGGAAAAATTAGGCCTTGTATTTTGTCCGGAGGGAAATTATCCCTGGATGATGACGCATGCCGCTAACCCATTTGCCCGTCGCATCTCGGAAAATATTTACCGCATTTATTTTACCTGCCGCAATGCGGAAAATCTTTCGCATATCGGTTTTGCAGATGTTGATATGAACGACCATTTTAAGGTTGTACATCTTGCGGAGGATCCCGTCTTGTCGCCCGGCGAGCCGGGAATGTTCGATGATAGCGGAACCGCTATGGGATATATGATCGATATAGGCGGGAAAACATATCTGTATTACCTGGGATGGAATCTGAAGGTCACCGTTCCCTGGCTCAATACCATAGGGCTTGCGGTTTTTGATACAACACAAAATAAATTTGTAAAATACAGCCGTGCTCCCATTATGGACCGGAGCCATGAAGATCCTTTTTCTGTTTCTTACCCAAGTATCTTGGCCGATAACGGAATTTACCGGATGTGGTATGGTTCTAATCTTGCGTGGGGCAAAGAGCAGCACGAGATGAAGCACGTGATCAAATATGCGGAAAGCCAGGATGGTTTGCAATGGAACCGGACAGGAAAGATCGTAGTGGATTTAGAGCATCCCGGAGAGTACGCTTTGTCCAAACCATTTGTCATAAAGGATAAAGACAATTATAAAATGTGGTATTCTTACCGGGGTAGTGAGAGAGGGGATACTTACCGGATCGGTATGGCTGTTTCATCAGATGGAGAAAATTGGATACGGAAAGATGATGAAGCAGGGATCGACGTATCGGATACCGGATGGGATTCCGGATCCATAGAATACCCGTGTGTTTTTTCGCATAATGGCACCTGGTATATGTTATATAACGGCAATGATTATGGAAGAACCGGTTTTGGAATTGCGGTTTTTAAAAAATGATATGGTTGGGTTTTTAAAAAATGAAGAAGGCATTTATGTTTCGGGAAAATCAACCGCGATCGATTATCCGGATGTAGGGCACGAAGACAGCATGGGATTTGAAGAAGAAAGCTTTTGGTTTCAGCATCGCAACCATGTCATCCTGGAAGTTCTTAATAAAGTAAAGGCCGTTGGGAATTTTGTCGACATCGGCGGCGGAAACGGCTTACAAGCCGCATTTCTCCAGAAAAATTTTACGGACAAAAACGTGGCCATGATAGAGCCGGGTTACTACGGATGCCGGATAGCAGTTAAACGTGGCATACAATATGTCTACAATGGATTTTTCCAGGATTTTGATTTTAAGGAATTCAATGCCTCTGCAGTCGGGTTATTTGATGTGATCGAGCATATTGAAAAGGACGATGAATTTTTAAAAACTCTGGCAGCGAAGCTTCAATCGGGCGATATTATATTAATTACAGTTCCGGCATATAACTGGCTTTGGTCGGAGCTGGACGACTATGGCAGTCATTTTCGCCGGTACAACAAAAAAATGATTTTCGACCTCGGGACATGCAGCGGTCTTAAAGTAAAATATTTTTCTTATTTTTTTTCGTACCTGGTGCCACTTACCTTCCTGATCAGGACCATACCATATAAGATACGCGGCAGCCGTTCAAAAGATGAAATTATCGCTACAGAGAATAAACATCACAAACCCAACGTATTGATCCATAAACTGTTTTCTTTTTTAGGAAAGCTGGAAATGGCCATTATTAAAAAATCTTCTTGTAAATTTGGAGCGAGTATCATAGTTGCTTACGAAATCCCCTGAAGAACATGGAGCATATCGGATTTAATAAACCATATCTCACCGGAAAAGAAACGGAATATATACGCCAGGCTGTTGAAACCGGCAAAATTTCCGGCGACGGGATATTTACAAAAAGATGTCACGAATTTTTTCAGCAGAAATACGGATTTCAAAAATGTCTGCTCACCACATCCTGTACAGATGCATTGGAGATGGCAGCGTTGTTGCTCGATCTGCAACCCGGCGATGAAGTGATCATGCCATCTTACACGTTTGTATCCACGGCCAATGCATTTGTGTTACGCGGTGCAAAAATTGTTTTTGCAGATAGCCGCACCGATCATCCGGGCATGGATGAAGAAGTTATAGAATCTTTGATAACACCAAAGACCAAAGCTATTGTTTGTGTCCATTATGCCGGCGTTGCCTGCGATATGGATAAACTGATGGAGACTGCTGACAAACACAACCTCGTTGTGATTGAAGATGCAGCGCAGGCCATTAACAGTTTTTATAAAGGAAAGCCTTTGGGCGGGATCGGCCACTTAGCGGCATTCAGTTTTCATGAAACCAAAAATGTGATCTCCGGCGAAGGCGGCATGCTCGTTATCAATGATCCAAGATTTAATGAACGCGCAGAGATCATCCGGGAAAAAGGAACCAACCGGTCTAAATTCTTCCGCGGGGAAGTAGATAAATACAATTGGGTAGACGTAGGGTCTTCTTTCCTGCCTTCTGAAATTATAGCGGCGTTTTTATTCGCACAGCTGGAAAACCTGGAGGATATACAACAAAAAAGAAAAGCACTTTGGAATACCTATCACGACGCGCTTTCGGGATTATCCGAGATACAAAGGCCATTTATACCGGAATATGCCACCAACAATGCACATATGTATTACCTGGTTTGCCGGTCTTTGAAAGAACGGGATGCACTGATCTGGCACCTGAAAAAACAAAATATGAACACGGTATTTCACTATTTATCCCTGCATAAAAGCCCCTACTATACTTCACGGTACGCCGGCCCGGATCTTCCCATGGCCGATCGTTATACGGATTGTTTGGTGCGTCTTCCATTCTATTATGAGTTAAAGGAATCACAAATAAAAGACAGGATCGCCTTAGCCATCAATGAATTTTATCAGCAAAGCGCCGTTTCGTCTGTTTAAATGGTAACACGTGTGGGGATTAATCCTCAAGCCTGCCCATAATATTTTGCTACTTTTGTTAAAACCTGTACCAGATGCTGAAAAGCAGTATTATCGTTTTCTTTGTAACATTGGTTTTTTCCGTTTGCGTCAATGAATTGAATTTGCGGGAGATCCGAAAGAATAACCCCGAAAACGACCTGCTGAAAAATCGCACACTGGTACACAACAGCACTATTTATAACGTCGATAATATCTGGTATTTAAATCAATTCAAAAATTATCTATCAGGAAATGGATTTACGGCAGATCCCGGAAAGCCGTATTACGAAGTTCGACGCACACCTGTCTATCCTTTGTTTTATGGCCTGCATTATTATTTTTTCGGAGAAGAAAGATCATATTTTTATATACGCTACACGCAATCGCTGATCTTCGCGCTTTCCACTGTTGCATTAATTTTAGCGCTATTTTATTTTACAGGGAATAAAACTATATCCTGGTTGTCATTTGCTCTGTATGGATTGAATCCCGTCATTTTTGTAACAACCTATTGCACTACAACGGAATCATTGAGCATAGAGATGGTTTGTTTTTGCCTCTTCTTTCTTTCGTTATGCAAAGAAAAAGGCAAGAAAATACATTGGTTCTTATGTGGTGTATTCTTTGCATTGGCACTTCTCACACGGCCGAGTATTCTTTTTTCAAGTCTGGCATTTTTAGCAGGACTGATCATGTATAACAGAAGATCTTTCTCCGCTTTTTTATGGAATGGTGCAATTTTCACTGCCGGTGTTTTACTTTTGATCCTGCCCTGGACGATCCGGAATTATATAGTGACCAAAGGCGATTTCGTTCCGCTCGAAAAAATTTACGGCGATCCCATGGATTATGGCGCACCAAACCTTGAGTTAAGTGCATGGATCAGCTGCTGGTCAAATCCGGCGGCTACGGGAAATTCATCGGAAAAAATGTCTAATGTCATGATGGAAAACCTGACTCGTCCGGATACTATAAGCCGGCAACAGCTATTGGACCGCTTTATGGAAAAATTCCCGGACCGCGCATTTATTGGTAATACAGAAACTGTGGTTCGCGATGCGATCCTGGGCGTGTATAATTATTACGAATCGAAAACTACAGAACAGCCAGCGGTAGTAATAAAACAAAAAGAAGAAGAATCCATGCGGAAATTGAAAAAGCTGAAAGAAAATTTTATAAAGGCATCTCCGTTGGATTATTATGTGGTCACCCCGCTGCTTATATTTAAAAGTATTGTTTTCCAAAGCAACACTTCACATTTGGCCATATTGGATCATTATAAAGAAAATGTATTGCAATGGTTGACTAAAACGATGGTCTATCTTATTAATTGTATTGGCTGGATAGCTTTGTTCTTGTTTCCGCTTTATAAAAAATACCGCGATTATTACAGGTTGAGCTTATTATTTATCTTTCCAAGCATTCTTTTTATTATTTTATTTTACCGCTATTTTGAAGCGAGATATTATTATCCTTTATGGTCTGTATTAATGGGAATAGAAGCCATAATGATCGCTGAAATAGGGCGCCGGATAAGAGGAATAAAACACAAATCATGAGTACAGGTTTTATACAACGGTTAGAGGCAATTGCATCGCGCAACGGAGTTGTATATGTCATCCTGTTTGCGTATGTAATTTTTGCCTGCTGGATCTCCAATGTCGATCCTGGAAATGACTGTGGTACGTACTATGGTTATTTTGAAGGCTGGAAGCTGGGCCGCTATACGTATTGGTACGATATCAAAGATTACATTCCCGATACTTTTAGGAATCCCGGTTTTCCGGCGCTCGTCGGACTTATCAGTCTTTTGTCTAAAAAAATATGGGTCTTCCAGGTCTTTCAATATATTCTCACATGTATTACTATTGTCCTGTCGGTTAAATTAATTCAGCGGTACAGCCAAAGTGCATTCCCGGTATGGGTTTTTGCTTTGCTACTGGTACTGAATCCGGTCATACCGGTATATGTTATTTTGGTAGTGCCCGAAACAACGACCGGGTTTTTACTGATACTCATTTTATATGTTCGTGTTTTTTTTGCAGAGAGCTGGAAAAAATATTTACTCGTAGGTGTTTTGTTTGCGATTCTTTTCCAGGTAAGGCCTATCGTATTGTTTTTGCCGTTCATCTTATTTGTTTCGGATTGGTGGCTGCAGGAAAAAAGATTTTCGGTATTTAAAAATATTAGCATCCTTGTTATCTATATCGTTTCCATGCTGCCATACGGGTATTGGAATTATAAAACACATGGAATATTTTCCGTCACGTCAATAGAGGGCGGAGGTGGAGTATTGCATCTGGGTTATTGGAGCTTAAAAATGCCGGGATACACGGAAAAGCGATATTGGAACAATGGGACAGATAAAGCGCTTATTAATTTTGTGTCTGATAAAGACATACCAGCCAATATTCGGGCATTCGACAAAGAATGGGATATTATCGATTCAAGCTGTGCACAATATCTTACAGATAAGGATCTGCGGAATATGGCATACATGAAAGCAGATGGCGCCAGGTTTGTTACATACAATGGTCGTTATACTTATGAGCGGGAGAAATTACTCAAAAAATTTGCATTTAAACATTACTGTGAAGACTGGACGTACACGATCAAGATAAAAATTTATACTTTTTTCAGGCTTTGGATAACAGGTGTCAGTAAAGATGCCCTGGAACAAGCTTCGTCTTTTGATAAGATTAAAATATTACTTACGGCAATTACCGCGGGATTTACATTTTTGCTGGCCCTGCTGTTTATACCTGTAGCTTTATATAAACGAAAATTGCGGTTGTCTTATTGGTTGCCCATTATAGTTACTGTTGTATATTGGGGAAGCATTCATATTCCATTTGCCATTCAATCGAGGTACACCATCCCGGTACGGCTTTTGCTTATAGCACTAACTGCAGTTTCTATCTATGAATTGTTTTTTAATAAGGAATTGAAAAAGGAAAATTAAACTTCCAGATATTTCATCAGGCTGTCCAACCTGTCCTGTAGTTCCATTTCATATTCGGATTGATGAATGACCGCGATCACTTCGTAATTAAATCGTTCGAAGGTCATTTGTATATCTTTCAGATCGTTCTTGTTGATCTTTAATGACACCCGCATTTTTTCTTTATCGGGTGAGGTGGAAAGCATGCTATGTAAAATAGAAGCATTGTTCGATTCGACGATCTTGGCAATTTCGGCCAGCGAATAATCTTTTGGTGATAATTCCACCACGAGAATACCGCCGGGACCGGCAAAATGTGCATCCATGGCCCAGGCCTGTAAAATAGCCGGAGCGGAAGTGACGCCTTTTATTTCCTGTTCGGAATTGACAACCGGTAAAACAAACGCTTTATATAATTGTGTGGATTTGAGTATGTCAAAAATATGGGTGTTATCAGAAACATAATAGGATTGCAATAAAGATTCCAGTTCTTTTAATTGACGTTGCTCATCGATGTCCAGGAGAATTTCTTCGCTTAAAACACCCAGCCATTTTTCACCATCGCATATCACGGCATAATGCGTATGATACGTATTGCACCAGTCCAATGCATCCGAGATAGTTTGGTGGATTTGCAAGGGCTTTATGGTGGGGTCTATGCAGTCAGTAGCGAACAAATGCTATTAGTTTATGTAAACTTAAATAAAAAATATGTTATCAGGGGTTAAAAATTGAACTCCAATCCGAATAAAACACTCCATTTCGGTGCGGTTGGAACGCGGTGTGTGAGCCGCCATTCAAAACCAAATTTGAAGATCTTCACGATATTCTCAAAACCAAATCCCAACTCGAGATAAGGAGTTTTACCGATTTCACTGATCGGGTTCAACGAGTTTCTTTCTTTGTTGGTTGCATGCACATTGCCCCATACGCCCCTGAAATCAATATACTCCCGGATCTTTAATTTGCGCACGCCCGGAATTTTGTTGAAGAAAAATCCGTCGAAGTGATGTATGAAGATCCACTGGAAATACTGATCGCTGTAAAATTCATAATCGTTCATCAGCGTAAAAGCAACAGGCGTATATAAAAAGGTTTGATTGCCATCATGTACTTCCGACAAGAAGAAAGGCACTTTCCCAAAAACTTTTCCCGCCTGGAATTTCATCTCCAGTCTTCCGATAGGACGCACCGGGATGATGTCGGTAAATAATAAAGTGATCTTGTGATATGGGAACTGGCTTTTAAAAAGCCCTTTGATGCCGATCACATATTCCAGCTGAACGGTCGGTACGGTCCATCCATCAATACTTCTCCGGAAAATAGAATTAGAATTTAAAAAATCTTCGCCGATAGCCAGTCGCGTGTGAAAAACAATTTCCGTTTCATTCAGCGTAGTTAGCGTATCAATTCCATTTTCATTGTTCGGTTGTAAATATTGATAGGGAACCAGCTTCGGCTGAATACGGCGGTTCTGTATCGTAACATCCGCGCTGTATCCCTTTTTCCATTCGATATTATAATTCAGCTTGGCATCATCCGACAATAATAAACGCGTTGGCACTTTGCGTAAAACGAGGCCATTGATCAGGTTGTCGTAGGATAATAATTCCGATGTTCTGCGCATTTTATTGACGTCGTGCAAATACGAAGCTGTAATAATTTGCCTCGGGCGTTTATCAATTAAAAAAGATGCACTTGCTCCGCCTTTCCATGCTTTATCGCGAATTCCATACGCCACATGCCATTTGATATGTGCCCATTCGCAAAGCTTGCCGTTGTTTTGCATGCCGAATTTAAAACGCCATCCTTCCAGGTCATTGAAGCTGATGAAGCTGGTTACTGGGCCAAATTCCACCGGACCTGCTTTCACAAAACCATAAACCAGCATATTAAATATCTCGACATAAGTTTTATACGCCTTCAGTGTTTTGAGTGTATCGATCATATGATAAACCGAAGCCTGGTTCTTGCTGAGTGGCTCAAAACGTGAAGTATCCCAGAACGCCTGGTCTCCCACCGAATTTTCAGGGATCTTTACCGTTTCATATAATGTATTTACGATGGAATCGATGCTGCGATCATTTATTAAAAAATCTTTATAGCTGGCATTTTTCCGGATGACAATAGATGGCTTGTTTTTAAACGGAACAAATTCAACGATCATATTGTCTTTATCCAGCATCCAGAATTGTTCGTTGGCAAATTCAAAATCCTGTACCATCTCCAGCCGCCGGACAAAATTGATGTTGACATGCTTCGCCATATTCAGGTGTATGCTTTTGATGGCGAAATTATTTTCTGATACGACAAAATTTCCAAAGAAGGTGTTCGAGCCTTGTCCTTTGGGCTGAAATTCCATGCGGTAATGCACAACATTGTTGATGATCATCGTGTCGATGACGCGGTATTTATAAAACAATTTACAGTTGGCCGCGATCGGGCTGATAAATTCTTTATAGAGGATGCTGTAAGAATTGTCGTAAATATTGTATTCGGTATACGTCGACCCCAGGAATTCAGAAAATGTTTCATCGTTCACGCCCGAAATTTTGGAAGCCTGGATCACTTCTCTTTTTTTATTGAGCGAGTTGGAATAATACACTTTTGAAAGTGTTTCCGATAACATCATCGGCAAAAAAGGTTCTTCTTCGGAAGTGCTGTCTATGTTGTCAAAAATAAAATTGAAAGGCTTGAACAGTTTCCGGCTTTGTGTTTTGTCGCTGATATTTTTTATGTCGATCTCTACTTTGTTGTAGGAGGCGTATTGATAATTCTGGAGGTTGTTGCGGTCGTTTTTGGGTTTGTGCTCATGGATCATGCGTATGAGATAATCCTCCAGCGATTCCTTGTCGGCATAGATGACGGTTTCAAACAATTCATTTTCATTCGACCCCAATTCGAACACGATGAACTGCCGCGTTTTATTTTCCATTCTTTTGCTGATATCGGAATATCCCAGGAAAGCTACGCTTAAGGAATCATATAGCTGCGGCAGGTATAATTTGAAATAGCCGGTATCGTCAGTGGAAGTCCCAAGCGTAGTGCCTTTGATAAAAATATTGGCAAAAGCGATGGGGTCTTTTGTTTTGGCATCAAACACCCGCCCTTCGACCAGGAATTCCGAGCGAAGAGTTAAGGCAGCACACAGAAAAACGAGAATAATATATACCTTTGTCCAGCGCATTTTAGGCGCATGAAGATACAGATTCAACACGACATCTGCTAAATGACAGGTATGACAGAAGAATTAAAAATTGTGTCCTATAATCTGAATGGCGTTCGTTCGGCATTGAGCAAAGGATTAAAGGATTGGATAGTAGAAACGGGCTTCGATATTTATCTTTTCCAGGAGATCAAGGCTGATCTGCTTTCTATCCCGGTAGAGATCTTCGATGAGCTGGGATACCAGCATTACTGGCTTCCCGCACAGAAAAAAGGATATAGCGGCGTCGGTGTTTTAAGCCGTGTGCCCCTGCAAAATGTTGTTATGGGAATGGGCATCAAAAAATATGACGATGAAGGCCGGCTCATTCGTTTTGATGTGGACGATATCACCTTTGTCAATTCGTATTTCCCTTCAGGCTCCAGCGGAGAAGAGAGGCAAAGTGTTAAAATGGAATATCTTTCCGACTTTATAAAGTATATGGAGGAACTGAGAAAAGAAAAGCAAAAGATCATCGTCTCGGGTGATTATAATATTTGTCACCGGCATATAGATATTCACGACCCGGTGAGCAATAAAAACTCTTCCGGTTTTTTGCCGGAAGAACGCGAATGGATGACGCAGTTTTTTGATTCCGGCTTTATCGACACATTCCGGCATTTTTATCCGGAAGATAAGAATCATTACAGCTGGTGGAGCTTTCGCGCCAATGCCCGCAACAATAATAAAGGCTGGCGCATCGACTATCATGCGGCTACGGAGAATCTGAAAGATCAGTTGCTGGAAGCGGCTATTTTGCCGCATATCAAACATTCCGATCATTGCCCGGTCTATCTGAAAATAAAACTATAATTTTAATATCTTTGATATAACTGCAAAGCCTTCTGTCTCATGAGAAAATACCTGTTATTATTGATTGCTGCCGTGCTGATATCCTGTTCCGGGAATAAGCCTACCGAATTCAAATTGCGGCCGGCAAAAGGCGGGCGGTATTTTGGAGGGACTTTCCGGTGGAACGAAGAGGAATATTTTAAATCCTTATATCCGTTAAATATTACGGAAGTGATCGGGCACCGTATCTGCGAACAGATCTACGAAGGGCTGGTTAATTTCGACGACAGCACCCTGGCCGTTATTCCCTGTATTGCCAAACGCTGGGATATCGATCCGGAAGGAAAAGTATATACTTTTTATTTGCGCGATGATGTCTATTTCACAGACGACCCCTGCTTCCCCGATGGCAAGGGAAGAAAAGTAGTAGCGCAGGATGTCAAATATTGTTTTGATCGTCTCTGTTTTCATAATCCAGCCGATAACCAGGGTTTCTGGATCTTTAAAGATATTGTGAAAGGCGCGACTGAATACGACACGCTTACCGCAAAAAATATTATTCCGCCCAATGGTGTCAGCGGTGTACGGATTATTAATGATACTACCGTGCAAGTGGAACTGGAACATCCTTACGCGGTTTTCCTTGCCCGACTCGGATTGATCTTTGGAAAAATATATCCGAAAGAGGCGGTAGAAAAATACGGACAGGAAATGCGCGTGCATGCCGTGGGGACCGGGCCGTTTAAAATAAAAACCATTGTCGATAACCAGGTGGTATTTTTAAGCCGCAATGAAAAATACTGGGGCCATGATGAATTCGGAAACCAATTGCCATATATGGATGCGATCAAGGTTACGTTCATTAAGGAAAAGAAAAACGAATTGCTCGAATTCAAAAAAGGCAAGCATGATATGGTTTACCGTTTTCCGCTGGAAATGATCGACGAGATCATTGATGTCAACCGCAACCTTAAGCCGGAATACCAGATGTACCATTTGCAAGCTATGCCATCGATGTCGCTGCAGTATTATGGATTTCTGCACCAGGGAAAGATATTTCACGACGTACGCGTGCGCAAAGCATTTTGTTATGCGATCGACCGTGAAAAATTTTGCAAGTATACTTTAAAAAATACCGGCTATCCTGCTATGTATGGAATGGTACCTCCGGGTACGGGAACCTATGATGCCAGCGTTATCAAAGGATACAGCTTTAACCCGTCGAAAGCCCGTGAATTATTAGCACAGGCAGGCTTCCCGCAGGGAAAAGGATTTCCCAAAGTGACATTGGAACTAAATAGTGGCGGTACAAGAAATACGCAGGTTGCAGAAGCCATCAAAAAAATGCTCGAGGAAACTTTAAATATCCAGGTGGACCTGCTGGTCGTGCCCTTTGCCCAGCATACGGAAGCCATCGAGTCGGCCAAAACGGATTTCTATCGACTGGGATGGATCGCGGATTATCCTGACGCGGAAAATTTCCTGAATCTTTTTCACAGCAAATATGTGCCGGCCAGTCTGAGCGAAAAAACCTATATCAATTCCTTCCGCTATAAAAATAAAACGTACGATAATTATTTCGATGCGGCATTGGCGACGATCGATGAAAAAGAAAGAAATCGCTTATATGCAAAAGCGGATCAGCAAGCCATTGACGATGCGGTCGTGATGCCGAATTATTACGATATCGATTTTCGCCTGCTGCAACCCAATATCCGCAACTTCCCGCAAAACGCGATGGAATATCGCAAAATTGAAAAAGTCTATATCGTGCCGATGAACAATGGAACAAAATGAAGTAACATACCATTGTAAAGCTTCCGTCTATCCGCCTTTAACGATGGTGGCCTTAATGACAGGTATCGGTGTGCCGGTAATGTTTGCTACGATGTTTATTCATCCTGTTGTCGCCATGATCGCGATGGTGGGCGTAATGTATGCGGCGATGTTGTTTATGACAGGCAGCACGGTTTTTACAATGGATAGTAAGGGCATACACAGAACAATATCAACCTCCTTAAAATGGGGGAAAAAAGAACCTAAAACGGAAACTCAAACCTGGGATCATTTAAAATGGTTTAAAGAAGGTAAAGACCGCGGGAAATATTCAGCGGAATTTCACTTTTTAAGATTGCATTTTAAAAATGGCGCAGAATGGATGATCACGGATAATGATGGAGAGCGCCTGGGAGCATTCCTGGTCTTTCTCGCAAATTTTAAACAAATTGTGGCAGAACATAACCAACATATTGTCCCCGCGAATTCCAGTGTGGGCACAGCAGCAAGTGTTGCGCACCGGCCTGAAGAAAAGATCATCGAACAACGTAAAACATTTTACGAAACCGTTTGGGCGAAAATTTTTACGATTTTCCTGGGAGCAGTGATCGTTGTATTTCTCTTTTTATGGGCCACAACTCCATATGTTAACAGCATTGCTGCATTCCGGCTTTTCTTTGTCCTGATACCCGGATTTGTATATATGTGGTACCGGGTTTTCGGCAAGAAAAAATAACATATTTTACATAGCACAACAGCCTGATTTGGCTTATTTTAGTAGCTACCCATGAGCAACTACCAATACCTCATAGAAAAACTCGACGCGTTCATCCGCAAATATTACCTCAACCAGCTGATACGGGGTAGTTTGCTGTTCCTGTCGTTGGTATTTGGATATTATTTATTTGCCAGCTTGTCGGAGTACCAGCTCTATTTTTCTACAGGTATCCGCAAGGGGATCGTTTTTTCTTTTATCGCGGTTTCGGCCACGGGTTTTTACTTCTGGATATTAAATCCGCTGCTGCGTTACTGGAAACTGGGCAACCAGTTGTCGCACGAACAAGCGGCATCGGTCATCGGCAAACATTTTAACGATGTAAAAGACAGGTTGCTCAATATTTTGCAATTGCGCCAGCAGTCGCACAACGTTTACAACCGCGACCTGATCGAAGCGAGTATCGACCAGAAAATTGATACGATCAAGTTGGTTCCTTTCTCCGGAGCTATCGATCTGAATGAAAACAAACGTTACCTGAGATATTTATTGCCGCTGATCTTGTTGATCGTGGGAATATTTATCGCCGCACCGAATATTTTTAAAGAAAGTACGGAACGACTGGTTAATCCAAATGTGGTGTATGCAAAAAAAGCGCCGTTTGAATTTGTGTTGGAAAATTCCAAATTAAAAGTGGTGCAGTTTGAAGACCTCGAAGTAAAGCTGGCGATCAAAGGTAAAACAGTGCCGAATGAAGTTTATATTACGGAGAACGGCAAGAATTATAAAATGGAAAAAACCGCGCCGGATCATTTTGTGTATCGCTTTACCAATGTGCAGACGGATTTTGCTTTTAATTTTTCCGCTAATGATTTTTCTTCCGATCAATATTCAGTGGATGTGCTGAAAAAACCACTGATCGTCAATTTTCTTACTAGTCTGAATTACCCATCCTACACTGGCAAAAAATCCGAAACGCTGAAAAACAGCGGTGATATCATCATGCCTGCCGGTACAACCATACAATGGAATTTTGAAGCATCCAATACGGATAATATTTATTTAGTGCTGAACGGACAAAAATTCCAGGCAACTAAAAATGACGACGACAAATTTTCTCTTGCAAAAAGAATTACCCAGGATACCCGATATGTGATCGTTGTTTCTAATGCACAAATGCCGGACGGCGATTCGATCGCGTTCAATATCACGGCTACGCCGGATAATTACCCGGGCATACAATGCGAGCAGTTTGTCGATAGTTCCAATACGGATTATGCCTTACTCAGCGGCGCTGTTTCCGATGACTATGGGTTATCTAAGCTGGCGTTTGTCTATAAGATATCAGATGAGAAAGGCGTTTTGAGATCAGCCCAACAAAAACAATTACCGTTGAATGGCAAATCGATCTCTGATTTTAATTATGCATTTACTTTCCAGGAATTTGATCTGCAGCCGGGCGATAAGATCGATTATTATATAGAAGTATGGGATAATGATGGCGTGAACGGAGCAAAATCTTCCCGGTCTCAAAACTACCAGTATAGCAAGGCAACAATACAACAACTGGAGAAGCAGGAATTCAAGAATAACGAAGATATCAAAGACGATCTTTCAGCGGCGCAAAAAGAAGTGAATAAGCTCGCCGCGCAGATCAAGGAGATGAAACAAAAGATGCTGAACAAAAATACGCTGAGCTGGGAAGATAAAAAGGCGATGGAAGACCTGAAGAAAAAACATGAAGAGCTGACACAGCAACTGGAAGAGATAAAAGATAAATACGACGAGAACCTGAAAAACCAGGATGACATCAAAAAATCAGACGACGAGACACTGAAGAAGCAAGAGAAGATTCAGGAAATGCTGAAAGACCTGATGACAGATGAGATGAAAGACCTGATGCAACAGATACAGGATCTCCTGGAAAAGATGCAGCAAAAAAACGCGTTTGAGAATTTGGATAAAATGCAGATGTCAAATGAGAACCTGAATAAAGAGCTCGATAAGCTGCAGGAACTATTTAAAGAATTGCAATTGGAACAAAAAGCGCAGGATGTTATTGATAAGCTAAATACGCTTTCGCAGGAAGAACAAAAACAGGCAAATGAAAATCAGGAATCCACTTCCGAACAGAACAGCGAACAGGCCAAACAAAAACAAGAAGAGCTCAATAAAAAATTCGATGATGTCAAAGAGAATATGAAACAACTGGACCAGCTCAATAAAGAGATGGACAATAAACTAAACTTAAGCGACAACCAGCAACAACAAGAGGATATCCAGGAAGAGATGGAAAACAGTTCTGAGCAATTGGATCAGAATCAAAAACAAAAAGCATCGCAAAGCCAACAGAAGGCATCGCAGAAAATGAAAAAGATGGCGGAGAAGATGCAACAGGATCTCGACCAGATGCAGATGGATCAAAACGCAGAAGACATCAAATTAATAAGACAATTGCTGGAAAATTTAGTGAAGCTTTCTTTCGACCAGGAACAAACGATGAAAGAATTGCAAAAAACAGAAACGGAGAGTCCGAAATATGTACAGCTGATGCAACGCCAGCAGGATCTGAAAGAAGATGCGAAAATGATCGGCGACAGCTTGCAGGCTTTGGGCAAACGCCAGTTCCAGTTGCAGAATTTTATTTCGGATGAGATGTACAAGCTCAACCGCGAAATGAATAAATCGCTGGATAACCTGGAAGACCGCTTTAAGCCACAGGCAGCGGCGGCGCAACAATTTGTGATGACATCCGCCAATAACCTTGCGTTGATGCTGAGTGAATCACTGGACAATTTGCAGATGCAGCAAAACCAGATGAAACAGAGCCAGCCGGGCATGGGTCAGTGCAAAAAACCGGGGCCGGGCTCAAAACCGTCTATGCAGCAGCTTCAAAAACAGCTCGGAGACCAGCTCAATAAAATGAAGCAGGATATGCAAAACGGCAAAAATCCCAAAAATATGAGCAAGGACTTCGCCCAAGCCGTCGAAAAACAGGCCGCCATCCGGGAAGCCCTCCGAAAAATGAAAGAGGGAATGAGCCAGGGGGACAAAGAAAGCGGTAAAGTGGACGATCTGATGCAGAAAATGGACGACCTGGAGAAGGATCTGGCACTCAAAAACCTGAACAACGAGACCTTAAATAGACATAAAGAAATAGAAACCAGGCTATTAGAATACGACAAGGCCAAGAAGGAACAGGACGAAGACGAGAAGCGCCAGTCTAAAACAGCCCAGGAATTGCCGAATAAACTACCCCCCGCATTGGAAGATTTCCTCCAAAAACGCAAGGCTACCCTCGAATTATACCGGACGGTCCCCCCCGATCTTAAGCCTTTTTACAAAAATTTAGTAGAAAAATACTTCCAAACCGGAAACTAATATTGACATTTCACGTATAAAGAGTTAGTTTTAAAGGGTAAGGATCCCGCGTTTTATTTAATGGAGTATATTGATAATCTCGTTGTTATGGAAAAGATCGCAGATTTGGAGATCCCGTCGCGTTTAGAAAACATAAATCAAGTTGAATCCCTGGTAGAATCCCTTCGCAAACGCTACGCGATTGGGGAATCTTTATTTGGAAATATGATGCTGGCTGTGGTTGAAGCAGTTACCAATGCTATTGAGCACGGCAATAATCTCGATCCGAATAAAGCTGTTTCCTTTCGTGCGTTCAAATGCAGGAGTTCAATCAAGTTCAGCGTACGCGATCAGGGCCCGGGTTTCAATCCCGATGCATTGCCCGATCCAACTTCAGCAGAAAATAAAGAAGAACCGGACGGCCGTGGTGTTTTTTTGATGAAACATCTCGCAGACGAATTGGAATTCTTCGATAATGGTTCCCGCGTAGATATGGATTTTCATTTAGCTTAATTTATCGGTTGAAGTTTATTTGCTTAAGGTCAAATAATAATTTAATAACTTGCAAAAATATACCAATCGGTATATTTTTGTGTTATAGTTATATCCGGTTATGGGCAAGGCAGAAAAAACAAAAGAATTTATCGTCGAAAAGATCGCCCCGATCTTTAACACAAAGGGTTATGCTGGTACGTCGTTGTCGGATATGACCGGCGCTACCGGTTTAACCAAAGGCAGCCTGTATGGAAATTTTGCGAATAAAGATGAGCTGGCGGTTGCGGCTTTTGAATACAACCTCGGAAAAGTAAGCGACATACTCCGGGAGCAAATGCTGCAACAAAAAACATTTAAAGGAAAATTATTGGTTTACCTGAATGTGTATGATAATCTCTTAAAAGATCCTTGTCTCTTTGGTGGATGTCCTTTGCTGAATACGGCTATTGAAGCGGATGATACACATCCTTTGTTGAAAGCAAAAGCAAGTGCTGCTGTCATCAATTGGAAAAACACAATTGTCAGGTTGATTGAGAAAGGAAAAGTCAATAATGAATTCAGAAAAGATATTGATGCGGAACAAACGGCTATTACAATGATCGCCATGCTGGAAGGAATGGTGATGATCACCAAACTGACCGGCAAAACCAATTTTAAAAGATCAATACTGAGATCCGTAGAAATTTTAATAGAAGAATTATCATAAAAAATAAAACAACATACAAAATGGAAACATTAGTACAAAGAGAGCGAACATACAATTGGGAGAATCCCATGAATGGCGCCAAACAAGCTTTGCAGATGTCGGGGATTGATTATTTAAAAGCGATGTATAACGAAGAAATACCGGCTCCGCCAGTAATGCACACACTAGGAATGAAAGCGGTCAGCTTTGAAAAAGGCGAATGTATTTTCTCTTTTGTGCCGCAGGAATATCATTATAATCCTATTGGCTGTGTGCACGGTGGCGTAGTTACGACGCTGTTGGATTCTGCGATGGGAGCAACATTGCATTCCACGTTAGAACAGGGAACCGGCTATACGACGCTCGAAATAAAAGTGAATTTCCTGAAAACGATCACGACTAAAACTCCTGAACTGAAAGCGATCGGAAAAATTATTCATGCAGGCAGCAGAACAGCTTTGGTGGAAGCGCAATTGGTGGATGAAAACGGAACGGTGTATGCATATGCTGTTAGTACTTGTATGATCTTGAAATTTTAAAATGTAAAATAAACAATCATGTTACACGATAAACAATCGAGGAAAGTAGCGGTAGTAGGATACAACCGCATTCCTTTTGCACGACAAAACACGGCATACACAGAATCCAGCATCCAGGATATGATGACAGCCGCATTGAATGGACTCATAGATAAATATAAACTTGGCGGACAACTTTTAGGCGAAGTTGCGGGAGGCGCAGTGATCAAATCCAGCATGGATCTCAACCTGATGCGTGAAAGTGTATTGAGTACGACACTCGATCCGGCAACACCAACCTGTGATATACAACAAGCTTGTGATACGGGTTTGGAATCAGCCATGTATATCGCGAATAAGATTGCATTAGGGCAAATTGATGTGGGCATAGCCGGGGGCGTAGATTCTACAAGTAATGTGCCGCTGGTGTTGAGTGAACACCTCAAACAAATTTTGCTGGCTGCCAATCGCGCAAAAACAACCGGCGATAAGATCAAACAATTTTTAAAGATCAATCTAAAAGACTTCAGTCCTTCTGCTCCGGCCAATATAGAACCGCGCACTAAATTATCGATGGGCGGGCATACAGAATACACCGTAAAATATTACGGGATCTCCCGCGAAGCCCAGGATCAGCTGGCATTCGAGAGCCATCAGAAATTAGCGAAAGCGTATGAAGAAGGTTTTATCGACGATATGATCACGCCGTATGCCGGTTTAACGAAAGACAATAATTTGCGCACCGATACCAGTTTGGAAAAACTCGCGAAGCTAAAACCATCATTCGATAAAGAGAACGGATCGCTGACTGCCGGAAATTCTACGCCATTGTCAGATGGTGCATCTTGTGTTTTGTTAGCAAGTGAAGATTGGGCACGCGAACACAATTTACCTGTATTGGCTTACATCACGTTTGCAGAACTAGCGGCGATAGAATATGTAAATAATAAACACAATTTGCTGATGGCGCCTGTGTATGCTGCTACCCGCATGCTAAAAAAAGCAGGATTGAAATTACAGGATTTTGATTTTTATGAAATTCACGAAGCATTTGCCGGACAGGTTTTAGCAACGCTGAAGATCTGGGAAAGTGCAGAGCTTATGAAGCAATTCGGATTTGATGAACCATTAGGCAGTATCGACAGGAACAAATTAAATGTAAAAGGAAGCAGTATTGCTGCGGCGCACCCGTTTGCTGCAACGGGCGGACGTATTATAGCAACGATGGCAAAATTGCTGGATCAGAAAGGTTCGGGAAGAGGATTTATTTCGGTGTGTGCTGCCGGAGGACAAGGCATCACGATGATCATGGAGAAATAAATTGTCAGAAGTTATCCCAGAATTCCTTCGTAATAATTCGCAGGATACAAATTCGGTTGCGTAGAATCTTCATAATAGAATTGCGAAGCCCACATGCGGTATTGCGCTACCGGGCCATCGCCTTTAGCTAATAATGGCGGATCGATATAAATTTTATTTTCCCAGATCTTAAAATCCTGTCCTACATCCTGGCAATAACCTTTGAATGCAGTTTTCAGGATGAGATTGGTGATCATTTTTTTGGGAAATAATTTTAGGAGGAATAAAATTTTACCCGGATCGTCTAAATGTTTTATAGACATCCCGATCTTCAGATTGACTTTACCGTGATCCGTCGGGGTAGATAAAACATATTGCCTGGTATACATATCGTAAGTCGGAACATAAGTTTCGACAAAAGAATAACCCAATCCATGCACATGTACTTCAAACTCGGTGCGGAATACTTCTTTCTTTCCCAAAAAATCTGCCTGGCGATGCATCACATATTTCGCATTGAGATAGCGACCACGTGTATCCATCTCCCGCAAGGTGTCTACACCGCTGTAACCATGTACTATAGAAAAATGCCCGATATCAACGCTGTTCTCCGTAGTTTCCTGCGGGTGTGAGGTTAATAAAAAATCCGTTGTCGCAACTTCGGTGTAGCCGTTCGGATCAACAAATGGAATATCGAAATCAGGCGCATTATTTTTTTCATCGTACCAGGCGAGAATAAAACCATTGCGTTCCAAGCTGTGCAGCATGGGCAAGCGCAATTTGGAAGAAGGCTTGGTGCCATACCCGGTAGCGGTACAGGTTCCGGTATTGTCAAAACAAAAATGGTGAAACGGGCATTTGATGTTTTCGCCTTCAACAACACCTCCATGTCCCAAATGCCCACCCATATGCGGGCAATATGCTTCGGAGATCGCTACGGCACCGGATTCGGTCCGGAATATAACGACATCTTTCCCGACAAATCTCCGTGTGAGAATTTGTTTGGGAGCCAATTCTTTACTTTCAGCCAGTACATACCAGCCGTTGGGAAATGGTTTTAATGGTAAACGCTTATAAGATGCCATAATCCGGAACGCCAAAAATAGGGAAATGAACGGGAATGTTCAGGGACATATGTCAAAAATAAAGATTTTGTAACTTTTTTGGGCTGTTTCTTCAGTCTTCGCTTATATTTATATAGATGAGCATCACATTTCATTTCCAGGAAGTAAAAAGACCGCTTTTTTTCGATGCGGCGAGGATGCGCAGATGGTTAAAGATACTGGCGGAAACCCATTACGTCAAAATAGATGAATTGAACTATATTTTTGTGAGCGATGATACTTTATTGCAGATCAATCTCGATTTTCTGCATCACAATACGTATACGGATATCATCACGTTTAATAACTCCGAATCGAAGGAGATAGAAGGCGATATTTTTATCAGCCTCGATCGTGTAGCCGACAATGCCGGAAAATTCAAAGTCACCCAGGAGCAGGAATTGGTACGCGTCATGTCACACGGGCTTTTGCATCTCGTAGGGTTTAATGATAAAACAGCCAGTGAGAAAAAGAAAATACGCGCAGCGGAAGAACAAAGTATCAAGCTCTTTAAAGTGCTGAAAAAATAAAGCCGCGAGACGGCGAACCATCTCACGGCGAAAATATTTGGGGAAATAAATGTTATCCTTTTGGATGCACTTTCTCTCTCACCTTCGCTTCAATCTCATCCATCAAACCGGGATTATCCGACAATAACTGTTTCACTGTATCTCTTCCTTGTCCTAGTTTTTGTCCTTCATAGCTGAACCATGTCCCGCTTTTTTGTGCGATCCCCAAATCGGTAGCCATATCGATCACTTCTCCTTCTTTGGAAATTCCTTTCCCGAAGAAAATATCAAATTCCGTTGTGCGGAATGGCGGCGCCAATTTATTTTTCACCACCTTAACCCTTGTCTGGTTACCGATGATATTGTTGTCTTTGTCTTTGATCTGCCCGATACGGCGGATATCCAATCGTATGGAAGCATAGAATTTTAAGGCGTTTCCACCGGTTGTCGTTTCCGGGTTGCCAAACATCACTCCGATCTTTTCACGCAGTTGGTTGATGAAAATAATACAGGAGCTGGTCTTGCTGATCGCGCCGGTAAGCTTACGCATAGCTTGTGACATCAAGCGTGCGTGCAAGCCCATTTTGCTGTCGCCCATCTCGCCTTCGATCTCGCTGCGCGGAGTTAATGCCGCAACTGAATCCACCACGACTACGTCGATAGCGGCAGAACGGATCAATTGTTCCGCGATATCCAATGCCTGCTCTCCGTCATCGGGTTGAGTGATATATAACTGATCGGTATTTACGCCCAATGATTCCGCATATTTTTTATCAAAGGCATGTTCTGCGTCGATCACGGCACAGATACCGCCCAATTTTTGTGCTTGCGCCATAATATGAATGGCTAACGTAGTTTTTCCCGAGGACTCGGGACCATATATTTCTATTATTCTTCCGCGCGGCACTCCGCCAATCCCAAGTGCCATATCAAGGCCCAGCGATCCGGTGGGTATTACTTCAGCATCCACGATGCTGTTGTCACCCAGCTTCATGACCGTGCCTTTGCCGTACTGTTTTTCTAATTTTTCTAAGGTTAGTTGTAATGCTTTTACTTTGTCATCTTTCTCTTTAGCTTGCTCTTTAGTAGTCGTGCTCATAAAACATAAAATTTACTGGTGATTAAACAAAAATATACTTAATAGACGCCGGAATGAAAGAAATTCCATAAAAAAAAGTGACTTTTTTTCCACGTTCTCCTTGCTTCCCAGTAACTTGTTGATTCTCTAATTGTTAAAAAACCCCTAAAAAAGATGAATAAAAATAATGATTATCAATTTTAATCACTTATGTCTCTTAGTCAAAATGCTTAAGTCGTACCTTTGCACCAGGTTTTTCCGGGTATGGTGCAACGTTTTGCCCCGTATTCTCTTCTTAATTATTTAAAGTGGGCCAGGGAGAAACCTACAAACAATTTTCTATTTTCAAAACCATGAAGCGAAGGATAACCAATTTATACGTTTTTGTCCATGCTATAGGCGATTTGTTTATCCTGAACATCTCGTTTGTCATTGGCCACGTATTTGGTTTCTGGGGCAGGCCCAATCATTTATTTGATGATAAATACCTGCAGTTGTGGATCTATCTCAACATTATTTATCTTTTCTCGGCACAGCTTTCCGGCACCTTTGATATGTACCGCAACACGCGGTTCTTTACCTTGCTGTCGGCCCTGATCCGTTTATTCTTTTTCCAGATATTACTGGCTTTTTCCTATATCGTCGTCTTTAAGGATTTTAATGACACCTTCAAATTATCTAGAGAAGTTTTGATGGTCACTTATCTCGTCTCTTTGTTGCTCACAACGATCTGGCGTTTCGGTTTTATCAAGATCGTCCGTATCTACCGGGCAAGAGGATTCAACACCAGGAGGGTGATGGTGATCGGCGCCGGCCCAACTGCACAGGAATTTAAGCAGATGCTGGAGATGAAGATCGAGTATGGCTACCAGTTCCTGGGATTTTTTGAAGACAACCCGGAAAAATTTCCGGCTGCTGTTCGCAAAGATATCATGGGCGATATCAATGAAGCCAAGCGTTATGCCATAGAAAACCAGATCGATGAACTATTTTGTGCGCTGCCAAATAGTGAAGAAGATAAGATCCGCAACCTGATAGAATTCGGTGATGAGAACCTCGTACGTGTTAAGATCGTACCCGACCTGACGAAATTCCTTACACATCATTTAAATAAGATCGAGATCGATTATTATGGACAGATCCCGGTGATGACCATGCGTAGCGAACCGCTCGAGAGCTTTGTCAACCGATTCATCAAACGCGGCTTTGATATAGCGTTTTCTGTCCTGATCATGGTGTTTGTTTTATCCTGGCTGTTCCCGTTGTTGGCTATTATTATCAAGCTGACCTCTAGAGGGCCTATTTTATTTGTGCAGGAGCGTTCCGGTTTGCGCAACCGCTCTTTCCAGGTTATAAAATTCCGGACGATGTATCTAAATGATGATGCACATCATAAACAGGCACATAAATATGATGAACGCATTACGCCGATCGGAAAACTTTTACGTAGAAGCAACCTCGATGAATTGCCACAATTCATCAATGTTTTCCTGGGACAGATGTCGGTAATCGGCCCGAGACCTCATATGTTAAAGCACACGGAAGAATATTCCAAAATTATTGATAAATTTATGGTCCGTCATTTAGTGAAACCCGGCATTACCGGTTGGGCACAGGTAAATGGCTATCGAGGCGAGACGAGAAATCCCAAAGACATGGAAGGCCGTGTTCGTGCCGATGTCTGGTATATTGAAAACTGGAGTTTCGCCCTCGATGTAAAAATTATAATGTTGACCGTTATCAATATGCTCCGTGGAGAAGAAAATGCAGTTTAAAACATCCGTAGTACTCCTACTCTTATTATTGGCTTTACGTGGTTATTCGCAACAGGAAAACCTCCCGCTGAATTATAATATGATGCTTTCGTACGAAAAGTATCTGAATGCCTACGATAAGCCTTCCTTTCACAGCAGTATCAAACCTTATAATGCAGCCGAGGTATATGAATTTGTTTATCCCGATACGGTACAGGGCTTTGAACGGCTCAAAAAATCCGACTGGTTCAGTAAAATGATCAATGTATTGGGCTACGAGAACATGCTGGAATTTGATGAAAGAGGATATGTGCGGCATTATGATAGCGTGGAGGTTTCCCCGGGAATCTGGGTGAAAGATGTTGTGTATGACAAAAAATATAAACCGCGGAAAGTATATGTTGCATTGAATCCCATTTTCAATATCAGCTTCGGTTACGATTTCTGGGCGAAGAAAACAATTTATACACGTCTTGTCGGCGGAGAATTAAAAGTCAATATCGGGAAGAAGGTGACCATGTATACGTCGTTTCTGAATACCGTTGCGAAATACCCGCTGTATGTGCAGGGATTTAATTTGCAAACATCCGCAGTTCCGGGTGAAGGAAAAAGCCGCGGCACTAAAACAGGCGCACTCGATTTTTCCAGCATCTCCGCTTATATTTCGTATGCACCGGTGAAGCAATTCTATATGCAATTCGGGCATGGCAAACATTTTATCGGTGATGGCTATCGCTCTTTGTTATTGTCGGATAATGCATTTTATTATCCGTATGTGCAGTTCTCCACGAATATCTGGCGCATCAAATACGTAAATATTTTTGCAGAGTTTGAAAACAGGATACAACAAACAACAGATTTCACGCTCGGCTTCCCAAGAAAATTTGCGACGTTCAATTATTTAAGTGTCGATCCTGCAAAATGGCTGCAGGTAGGCGTTTTTGAAGGCATCATGTGGGAAAGGACCAATGAACGCGGCAACGTAGCATTCGATTATAATTTGCTCAACCCGATCATCGGCGTTCGCGCTTTCCAGAAAAAATTAGACGATCATACGAACCAGTTATACGGTTTCAATTTAAAAGTCACCGCACCGAAATATGTTGTGATCTATGGCCAGCTGGCGATCAATAAATTCGGACAAGCCAATACCATTAACCGCCGCGTGGGCTACCAGGCCGGGGCAAAATATTTTGATGTGGGCGGCATAAAAAATCTGAATGTACAGGTGGAGTTTAATAATGTTCGCCCGTACACTTACCAGGGCAATGATAGCTCGCTGGCGTATTCGCATTACAACCAATCGATCACGCATCCTATGGGAGCCAACTTCCGCGAATATTTATTCAGAGGCAGCTACCAGTGGAAACGAATTTATCTAACGTATAAGATGTCGTATACGCAAACCGCCACTGACCTCGATACGACAGGTAGCGTGATGACCAACTATGGCAATAATGTGCTGGAGGCATTGGCGGATGCTAATCGCCCTACTGCTACAAAAATGTTTATCGGGTCACCTTATTCAGTGATGGACCATGAAGTACATTTTGGATATATTATCAATCCGAAGATCAACATGGTCGTGGAGGCGAAACTGCAATTCCGGAAATACAGCTTCAAAGATTTTGGTACGACGCAAAACAACAATTCCTTCGGAATTTCCTTTGCCACCAATATTTTCAACCGTTATTATGACCTGCCGGTATTGTTTTGATCAAAATGCTAAACTTTGCAAAAACACTACTTCCATCGGATTAAATTCATATTTTTGCCGATATTGTTCATATTTCAATATTTCGACATGAGAAAATTGACACTTATTATCACCTTGGTTCTTGCAGCGACCGGATTATTTGCCCAGGAGACGGGAAAGAAAGAAGAGAAAAAAGGAGTTTCACCGGAAGTAAAAAATAAAGTCAATAAAGCAAAAGACAGAATATTGCTGGAATTTACGCTGAGCCAGCTGCTCAATAAACCGGCTGATCTGAAAGTAAGCGCTTTTTCACGCGGATTCAATGCCTATTTTACCTATGACGTGGTTTTGGGCAAATCGCACTTCAGCATCGCGCCGGGCGCCGGTATCGGAACAGATAATTTTTATCACAAACGCAACGCCATCCAATGGCATAAAGATACCGTAACAACTTTCCCGGTGATCGGCGATTCGATCTCCACCAAAAAATCTAAACTCGGGTTGACCTATTTCGACATCCCACTTGAATTCCGTTTTCGCTCCAAGCCGAATAAAAAGAAAACATCCTGGAAACTCGCTGCAGGCTTCAAAGTAGGATTCCTGCTGGCAAGCAAATGGAAATACAAAGGCGAAGATTTTGATAACAGCGGTGAAAATATCAAGTTCAAAGATTTCGGTGTCGACAACCTCAACAAGCTCCGTTATGGCGTATATCTTCGCGGAGGCTATGGCCTGGTCAACCTCTTCTGTTATTATTCGATCTCCAGTTTATTCCAGAAAGACAAGGGCCCGCAAATGCACCCATTGACTTTCGGTATAGCGATAACAGGCCTATAATTTTCCTGAAATACCTGATTTTATTGGAACCTAATAAGGTTCATTTAAAGTATTCTTAATCCTTACAGGCGCCTGTGCGGCTTTTAATTCTCTAATTTTATAAGAGATGGAAAATAAGGTGTACATATTTGATACCACGCTGCGCGATGGTGAACAGGTTCCGGGTTGCCAGTTAAATACAATTGAAAAGATTGAAGTGGCATTAGCATTGGAAGAGCTTGGTGTAGATATTCTCGAAGCAGGCTTTCCCATTTCTTCTCCCGGCGATTTTAATTCTGTCGTGGAGATCTCCAAAATCATTAAGCTTCCTACCATTTGCGCATTAACGCGCGCTGTAGATAAAGATATCGAATGTGCAGCCGAAGCATTGAAACATGCGAAACGCGGCCGTATTCACACCGGCATCGGCAGCTCGGACATCCATATCAAAAATAAATTGCGCACGACCCGCGAAAATATTTTAGAGAAAGCAGCATGGGCGACAAAATACGCACGCAACTTTGTCGATGACGTTGAATTTTTCTGCGAAGATGCAGGCCGTGCGGATCTGGATTTTTTAGCAAAGATGGTGGAAGTCGTGATTGCGAATGGTGCGACAGTGGTCAATATACCGGATACAACAGGTTATTGTCTGCCCGAACAATACGGAGCCAAGATCGCATACCTGATGAACAATGTTCCGAATATCGATAAAGCGATCATATCCGTGCATTGCCATAATGACCTGGGCATGGCAACTGCTAATTCAATTGCAGGATTAAAAAGTGGCGCGCGACAAGTAGAAGTAACGATGAATGGCATTGGCGAACGCGCTGGCAATACATCGCTGGAAGAAGTGGCGATGATATTAAAATCGCACAAAGAAAGTCTGCAGCTGGAAACCGCCATCAATATAAAAAAAATATACCCGACCTCCAGGTTGATCACGCGTTTAATGCGCATGCCGGTACAACCGAATAAAGCGATCGTTGGACGCAATGCCTTTTCTCATTCATCCGGCATACACCAAGATGGCGTGTTGAAGAATCGCGAGAATTATGAGATCATCGATCCGCATGATGTGGGCGTTCCGGAGTCATTAATAGTATTGACAGCACGTAGCGGAAGAGCAGCACTCAAACATCGCCTGGAACGAATCGGTTATGAATTAGATACTGCCGAGCTCGATGTGGTGTACACTAAATTTTTAGATGTCGCCGATCGCAAAAAAGAAATATACGACGAAGACCTGCTGGAAATGATGGGATCCAGTGTTGAAGGTAAGATCTATCATATAGAAGATCTTGAAGTACATTGCGGATCAGCCCACCAGGCGAGTGCTAAAGTAAAATTGACGCGCAACGGCGAATATTTTATGGGAGAAGCGGAAGGCAATGGCCCGGTAGATGCAACGCTCAAAGCGGTAGACAAGATCGTCAAGATCAAAAATAATCTCGAAGAATATTTAGTACAAGCTATAACGGGCGGCAGCAACGATATGGGCAAAGTGCATATACAGATATCCCAGGACGGTGTATTCTATTACGGTTTCGGCTCCGATACTGATATTATTTTCGCTTCTGCCAAGGCGTATGTTGATGCGCTGAATAAAGTGTAGTTAATGCGGCACTGCGCGCCAACCGCCTGTTATCGATCCAAAAGTAGCAGTTCCCGACATGCGGTCTCCCTCTGATGAAGTTGTCCCGGTTACATTCACTGCAGGACTTGTATATGTCCAGCTTACATTTTCGTTGTCTTGAGCCCATGTAAATGTCGTGCCGGTTGGAGTGCCACCGGAAGTTACTTCCTCCCCGGCTCCTACTGCATTAAATTTTACATAAAATATGGCTGTGTCTGGCTGGGATGACCATTTCATGTGCATTTCCCAGGTCGTTCCTTCCACGGAAGGGAAAACATCATCCTTTTTACAGGCAATAATAAATAAGATAGGGACAAATAATAATACCAGAAGTTTTTTCATAAATAAAATTTTTGATGGAATGAAAATAAGCCATGAAAACAGATATTCAAAATTTTTGCAGCAACCTTTACGGGTTTTCCGCTCATTTTGGATAATGCGTATAAAGGCATCCCGGTAAATTATATCACCGGCAATCACAATACATTTAATAAAGTTGATCTGTTAATGCACAACAGCCCGCCAACCCGAAGTTCCACCGCCACCGCCTGTAGTAGTTCCGGTTCCGGTCATCGTTTTGCTATCATCAGCAATGGTGCCCGTTAAAGTAGTGGAGGCTCCGTAATTCCAGTTAATTGTTTGGTCATCTTGCGACCAGGTAAAAGTAGGCCCGGTTGGAGTACCTCCGGAAGTAACTTCTACTCCTGAGCCACCCGCATCATACCGCGTATAAAAGGTAACTGAGTCTGCGGCGAATGTCCATTTAATAGTTACCTCCCAGGTCGTTCCTTCGACAGAGGGAAAAACTTCGTCTTTTTTGCAGCCTGCAACAAATAGGATGGCAGTCACAATCGTAATGAATAATACTCTTTTCATAGTTATTTTTATTAAATGTAATCAAAACTTTAAGTACTTGCAAGTATTTCTTACGCCTAATGAATATCACTGGTAAACATTGTCTTCACGTAAGTTTTCAAATTAATTCACGGACATATTTCATTTTTCATCATTAACTTAGACCTATGCCGGAAAAGCGCCGTATAGAAATTTGTATTATTTCCGATATACATCTTGGAACCCATGCTGCGCATGCTTTTGAGCTCAACCGGTATTTACAAAGTATAGAGCCCAATATTCTTATTATTAACGGCGACTGGCTCGATATCTGGAATTTCTCCGCAGGATTTTTTCCGCCCGAACATATCGAAAATATTTTTCTCATTTTAGATTATGCGCGTAAGGGGATTCCGGTGTATTACATCACCGGCAATCACGATGATTCGATGCGGCATTTCTCCGGATATCGATTTGATACGCTCGAATTGCGCGATGAAATTATCCTGGAGATCGATGGAAAAAAACACTGGATATTTCACGGCGACAAATACGATCTTTCTGTCGGAGGGCGTGCAAAGTGGCTGGCGCAGCTGGGCGGTCGGACATACGATAATATTTTTCGCGTCAACCGCTGGGTGAATAATATCCGTATGCGTTACGGAAAAGAACAGGTATTTATTTCAAAATACATCAAAGACAAGGTCAAAGGGTATGTGAAAAAAAATGTACAGGATTTTGAAGATGTCGCCATTGAAATTGCCATCGATGAAAAATTTGATTATGTCATTTGCGGACACATTCACAAACCACAGATCCGCGAGATCAGTAATGAAAATGGAAGCGTCATGTATCTCAATAGCGGAGATTGGATAGAAAACCTGACTGCGCTGGAATACAACCATGGAAAGTGGGATCTGTTCTATTATCATACCGACCTGCAATTCAAAGGAATAGATCGCGGGTAAAGGCTTATACACATTTCCACACCCTTCCTTTCATCAATTTGTATATTAGTTTTATTGACAATATGAATAATGCGTGTTAAATTAGGGTATAACATATTTGCGTATGACAGCATATGTACAAACTGCAAAGTATTTTCTCATACTTGCCATGATTTTGATGCTGGCGCTGTTGTCCAGGGGGTAAAGCAAGATTGAAAAACAAAATTCCAAAAACTTATTTCTGATAGGTCGTAAAATCTTTATGCCCGCTCGCGGAACTTTTCCTGGTATATAATTATTGTAGTTTGCTGGGTTCTCTTAAATTTGCGCGATGAATTTATCTGTTTTTATGGAGTTGAGTACATGGGTCAGCCTGGCAACTCTTACATTTATGGAAGTGGTACTGGGTATCGACAACATTATTTTCATTTCCATTATTGCCAATCGCCTTCCGGCAAAATTACAACCCAAAGCACGCAATATCGGTTTACTGATCGCGATGGGTTTGCGCCTGGTGTTGTTACTGGGTATTTCTTTTGTTTTAAAAATGCAGGATCCTTTCACAGAATTTATACTTTTTGGCATTCATGTAGCGCCTACCGGGCAAAGCCTGATCTTGTTAGCGGGAGGTTTATTTCTTATTTATAAAAGTATTTCCGAGATACATCACAAAATGGAAGGCGAAGACCATGTGGAAAATTATAAAGCTAAAGACGCCAATATGACTTCTGTCATTTTACAGATCACCGTGATCAATATCGTATTTTCTGTCGACAGTATTATTACCGCGATCGGGCTGACACAAATTGTCTTGGTGATGATGCTGGCCGTAATTTTATCTATCGGTATTATGATGTTGTTCTCAGGGCCTGTAGGAAATTTTGTGAACCGCCATCCATCGATGCAAATGCTGGGCCTTTCCTTTTTAATATTGATCGGGTTCATGTTGCTGGTTGAAGGATTACATCAAATGGGTATTATCGGTTCGCTCGATCATCACCAGGAATTGATACCGAAGGGATATATTTATTTTGCGATATTCTTTTCCTTATCTGTAGAGCTGCTGAATATCCGTTTCCGGACAAAAAATAAGAAACAATAACAGTACAAATTCAGCGAATTGTGTAGTTTTATTGTTTCAACTCAGTTATGAAAAAAACTAATTTATTACTGATTTTGCTAGGTATGCTGTTTGCCGACCCTGTTGCAGCACAGACCTATCAGCAAAAAATGGCCACTTTCCTGAACCTGCTCGATAATTATTATGTGAGTGATGTCGATATGGATTCTATGGTGGAAGTGGGTATAGAGAATATTCTCAAACAGCTCGACCCGCATTCCGTTTACATGAACGCCGATGAGTTTAAAAAACAAAACGAACCACTGGAAGGCAACTTTGAAGGTGTTGGCATACAATTCCAGGTATATGAAGATACCATTGTCGTTGTGCACGTCATTCAAGGCGGACCTTCACAACAGGTAGGCGTACAGGATGGTGATAAAATAATTTTTGTCGATACGGCAAAAGTAGCCGGCATCGGGATCAACAATGATGGCGTATTTAAAAAACTGCGGGGAAGAAAAGGGACACATGTTACGATCCGCGTAAAAAGATACGGTGAACCGGAATTGCTCGAATTCGAGATCATCCGCGATAAAATTCCAATTTACGCTATCGAAGCAAAATATATGGCGGCGCCAGGCATCGGTTATATTAAGCTGGGAAGATTTTCAGCGACAGCCAGCGAAGAAGTAAAAGATGCGATCGATTCATTAAAAGCACAAGGCGCAAAAAAACTGATACTCGATCTTTCCGGCAATGGTGGCGGTTATCTGAACCAGGCGCATGAATTGTCCGATCTCTTTTTAAATGAAGGCAAGCTCGTCGTTTATTCTGAAGGGCGGTCACAACCGCGTATAGATCTGAATGCAACGAGTGCCGGAAATTTTGAAACGGGCGATGTGGTCATTATGGTCGACCAGACAACAGCCTCTGCCAGTGAAATAGTTTCCGGCGCTTTGCAGGATTGGGACCGGGCATTGATCGTTGGAAGAAGAACCTATGGAAAAGGATTGGTGCAAAAAGGATATACTTTGCCCGATATGTCGGTCGTGCGATTGACGATGGCACATTATTATACACCGAGTGGAAGAAATATTCAGCGTCCATACACAAAAGGCAGCGATAAATATTACGAAGATCTCGAAGACCGCTATGAATCGGGAGAATTATTTGATTCGAGCAAGATCCGCATTCTCGATTCCACGCAATATCTCACGAATAGCAAGCGTATCGTTTATGGCGGTGGCGGTATTGTACCGGATATTTATGTGCCACTGGATACCAACTGGGCATCTAAGTTTTATGGCAAGCTGATACGCTCCGGGTCATTCAACCAGTTTGCTTTAAGTTATGTGGAGAAAAACCGCAAAGCATTAAATGATAAATATTCCGATCCGAAATCATTTATAAAATATTTTGTTGCTGATTCTTTCTTGTTGTCGGCATTTTATGACTTTGCAAAAGGTAAAAAAGCCGAACCGGACTCTGCCGAACATTATAATCAAAGCATTCCAACAATCAAATCGCAGTTAAAAGGATTGATCGGACAGAATTTGTTTACCTACGATATCTATTATGAGGTCACCAATGAGCTGAATCCTGTCTATATCCGCGCCCTCGAGGCTTTCACAGATGGGTCGTTTGAGAAATATGGCATAAAACAGGATGCATCTCAGAAACCCAAAAAAGGGAATATAAAAAAAGTATCTAAAAATACTTCCGGCAAACAGGATGATGTATTGAATCCCGAACCTGCCCAGATAAAGACAGAGTAACAGTCTGCCTGTTTTATAGTATTTTTAAGCATGGAATTTCTCCTGCTCTTCGTTTTTGTTATCGGTTATATTTTTATCGTGCTGGAGCATAAGCTCGGTTTCGATAAGGCTGCTACCGCAATATTGACGGGGATAATACTCTGGAGCATAATGGTTTTCTACGGAGACGCTTCAGCCATTTCACATCAATTTTTATATGGACATTTACCCGAAATAGCCGGTATTCTATTGTTTTTGATCGGTGCGATGACCATCGTGGAAATCATAGACCAACATGAAGGATTTCACCTGATCGCAAATCTGATCACCACTTCCAATAAAAAGAAACTCGTCTGGATCCTGGGCTGGATCGCTTTTTTCCTGTCTGCGGTTTTAGATAACCTCACGACGGCTATAGTCATGATATCAATATTGAAAAAAATGATCGACGATAAAGAAGAGCGCATGCTTTTCGCCGGAATCATCATCATTGCCGCAAATGCTGGTGGCGCCTGGACGCCGATCGGCGATATTACAACGACGATGTTGTGGATAGGCGGGCAGATCACGACCTTGAACGTCATGCGGGAAATCTTTCTTCCCAGTGTCATTTGTTTAATGATTCCTTTGATTGCCGTATCGTTTATGCTGAAAGGAGATCTCGAAATAAAAGCAGATTCCGAATCGTATCAAAATCCGAAATGGATGCGCGTCACGACATTGCTGTTGGGTATGGGATTGTTGTTGTTTGTCCCGGTTTTTAAAACGGTCACTCAACTACCTCCGTTTATGGGTATGCTGCTGGGATTGGCAATTCTTTGGATAGTAACATCCGTATTGCATAAAAATAAAGACGATCAGAGCCAGAAAGAATTTTCGGTGTATAAAGCGCTGTCCAAAATCGACATCCCTTCCATTTTATTCTTTTTTGGGATTCTTACGGCAGTTGCCGCTTTGCAGGATGCGGGAATATTACAACACCTCGCAGTAAAATTGGATAAGGCCATTGGCAATCACAATATCATTATTTATTGCATTGGGTTATTGTCTGCCGTTATCGACAATGTGCCCTTGGTTGCAGCTTCGCAGGGGATGTATACGTTTCCGCAGGACGATCACTTGTGGCATTTTATAGCCTATTGTGCCGGGACAGGCGGGAGTATACTCATTATCGGCTCTGCAGCCGGAGTGGCGATCATGGGAATTGAAAAGATCAGCTTTGGCTGGTATGCAAAAAAGATCGGGTGGCTTGCCTTTATTGGTTATACGGCAGGCGCATTGGTTTCGGTGCTCGAAAGTTCGTTGTAGCCGTAGAGTTTTCTTATTTTTACAATTCAAAATTTTAGGATGATCACGATAAAACCATTTAAAGGCTTGCGGCCGCGCACCGACCTTGCAGATAAGATAGCCTGTAAGCCTTATGATGTGCTGAATAGCGAAGAAGCAAAAGCAGAAGCGAAAGACAACCCGTATTCTTTTTTATATGTTTCCAAGCCTGAGATCAATTTTGAAGAAAAGATCGATCCGTATGCCGATGCTGTTTATGAAAAAGGAAAAGAACGATTTGAAGAATTAATTTTGAAAGGTTTTTTGGTAAGAGATGAAACCCCCTGTCTCTATATTTATGCACAGACCATGCAAGGCAGAACGCAAACGGGTTTGGTTGCCGGTAGCTGGATCGATGATTATTTTGAAGATCGCATTAAAAAACACGAGCTGACTTTAGTAGCGAAAGAGAATGATCGCATTCGTCATATGAAAACAAAAATGGCGCAACCGGGGATGGTTTTTTTGACGTATCGACCGGTGGAAGAGATCGATGCGATCATCGAACATTATACTGCACATCACGAACCTGAAAATGATTTTACAGATAACCAGGATGTACGCCACCAACTTTGGAAAATTGATAATGAAAATATTATCTCGGCACTTTGTAATTTGTTTCGCGAACACGTAAAATATAGTTACATCGCAGACGGACATCATCGTTCGGCTGCGGCTGCAAAAGTTGGAAAACAATTGCGGGAAGAAAACCCGGGATTTACCGGTGATGAGCCGTATAATTATTTTTTGTCGTGTTTATTTCCTTCCGATCAATTGCAGATCATGGATTATAACCGGCTGGTCAAAGATCTGGATGGATCGGATAAAAATAGTTTCCTGGAAAGGCTGCAGGAAAATTTTGACGTAGAGAAACAGGAACAAGTATATAAGCCCCAACAACTGCACGAATTTTCCATGTACCTCGATGGCGATTGGTATAAATTAAATGCAAAAACCGGGACATATGACCCTAATGATCCGATCGGGGTGTTGGACGTTACGATCCTAAGCAAATATGTGCTCGATGCACTTTTGGGAATTAAAGATCAGCGCACCGACAAACGAATTGATTTCGTAGGAGGTATACGCGGGTTAGATGCTTTGCAAAAACGCGTGGATAGCGGAGAAATGAAGATCGCTTTTGCTTTCTACCCGGTTACATTGGATCAATTGATGAACATTGCCGACAGCGGGAATATCATGCCCCCCAAATCCACTTGGTTCGAGCCCAAATTAAAAACGGCCATAGTTATCAATTTGCTTTATTAGCATATAGCTATTTCATTGTTTTTGGGTACTTAGCTTAATAGAATAATTCAAGCAAATGTTAAATTTTGACTATGTGAGAATTTTGAAAACTTTTTATCGGGAGTCATATCTATATTAGAGTATTGAGTTAACCAATAAAACCAAGCTTATGAAAAAAATGATGATGATTCTGTTTGTAGCTGTCCTGGCGGTAGGCTCGACAGGCTGTAAAAAAGGCTTTAGCTGCGTATGCCAATTTAATGGAGACGAAGTGGTATATGCCTATGGTGAAGTCGACAAAAGCGATGCACAAGATGCTTGTGATGGCACCGAAGACGTTCTTCAAACTGACGATCCGGATGCATCCTGTGACCTGAAAAAAGATTAATTTAACCGATCTACAGCATAAAGGGCAACAAATCTGTTGCCCTTTATTATTTTTATGACATATGAAGTATGTCGCTTTTATTTTACGGCTGTTGGTTGGAGCAATTTTTATTTATTCAGCCTATACCAAGATCTTCCCGGTGGAACTTTTTGAGTATTCTTTTGTCAATATCGGAATTATCTCCTGGAAAGTGGCGCCTTTTGTGGCACGTCTTTTTATCGGCCTGGAATTTTTTCTGGGCGCCTGGCTGATGTTCGGGATCGCTTTTAAAAAATTTACATTAAAAGCTGTTTTCGCCTTATTGATCTTTTTTTGCGGATATTTGCTGTTCCTGATCTTTATAAAAAAAGAAACCGGCAATTGCGGGTGTTTCGGCACGGCGGTCATGATGACGCCTATACAAGCGCTTATAAAAAATATCGTCCTGTTATTTGTATCGTACTTATTATATATTGTTCCCCAGCCTTTTTTTATCAAAAGGAGATGGATCGTCCTCGTATTGTCGATCCTGACTTTTTCTGCCGCTTTTGCAGTGCCGTTTATTGTAAACCCGGTAAACATCGATTATTCCGTAACATTCGCTAAAAGTAAGATCAATTATCATCCGCCGCTGGAATTGTTGTATGAAAACACTCAACCGGATAAGCCCAAGGCAGATCTGAATAAAGGAAAATGGATCGTGGCGTTTTTAAGCCTGAGATGCCCGCATTGCAAATTGGCGGCGTACAAGTTGAATGTAATGCACAATAAAAATCCGGAGCTACCTATTTATTTTGTAATGAATGGCGATCGAAAAGAACTGATAGCTTTTTATAAAGAAACCAATGCCCAAAAAATTCCGTATAATATTTTAAAAGGAAGCGATAATTTTTTAAAAATTGTTGGGCCTGTTTACCCGGTTATTTTCTGGCTACATGATGGGATAGTTGAACGGAAATCAACCCATATGGAGCTGGAACAGGAAGAGATCGAAGCCTGGCTGAAAAAATAAACCCGGCCATTTAATTTATATTTTCTTTACATACATCCCGGAAATATTTTCTAAATTCACATTATGAAATTCATCTCAGGCTTTATTTGTTGCTGCTGTCCACTCGTTTTGGGCAAGCATGAATAATTTCTGAGATCTATATAAGTTATCTGCCGCTTGCCTTTGTGCAAGCGGTTTTTTGTTATATGATTTTGATGTAAGAGTTCCCTGCCTGTCGGCAGACAGGGATTCTCACGCCAGACTCAGAAGAGTAAGATTTTTATTGATAAATAACTAAATTTACAGCTTATGAAATTTGCAACAAAAGTGATCCATGCCGGTATAGAGCCGGACAAAAGTTCGGGGGCTATCATGACGCCCATTTTTCAAACGTCCACCTATGTGCAGGATGCACCGGGGGTACACAAAGGGTTTGAATATGCCCGTACCCATAATCCCACACGCGATGTTTTACAAAACCAATTAGCTGCGCTGGAAAACGGCACACACGGCATTTGTTTCGCCAGTGGCCTGGCCGCTACGGATGCAGTCGTAAAATTATTCAACAGCGGCGATCATATCCTGGCAGGAAATGACCTGTATGGCGGTACGTATCGTTTGTTTACAAAAGTATACGGTCGTTTTGGTATACAATCTTCTTTTGTCGATGTTTCGGATCTCGCTGAAGTAGAAAAAGCGATACAGCCAAACACGAAATTGATCTGGCTCGAAACGCCGACCAATCCCATGCTGCGGATAGTGGATATTGAAGCTGTGAGTGCTATAGCCAAAAAACACAATATTTTAGTTTGTGTCGATAATACATTTGCTTCGCCATATTTACAAAGACCATTAGGCCTGGGTGCTGATCTCGTTTTGCATTCTGCAACAAAATATTTGGGCGGGCACAGCGACGTCATTCATGGAGCTATCGTGGTAAAAGATGCGGCACTGGCGGAACAATTAATATTTTTGCAAAATGCCAGCGGTGCCGTTCCGGGCCCGCAGGATTGCTTTTTAATTTTGCGCGGCATCAAGACTTTGCATTTGCGTATGGATCGCGCTGCTGAGAACGCTAAAAAGATAGCCGAATTTTTAAGAACGGATCCAAAAGTAGATAAAGTAAATTACCCGGGCTTTGAAGACCATCCGGGCCATGCGATCGCGAAAAAACAAATGAAAAATTTTGGGGCTATGGTTTCTTTTTCGCTGAAAGATGACAGCATCGAAGCGGCGAACAAAGTTCTATCCGGCACAAAATTATTTTCACTCGCAGAATCCTTAGGTGGCGTAGAATCCCTGGTCGGTCATCCCGCAACGATGACCCATGCTTCTATCCCGATCGAAGAACGCAGAAAAACAGGCGTGCTGGATTCGTTGATACGCTTGAGCATAGGTATTGAAGATGTAGACGACTTGATTGACGATCTGAAGAAAGCTTTAAGTTAGTACATGATAAAACATTGGATTATGCTTTTTACGTGTTTGTCAATTTCCATATCCGGATTTTCTCAAAGCAATGCCGATTCTTTATTTAAAGCAGGAAACTGGAAGGAAGCGATCAAAGCATACGAAGCAAAATTGAAAGCTGATCCCACTAATTTTCCCGGGCAACAGTGGCGGAAAATTGGAGAAAGCTATTATCACCTCAAGGAATGGGATAACGCGATAGCAGCCTACAAAAAAGCAATCGCTATCAATGGCAACACGACGATCATGTATAATCTTGCCTGTACCTACGCGCGCGGTATGGAAAAGGACAGTGCGCTTGCCTGGCTCGATCAATGTGCTATTGGAGGATTTACACAATTTGAAAGCACACCCAAAGATGAAGACCTGCAATTGATCAAAGACGACAGCCGTTTTCAGCCCATTATTGATAAAATGAAAAAGAATGCATTGCCCTGTTCTTTTCAACCCGAATCACAACAATTTAATTTCTGGATCGGCCATTGGAAAGTTTTTAATCCACAGGGACAACAAGCAGGCACCAGCGTTATCGAACAAATACTCGGCGAATGCGTGATCTTTGAAAACTGGGCAGATTTTTTTGGCAACAAAGGAAAAAGCTTCAACTTCTATAATTCTTCAGATAAAATCTGGCAGCAAACCTGGGTCGATGATAAAGGAACATCGACCGAGTTTATCAATGGAAAATATGAGAATGGCGCAATGCGTTTTAGTTCTTCCCGGCCGGGAATAGATCCGCAAACCGGGAAAAAGATTTTTCGGCGATTGACTTTTTTTAATGTAAGTTCAACAGAAGTTCGTCAATTGGGGGAACGCTCTGACGATGAAGGCAAGACCTGGCAAGTAGAATACGATCTTAAATATATCCGCGGACAATAATTTGCAAGTATGATCTATGGCCTTATCGCATTAGCTGTTTTTCCGGGCATTGGTATTTCTATATATGTCTACCGGAAAGACCTCTATGAAAAAGAGCCGGTTTCTTATGCTTTGCGCGCATTTTTGTTGGGCGTGCTGAGTATTTTCCCGGCTACGATCGGCTATATGTTGTTTGACAAATATTTCCCGGAGCACAAAACCGTTCTGCAAACATTTATTTATACATTTTGTGTAGTGGCGTTTTTTGAAGAACTGGGAAAGTTTATATTTCTGCGCTATCATTTTTTTCGTAAAGATGAATTTGATGAGCCATATGATGGAATAGTTTATGCCGTGCTCATTGGGATGGGTTTTGCTACGTTTGAAAACCTGTTTTATGTTTTCGGAGATGGTGGAAGCTGGCAAATAGCCGTTATCCGCTTAGTAACTGCAGTTCCGGCGCACGCTATTTTTGCGATAGCGATGGGCTATCATGTCGGGTTGGCGAAGTTTCACCCGGAAAAACGAGGCAGTTTATTGTTGAGAGGTTTGTTGTATGCGGTTATCCTGCATGGCGCGTATGATTTTTTCCTGATGCAGGAAAGTGTACCGGGATTGAGCCTGGTAGCGATTGTGGGATTGTGGATGGCCGTCCGGAATGTCAAACATATATTAGCGGATTCACAATCCAGGTCTCCATTTAAAAATAAGACAGACGATCTCACATGAAGATCCCGCAGCAAACCATAGACCTGTTGGAGTTTTATCATGATAAATACAACAAGCCTGAGTTTATTGAAAATGATCCCATTTCTATTCCGCATCAGTTCACCCAAAAACAGGATATAGAAATTGCTGGCTTTTTTGCAGCAATTATTGCCTGGGGACAACGTACAACTATTGTAAAGAATGCGAATCGTTTGATGAAGCTGATGGATCATGCCCCATATGAATTTATCCTACATCATAAGGAAAGAGACCTGAAACGGTTTCAGCATTTTGTACATCGCACGTTTAATGCCACAGATTTGTTATACCTGGTCTCGGCATTGAAACAGTATTACGCCACACAAAATTCGATGGAACAATTATTTGTCGGAAAAACGATTGAACAAGGCCTCATCGATCTGCACCAGGAATTATTTTCACTGGAACATGCGCCCGAACGAACGAAAAAACACATCGCAACACCGGAACGAAAGTCTACCTGTAAACGGTTAAATATGTATTTGCGCTGGATGGTGCGACAGGATGTAAACGGAGTGGATTTTGGCATTTGGGAACAGGTTTCGCAAAAAGAGCTGTTGTGCCCGCTGGATGTGCACGTCGAGAATTATGCGCGACGGCTGAAATTGATCACGCGTAAACAAAGAGACTGGTTGACAGTTATAGAATTAACTGCTAACTTGCAATTAATAGATCCTTCGGATCCGGTTAGGTTCGATTATGCCCTGTTCGGCATGGGCATTGAAAAAGTGGTGCTATAGTCATGGAAAACGAGTCACAAATACAAGAGTATGTTTGTCAGTTTTTGGATAAACGGCCTGAAGAGAGGCTGACGGAAAACAATTTTCAAAAATGGCTGAGCAACGAGATCAATTACCTGATCGTACACGATTTTGATGTGCTGTTGTTATTGTTATACCGCATCGATGTGCATGAAGAGAAAGTTCGCAAAATGCTGAGCGAACACAACAATGAAAAAGCTTCCGATATCATTGCCGACCTGATCCTAGAGCGCCAGCAACAGAAAATGGCTACCCGCAAGCTTTTTGCTTCTCAGCAAGAAAGGCCAGCCGATGTCGATGAAAGTGAATTATGGTGATCTGGATTTCCCTATCGGGATGTAAGATCTTTGGTTTCAAAATTAATGATGGCCGGCCTTTCCGAAATTTCATGATAACAGATCACGTCTTCAGCGAAATAATGCACGACCATGCTTTTGCGGGTTTTATTTTTATCCAAAACCGGTGAGCCTCCGTGAACCAGGTTGGCATGCCAGATAAAAATATCACCTTTCTTAGCCAAAAAAGTTTGTGGTGTTAGATTTTTACTTTCTACTAATTCTTCGATCTTTGCTTCATATTTTTTATTCGCTTCTCCATCGAGCAGGAAAAAATTATTATCCGCTCCGTAATCTTCATTGGTTAGATAAGGCAATTGATTAGAACCCGGGTAATAAAAAATAGGCCCGGCATCTTCGCTGATATCTTCCAGCGCTATCCAGGCCGCGATCAGGTAGCCTTTTGGGAAGGTGGTCATGTGAACGGAATCGGAGTGGGCCTTTTGTTCGCTGCCAAATTGAAAATTGATGGTTTGAAACGGAAAAACTTTTTTGCCCAAAATAAATGATAATAAGGTGGTCAGTTGCTTATCGTGTATAGCTGAATGAACAACATCGGAAAATTCAAAAGCATTAAAGATCTTGCGGCCGGTATAGTTGAACCGGAGTTTTTCCGCTTCCAGTAAACTATCTATACTCGCATTGATCTCATCAACGATGGTTTCACTAAAGAACTGTTCGAGGATCACGAACCCATTTTTATGCCATTGCGAAACGAGCTCCGTAGTTTTGATATCGAAATGTTGGCAATCCGGGTGTGAAGTAATTTCTGTCGTCCCAATGGGATAATCGAGCCAGGGCAACTTGGCTTGTTTGCCGGTGAAGTCTTTGGAAGAGATGGAGCGATAGACCGATTTTTTGATACCGAATGCAGGATACAATCGTTTATTATGTTCCAATCCTCTCCAGTGAATCAGGTTATAAATAAAATGGAACAGTCGCACACGTCGAAAAAAACCGGTATACCTTTGCAGCCATTTCATTTCGACGAATTTAACGCATTCCCGCAACAAAATCGCTAAAGATTTGTCTAACTTTAAGTATGAACAAAAAAGAAAAAACCGGCAAAACGGTAAAGGATTCAAAAAATAAAACGACGAATAAAAAGAAACCTTCCCCCAAAATAATACAGGATGCTGCTGAATATGAACAAACCCTTGCACCGTTAATGCCCGAGCTCGACGAATTGGTAAAAAAGAATCCCAATCGGTTGATCGGTTGCGGTGGATGAGCGATCCCTATGCAAAAGGCCCGGTAACGATTGGGTGTATTGATAAACAAAACTATTTATTTATGTCACCATTAAAGAAAGGGTATAGCCGTGCTACCGTCAGTGAAAACATCGAAACAGAAATGAAACACGGCAAGCCACAAAAACAGGCTGTGGCTATAGCGCTCGATACGGCAAGAAAAGCCAAAGCGAAAAAAGGATCAGCCGTATCTTCCAGGAAAACAGGATCAAGGGCTCCGGCAAAAACCAGCCCTAAACCATCAAAAAAATCGACTTCTCGAACAAAAAAGAAATAATGACAAAAGACAATAATTGCGAGCCGGCCTGTAGGCTGGCTTTGCTTTTTATCTTAAAAATTCTATAAGTTCCTCTTAATTAACATTTATAACCTGTGATTGGCTTCGTTCTTGCGGAAATATAGGTGTTAGATTCCCATTCGGGATGTCACTATTATTCACTGTAAAATGTACAGTCATGAATGAGCTAACAGGTAAATTAAAAGATCTTTATCACGAGAAAATGCACGACATGGAAAAGATGAAAAAAGAAGCAAAAAAAGAGAAAGCGAAAGAAAAACCTTCGCTTTTGAGTAAGGTAGTAAGATACAGTTTGCTTTTTTTCGGAGTGAGAAAGTTGGTAAAAACACTCGCTTAACAGATCTGTCACTTAATTAAGTGCCATATTTCACGTGATAAAAATTACAGTGCGGCAGGAGTAAAGCATTCCTGTCGCATTTTTTATTTTGAGGTCTTTCTGTTTTTCTTCTCTTTTAAATAATCTTTGATGATGCGGTTGTGATCAGCCGCAAGTTTATATTTTCCGGGCGTAGTGGTTTTGCAAACTTCCGTGGCATCCGATCCCGCCTGGAGTTTTCCTTTCTTTGGTTTAGCAATAAAAGTAACGGAAACATATCTTCCTCTTGGATCTCTCTGCGCATCGGAATAGACGTTGAGCACTTTGACGATCTTCACATCCAGGCCCGTTTCTTCTTTAGCTTCGCGAATGGCTGTTTCTTCTATTTTTTCATTGCCGTCTAATTTACCCCCGGGCAAAGCCCAATGTCCCTTCCAGGGCTTGCTGCCTCTTCTCGCCAATACGATACTGCCATCGGGATATTCGATAATGATGTCGGCAGTTAAAGTGACACGTCCGCTCATGATTTTCAGTTTGCTATAGAACAGACATGGGAAAGAATTTGTTTGACGTATATTGCTAAAAAATCAGACGGCCAGAATATTGTAAGACGCTTAGCAATCCGGATCATAGGATAATTTATCCATAAACTCTCCAAATGTATCAGCCAGGAATTCAGGTTCATCGCCATCCATCGGGCAGAAATATATTTTCCCATACTTTTCACCAGCGGTTAGATCCATGCAAAAATACCAGCCACCGCCATCCCTTCCAAAAGGATAAAAATTTTTAGGAACTATATCTTTAAGGTCGTTAATGTCATTTTCGACAGGATCAAAACCATATTTAATAGCATTAAAAATAATTTCCTTTTCCTTAAAGTATGGTTTTTCAGGAAACCCTCCATTATATTCCAGTATGATTTTCTTGTAAGCCTCCGGCAGGTTTAATTTAAATTGTTTCTCAAAGTTTGCTAATTCTTCGCTGGTGATTTTTTGTTCGCTTTCTTCAAGTTTCATTTTATAATTATAACTATTTAAATATAGAAAAGAATTCCGTTTCAATAATTGCGTGAGCTGTCTGGAGGGCCTGGTGCCGCTGTAAGCGGTACTGAAGTGAAGCGGAACCCGGAAGGGAGCGGCCCCCGCTACGACAAGCTAAATACAGCAACAAACACAAAGCGGGGACACGCCATAAAAAATTTAAAAACAAAAATGCCAATCGGCACATCGGCTAATTGGCATATCTTGTTTTTGCGCTCCCTCCTGGGCTCGAACCAGGGACCTACTGATTAACAGTCAGTTGCTCTAACCGGCTGAGCTAAGGAAGCATTTTCCCGGTTTAATTAATTCGGACTGCAAATGTAGCCGATTATAAATAATTATGCAATATTTGCAAAAACTTTTTAATGAGCCTTTTAGTAGTAGGAACCGTAGCTTTTGACGCCATAGAAACCCCCTTCGGCAAGGTAGACCGCATTACGGGCGGGTCGGGGAACTATATCTGCCATTCCGCCGGAAATTTTACCCATGATATGCAGCTCGTAAGCGTTGTGGGCGAGGATTTCTCAACCGATGAATTAAAATATTTACAATCTATAGGCACGGATATTTCCGGCGTACAGATCAAAAAAGGCGAAAAATCCTTCTTCTGGAGCGGAAAATATCACATGGATATGAACCGTCGCGATACCCTCGTAACCGATCTTAATGTTTTGGCAACATTTGATCCGGTTCTGCCCGATAATTTCAAAAAACCGGAATTTCTTATCCTTGGGAATATAGACCCGGCTCTGCAGATAAAAGTGATCGAACAACTGGAAGAGCGCCCTAAGCTGGTGGCGATAGATACTATGAATTTCTGGATGGACATCGCTTGGGATAACCTGCAAAAGGTTTTAGGTATGGTCGATCTGCTTATTGTGAATGACGAAGAAGCGCGCCAACTTAGTAAAGAACATTCCCTGGTAAAAGCTGCTGAGAAGATCCGTGCGCTGGGACCTAAGTTTTTGATCATTAAAAAAGGAGAACACGGGGCATTGTTATTCCATGGCAACCGCGTTTTCTTTGCGCCTGCACTGCCTTTAGAAGATGTGTTTGACCCGACGGGAGCCGGCGATACATTTGCAGGCGGATTTATGGGATATTTGGCAAAAACAAAAGATTTGTCTTTTGAAAATATGAAACGCGGAGTTATATATGGTTCGGCACTGGCGAGCTTTTGCGTGGAGAAATTCGGGCCGGAACGCCTGAAAGAATTGTCGCACAAAGAGATCGAAGAACGCGTGCAGATCTTTATCGAGATTGTTGATTTCGACATCATACTCGATTAACAGAATAACCGTCAATTATCCGTATATTTGTGAAAACTCAATCAGATGGAAATAACAGGAAAAATATTTAAAGTGCTGCCGTTACAAAGCGGAGAAAGTGCAAAAGGAAAATGGCAGAAACAGGAATTGATCTTAGAAACGGAAGGCAAATTTCCTAAAAAAGTATGCATTTCATTTTGGGGAGAATTGGTAGCCAATAATAAATTTGAAGAAGGCCGTTCTATCTCGGTAGAAGCTGACGTGGAAAGCCGCGAATATAAAGAACGCTGGTATACCGAAGTGAAAGCATGGCGCGTGAACAAGTCAGAACAGGATTCTTACGGATCTTCCGCCAGTAATCGCCAGTCGGCTCCTGTGGAGCGCGAGTCTGCACCCTATAACGATATAAACGACGATCTGCCGTTCTAAGCATTTCGCTACTCATTGAATATGTACCAGGAAGCATTTGCGGGCACAAACGTAACAGGTAAAAAGATTATCATCACCGGCGGCGCCGGGTTTATCGGTTCTAATATTGTCGAATATTTATTGCTGCATGGCGCAACCGTTCGCGTGCTGGACAATCTAGCTACAGGCAATTACGACAACTTAAAGGAATTCGAATCCCATCCCAATTTTCAATTTCAGAACGGCGATATCCGAAACCCGGAAGATTGTATGAAAGCTTGCGAAGGCATGGATATGTTGTGTCACCAGGCAGCTATCGGTTCTGTGCCGCGTTCCATCAAAGATCCGATCACAACAAATGATGTCAATATCGGTGGATTTGTCAATATGCTGAATGCTGCAAAACATGCCGGCATCAAACGCGTAGTGTATGCTTCCTCTTCTTCTGTTTATGGCGATGAACCAACACTTCCGAAAAAAGAAGACAGAATTGGCAATCCACTATCGCCCTATGCTGTAACGAAATCTGCGAATGAAATCTATGCGAATGTTTTTGCGCGTTGTTATGATATGGAGTTGATCGGCCTGCGATATTTTAATGTCTTCGGACCCAAACAGGATCCGGAAGGTGAATATGCAGCGGTAATGCCTTTATTTATTAAAACCTTGCTGAATAACGAAGCGCCGTTTATCAATGGCGATGGAGAACAAACCCGCGATTTTACTTTTGTACATAATGCCGTACAGGCAAATATTTTGGCACTAACGACAACGAATAGCATTGCCGTTAACCAGGCATATAATGTAGCTGTGGGCGGGCGCTATACGGTCAATTATATGTACGATGAGATACGGAAATTGCTGGGTAAAGATATCGATGCACAACATCGTGAGCCGCGTGCCGGTGATATACGCGACTCCCAGGCGGATATCAATAAATCTCAAACTTTTCTAGGATATGAGCCCAAATATTCTTTTGAAGACGGGTTGCCGATGACGATCGAATATTTTAAAAAATTATTCTCTTAAATAAATTCCTTTAGGGATTCAAGGTTACCAGAATTTAATTTTCCCGGCTGCAAACCAGCACATCTTTAGCAAAAGCCATCCATGTTTGAACCTGGAAATGTTGGTGTCTCCATAAGTGCGTTCGCGATAGCGTATCGGCAGATCGATAATTTTTAAATTGAGTTTATAAGCGCCGAATAAAAGATCATAATCACCGAAGGGATCGAAATCGCCAAAGAAAGAACGATTTTCGACGAGCTTATAATAGTCTTTCCGGAACATCACTTTCGTTCCGCATAAAGTGTCTTTGATCGGTTGTTCCAACAACCACGAAAAAACTTTACTGAAAAATTTATTGCCCAATGTATTTAAAAAGCGCATCGCATCTTTATCCATGGGATAAACCAGGCGCGAACCATTAATGAATTCTGCTTTCCGTGTGGCGATAGCATAATAAAATTTCGGCAATTCTTCGGGTGGCATGGTCAGGTCGGCGTCCAGTATCATTAAAATATCCTGTGAGGCAATGCCATAACCTTTGCGAACCGCGTCGGCTTTGCCTTTGCCATCCTGGCGTATGCTTTTGATGTCGTACGAACCGGCATATTTCAGTTGTATCTCCTGTATTTTATCCCAGGTATCGTCGGTAGAATGGCCTTCGACAAAAATGATCTCCTGGTGTTTCCCGAATTTTGGCAAGCGTAAAATGGCATTCTCAATATTACCGCTTTCGTTGCGCGCCGGGATACAGATCGAAACAGAAAAATCTTCTCTCGTTTCTTCTTCTGTTTTTGTGATCAACGGCCTTGCAAAAATGAACTGGTTTAAACAAAGCGAACGGAATATGGGTAGTTTGGCGATATACTTATTAAAAAACCAGGAAAGTATAGGGATATTTATCGGTATCAATAAGCGTTTGTTGGTGCGGTACGTTTCGTATCCAGCTAAATAGAGCAGATTGGAAATATCTTTTTCGGAAAGCCAGTTTTGTTGCGGCGATTTTATTTTATAACCAATGGTTTCACCAAAATTCAAAAAAGGCTCCCAGATAGTATTGTAATAGGAAACAATAATGCGCGTTTCATCATGACAGTTTTTTCGAATCGAACGCAAGACATCCTGGATATTGTCGAGATAGCCGATGATATTATTAAAAATGATGACGTCAAATTTTTTATCCAGCGTAATATTTTCAGCGTCCATCACATAAAAATCGACATTGTTGTATTGTTGTTTGGCAACAGCGATCATCTGTTCGGAAAAATCAATGCCCACTTTTTCTTTCCCTTTTAGTTGGGAAATAGAGCTTCCCGTTCCGCACCCGATCTCAAGAATAGAGCTGGAGTCCTGTAAATAAAAATTGAGATACTTGGTAATGTCCTGGGCGTAATAGGAAAAACGTTTCCGGTAGCCGGGATATCGTTGTGCTACCGAATCGAAGTGTTGCTTTATTAGTTCTTTGCGTGTAGTACTGATCATTTTGGTGCTATGCTTGGCTGAGAAACCGGCAGGTTTTTCATGCTGTCAATATAATTATAATTTATTTTGTAAAGATCGGACTTTTCTATTTCACCTTCGCGGTGTACAAATTCAAAGGCATTCGGATATTTTTGTGCGATATAATACGCATAACGATGTACGGTATTGATATACTGGTTCTCAATATAGCTGTTGGGATTTAAGCGCAATTCGGCCAATACTATATATTGAACTTTATTTTGCCGGAGTGGGGTTAACAAAGAATCTGCACTATAAGCCGGCGTATTGTAAATACCATAAAATTCTTTGCCACCTGAAAATATATAAGACATCGGTGGCTTGCGTACTGCGACGACTGTTGTGTCGGGCAAATTATTTTTACACCAGATACTCATGCGGATATAATTCTGCCAGTCAGGCGTAAAGCCATAGGTCGGATCGCCGCTGATATTTTCCATAAAAACCGGGAAACGCGTTTTGACATTCTTAAATGTAGCAGTAAGATTGGAAGTAAGGAAGATGAAAGCAAATAAAGGAAGCAGGTATTGTAAAAAGGAATATTGCTTTCCGTAAAAGTATAAAAGGTAAAAGAACGCAAATAAAATAAACGGCAGGTAGATCATGATCAGGCGTGATTGCCCCCAGGAGGTTTGTAGCGAAATAAACGTGATGCCCAATAACGATGCAAAAAAGAAGGTGGAGAAAAGCAAAGTTTTTTGCTTGTTTTTAAACATCAGAACAAATGCCCAGATCAGTACACCAATAGTAAGAATCGTTAGCCAGGTGATCTTCAGCGTTAATTCATCGCGGAAGCCCAGGATATAATACAACCTCGAAGAAAAATAAATGTGACAATTTTCTACAAAACGCGTTACAAAGCCACTAAAGTTTTCATTGCCCAGCTGCGGGTTATAGGCATCTTTTTGAAACATCCTTTCCGACTGGTACTTAAATTGTGAAGCTGCTTCCGGCCAGATGAATTTTAATGCGAGTTTATATCCAATAAAGAATAAGCCATATGCCGCTGCTGTAATTCCTGCACCGATATAGTGTTTGCGATAAATAAGATAGATCAATGCTACACCGATAGCGATCAGCGCTACGTTTCGCGTGAGCATTTGTATAAAAAATACAAAACCGATCAGCAGCCAAAGATGCCAGTATTTCAGATCAGAATTTTCGGTTCCTTCAGCCTTATCGAGCGTGCGGTAGACAACGTAAAAGCCCAACGCGAAAACCAAAAATGAAAATGTTTCGGAATAAGTTAAGCTGGAATACATTAAGAACGGGAAATTGATGGCTGTTATCAGTAAGGACGGAATGAGGATAGAATATGGAATTCTTTTTTCAAAAGACTTGTAAGTGAAATACAGTGCCAGCGTAAAAAAAACGATGGAAAAAGTTTTCAGCAGCAACAGCTTCATGCCAAAGACCTTGATGATCAACCCAAGTAAAATAGGATAGAATGGCGCATTGCCCGTATAAAAATAACCAAAGAAATCTTTTGCATAATTGGCGCCTGCTTCTATATACAAAGCATCATCATTGGCGGTAGAAATTTTAGTGTCAAAACACAAAAAAGAAAACAACACGGATAAACCCAGGATCAGGAATAAGAAAAACCGGCTGTTCTTTTCAAAATAGGTATCCATGGAATCCAGCATGGAAGTTCCGGTGCTTTTTTTAGCAGCGGTTTTTACCGAAGCGGGTTGCGGTGTATTTTTCTTAGGCTGATTTTTATTCGGTTGTGCCATGATCGGTTATCGTTTGATATAAATGTTGAAATATTGATGTTCGTCTAAATTCTCATAAGCATTCAGCTCTTCTGAGGTAATTTTTTTATTGCTGTCTGCTAAGCAAACTCCAAAGCCCAGGTTTATAAAAAAACTTAAAAAGTCCTGCAGCGTCACACCGCTTTGTTTTATGCCGTACGGAAAAAACTCGCTGATGATCGCTAGGTCTTTATTTTTTTCTAAAATAATTGCCATACCTTTAAAAGCATAGTATTCATAACCCTGGATATCGATCTTGATAAAATCTATTTTTGAATTCGAAAGTAATTCATCCGGCGATATGCATGGAATTTCTACTTTTTCGGAAAATCCGTTGGAAGCATACGTTTTATGGTCGACATTCAGCAAAGTTGACTTGTACAATGTGATCGTGCCGCTATGATCGCTCACGGCTTTATTGTGCAATTCCACATTTTTTAAATGCCCGGCGTTTTGCAGCAGGTATTTAAAATTGGTCGCGTCTGGTTCAAATGCATACACTTTTCCGGTGGGCCCGACCAATTCGGATAATATTTTCGTATAAAATCCAATATTAGCGCCGATGTCCAAAACCGTATCGCCTTGCCGGATATTTTTTTTCAGCAATACAATTTCATCTTTATCCTGCCTGCGTTTAAAAACAGGATAAATTATATTGTACAGGGGGAAAGCATTCTTATAGAGAAAATCGCCGAGTTTTATAGATAAAGCAGATGGCACTATTTTCTGTTTAAAATTATATAGCGTCTAAAATTATTTCTTTTTCAATCCGATTTCTACCAATCTTTCATTCAGGTATTCCCCGGCCGAGATCGGCTCATAATGCAATGGATTGTCGCCGGTCACACAGCTTTCCAGGCAATCCAGGCGCATTTCGCTTCTTGGGTGCAGGAAGAATGGAATAGAATATCTCGCAGTATGCCATTTCTCTTTTGGAGGATTGACAACGCGGTGTGTCGTAGAACGTAATTTATTATTGGTTAAACGTTGCAGCATGTCGCCTACATTCACTACAATTTGTCCCGGCCCGGCTTTCACATCATGCCATACATTGTTTCTGTCGAGCAATTGCAAGCCATCCGCAGAAGCGCCAACCAGCAAAGTGATCAGGTTGATGTCTTCATGTTGCTCGGAACGTATAGCCGATTTTGGTTCCTGTGTAATAGGTGGATAATAAATAGCCCGCAAAATGCTATTGCCGTTGTGGATCTTCGCGTCGAAATAATCAACCGGTAAATTCAAATAGGTAGCAATAGCGCGCAATAAATGGCGGCCGCTGTCTTCAAAGCTTTTATACAGATCCTTTCCCGTTTTGCTGAATTCCGGCAATTCGGCCACATCCATATTATCCGGGTAATCTTCTTTAGGCATTTCCTCGCCTTCTACATATTGTCCTACCTGCCAGAATTCTTTCAGGTCGGCTACCTGGGCCTGTTTGGCTTTTTCACGGCCAAAAGAGGTATAACCCCGCTGCCCGGCGTATTCTGGTTTTTCATATTCTGATTTTGTCTCTACCGGCAAGCCAAAGAACTGTTCGGTCAGTGCATAATACCGGTCTATCAAAGCCTGCGGGATCCCGTGGCCTTCCACCGCTACAAATCCAACATCTTCATAGGCTTTTCCCAGCTTCTCGACGAATGCTTTCTTTTGTGCCTCATCGCCTGAAACATAATCTTGTAAATTGACAACTGGAACGATACTCATGACAATAAATTTGCCCTAAATATACGTATTATCTGTTGTTTATCACCCCTTTCGGGCAGATCCGATGGTTTAAATCAGGCGATTCTTACCGTACAATTCATATTGGGCTAACAGGGGATTCGGGGGGAAAAACGTATTTTTGGACACGAATTGACCGATATGCGATTTATTTACATCAAACAGATTTTGGCCGACGCGAATGTTGGAAGTGAGCTCACAGTGCGGGGATGGGTCCGAACCAAAAGACAAAGCAAAAATGTGTCTTTTATCAATCTGAACGATGGTTCAACTATTCACAATTTACAAGCTGTAGTAGAAGGAGAGCATGAATTATTGCCCAAAGTAAATACGGGCGCATGTATTTCATTAACCGGTAAACTGGTGGAAAGCTCGGGTCAGCAAAAAGTGGAATTGCTGGTTTCAAAAATTGAAATTATCGGAGAAGCAGATCCGGACGAATATCCGTTACAACCGAAACGACATTCGTTTGAATTTTTGCGCGATATCGCCCATTTGCGTCCGCGTACGGCAACTTTCTCCGCTATCTTCCGCATTCGACATGCATTGGCATATGCCATTCACAAATATTTTAACGACAACGGATTTTATTATTTGCATACGCCGATTATTACAGGTTCCGATGCTGAAGGCGCAGGCGAAATGTTTCGCGTGACAACTTTAGATCTGAAAAATCCGCCGAAGAGTGAAGATGGCTCGATCAATTTTTCAGAAGACTTTTTTGGCAAAGAAACCAACCTGACGGTTTCCGGGCAATTGGAAGGAGAATTGGGTGCGATGGCACTATCCAAAGTGTATACATTCGGACCGACCTTCCGTGCTGAAAACTCCAATACTTCCAGGCATCTTGCCGAGTTTTGGATGATAGAACCGGAGATGGCTTTTTACGAATTAGAAGATAATATGGATCTCGCGGAAGATTTTCTGAAGTACCTGATAAAATATGCATTGGAGAATTGTGCGGATGATCTTGAATTTTTAGACAAGCGGTTTGCGGAAGAAGAAAAACAAAAACCGCAACAGGAGCGCAGCGATATGGGCCTGGTCGAAAAATTAAAATTCTGCCTGGAAAATGATTTCCAGCGATTGACTTATACGGAAGCAGTAGATGTTTTAAAAAATGCAAAAAAGAAATTTCAATACCCGGTCGATTGGGGAACAGATCTGCAAAGTGAGCACGAACGCTACCTGGTTGAAAAACATTTCAAAAAACCGGTCATTTTAACGAATTATCCGAAAGCCATTAAGGCTTTTTATATGAAACAGGACGCCGATGGCAAAACAGTTCGGGCCATGGATGTGTTATTCCCGGGGATAGGAGAGATCATCGGGGGCTCACAGCGCGAAGACGATCACGGTAAACTGAAAGCGCGCGCAGAAGAGGTCGGAATCCCGGCTGAAAATATCTGGTGGTACCTCGAAACCCGTAAATATGGGTCATGCCCGCACGCCGGTTTCGGACTGGGATTTGAACGATTGGTGCTGTTTGTAACCGGAATGGGTAATATCCGCGACGTAATTCCTTTCCCACGTACGCCAAAAAATGCCGAATTTTAAAGTATAAAAGAACGACAACCACTATAGAAATGCTAAATCAACGCTTATCCCAAAAAATGCTTCAAAAGCTGTCGCCGCAGCAGATCCAATTGATGAAATTGCTGCAGGTGCCGACAGTATTGCTCGAACAACGGATCAAAGAAGAATTAGAGATCAATCCTGCTTTAGAAGAAAGTGCAACAGAGTTTGAAGGTGAAAAAGAAGACCTGGCAGAACCGCAGGAAATCACAGATGATGAAGACACATACGATGCTGAACGCAAGGACGACGATGAATATACGGACTCGCTGGATGTATCTGAATATACGAAAGAGGATTATGATTATAGTGGCGACGGAGAGGATTATGGTGGAGGCCGTGAAGAAAAAAAGCAACAACCTTTCGCATTAACCAAATCTTTTCATGATTATCTCGAAGACCAGTTGTCTTTACTGGATCTCGGCGAAAGTCAATGGCAGGTGGCTGATCATATCGTTGGCAGTATTGACGATGACGGATATCTTCGCCGCGAGCTGGATGCTATTGTCGATGACCTCGCATTTCAAAGAGGCATCACCACGAACGTTAAAGAGATAGAAGATATTTTAAGCATGATCCAGCGCTTCGATCCGCCGGGAGTTGGAGCACGCACTTTGCAGGAATGTTTGATATTGCAGATCGAACGCAAAGAAAAATCGGATACGACCTTACTGGCATATAAAATATTGGATAGCCATTTTGATGCTTTTACCAAAAAACATTACGATAAACTGGCCCGTTCACTGGGTGTGGATGAAGCCATGTTGAAAAAAGCGATCGATGAAATACTGCATCTCAACCCAAAACCGGGCGGCGCAGGGGAAACAGCTTCCACCGTTAATCAACAGGCTATCATCCCCGATTTCACGATAGAAAATAATAATGGCGAGCTGGAAATTTTACTCAACGGAAAAAATGCACCCGATCTGCGCATAAGCGATTCTTTCCGCGAAATGCTCGGAGCATATTCCAAAGGCTCGATGAAAGACAAAAAACAAAAAGAAGCCGTCGTGTTCATCAAGCAAAAAATAGATGCGGCAAAATGGTTCATCGATGCGATCAAACAACGGCAGCATACGTTGTTTGTTACCATGCAGGCGATCATGAATTTCCAGAAAGAATATTTTCTCACCGGCGATGAAATGAAGCTGAGGCCGATGATCCTGAAAGACATCGCGGAGATCACAGGCCTTGATATATCTACGGTTTCAAGGGTAGCCAACAGTAAATATGTTCAAACGGAATTCGGAATTTTTGCATTAAAATATTTCTTCTCGGAATCTCTGCAAACCGACAGCGGGGAAGAGGTTTCTACGCGGGAAGTGAAAAAAATATTGCAGGACATGATACAAGCGGAAGATAAATCCAAGCCGCTGAGCGATGAAGACCTGACAGAACAGCTGAAAGAAAAGGGCTATAACATCGCGCGACGTACCGTTGCGAAATACCGTGAACAGCTCAATATTCCCGTGGCGCGTTTAAGAAAAGAATTATAATTGCCATTGAGGATCTTGTTTAAAATAATATCGTACCTGCTGCACCCGCTGCTTATTGCTACCTGGGCGGTTTTGATCCTGATCTATACCAATCCTATTTTATTTATTAATCCCAATCCGAAAATTGCATTCAGTGTGGTTTTTATAAACACGCTTTTTTTCCCGGGAATAGCTATCGTTTTGATGCGGCAACTGGACTTTGTAGATAACTTCGAAATGCCCGATAAAAAACAACGCATCATTCCGCTCATTGCGGCTATCATTTGTTATGTATGGGCATACCTGGCGGTTCGCAAATTATCTTTCCCGCCAACATATAGTCTTTTTTTATTAGGCAGTGTATTGTCCCTGATACTTTCGTTTGTTATCAATGTATTTCAAAAACTCAGCCTGCACATGGTCGGTATCAGTGGGATGATGATGTGCATGATGTTGCTGGTGCTGTATTCACAAACAGATGTCAGTTATCTTTTTCTCATTTCTGTTGTTTTGGTGGGATTGGTGGCAACAGCCCGTATTTACTTGGGTGCACACGATGTTCGCGAAGTGAATACCGGATTTTTAGTGGGGATGTTCGGACAAGTACTGGCCGTATTGCTGTTTCACTAATCTTCAATTTCTTTCACAGGTTTATCTAAAGGCGTCAGGAATAATAAAGGAATGATGCAGTAAATGGCAAAAGTAATATAAACACTTATCCACGCGGAACCGATCGCGATGATATAAAAAATGGGACCGCTGATCAAAGCAAAACGGACATTCTTCATAACGGTAGCTTTGTGATATTCTTCGCGCAAATAATTTTTTACGATATAAAAATAGATCAGGCTCAACATGCCCGTTGCAAAGAACATCACGATGCCAAAAGAAGCGACGGCAAATGGAATATCCGGGTAATCTCCCATCAGGGCTGTAGGAAACGGGATCAGCGAAGTGAATAATAAAAATAAATGATTATTCCATACCAGGCCATAATCCACCTTTCTGGCCATGCGCAAAATATTGTGATGCTGTAGCCATAACGCCCCAACCACTAAAAAACTGATCACCCAACTGAGGAATATTGGGAATAATTCGACCAGCTTATCCGATAGTTCTTTTGCATTTTTTTTGTCTTCCAGGTGCGGGACTTTTAGTTCCAGTACCAGCAAGGTAATAACGATAGCAAAAACGCCATCGCTGAAAGCTTCCAGCCGGCCCTTATTGAATTTCCATATTTTGAATTTGTCAAACGGCATAAACAAACGTTCCGCAGTTTTGTTATCGAAAATTACAAAATAATTTTAATTGTTACATTTTCATTGCCAGGGCGTAAATGCCTGTAAATACGCTTATCTTTGAGGCTAGTGAAGTGCGGGTGGATATATTTTTTCATTTTAGGGCTGTTGACAGCTCAACTTCCCGCTTTTTCCCAGGACTCGACACAGATCCGCGAAGACTCTTTGCAAAAGATCACGATCCGCAAGATCATCATCCAGGGAAATAAAAAAACCAAAGACTATGTTATCCGGCGCGAGCTGACCTTAAAAGAAGGCCAGACCATTACAGCAGACAAACTCGATTCGATGATCCTCATCAATCGCCTGCAGGTATTCAATTTGAAAATATTCAACGAGGTCAATTTTAATATTCTGAACTGGAGCATGGACAGCCTTGACCTGGTGATCAAGATTTATGAAAAATGGACTATCATCCCTTTTCCGATTATCAAGTTCGCCGACCGGAATGTCAACGAATGGTGGAAACAGCATCATCACGATTTTAAAAGATTGCAATATGGACTAACGGTGAATTGGGCAAATTTTAGCGGACGGAATGACCTATTCCGCTTAGCGTTCAGTTTCGGGTTTGCACAGCTTTTCCAAAGCGATTATATTATTCCGCAAGTCAACAAAAAAAGAACAATAGGCCTTGCCTATTCTTTTATTTTAACGAGGAGCAAACGCATAGCATACAATACCATATACGATGAATTGCAATACCTGGATGTAACGGATGTATATCATTACACGAATATAAAATTTGACCCTACGGTTATCTATCGTCCGCGCATACATGTCACACATTTTTTCCAGGGCGGATATGGATACACAAAAATTTCCGATTCCGTCCGGATTGCTAACCCGGATTATTTTTCCAATTCCAAAAGAACCCAGCATTATGCAAAAATTGGTTATACCTATGAAGCGGATTATCGGAATGTAGAGGCATACCCGACAGAAGGCTGGTTGCTCCGGATGGGGTTTATGAATTATGGGCTGGGTTTTATGAAAGATGTCCGGATGACCAATCTCTTTGTTCGTTTCAGCAAATATTATCAATGGCAAAAACATCCGAAATGGAGCCTGGCAAATTATGGCAAGCTCGAATTGTCATTCCCGAATAAACAACCCTATAATTTACAGCTCACACGATCACTGGGCTATAAAGAAAATTTAGTGCGGGGATATGAGCTGTATGTGCTGGATGGCCAGCATTCATTGATGTTTAAGACAGAACAGCGTTTCCGGCTGTTCGAATTCCGCCTGAGGAACATGAAAAAATTACAGGGGAAAGGCATTATGCAAAAATCGCTGGCTTATTTGCCGATCAATATGATGCTGAAGACGTTTTTTGATGCAGGCTATGTGTGGGATAATCAATTTGAAGCAAACAATGTGCTGAAAAATCAATGGTTGTTTGGGTTTGGTGTAGGGATAGACATTGTTACTTTTGGGAACCAGGTTTTCCGGGTAGAATATAGCGTCAACCGGAAACTTGAAAATGGCGTATATTTACATTTCGAGCAACCTTTATGAATATAGGAATTTACAGCCGCGAGATGAAGCCGGAACATCGTGAGTATGTTCAGCAGTTGTTGAATGCTTTGCAGAAAAGCGGCCATACGGCCATCTTGCATCATGAATACGGTGCACGGCTGCAGGAAGAAAAACTCGAAGCCCTTTCAGGAAAAACATTTGCCGGTCACCAGGAAGTAAAGGATTTTGATCTGTTGCTGGCCATTGGGGGCGATGGAACTTTACTCGATACCGTGCAGTTTGTACGCGATAGCCAGGTACCGGTAGCTGGTATCAATATGGGACGTTTGGGATTTCTGGCAGACATTCATAAAGAACAGATCGCCGCGTTGGTAAAAGCGATCGATGAGAAAAATTATAAGATCGAGGAACGTGCGCTGATCAGCGTTGATGCAAACAAGCCGGTTTTTGACGATGTGAATTTTGGATTGAATGAATTCGCGATTCATAAAACCGATTCCTCGGCGATGATCGTCGTGCATGTATATCTCAATGGCGAATTCCTGAATTCCTTCTGGGCAGACGGATTGATCGTTGCTACTCCGACCGGTTCCACGGCCTATTCGATGAGTTGCGGCGGGCCGATCCTGTTTCCAAGTGCAGGAGCTTTTGCCATTACCCCGGTAGCACCGCATAACCTCAATGCCCGCCCCATGGTAGTGCCGGATAATACGGTGCTGACCTTTGAAGTGGAGGGCCGTTCGAACAATTACCTGTGTACTATCGATTCCCGGTCTCAAACTTTTGATAACACCTACCAGTTGGCAGTTAAAAAAGCGCCTTTTTCGTACCGTTTGGTCCGCATGCCCGAAAGCTCCTATCTCAAAACTTTGCGCGAAAAATTGCGCTGGGGCGAAGATTCCCGGAACTCTTAACAGATGCTTTGCGGCATAATGCTGAGCGAAATGTATAAATCGCTCTTTTTCAACGTTAAATAATCCTAAATGCCCTTATTGGATAACAATATTCCAACATACCATTTGACCAAAATATGCGTTAAAATCATATCTTTGTTCACTTTTTTAGCCACCTCTTGAAAAAGAGCCTCTATATACTTTGTCTAACGCTAAACATTCTTTGTAATGTAAGGCCAGTCCACGCCCAGGAAAAGGAGTTTGGATTCTGGTCGGGGACTGCACTTTATGTCGGTGATCTCAATCCGAATTTTTCATTTAAAAATGCAAGATGGGCAACCGGGTTATTCTTCCGGTACAATTTCACTAATCGCATGTCAGCAAGGGCAGAAGTGAATTATGGTTTTCTTACAGGCGATGACAGCAAAATAAAATCCTATCCTTTTCTGCAACACCGCAACCTGAGTTTTAAAAGCCAGATGGTCGAACTCGCATTGACCTACGAGATCAACTTTTTCAAATATTCTACCATAGATCCGAAACACCATTGGACGCCCTATCTTTTCGGCGGTGCCAGTTTGTTTTATTTCGATCCCTATGTAAAATACGACGGCAATAAATACAAGCTGGAAAGCCTGGGAACAGAAGGACAAAAAACAGGCAATACCCCATCGAAAAATAAAGGCTATAATCAATATGCTTTTGCCATTCCGTATGGCGGAGGAATTAAATATGCCTTTAGTCAAAACTGGGCATTTAATGTAGAGATCAGCAGTCGCTATGTTTTTTCAGATTATCTCGATGATGTCAGTGGAAATTACCCTGACGTCCTCGATGTGGATTACACCGTGGATGGCGTAAATATCGGCGCATTGCTGTATGATCGTTCACCGGAGGTCGGGCCGAAGATCGGCGTGCTGGATAAACAGCGCGGTAGCAGCCAGGATAAAGACCGGTTTTTATTTTTAGGCATATCGTTGACATATACAATCATTGATATAAAATGCCCGAAACCATTATAAATTTTGAAGAGCGAACAACATATCGATTATAAGGCCGCAATTGATCCTGCGCAACTGCCACAGCACATCGCCATCATTATGGATGGCAATGGACGCTGGGCAAAAGCACAGGGCAAACACCGCATCTTCGGGCATAAGAATGGTGTGCGCGCTGTACGCGAAGCATCGGAAGCCTGTGCGGAGATCGGCGTAAAATATCTGACGCTTTACGCTTTTTCTACAGAGAACTGGAATCGCCCGGCGAAAGAGGTAAGTGCATTGATGGATCTGTTACTGCTGACGATCGGCAAAGAAATTAAAACACTGCAAAAAAATAATATCCGCTTGAATGCGATCGGGAATATCGATCAATTACCTGCAAGCAATCGCAAAGCATTGCAACGCACGATAGACGAAACAAAAGATAACGATCGCATGACGCTTACCCTGGCTTTGAGCTATGGCTCGCGTGATGAACTGATCGCGATGACAAAAAAAATAGCGGAGGATCACAAAAAAGGAAAGATCAGCTTAAACGAGATCGATGAAAAATTGATCGGCGAAAATTTATTTACACGCAATATTCCAGATCCGGAGATACTGATACGCACCAGCGGTGAACACCGTATCAGCAATTTCCTGTTGTGGCAGATCGCTTATGCAGAATTGTTTTTCCTCGAGAAATTCTGGCCGGATTTCGACAGGAACGACATTTACAGGATCGTACATGACTACCAACACCGCGAGCGCCGTTTTGGTATGACGACCGAACAAATTACAACACCACCGGCTACCCATTATTCATAGATAAAAAAGAGATTTAGTGAGAAAATTTACCATCCTGTTCATTCTTATTGTTAACTGTTTTACTCCGGCACTTTTGCACGCGCAGGATGATACCGCAGCTGTTGAAGCACCTCCTGTACCGGTGACCATTTCCAATTTTACATTGGATTATAAAGAGCCGAAAAAATTCAAGATCGCAGGATTGGAAATTGTAGGCACTCAATTTCTCGATAAAAATATCATTCGCTCCCTGAGTGGATTGAAACTCGGCGATGAAATTACCTTGCCGGGTGATGATATAACGAAATGCATCAAGAATCTCTGGAAACAGGGCCTCTTCGGAAACATTGAGATACGTGCTTCCAAAATTGAAGATGGATATATCTGGCTCGATATCGTCGTGGTAGAAAAACCCAGGCTGAATACGATCACGCTGCGCGGGATCAAAAAAGGCGAGTCGGAAGACATCATGAAAAAACTGGAAACGTTTAAAGCCCGTCCATTGACAGATGCCGTGATCGCGAACATCCGGAATACGATCATCGATCATTATGAAGAAAAATCCTATCTCAACCCGGAGATCACCATAGTCGATCAGCGCGATTCAGGCTTACTCAACAGTGCGTCATTGATCGTGAATATCGATAAGGGAAGCAAAACAAAAATAGAAACGATCACGATCGTCGGAAGAGAGCACGGCGAATTGAGCAAGATCCGCAAATCGATGAAGGGTACGAAAGAAATGAGCAAGATAGACCTGGCGTATGATGCCCATCCGGAATTTTCGCGCAAGCAAAAAATAAAAAATACGTTGTATGCTCTCGGCAACCTGAATTTTGTGACGATCAAGGATTTCCTCGGCGATCGCTTCCGCATCCGTTTTAAGGGATCTAAGTTCAGCCAGGACAAATACGACGAAGACAAAAATAACCTGATCAATTATTATAACTCGATTGGCTACCGAGATGCGAAGATCACGGCAGATACGGTTATGACAAATGAAAATGGTAACGTCGATATCAAAATACATATTGAAGAAGGCGAAAAATATTATTTCCGCAATATCGAATTCAAAGGAAATACGAAATTCAATACCGAACAATTAAGCCGCGTATTGAATATCAAAAAGGGCGACGTGTATAATGCGGAGTTACTGCAGAAGCGTTTGAACAGCGATCCGGATGGCGCCGATATCAGCTCACTGTATTACGATGACGGATATTTATTCTTTAACATCAACCCGGTGGAGGTTGCCGTAGAGAATGATTCTATCGACTTGGAAATTCGTATTAACGAAGGACCGCAGGCGACCATTAAAAATGTGATCATCGAAGGCAACGATAAAACCAATGAGCATGTTATCCGCCGCGAGTTGCGCACTTTCCCTGGCGATAAATTCAGCCGTTCCAACCTCATTCGTTCACAGCGTGAGTTAGCGAATTTAGGTTTTATCGATCCGCAGGAAACCAAGATCGAACCAATACCGAATCCGTCTGACGGAACAGTGGATATTAAATATACCGTAAAAGAAAAATCAGCAGACCAGATAGAATTATCAGCAGGCTGGGGCGGGAAGCAAGGTGGCCTGATCGGGACACTCGGTTTAAAGTTCAATAACTTTTCTTTGAAAAACATGTTCCGGAAAGGAACCTGGTCGCCATTGCCTACCGGTGATGGCCAGCAGCTGACCTTACGCATTGAAAGCAACGGTAAGCGTTACCAGAATTATAACTTCTCATTTACTGAACCATGGCTGGGCGGTAAAAAACCAAATGCATTTACTTTTGCAGCATTCCGTTCACGTTTGCAGGATGTACAGGATAAAGAAGTATTAGGCAAGCAGATCACGAATGGTTTGTCGGTGGCATTGGGTACGCGTTTGAAAAAACCGGATGACTTTTTTATCATCCAGGCATCCGTAGATTATTATGGCTACAAGCTGGATAATTTCAACGGACGCTATTATGTAAACAATAAACCACTGGCCGACGGAAAATTCAACAACCTGAATTTTAAAATTTCATTGTCTAGAAATTCCATCAACCAGCCTGTTTTCCCGACAAGCGGATCAAATGTTTCTTTGTCGTGTGAGTTTACGCCGCCCTATTCACTTTTCAAGGGGAAAAATTTTAACTACGAAGCACAGGAAGATAAAGACCGGTATAAGTGGGTAGAGTATTACAAATGGAAATTGAACATAGAGTGGTTTACGCCATTGGGTAAATCTAAATTCGTTTTGAGAACCGCGGCTAAATTTGGTTTCTTAGGAACATTTAACAAACGCCTCGGCATCACACCATTTGAACGTTTTGAATTAGGAGGAAACGGTATCCCGTCTTCCGTAACGCTCTTTGGTACCGACATCATCGCTCAGCGCGGGTATGAAGGGCCTTACTCATCCACGGGTGGAGACCCGCTTTATAACAAGTTTGTGCTTGAATTGCGTTATCCGTTCTCGTTAAATCCGTCGGCTACTGTATATGGGGTGGTATTCGCGGAGGCAGCTAATACCTATCGCTCGTTTAAAGATTATAACCCATTCAGACTCAAGAAAAGCGCAGGCATAGGCGTTCGTGCCATCCTGCCGATGTTCGGTTTGATTGGTATTGACTATGGCATACGATTTGATAATGCTAATGGCAGCCCCATCAAAAACGCAGGGGGATTTTTTGATTATATCGGTAAAAATGGCAATATATCCTTTATCTTAGGGTTTGAGCCTGAATAATAAATTGCTTACTAAAAACAATGGCAAGATGAAAAAGATTTTGAATTTTATACCAACCGGCGGACCGATAATCAAACTGATCGCCGTAATAGGTTTGTGCTTTTTATCACAGGCAATGTGGGCACAACGTTTTGCTTATGTCGACACAAAATATGTGCTCGAAAAGCTGCCGGATTATAAATCAGCACAGCAAAAGCTGGATGCTCAGGCAGAAACCTGGCAAAAAGAAATAGACGGCAAAAACGATCAGCTGAAGAAAATGTATACAAAATACCAGGCTGAAGAATTCCTGTTGTCTGATGACCTGAAACAACAACGTGAAGACGACATCGTAAAAGCGGAAAATGAATTGAAAGATCTGCAGAAACAACGTTTCGGTTTTAATGGCGACCTGTTCAAAAAACGCCAGGAGCTCGTTCAGCCGGTACAGGATAAGGTATTCGATGCCGTGCAGAAAGTAGCGCAATTGCGCCAGTATGATTTCGTATTTGATAAGGCTTCCGGCGGAGCAACGATGCTCTATACGAATCCCCAATATGATATCAGCGAAGAAGTATTAAAAAAATTAGGCATGTAAATTGCAACATAATAAAACAATCAATATTAAAATCAACATTAAAATGAAGAAAATTTTTACAGTAGCAGTTGTGTTGTTCATGATGGGAACCGCTGCGATCGCTCAGAGCAAATTCGGATACATGAACTCCCTGGAGTTACTGAGCTTGATGCCGGAAGTAAGATCTGCGGATACGGTTTTAGATAAATACGCCAAAGAGCTCGATGATCTTGCCAATAAAATGTATATCGAATATCAAACAAAAGCGCAGGACGCTCAGGTGAAAAAAGAAAAAGGGCTATTGACTCCGGATCTGGAAGAGATTGTCGTTAAAGAATTGGCGGACATGGAAAAAAGAATTTCTGATTTCCAGCAGGGCGCGGAAGACAAGATCGGCATGAAAAAACAAAAATTGTACGAGCCGATCATGAAAAAAGTAAATGACGCTATCCAGGCAGTTGCCAAAACCAACAATTACACCTACATCTTCGATGCCAGCTCGGGAGCTTTATTGTTCGCGAATGAATCAGACGATGTATTGCCATTGCTGAAAAAACAACTGAACCTGAAAGATCCGGCTCCCGTAACACCGGGCACTGCACCTAAAACAGGAAATTAAAAAAATATGACCGGGATTAACAAACCGATCGGAATATTTGACTCTGGTATTGGCGGCCTCACGGTCGCCAATGCTGTTTTAAAGCAACTCCCCGAAGAATCTATTATTTATTACGGCGATACCGCGCATTTGCCCTATGGCGATAAATCCAAAGAACTGATCCGCACCTATGCCACGCAGATCACGGATTTTCTATTGCATGAGAAAGAATGCAAGGCTATCGTTATCGCCTGTAATACGGCCTCTGCTGCTGCCTACGAGGTATTGCGCGACAAGTTCAAAGGTTCAATCCCGGTTATCAATGTTATCGACCCGATGATAGAAGCGGTGATCGCCGATGAAGAGGTAAAACATGTGGGTGTGATCGCAACAAAAACCACTATCGCTTCCGGAGTGTATAAAGAAAAATTCAACCGCCGCAAACCCAACCTGCAATATTCGGAACTGGCAACGCCATTATTGGCTTCTATGATCGAAGAAGGATATTACGATAACAAGATCAGCCATGCCGTCCTGGAAAATTATTTATCCAATTCCGTTTTAAAAGATATTGATGCGCTGGTCCTGGCTTGTACGCATTACCCACTTATCAAAAAAGAAATTGCAGAATATTATCAGGGCAAAGTGAAAATATTTGATTCAGCAGAAGTGGTCGCAAAAAAACTGAAATGGATACTGGAGAAGGAAAACAGGATAAGCGACAAAAAAATGGCTGAAGATGTATTCTATGTTTCCGATTATACAGAAAGCTTTGAAAAAACCACACGGCTCTTTTACAGAAAACCCGTGCATTTGATCCAAATGCCATTATCTACGTAAGATCTTTTTCAATAGCTTGTTGAAACAACTCGGTGTTTGTACGGAACGCATTAAACCCATTTATCGTTTTTAATTTTTCTATTGCAACTGTCAGATCAAAATTTTCCTGTTTAACAGATACCGCCATTCCTTTTTTACTCAATTCACCAGCCAGGTATTCCTGTTCGGTTTGCCCCGGTGTGGGAACCAAAATGGCTTTCTTGCCTAAAACAGCCAGGTCCATCAGCGTACTATACCCTGCACGGCAAACGATGCTGTTAGCCTGTTGTAATACCGGTAATAGCTCTTCAGCCTGCATATAAGAAATGATGTCCAGCCTGTCTTGAGATCGCATTTCTTTTTTATCCGTAACGCCTTGTATCAGCAGGCAATCTTCATTTACATTTTGTAATTGTGCCGTTAATTGCCCTTCAAAAAAAGTGCGTTGTGGTTCTGCGCCCGAAAGCAATGCAACGATATTGTGTGTTTTGCCCCGATCAGCAGCGGTTATAAACTTTGAAAAACGGCTTTGTATACCAATGTAGGAATGGGGAATAGGGATGGAAAAACCATGTGATAATTTTCCGGACAGATTTTTTTCACCCGGATCGTCAGGGATCCACAGGGCATCAAATTTTTTAATTAAGCCAAAATGATAACGCAACAAAAGCCGATTGGTCCAGCCAAATGGCGGCGGAGCCTGTACGGCTACCTGGTGGCATAAGAAAATGTTTTTGGATCGCTTGCTCCATGCGCCCCACCGGTTATCAGATAAAATGATGTCGACATGATTTTCTGATACGATCTTTTCAATAGCTGCCTGTTCCTCTTTTATAGTTTTTAATATATGCGGAGCCTGCAGTAACGTTTGTATAGCTGCGTTTTTTCCTACGGGATATTGAATGTTGTAACCGGGCAATTCATAAAATGGAAGGACGGGGTATTTATCTTTTAATAGATTTAGCGAAAACCCGTTCCCTCCGAGTATGATCTTTGCTCCGTTTTCTAAGAAATGATCTATGAGCGGCATGCAGCGTGTAGCATGGCCCAGGCCCCAATCCAGCGGGGCGATTAAAATAGTTTTATTGGCAAGGACATTCAACTGTCCTCCAAATTACTATTTATGCAGATAAAAGCAAAGGGATGATAGCAACGGAATAAATGGCTTTTTCACCGATCATTTTGCGCAGGTTCAACAATGCATAACGCATTCTGCCCAGCGCGGTATTGATATTGGTATTGGTCATGTCTGCGATCTCTTTAAAGCTGAGCTCAGCATAATGGCGCAGTACCAGGACTTCTTTTTGTTCTTCCGGTAGTTGGTTGATCAGGTCTTTGATCTGTTTGGATGTTTGCTGCTTGACGATATTGTCTTCATGCGATTCATCGGCAAATTTCATGAAGTTGAAAATATCTTTGCCATCTGCATCGACAATGTTCGGAGCCCGTTTCATCCGGCGAAAATGGTCCATACACAAATTGTGCGCGATCATGATCACCCATGGCAGGAATTTACCTTCTTCGCGGTAATTTCCTTCGCGCAGGCTGTCGATGACTTTGAAAAAAGTATCCTGGAAGATATCTTCGGCGAGATACCGGTCTTTTACACGTACTAAAATGTAAGAGAAGATCTTTCGTTGGTGCTTTTCCAGCAGAACGGCTAACGCACTTTCGTCGCCATTCATGTAAAATTTAACGAGATCATTATCCGATTGAACAACTTGCTGCATAGGGTGTTAGTTTTAACTGTTAAACCATTTTCCGAGCTTATGTAAAGTTTGTTCAAAGGGAATTGTTTTTTATTTATTTAAATTTGCATCAATTTTATTGAATATGTATAAATCAGCATTTTCTTTAACATACCTTAACGCTATATCCGGGAACTTAGTATAACAATGTCAAAAAAATTAACAAAAAAAACAGAGCTGCAAAGTATTTACATCAAAGGCGCGCGAACGCACAACTTAAAAAATGTAGATGTAGAGATACCGCGCAACAAACTGGTAGTAATTACTGGCGTTTCGGGATCAGGCAAATCGTCGTTAACAATTGATACATTATATGCGGAAGGACAACGGAGATACGTAGAGTCTTTGTCGTCATATGTACGACAATTTTTAAACCGCATGGATAAGCCCGATGTAGATTATATTAAGGGCCTTTCCCCGGCGATAGCTATCGAACAAAAGACCACTACAGGAACTACGCGTAGTACGGTTGGAACACTGACCGAGATATATGATTACTTACGTTTGTTATTTGCCAAGATCGGCAAAACGTATTCTCCGGTTTCCGGCAAGCTGGTCGTCAAACACGAAGTTTCAGATGTGCTGGACTATATCGCTACGCTTGAAGAAAATGAGCGCATACAAATATTGGCCCCCCTGACAGAACTGAGTAAACCAAAACTGGAATCGCTGATGCAGGATGGAATACAGCGATTATTGCTGGATGACGAAGTTATTCCGGTTGAAGATGTTTTGGGTGAAAATAAGTTTGGGAAATACCAGTCCAAATATATACTCATAGACCGTGCGACGGCCTTGCAAACAGAGGATAATATGCACCGTTTAGGCGATTCGATTAACCTGGCATTTGCCGAAGGCAATGGCGTTTGTACGATCGATGTCCCGGGGAAAAAGCGGAAAGAGTTTAGTAATAAGTTTGAACGGGACGGGATGATCTTTGAAATTCCTTCGCCCCAGTTTTTCAATTTCAATTCTCCATATGGCGCCTGCGAAAAATGTGAAGGGTTTGGAACGATATTGGGTATTGACCACGACCTGGTTATTCCGAATAAAAATTTATCGATCTATGAAGACGCGGTAGCCAGCTGGAAAGGAGAAAAAATGAGCTGGTGGAAAAAGCAACTGATCAAAGGTGCACCGAAACAGGATTTCCCGATACATAAACCTATCGCGCAGCTAACGAAAGAGCAATACGAATTGTTATGGAATGGATGTAAGGATTTCCATGGCATCAAAGATTTTTTTAAAGATATCGAGTCACAAACCTATAAAATACAATACCGCGTGATGCTGGCAAAGTATCGCGGCAGAACGTATTGCGATGTTTGCAACGGCTCCCGCCTCCGGCCGGATACAGAATATGTACAACTACAACAGAAAACCGTTGGCGAATTATTGCAGCTGCCTATCAAAGATCTGTATGATTTTTTTCAAAAGTTAAAATTGGATGATCGTGAAAAAAAAATAGCGAATAGAATTTTGACCGAAGTAAATAATCGCTTGCAATTTATGATGGATGTCGGATTGGACTATTTGACGTTGAGCCGTTTTAGTAATACATTATCCGGCGGCGAAACGCAACGGATCAATTTAACTCGGTCACTCGGAAGCAACCTCACCGGTTCTTTATATATTTTGGATGAACCCAGCGTGGGCCTGCATCCGCACGATACAGGCAGGCTTATTAATGTTTTAAAGTACTTGAGAGACCTGGGTAACACGGTCGTTGTAGTAGAACATGAAGAAGAAGCTATCCGTGCTGCGGATTATCTGATCGACGTTGGGCCGCACGCCGGCTATCTCGGTGGCGAAATAGTTTTTACGGGAAAAATAAGTGATGGCGTAAAAAGCTCGAGGAGCCTGACCACGCAATATTTAAGCGGAAAGCTGCAAGTCCCGGTTCCGAAACAAAGGCGAAAATCGATCAACTACATCACCGTTAATGGAGCGCAACAGCACAACTTAAAAAATATCGATGTAAAAATTCCGCTGCAATCATTGACGGTTGTAACTGGTGTTTCCGGATCAGGAAAAACGACGCTGATCAAACAGATCCTGTATCCGGCTTTAAAGATCCAGCTCGAAGGCATAGGCAATAAACCCGGTTTATTTAAGGACATATCCGGTTTTAAAAATAAAATTAAGCGAATAGAGCTGGTCGATCAGAACCCGATCGGCAGAAGCTCGCGCTCCAACCCGGTTACGTATATCAAAGCATATGACGCGATTCGCGACCTGTATGCAAGCCAATCTTTATCAAAAGTTCGGGGCTATCAATCCAAACATTTTTCTTTTAACGTAGAAGGCGGCCGCTGCGATGCTTGCGAAGGTGAAGGGGAACAGGTAGTGGAAATGCAGTTTCTCGCCGATGTACATTTAATTTGCGAGGTTTGCCACGGCAAGCGTTTTAAGAATGAGATCCAGGAAGTAACGTATCGCGAAAAAAATATTGCAGATGTACTGGCAATGACCGTAGATGAAGCGATCGAATTTTTTGTCGATAAAAAAGATGTTTTACAAAGATTAAAACCTTTGCAGGATGTTGGTTTGGGCTATGTCCAGCTCGGGCAAAGCAGCAGTACACTTTCCGGCGGTGAAGCGCAACGCGTGAAGCTTGCTTCTTTTTTAACGAGAGGAGCAGCAAAAGATCCGGTGTTATTTATTTTTGACGAACCGACAACGGGGCTGCATTTTCATGATATCAATAAACTGCTCGGAGCATTCAACGCATTAATAGAAGCCGGACACACGGTTGTGGTCGTAGAACATAATTTAGAAGTGATCAAGTCGGGTGATTGGATCATTGATCTGGGCCCGGTTGGTGGTTCTGAAGGCGGACATTTGATTTTTGAAGGCACGCCGGAAAACCTCGTAAAAAATAAAGCTTCGGTTACAGGGAAATACCTGAAAGAGAAATTGAATTAAGAAATGACTGTTATGTATAGGAAATATCTCGTCTATGCAATTAATATACTGGTGTTGATATGGCTGATAAAAACTACTTACTTTCAACCCGCTGATTCTGATTATTACGGTATACTTTTGATTGGAGTTATAATTTTCATATTGCTTTTTAATCTGTACTGTTTTATAGTAAATAATTTTTTCAGCGAAAAAAAGCTATCATGGTTCAACGAAATATTATATATTCCATTGATCTTTTTGCCATTCGTTTTATTGTGGCATTGGACTTCCTGAAATTATTAGGTAACACTCAAAACCTCATAAAAATAAGTCTTCTGTTACAGAAGATATCTTAAGGTGAAGCTGAATTAATTTTCGTTGGAGCTTCCGGGATCCTTTTTTTAAAATACCGGATCACAAACATAAGCAGCAACACGATGATCAGGATCACTATGCCTGCAACGATCAGCGGTATAAAAAAGCTAAGTACACTTCCCACAATAGAAAAAATATGTTCGATTGTGGCGACCACCGGGTTGCCCAATCCACCGGTAGTGGCGGTAGAAGTGGCACGTGTCAAGGCTGTTCCTGCCTGGATAATGCCTGCGCTTCCTCCTCCGACGATTATTCCCAGGCCCCATTTCAACATCGGGCTGATATCGGGTGTTAAAACGGATGCTGTCAATAAAGTGCCTGCAATAACGGATGCCGGCGTAGTAATGCTATCCAGCACATGATCGACAAACGGGATATAATACCCGGCTATTTCGAAAACAGTGGCTGCCGCGAAGGCTATAAGGGCTGGGGTACTTCCCATCCATTGAAAGCTGTCGCCTAAATGTATAATACCAAATTTCGAGGCAATACTGGCGGCCAGCAAGGGGACAAAAACCCTGAATCCACAGCTCGCACTGAGTCCGATGCCTAAAGCCAGGCTTAGGATCAGTTCTCTTTGAGGGATCATATGAATAATATCTTCCATCTTATTGATTTACCAATCCTCAGCCAATACGATCACTTTATCGTCCTTGGTTAAAGAAAACGTTTCAGCTTTATTCGGGTTTAAGCGAATGCCGTAATTTTTATCCGCATCCCGTTCATGAGCCAGCGTCCGGTAACCAATTGCGATCTCATTTTTCCGTGCAGCACTTTCCAGTATCGTATAAAAATTGACCGTTTGTCCCGGCTGAATATAATTGGAGGCTGGTTTTAAATAAATTTCCGACCCCTCTGCTTCAAATAATACGTCGTACACTTTTTTAAGGTATTTGTTTTCCGATATCTGGGTCAGCATTAAGCTGACCAAATTATCGCTGATAATAAAGTCGTCCGCTTTGGCAACTTCTGCCAGCGAACGATTCCGGACATCGAGCATTTCCGATACGATACTGAAATCTTTGTTCGATCTTTCGGAAAGATTGCGCAGATGCAATAAACAGATCAGCGTTTTAGCATCTGATTCCTGTACATCCATATTTTGAGAGCTCAAGATGATAATATGATCGTATTGATCACAATCGAGGCTTTCTAAGGTATGGCGATCGGTGATCACGCCTCTCTGAAAACGCAATACGATATTTTTTAATTGGCTTTTCAGTTCTTCAACTACTGGGGCCGCATCCGGAACGATACAAACGATCAGTACTTCAGAGCCGACAGATACGTAATTATCCAGTTCTTCAATGATCCTGGTACCACGCTCATTCCATCCCAGGATCAATGTCCTTTCTTTTTTCCCGGGCGGCGTATCCGAACGGCTGATAGCGGAATCGGTTATATTGAATTCTTTTTTCCCAGAAGCTACAACCGTGTCATCGTCTTCCGATATAGCAATAACCTGGTCTCCCACACTTAAAACCGTATCCATCGCCGGATTGATCAATACCTGGTTGCCTGCACTGAATATGCCGATGACAGAAGAAGTTTCATATCCAAATAATGTGTCTCTAAATGTTTGTCCTGCGAAAGAACCTGCATCTGCAAAATATAATTCATCTCCTTCAAATTGCATCAGCTCTGTGTAAACAGCACTTAAGCCGGATTGCCGGCAGGTTTGTGCCGTAACACGCGCGATCAGATCGCTGGATAAAACAAAATTGGCTTCTCCATTGCCCACCATTTCCGCCACTTCGAGATTTTCAATATCGATGATCTCCGCCACAATGTGGTAAGGATCTGTTTTGCGGTTTGGATTGTTGGTTAACGCCAGTACCGATTTGATCACATAAGTATCCGCGCTTTCTTCGTGTTCAGAAGACAGAATAATAATCGAGCGAGCTGTATGCGGACTTACTTTTTCAAGATCATAAAGATCGAGCGGGCTGCCGGAGCGACAGATCACTTTTGTATTTTTTGTATCTGCAACTTTTACGCGTATCGCATCTTCCATTTCTACTTTATCCATATCTGCCATCACGACAATGCGTGGTTTTTTCTGATTCTCATTAGCGATGATCAATTGCTGAATGATGGAAAAAACTTTAGGTGACCATCCCAGTATCAATGTGTGTTCTTCTTCCAATACTTTTGAACGCCCTTTGCGCAGTTCATCGAGACTGGCTTCGAGCCCTGAAGTAAGTGTACCAATAAAAGTAGAGATGATAAAGATCCCACCGACTGTTACCAGCAACATTAAGATACGGAATGCCCAGCCCTGGTCTCCGCCCATTGTTCCGGGATCGAGCGTGCGCATCAGTGAGCGCCATACGCCTTCGACCAGCCCGATATTTTCGGAATCATCCGGTGTGCGGATACCGGTGATAGCTAATATAATACCCGCAATGACGACAAGTGCGATCGAGGCAATGCCCAGCCACATAATAAGCGCCGGCGTGCCTTTTGACAAGGTGTTTTCAAATGCGTAACGGAAACGTTCACCAGGAGTTGGCTTGTTGGTATTCTTTCCAGCACAGTGGGATCCGAAGCTTGGAATTCACGTGACTTGAAGTCGCG
>JADMIO011288072.1_pt1 | contig 103874 bp, 71 predicted proteins | sample 8958161 | NCBI WGS metagenome assembly JADMIO01 (sample SAMN16585339, study PRJNA669376) | soil metagenome | isolation source: Crop rotation soil | place: USA: Cullars Rotation, Alabama | collected 2011
GCCGCGACTTCAAGTCACGTGAATTCCAAGCTTCGGATCCCACTGTGCTGGAAAGCTGCCTGGGCGATCGATCCGCAGTTCGGCAAGAAGCACACGGCCACATTCGAGACTGAAAAGGAGATCGGCTTCGATGGCGGGACGACGATGGTGTTCCGGCTGTATTTTCAGAACAACGACGGCCACAGCATGGGACGCGTGCGCCTCTCGGCGAGCAGCATGCCGCCGCCGCTGTCGCTCGACGGCGAAGGCATTCCATCGAAGATCGCAACCATTCTCGACACGCCCGCGGACAAGCGCGACGCGAAACAACAAGCGGCGCTGATAGACTGGTACAAACGCATCGATCCCGAATGGAGCAAGCTCAACAAAGAGCTGGAAGCGCACGCGGCCACCGCGCCGAAGGGCAAGATGGAGATGGTGCAGATCGCCAGCGAAGGGACGCCGGCGGTGCGCCTGCACACGCAAGGGCCCGATTTTTATGAGAAGACTTATTTTCTCAAGCGAGGCGATCTCAATCAGAAAGCGGACGAGGCCAAGCCGGGATTTCCGCAGGTGTTGACGCGTGCGGCAAGCGAGACGCGCTGGGAGAGCAAGCCGCCTCCGGGCGCGAAGACGCTGGGCTATCGATCGGCGCTGGCGAAATGGATCACCGATCCCGAACAGGGCGCGGGGCATTTGCTGGCGCGCGTGATGGTGAATCGACTCTGGGGGCGCTTGATGGGGCGGGGGATTGTGGCGACACCGAGCGACTTTGGCGCGCAGGGCGGCAAGCCGTGCGATCCGGAGCTGCTCGATTTTCTCTCGCATGAATTGATCGACGGCGGCTGGAAGCTGAAGCCGATGCTGAAGGAGATCATGCTCAGCGCGGCGTACCGTCAGGATTCGAAGCTCGACCCGAAAAAAGCGGAGGTTGATTCGGAGAACAAATTGTTCTGGCGGCGACGCAGTTCAAGGCTTGAGGCGGAGCAGATTCGCGATGCGATGCTGGCAATCAGCGGGATGCTTGACACGCGCATGTTCGGCCCCGGCACATTGAATGAAAGCGACAGGCGGCGGAGCGTGTACCTGACGGTGAAGCGCAGCCAGTTGATTCCGATGATGGCGGTCTTTGACGCGCCGAACGCGACGCAGGCGGTGGGGCAGCGGCCGTCGACGACGATTGCGCCGCAGGCGCTGGAGCTGCTGAACAACAAGAATGTGCGCGAGTATGCGAAGGCATTTGCGAAACGCGTGGCGCCGGATGAGAAGACGCCGTTTGGCGAAGCGGTGAAGCGCGCGTATGCGCTGGCGCTGGGGCGGGCGCCGGATGAGACGGAATTGCGGGAATCGGTGTCGTTCCTCGAAGAAATGAGCAAACAGACAAACCGCGCGCAGGCGCTGGCGGATTTTTGCCAGGCGGTGATGGGGTTGAATGAGTTTGTGTATGTGGAATGAAAGGATGACGACAGAAGGTCATTACGTTCTATGATTGCTAATGAAAGGACTTAACAATGACAGCGGATGCAATGGTAAAACAGCTTAAGTATCTTGACAACGAGGCGCGGTTGAAGGTTATTGAAGCCGCCTCTCGCCTAATGAGGGACGAGCTGACCGTCGATGTCGAGAAGAAGCGCAAAGAGCGCGCGAGACGACTGCGAAAAGCCGCGCTCGCGGTTAAGGATATCTATGAAAATGATCCCGAGATGACCATTTGGACGTGCCTGGATGGGGAGGAGTTTCTCGATGATACCAGTCCGCGGTGAAGTGTGGTTAGTTGCGTTGGATCCAGCCCTTGGCGATGAACTCAAAAAAATGCGTCCTGCTGTAGTGATGAATCAGAATGAGATCGGAGTTTTGAATCTGCGCGCAATTGTTCCTGTAACGGGATGGCAAGCCAAATTCAATGGATGTGATTGGTTAATTCGAATAGATCCTGAAAGACGAAATGGATTGACAAAGTCCTCCGCTGCCGACACGTTTCAAGTTCGCTGCATTTCGCTTCAAAGATTTAAGCGCAAATTGGGCACGCTTTCTCAAAATGACATTGCGCGAATTGAGGAAGGTCTGCGAGCGGTGTTTGATTTGTATTAGATGTTTTCCCAATAGGCGAGATTGCCATGCTCCACCACCTCCCCCGCTTCTTCGCCCCGCCCCCTCGCTCCTGCTGCTCACGCCGCGATTTCCTCGACAAAGCCGGCTCGGGATTTGGCGCGCTGGCGCTGGCTGGGCTATTGGCTGAGCAGAATGCGCGGGCGGATGAGAAGAATCCGCTAGCGCCCAAGGCGCCGCATTTTGCGGCGAAGGCGAAAGCGGTGATCTGGCTGTTCATGAACGGCGGGCCGAGCCAGGTGGATACTTGGGATTACAAGCCGGAGCTTGAGAAGCGCGACGGGAAAGAGCTCGAAGGGTTTGATAAGAACACGGGATTTTTTACGGCGGCGGTGGGGCCGCTGATGAAGTCGCCGTTCAAGTTTGCGCGGCATGGGCAGAGCGGGGCGTGGGCTTCGGAGATTTTTCCGGAGCTCGCGACGCATGTCGATGAGATGGCGTTTATTTACTCGTGCTTCACGGGGTCGAACAACCATTCGCCGGCGCTGTTCGAAATGAACACGGGCATGTCGCGGATGGGGTTTCCGTGCGCGGGGGCGTGGGTGACGTACGGGCTGGGGTCGGAGAACAAGAACCTGCCGGCGTTCGTGGTGATGTACGACACGCTTGGGCGCGGGATTCCGAAGGGGCATGCGCAGAATTGGGGCACGGGATTTTTGCCGAGCATTTACCAAGGCACGGCATTGAACGCGCAGGGCGCGCCGATCGACAATTTGTTCCGTCCGGCGGACATGAGCGACGCGGAGCAGCGAAAGCAATTGGATTTGCTGAACAAGCTCAACAAGCATCATCTTGAGCAGGGGGCGGCGGACAGCGAATTGTCGGCGCGGATCGAATCGTTTGAGCTTGCGTATCGCATGCAGATGGCGGCGCCGGAAGCGCTGGATTTGAACAAGGAATCGGAAGAGACGCGCAAGCTTTATGGCATCGGCGACAAGCGCTGCGAGCATTTTGCGAAGCAGTGTCTCATGGCGCGGCGGCTGGTCGAGCGCGGGGTGCGGTTCGTGCAGATTTACAGCGGCGGGATGGAGAATTTGAAGAGTTGGGACGGGCACGAGGACATCAAGCTCAACCATTCGCAATTCGCGGGGGAAGTGGACAAGCCGATTTCCGCGCTGCTGACGGATTTGAAGGGGCGCGGGCTGCTGGATTCGACGCTGGTGATTTGCGCGGGGGAGTTTGGGCGGCTGCCGGTGTCGCAGAAGGCCGCGAAGCCGGGGCGGGATCACAACCCGCACGCGTTCACGACGTGGTTTGCGGGCGGCGGGGTGAAAGGCGGCGCGCAGCATGGCGCGACGGACGAGATCGGGCACAAGGCGGCGGAGAACCGCGTGAGCGTCAACGACCTGCACGCGACGATTCTGCATCTGCTGGGGCTGGATCACACGAAGCTGACGTATCGGTTTAATGGGCGGGATTTCAGGCTGACGGATGTGGCGGGGAATGTGGTGAAGGCCGTGCTGGCTTGAACAATCCGCATGCCTTGTTCTCACGCAAAGACGCTAAGAAGCAAAGGCGCAAAGAAAAGCGGAATAAATTCTTTGCGAACTTCGGGTCTTTGCGGTGAAATCGCCTGTGGATGATGAACCTTGACAGCAAAATCTTCGTGGCCGGACATCGCGGACTGGTGGGGTCTGCGATCGAGCGGAACCTGCGCGCACGCGGGTTTAAGAATCTGCTTCTGCGCACGCGGGCGGAATTGGATTTGTGTTCGCAGACTGCGGTAAGCGAGTTTTTCGAGCGCGAGCGTCCAGAATACGTGTTCATTGCAGCGGCGAAGGTGGGTGGGATTCACGCGAACAGCACTTACCCTGCAGATTTCATTCGGGAGAATCTTCTTATTCAGACATTGATCATCGATGCCGCTTATCGGAACGGGACGAAAAAAGTGGAGATGCTGGGGTCGTCGTGCATCTACCCCAAGCTTGCACCTCAGCCAATGAAGGAAGAGCATCTGCTCACCGGGACGCTTGAGCCGACGAATGAAGCATATGCAATTGCAAAGATTGCAGGGATCAAGATGGCGCAGGCGTATCGCGCACAGTACGGGTTCAATGCGATTGCGCTGATGCCGACGAATCTGTATGGGCCGGGCGATAATTTCGATTTGCAGAATTCGCACGTGCTGCCGGCGCTGATCCGGAAATTCCATGACGCGAAAACGAGCGGGGCGAAGAGCGTGACGATTTGGGGGACGGGAACGCCGTGCAGGGAGTTTCTCTATGTGGATGATTTGGCGGACGCGGCGGTGTTTTTGATGCTCAATTATGACGGCGCGGAGTTCGTCAATGTGGGCGTGGGCCACGATATTACCATCCGCGAGCTGGCGCAGATGATTGGGGAAGTCGTGGGCTACCGGGGCGAGCTGGAATTCGACACGTCCCGCCCCGATGGGGCGCCGCGCAAGCTGCTGGATGTGTCGCGGCTGCATGCGCTGGGGTGGAAGGCGAAGACGGAATTGCGCGAGGGGATTGCGCGGACGCATGAGTGGTATGTTGCGAACAAAACATAGGTTTCAGGTTTCAAGGTTTCAGGGTTTCAAGGTTGCGCAGCGCAAAACCTGAAACCCTGAAACCTGAAACTCTGAAACCTATTTCTTCTTCAGATACTGATCATTCAGTTTGTCGCAGGACCAGAGCATGCCGCGGACGACGAGGTCGAGGTAGCGGGGGTCGCTGACGGTTTTGTTGTTGTGGCCGATTGTGGTGCTGAAGATCCTGGTTTTCTTGTCACCGTATTCGTTGGTCCAGGCGACGATGAAATCGTCTTCGCGCGTGGTGACCGTGCCGTCTTTGGCTTTGCCGCTGAGCTTCTGCTTGCCGCGGGCGAGCGCGTGGGCGGTGGGGAAGACCTGGATGTTGTTGTAGAGCTCTTCGTTCATGGTGATCCAATCTTCCAGGCCTTTCGTGATTGGGTGGTCTTTGTCGGTGAAGGTGATTGCGATGGGCTGCTGGGCGTCGTGGCGGCTGCTTTGCAGGCCGAGGTAGTCGTACCAATGGCCGTTGGGCGCGTCGCCTTTGACAGGCTTGCCGAAATCGCCAAAGCGGTAGCAGTGCATGGCGCAATGCAGGTTCACGGCGGGGATGCCGTCTTTGTGGGGCTTGAGCACGCCGTCGATGATCGCGGGGTCGGCGATGTCGGCGGCGCATTCGTCGTGGATGACCACGTCGTAGCCTTTGGCATAATCCGGGTTGCCGAAGATGGGGATTTTGGGCTTGGAGATTTTTTTGTCGATGAATTCTTCGGTGAAGATGATGTCGACCGTGGCGTTGGCGCGCTCTTCGATGCCCTTTTTAAGAATGTCCTTCTGGGCTTTGTAATCGTGATATCCGCCGCAGGCGATCAGCAGGACTTTGATGGGTTTGGCGTCTTCGGCGAAGACGGGATTGAAGGCGAACAAACCGACCAGCAGACACAGGACATGTTTCATTTTTTAATGAGCTCCTTTTGTGGTTCCGAGATTATCCCTACACCGCGATGGGTGTGCAAGCGGCGACATATGCGGCGCGAATGACCCATGGCTAAAGCCAGTTCAAGAAGGCTGAAGCCTGCTGTGTTCAACCTTTAGAGCACATTTCATTTCTGTGTAGACAAATCTGCTTGCGGCGGGCACGCTGGCTCTTCGTTGCTCTCGCACGCCGTATTTCCTATCAATACGGCTTTGCTCGAGCGCCTTGATCCAGCATGCCCGGCGCGGCGCATCTTTGTCCACACAAAAATGAAATGCGCTCTAGTCAGCACACCACCAAGCTAAAGCTGGTGGCAAGCATCGTCGTCCGCCCCTGCAGGGCTTCATTTCGCCACGCAATATACCCAGGGCTATCGTAGGTCGCGCCGTTTGGCGCTGAAGGCGAATGCAACCAAAGTGACACGGACCTCGAAAGACCTGACGGTTGCGGCTCTGTCATGCGAGCGAATGCGCGGGGTGCTCGCTCGCTGACGCTCGCGGCTCTGATGGCATGGGGTGCAAGGGACAACTTTTGAAGAAGCGAATGTCCCGGGCACTCGCTCTCTGACGGCGCGGCACTGATGCGCAAGTTTCTCCTCGATTTTGCCGATACTCAAAGAACACGCGGCATTCTTGCGCGCGGCTCGGGGGGGATCATGGAAAAGTTCATCATTCAGGGCGGGCGGGCGCTGAAGGGCGAAGTGCGCGCCAGCGGGTCGAAGAATTCGGCGCTGCCGATCATTGCGGCGACGATTCTCGCGGGCGGCGAGTGTTCGCTGGGCGATGTGCCGCGGCTGCGCGACGTGGACACGCTGGCGCAGATCATGCAGACGCTGGGTGTGAGCATTGAGCGCGACCCTGACGGGCGGCTGCGCACGCGCGTGATGAATCCTGATTTGTCGTTCGCGCCGTATGAACTTGTCAGCCAGATGCGCGCGAGCTTCTGCGTGATCGGGCCGCTGCTGGCGCGGCGCGGGTATGCGAAGGTGTCGCTGCCGGGCGGGTGTGAGTTTGGCGACCGGCCGGTTGATCTGCATCTCAAGGGGCTGCGGGCGCTGGGCGCGGAGATTGAAATTGAGCACGGTTATGTGATTGCGCGGGCGAAGCGGCTGCGCGGGGCGAACATTTATCTGGGCGGGCCAGCGGGGTCGTCGGTGCTGGGGACGGGCAACGTGATGATGGCCGCGTGCCTCGCCGAGGGTCAGACGATCATCGAACACGCGGCGTGCGAACCGGAAGTTGTCGATCTGGCAAATTTTTTGAATGCGATGGGCGCAAGCATCGAGGGCGCAGGCTCGCATCGCATTCATATTAAAGGGGTGCGGACGCTGGAAGGGTGCGCGTACGACGTGATCCCGGACCGCATCGAGGCGGCGACGCTGCTGATGGCGGGCGCGATCACGGGCGGGGAAGTGACGGTGAGCAACATCATCCCGGCGCATCTCGAAGCGGTTTGGGACAAGCTCAAGGAGGCGAACGTCGGGATCACGCGGAATTGCAAGATCGTGTCAGTCTCGCAGAGCGGCCGGCGGCCGACGGATGTGGAATTTTCAACGCTGCCTTATCCCGGCTTCCCGACTGACCTACAGGCGCAGATGATGTCGCTGCTGAGTTTGGGCGATGGCGCGAGCGTGCTGACAGATAATATTTATCCCGACCGGCTGAAGCATGTCGCGGAGCTTAAGCGCATGGGCGCGAAGATTCTGCGCGTGAATGGGACGTGTGTGATCGTGGGGCAGCCGAGGTTGCAGGGCGCGCCGGTGATGGCGAGCGACCTGCGCGCGGGCGCGGCGCTGGTGATGGCGGGACTGGCGGCGGAAGGGGAGACGGAAGTGAGGCGGATTTATCACATTGATCGCGGGTATGAAGGATTTGAAGGAAAGCTTTGTTCGCTGGGGGCGGAGATTAAGCGCGCGCCGGATGAGCGGGCGGAGAAGCCTCCGGCGGTGTGAATTTGGAATTCAGAATTATGAGTTTAGAATTCAGAGTTCAGCGGTGAAGGCTGTGTAGAAACTTGAACCCTTTTTGGTGCGTACGCTGCAAAAACCTCCCAGACTTATGAAGTCTCCCTCGGCGTAGGGAGAAAATCCTGAAGTGATATAAATATCGTTCTTGTGCACTTGGTGCAACTTTGGAGAGCTTGAGGCGAGGGTTTGAACTGCGCTCTCCTGAAAAATAATGCACAGATGTGCACTTTTGAAGGCGGGCGGGTGATCCCTCGCCTGTGGCTTGCGGCTTCTGAGTGACTGTCATCGGGAAAATAGTGCACGTATGTGCAGTTTTGAAGCGCGGAGGGACCGATCTGAGCAGCTCTGGATGGATTGAAACGAAAGGTTTGCCGGCTTTGCGGGCACGATGCCCGCGCTTCCGGGAACGGCATGGAAAATGCCCAGTTACTTGTGGAGTCGTCCGGTGTTGGGTATTCCGGCGCGAATTCTCGCAGATTTGTTGGAATAACCGGCTGGGGCAGGCATATCCACTAATATAAGGTGGGGATTTCCGGCGCTTCGTTGAGGGACCTTCCATGAACACATCTCGCTTCACGCGCTTTGTGCTGATTTTTTTGATGGCGCTCGGACTGACGGCGCTCGGGCTGCATTTCTCCGATCAGGGGAGTCAGGCGGACGGCATCGTCACGGGCACGCCGACGTTTCAGATCAAGAACCCGATTGACCAATTCGTTCTTGCCAAGCTTCAATCCGAGAAGATCGAGCCGTCGATGCCCTGCACCGACGAAGAGTTTCTGCGCCGTGTGACGCTGGATTTGAACGGCAACATTCCGACGCTGGCGGAGCTCAAAGCGTTCCTGGCCGACCGCGCGCCGAACAAGCGCGAGAAGCTCATCGAAAAGCTTTTGAAGAGCGAGCGTTATGGCGATCATTGGTCGGCGATGTGGGGCGATCTGCTGCGCGAGCACACCAATTCGCGCGGGCAGGAAGGGACCGTGCGCGGCTCGTACCGCGAATGGATTCAGAAGTCACTCAACGACAACATGCCTTACGACGTCTTCACCAAGACACTGGTGGATGCGGTGGGCAATGCCGAGGAAGACCCGGCGGTGAATTTTTACCTGCGCGACGAGAACGACCGCGTCGAGACATCCAACAACATCGCGACCGTTTTTATGGGCACGCGCATGGCCTGCGCGCAGTGCCACGACCATCCTTTCGACAAGTGGACGCAGAACGATTTCCACGGGCTGATGGCGTTTTTCACGCGCATCAACGTGCGCATCGACGATTACGCCACGCTGGTTCAGGCGGAGAAGAACCGGCGTCTCCCTGAAGCTGCGAAGCCGATCCTGGAGCCGTACTTCAAGGAAGCGCACGAGAAGCTCGCCGAGGAGAAAGCGAAATTCAAGAAGGGCATCGAGGTTGCCGAAGAGGGCGGCGGCGGGATGATGGGCGGCATGATGGAGGCGATGGGCGCGCTGGGCCGCGGCGGGAAACTGCTGAAGGAGCTCGAAGCCAAGCTGAAGCCGGATGAGATGCAGACCATGCGCCAGATACTGATCAACAACGGCGTGCGCAAAGTCTTCGAGCGCGGCTTGGGCGAATACCGCATGCCTCCGGATGGCGGGAACCAGAACCCGAAAGACAGGCGCACCAACAAGAATGAAATCGTGAAGGCCGTCTTCCCGTGGGACCAGACGAAGAAAGCGGAAGGCCCCGGCTCGCGGCGCACGAAGCTGGCTGAATTCGTGGTGGAGAACCGGCAGTTCGCGGCCGTGCAGGCCAACCGCATCTGGGCGAATTTGATGGGCCGCGGCATCGTCGATCCGATTGACGATTTCCGCCCGAAGAATCCGCCTTCGAACCCCGAGCTGCTCGACTTCCTGACCGACCAGTTCATCAAGCTGAAGTACGACAACAAAGCGCTGATCACGCTGATCTGCAACAGCAGCACGTACCAGCGCTCGTCGGTGCCCAACGCGAGCAACCGCAGCGACACGACATTGTTCTCACACGCGCGGCTGCGCCACATGACCGCCGAGCAACTCTTCGATTCGATTCTGGTGGCGACCGGCCGCACGGGCGGCTTGGGCGAGAGCGGCGGGTATCAGCTCGGCATGGGCCGCGAGATGATGGAAGGGCGCTTCCGGGACATGTACAACGGCAACGGAAAGAGCAATTCGATTCAGTGGGCCGCTGATCTGCCGACGCCGGCGCGCACGGGCTCGTTCATGAACGTTTTCAACCAGCCGACGCGGGACGCGACGGTCTGCAAGCGCGACGAAACCGGCTCGATTCCGCAGGCGCTTGAAATGTTCAACGGCGGGACGCTCAACGGGGCGATTGCAAGCTCCAACATGATCAAGCAGATCATCAGCGCGAAGCTGACGCCCGCGCAGGCGGCGACAGAACTGTTCCAGGCGGTGCTGACGCGCAACCCGAGCTTGGGCGAATTGAACACGTTGATTGCCCGCGCGCCGCAGGATGGGAAAGAACAGGCGTACAGAGTCTGGCTTGAAGACGCGTATTGGGCGTTGTTGAATACGCGCGAATTTGCGTTTGTGAAATAGACCGTTGGAGTTCACGCTTTAGCGTGTGGCTTACACGCTGAAGCGTGAACTCCAACAACAAAAGGAGTACGACCATGAACCGACCCGCAGCAACTGGAACAAGCAAAGGCGTTGTGGATTGCGACGGCAAATCCGGATTGAGCCGCCGCTCGCTGATGAAAGCGGGCGCGTTCAGCTTTCTGGGCATGAACCTGGTGGACCTCCTCCAGACGACCTGCCTCGCCGGGCCGACCGATCTCGCGAAATGCGATTCGGTGATTCTCATCTGGCTGGCCGGCGGGCCGAGCCACATTGACACCTGGGACCCGAAGCCGGGGCAGTCCAGCGGCGGGCCGGGCAAGGCCATCGACACGACGGCGTCGGGCGTGCGCATCAGCGAGCACTTCCCGACAGTCGCGCGGCAGATGAGGCACGCGGCGCTGATCCGCTCGATGACCAGCAAGGAAGGCGCGCACGACCGCGCGACGTACGAGATGCACACGGGCTACAAGCCTTTGGCCAGCATCGCGCACCCGAGCTTGGGCTCGCTGGTCGTGCAGCAGAAGGGCAAGAAGAACCCGGAGATTCCGGCGTATGTGTCGGTGGGGCAGCAGAGTTTCGGCGCAGGGTTCCTCGGCAGCCAGTTCGCGCCGTTCTACATCGGCGACATCAACAACCCCGACCGCAATCTGATTTTCCCTAAGGGCGTGGACGACGATCGCTTCAAGCGCCGTGTGGACATGCTGCGCGAGGTGGACAGGGAGTTCAGCCATCAGGACCGCGACAACGTCGTGAAAGAATATGCGGCGTACTATAAGGACGCGGTGAAGATGATGTACTCGAAGAGCATCGTGGCGCTGAACGTCAACGACTCGGCGACCGGCGAGAAGCCTTCGACGATCAAGGCATACGGCGACAACCCGTTCGGCCGTTCGGTGCTGACGGCGCGCCGCCTGGTCGAAGCAGGCGTGCGCTTCGTCGAGTGTTCGATGGGCGGCTGGGACATGCACCAGAAGGTCTTCGACGGGATCCAGACACGTGCCGCGCAGCTCGATCCGGCGCTGGGAAATCTGATCGACGATTTGAACGCGCGCGGGCTGCTGAAGCGGACGATGGTGATCTGCACGGGCGAATTCGGCCGCACGCCGAAGATCAACGCGAACGACGGCCGCGATCATTACCCGCGCTGCTTCTCGACATTCATCGCGGGCGGCGGAATCAAGGAAGGATACGTGCACGGCTCAAGCGACGCGAGCGGCGCCGAACCGAAGGACAACCCGACGACCATCGGCGACCTGCACGCGACGATCTTCGAAGCGCTGGGCGTCGATGCGACCAAAGAAAATCAGACGAACCAGGGAAGGCCGATACGCCTGGTGGACAAGGGCAAGGCGGTGAAGGATCTGCTGGCGTAAGTTGGAGTTCACGCTTTAGCGTGCGAGGTGGCCCGGAGAAATCCGGGCCGTTTCTTTGGAGTGCGGAGTTGCAGGGCCGAGATTAAGGAATGAATAGTCGGCCTGTTCCCAGATTCTTCTCCCAATCGAATAGGATTTCAATCAGTCGATCTACAGCGCGATTGGCATACTCGTTATCAAAAAGAAAACGGGTCGAATCCGAAAGGGTCACAACTGGTACGCTTTCGGCTGCGTTGGCTGTCTCGATCATATATTGCAATGAATCACGGCCATCCTTGTTGCGGTTATCCGTGATCAACATCGCTCCCCGCGCCTGCACAGCGCCCCATACCATGCGGTCAGGAGAAATTCCAACGAGCCCAAGATCGTCAAATGTGAGAACGCGTATTTCCAGATCATCGAACAAACTGGACCACTCGCCCTGCTGTAGCATCCGGACCATTGCGCGCACGTGTCCCTCAATATTCACATCAGACACGATGAGCCGCACGCGCACGGAGCTCCTCTCTATACTTTATCATTCGATCGCGAGCACGATTAAGCCGCTCAATTACCTCAGGGGGGTTGCCGCGTTCACATCGCTCTACCATCACCTTGTAGTCCGCATCCACTTCCGCGCGGTGAGCGCTAATGTAATCCAACGCTGCCTGCGCCTGCTCAACGGTGATTGGAAGATACTTCGACACATAGTCCGCACTAAATTCCAGCAGGGCGTAGTCCATCACATGGTACACGGTCGTCCGCGTGCCTTCGATACGCCCGTTGGGAAGAATTGTTGCGCTCATACGATTCTCTCCATCACGTCGCTTCATTATATCATGCGCCACTATTCAGACAACATTGCCACTCGAACCTTGAACCGAAACCTAATTCAAATACGGAATCGTCATGGGCCCTTCCGGCAGCACCGCGATTGGCGCATCCTTCCCCACGCGCGCCAGCTCCTCTTCAAGCCGATGCGTTATGTTCACCACTTTTTCGAGATGCGCACGCTTCGTTTCCTCCTCGGAAATCTCAGAATACAAGCCCACGCGCGCGCGGATTTGGATCATCGCCAGCAACTGCGCTTCCCACTGGTCGTACATCGAAAATCCCGGCGCGAGAATCGTGTCGAGGATCGCGCGCGGCGAATCGTGTTCGAAGAGCAGCTTTTTGAAATTGCCGTGCGTCGGGAAGCCGTCGTTGCAGCGCGAGGCGGCGAGGATCAGGCCGCCGTCGGAGATGATCTGCGCGCCGGCGGACATGCCTTTGACAGCCTGGTAGAGATTCTGGTCGAGCGGGTATCCGCCGTTGGTCGTGACCACGATCGGGAACGCATTCGGACACGCGACCATCGCGGTCTCTTTCGCGAACGCGCAGCCTGCCGCGTGCGCGGCCAGCGTTTCGCCGCAGAACCAGCGCGTGATTTCGCGCTTCCTGTTGAGCGTTACGTTGATGCAGAAATCGACGGGCAGCAGCGAGCCGTTGGCGCGGATTTGTGTCTGCGTCGGATTGTTTTCGAGCACGCCCCAGGTGCTGCGCGGGTCGCCGATCACCTGCGCTCTGTGGTAATGCATGATCGAATTGATGTCCGCCACCGCCGGGAAAATGCCTTTGTAACCGCCCGAAAATCCCGCCATGAAATGCGGCTCGATGAAACCCATGACGATGCGCTTGTCCGCCTGCACGTATTCGCGATTATAAAAAATGTCGCGGCCGTCCGGCGTTTTGCCGGCGAGCTTCAGCGTCTCGCGCTCGTGCGAGTTGTGGTTGACGACACTGTATTTCTTCAGCACCTCCGGGCCAACCATGCCTTCAAGCTCCTTCGGCGTGTTGACGCGGTGCGAGCCCGTGCCGTTGATGATCGTGAAATTTGCCGAGGGAACGTGCGCAAGTTCCTCGAAAAGCCACGGCAGGATTCGCGCGGTCGGCAGCGGGCGCGTGATGTCCGGAATGACGATCGCGACCTGGTCTTTTGCCTCGATCAAATCTTTGAGCGGCTTCCCGCCGATGGGTTTGCGCACCGCGTCGCGGAACGCGGCCGCTTCGCCGGGAAGTCCCTCGACGAAACGCGGCTCGACCACCGTGACGTTTTCAGAAGGAATCTCGAGCGGCAGGCCGCCGGTGGAATACTGCAGATGAATTTTCATGCGCTCGAATTTACCAAGCCAATCCGCCGCTTACAACCTCAGCATCATCAGCAAAGTGAGCAGGTTGAACATTGTCAGAATCAAAAAAGCCAGGTAATGCAGATCGCACGCGACCGCATGTTTTTTCAGGAATCGCGGGCTGCGGTACGTCTTGATCAGACCCCACGACGAGATCACGAAACTAACCACCGTGCAATAAAAATGAACGATCTGCTTTTGCGCGCCGGCGTTTTCCATTCGGGCTTTGGTGGTGAGCCAGAACGATCCCGCGGACAGCAGAACACTCGCCAGCGTCATCAAACGCAGCTCGCGCATGGCCGCTTTCACATGCCGCGCGCGCCGTGCGAGCTGGTCGTCGGGGTCGATTTCTTCACTCTCGGGCATCGGCTATTTTTTCCGCATCGCCTGGCCGCCTGTGTTCGCCCAGCCCATGTAGAGCGCGAAGATGAACAGGTACAGCGCGAGCATCGTGAGGAACGCGAGCAGATAAAGCAGCATGGCCGCGCGCTCCCGGCGTGTCACGCTCGCTTGCGCCGAGCGCCATGCGCCCCACGCCGCCAGCACAATGCCGATGATCACCGCGTAGAGCGAGCCCGCGCCCATGACGATGCTCTCGTTGACGTCTTCAAAGACCCGCGCACGCAAAGCCTCGGCCTTCAGCGCGAGCATCAGCACGAGCAGCAGCACATCCGCGATGAGCACACAGCTCAGCTCGGTGACACGCTGTCGTCCCAGGGAAATTTTGCCCGAGGCCATCAAAGCCTTTCCGCCGCCTTTTTAGTCTCAAGCCGCCAAGGATACTTGAAAATTCGCAGCGTGCGAGGCGCCATCGTTTCAGAAATTTGGCAATGCCCCGGCCGATTCGTCGCATGTTGGTTAAGGAGATATTCCAGCATGCAATCAAAAATCGCACCGTGGCGCGTTGTGTTCGTCGTGGCCTGGCTGGCAGGAACGGGATGCCACACGCTCCCCGTATTCGGGGAGGACGATGCCGCAACATTTGAAACGCGCGGCGTGGAGGCGCTGTACATGTCTCAAACGGAATCCGGCGCGATCGTGACGGCGGCCGTTCAATTCAGCAAGGCTTCGGCGGCTTACGAGGCGGCTGGAAACGAAACCAAAGCGACGGAGATGAATTCCTTCCTGTATTGGTGCAAGAAGAAGATGACCCTTCAGCAATGCGACGAATTCGTCAGCGGCAAGACGCCCGAGGCGCAATCCGTCGGTAAAAAACTGGCGGATGTGGGCGTCGCGCCGCCGGCCGTTGATGCCGCCGCGTTCCTCTCGCGCGCGGAGGAATTCGCCCGGCTTCATCCCAACGACCACCTGCTCATTGCGGTCCGTTACTTCGAAGTTGCGGACCGTTTCCGAGGCACCGACGAAAGCCTGACCGCACAGGACCGCAGCCTGCGCGAAATGCAGCTCGCCGCGAAAACGCTGCCGGCCAGGGCCGTCGAATCCAATCCGGTCAAAGCGAAGGCCGCGCCTGTCGAGCGTCTTCCGCTGCCGTCGAGCGCCCAGCTGAAGCAGGCGGAAGCTGAGATCCGTAAGTTGTTCAAGGACGAATATGCGAAGCCTCAGCCCGAGCAGAAGCTCGCGCTCGCCCAAGCCTTGATGAGGACCGCCACCGACACGCGCGGAAACGATCCTCAGCGATGCGCGCTGCTGCGCGAGACGCGCGAGCTGGCACTGGGCGCCGGAGATTTGCAGCTCGCGTTAAAGGCCACCGATGCGATCGCGGCCGGGTTTGTCATCAATGCGCTTGAAGAACGTCTGGCCATCCTGCAGAAATTTGCGGAGCAGAAACGCGCCAAAGAATCTGCCATCACGCTTGGCGACGCAGCCATGAAGACGCTCGACGACGCGCAGGCCGCGATGGAATTCAGGCTTATCCCGGCGCTTTGCACTTTGGCCGAACAAGCCACGGGGCGCGCAGGCGATCCCGCGTATCTCGCAGCAGTGAAGGAAAAAACGGCGGCGGCCAAAGCTGCGATGCGCGAGGGGCTGGCGCTCTCCGCCGCGCTCGAGAAACTCAAGTCTGCTCCCCATGATGCGGCGGCAAACGCGACCATCGGCCGGTTCTATTGCCTGGTCCGCAATGATTGGGCGCGCGGGTTGCCGGCGCTGGCCAAGGGCTCCGATGCGAATTTGAAGGCCGCGGCCGAAAAGGAGCTGCAGCAGCCGGCTGACAGCGCGGCGAAAGTGTCCGTGGCAGACGCCTGGTGGGCCTTGTCCGAAGCGGCGAACGGCGCGACGAAGAAAGCCTTCTCCGAACACGCGGCCGAATGGTATGCGCTGGCGCTGCCCGAGCTCACGGGGTTGGCGAAGATCAGGATCGAGAAGCGACTGGGCAGCGTCCGGGCATCAGGCGGAGCGCCGGATTTGCTTCCGTTGATCAACCCAAAACACGACACGGTGCGCGGAACATGGACAGTTGTGCCGGCTGGATTGCGCTGCGAAGGCGCAGGATCGTCCCGAATTCAAATTCCCTATTATCCCGCTGACGAGTATGACCTGGCGGTCCAATTCACCTGTGAGAACAGAAATTCAAACGGCGATGTCACCTTCGTAGTCAGGCTGGCTGAGCGTCATGTACTGATTCATCTCTGCGGCTTTCGGAACGGCATCGCGGGCTTGAGCTGGATTGACGACAACAATGCGGACAAGAATATCACGCGCACTCCGAACAGCATCGAGCCTGGCCGCAAATATGCGATGCTTGCCGAAGTTCGCAAGGATGCTTTGCGCGTGCATCTTGACGGAAGAATTCTCTTCGAATTCAAAACGAACGGCGGCAAGCTGACCTGCAAGGAAGAGTGGCGCCTGCACGACGAACGCGTCTGCGCGCTGGGCGCCTTCGATGACCCTGTGATTTTCCACAGCGTCAGCATCACGGATGTCAACGGGAAAGGCGAGAGCGCACTGGAGCGCCGGCATTCCATGCGCATCGGCGGCCTGGGAGGCGCTTACTTCGAAGAGATGCCCAAAGAATGCGTTCTGGTTGGCTTCAAAGTCTCTGCAAAGAACGGCGCAAAGGATTACATCGATTCCATTCAGCCCGTGTACCTGAATGCGGAGGGGAAGAGCGTCAACGGGAACTTGTATGGGACAGTCCGAGGTCCGCTGCACGAGCTCGTGGCGAAGCCCGGTTACGCGGTCGGCGGCTTCAACGCCAGAAGCGGCGTGTGGCTCGACGCGTTCCAGGTTGTGTTTATGAAAATGGGCACGCTGCTCGATCCCTCCGACACTTACACGAGCGAGTGGGTGGGCGGCCAGGGTGGGGCACACCGCGAAGTCAGAGTCAGCGGCCGCGTCTTCGGCGTGCACGGACGCAAAGGCGCGAATGTGGATTGTCTGGGGTTGATCTATAAACCGTAGATTAAAGTGAAAATGTATTACGGCGCGCTCTCCGCTTGTCTTGGAACGGCAAGCCCTGTAATAGTTGCTGACCCATTGAGGTTCACAACGTTCGGCCGGTCGTGAAATTTAGATTACGTCGCGTTTCGGAGCGCATTTATGCATCGTGGATGTTCCTTGTTTTTGGCGCTGGCCGCGTTCATTCTCAGCCATTCGCCCGCACGTGCGGAGACTTATACCGAAGCCAACCGAAGCAAGCCAACCCCGCGGCATCTTGTCGATGCGATTCCGCCGCCGCGCGACGTTCCTTATCCGCAGACGATCAAGTTGTACGTCGACGCCTCGGACACGCGGCAGCGCATCTTTCGCGTCACCGAGACGATTCCCGTGGCTCAGGCCGGTCCGTTCACGCTTCTTTATCCGCAGTGGCTGCCCGGCATTCACAGTCCGGCGGGCGCCATCGGAAAACTGGCGGGTTTGAAGATCGCCATCGACGGCAAGCCGCAGCAATGGGTTCGCGACCCGCTGAACGTCTACGCGTTTCATCTCACCATTCCAGAAGGCGCAAAAGAAGTGGTCGCGGAATTTCAATTCGTCTCCGCCACCGCCCAGGACCAGGGCCGCGTGGTGATGACGGACAACATGCTGAGCCTTCAATGGTGGTCGGTCTCGCTCTATCCGGCCGGATACTTCACCCGCCAGATTCCAGTTCAGGCGACCGTCAAATATCCGGAGGGCTGGGAGGCCTGTAGCGCCGTGCGCGGGAAGCGCGATGGCTCGAGCGTGATCTACGACAAAACCGATTACGAAGTGCTCGTCGACTCTCCGATTCTTGCGGGGCGTTATTTCAAAGCCGTCGACCTGGGCGGCAACGTCATGCTCGATGTCTTCGCCGATTCGCCGCGCGAATTGGCGGCCTCCCCCGAGCAGATTGCCGCGCATGCGAAGCTCGTTGAGCAGGCCGCAATCCTGTTCGCATCGCGGCATTTCGACCACTACGATTTCTTGTTGTCTATCTCCGACACGCTGGGAAGCATCGGCCTCGAGCATCATCGCTGCAGCGAGAATGGTGTGTCGCCCGGCTACTTCACCAAGTGGAACGACGGCCCCGGCTCGCGCAACCTGCTGCCGCACGAGTACACGCACAGTTGGAACGGAAAATTCCGCCGCGACGAATTGCTGTGGACGCCGAACTTCAACACCCCCATGCAGGACAACCTGCTGTGGGTCTACGAAGGCCAGACGCAGTTCTGGGGCTTCGTGCTGGGCGCGCGTTCCGGACTGTACTCCAAGCAACAGACGCTCGACGCGTTCGCGTCGTTCGTATCGCATTATGAATTGATGGCCGGGCGGACGTGGCGGCCTCTGGAGGACACCACGCATGAGCCGATCATCACCGGGCGGCACAAGCAGGCCTGGCGCACGTGGCAGCGCGCCGAGGACTATTACAACGAAGGCCTGCTGGTCTGGCTGGAAGTGGATGGCCTGCTCCGCAAGCAGACCTCCGGGGCCAAAGGCATGGACGATTTCGCCAAAGCATTCTTCGGAATCAACGACGGTGATTTTGGCGAAGTCACCTACAACCGCGGCACCGTGTTGGAGATTTTGAACGGCCTTGCTCCGTGGGACTGGTCGAAATTCTTCCACGAGCGCACCGAAGAAATCAGCCTGGAATCGCCCAGGAACGGTCTCACGCTCGGCGGCTACAAACTGATCTACAAGGACCAGCCCTCCAGCGCGAGCAAGTCGCAGGAATCACGCATGAAAGGTGTCGTTCAAGCCGCCGGCGTCGGACTCGACATCAAAAACGACGGCGAGATCGGCAACATCGTCTGGGACAGCCCGGCGTTCAAAGCCGGTATGACGGTTGCAATGAAAGTCGTCGCTGTGAACGGCACCGAATTCAGCGGCGAGGCATTCAAGGAAGCGCTCGTTTTAGCAAAGGAAACAAAGAAGCCGACGACGCTGCTGGTCAAAGACGGCCACGCCTACCGCTCGGTGACCATCGACTACACGGGCGGCCTGCGCTACCCGCATTTGGAAAAAGTGGGAACTGAAGAAGGCAGTTTGGACTTATTACTAAAGGCGAGAAAGTAGAAGGATGTCCTTCAGTGGAGGGCTGAAGACGAAAGCGAAGCAACGTCAAAAAGCGCGCGCCGCAGTTTGAACTTCCTTCTTGACACCGCGGGTTGGGGGGGCATGATAATTCTCGATTGCTGTCACCTCGTCCAATTTCCCAGAAGAGAATTATCCGAGTCTTAGCATCCGTGGGATCGTAACGCCTTTCGAAGCTGCGAGGTTCCTGTCGCGAATCCCGGTAAGGGCCAAGCGCCAAAGGCGCGAACGACGACAGCCCAGGGCGCAGCGTCCCCGCGAAGCCCTGGTCACACGCAGTAAGAATTGTTTAAAGCCCTGTAAGGGCGAGCTAAAAAAGAGGTCCCGCATATGCCCCACTCGTCCCGATTCCTAACACTCCCTTTTGCACTCGTTGCATTTTCGACTTTTGCAGCGAGCAATCCGATCGCGTACTACGCATTCGATGAAGCCTCAGGAACCACAGCACTGGACCAAGCAGCGACCCCAAAGAATGGCACGCTGACCGGTGGCGTGACGCGTGTTCCTGGCGTGCTCAATGGCGCGCTGAGTTTCGATGGCAGCACAGGATACGTCTCTGTGCCGAATTCGCCTGATCTTTCGGGAGGCAGCTTCACGGTCGCTGGTTGGATCTATCGTAAGGGAGGAGTGGAGAAAAAATTCGTTTCAAAATGGAACGACAATACTTCATCCTATCAATTCGACTTCCAAGTATATCAAGATTCTAAATTATGGTTTCAAGTTCAGAAATCATCAAATGTCGGTGTTGTTGCCCGCGGAACAACGCTTATCGATGTCAATAAGTGGTATCATGTAGCCGCCGTAGCTGAAACGAGTACAAGTCAGCTAAGGGTCTATGTCAACGGTGTGTTGGAGACACTACAAGCCGCGCCAGGCTGGGATGGTACTATACGGCCGCAAAATATGGAGATGAATATTGGCCGTAAAGTGAGTGGATATGACTACTGGAATGGCGCTATCGACGATGTTCGCATTTATAACGCTGCTTTAACCCAAGCCGATATCACCGCATTGGCTTCCGCTCCCCCAAAGGCGATTGCCGACGCGTACAGCACACCAGTCGGCGCGCAGCTTTCCGTTACCGCGCCGGGAATTCTTTCGAATGACATTGATCCGGGCATTACCGGCAGTACTGCAATTCTCGACAACAACGTCTCGCATGGCAATTTGACATTGAATGCAAACGGCTCATTTACCTATACGCCCACAGCCGGTTACATTGGCATTGATAGCTTTACTTACCACATCAAAAGAACAACCAATGAAGTCTCTCCCCCTGCCTCGGTGGCGATTTCGCTTGTCACTCGCTACAGCCTCACCATTCCGATTGCAGGAACCTATAATGTTCCCAATGGTCAACTTTATTCGCCTCCGCTTGCCATAGCGACATTTTCAGATAGCAGCGCGACCATAAATTACCTTGAATTAACATACACCGACACCGTCGGAGCCAGTGGACGCAATTACGATGCGATAGGTTTTTTGCATACTGTCGGAACTCTTGATAACGCTAATTTTCTGGGGCGCATCGGTGCCGATCAAATTGGCAGGCTTACCTCCGGATATCCGACCACGATGACCTTTTACGAGCGCTATGATTTCGAAACCCAAACCGGCGCATTCTCTACACCAGGAAATGGAACCGTCGAGTTCCACGACCGTGCGCCGCTTGCCTTCGATGCCACGAAAACCTTGTATGCGCGCCTTTGGGTCAACCGTGGCGACGGAGGAACGGGACCCACATGCACAAATATCAAGATTCTCGCCGATGTGACGTGCAGCCTAATGCCCGGAGCAGTAATTACAGGTAGTAGTCAAAAGACAATTAATTGGGTTCCCTCTGCTGCAAACCTTGCTGTCACGCAAAAGCTTTATCGCGCAACTTCCGCTGCCGGGCCTTTCACAATCCTTCAGAGCTTCTCGGACAACACAACCGCCAGCTTTAATGATACTACGGTCAGCGCCGGGACTACTTATTACTACAAAGTAGTCGCCGAAACGTCTGGTGGAATACAGAGTGCAGATTCAAATGTCTATGTACTCACTCCTGCGCTCGTTGACGGCCTCATTGGATGGTACAAACTTGACGACGGTTCTGGCTTAGTGGCCGTTGAAGCCTCTAATAATGCCAATAACGGAACACTGGTTAGTGGCCCGACATGGACGTCTGGCATCAAGAGTGGCGCCCTTGGCTTCGATGGTGTCGATGACAAACTTACATTGCCGGACAACTTGATTCATGCATATACAACTCAAACAATTGCCCTTTGGTTCAAAACAACGTCCAACGGCACATTAGTTGGCCAGCAGAATACAGGTGGCAACAATTACGTTTCAAATCTCTACATTGGTACTGACGGCAAATTGCGGGGCGAATTATGGATGGGCTCCGTAACCCCCATGGTATCCATCGGATCAGCCGCCAATGGAGCATGGCACCACGCAGCAATCACCGGTAATGTGAATACGCAGTCGCTCTATCTGGACGGCCAACTGGTTTCGACTTTGAATGGTACCATTCAACATCTCGACATGTCAAAAAATCAGCTGGCAAATGGAATTACCGGTGCATGGACCAGCACACCTTATTTCAATGGTGCACTTGATGATGTCCGCTTTTATAATCGTGCTTTGAATGCCGCCGAGATTCAAGCGCTGGCTTACCTGCCTCCCGTCGCCAATGCTGACGCGTTTGGAGCCGCCACGGGCCAGCTTACATCGTTCGCCGCGCCCGGCGTGCTGGCTAACGATCAGTCGTCTTATGGGACAACGGTCTCCGCCATTCTGGAAACGGATGTTTCGCATGGCACTCTATCATTGAATGCAAATGGATCTTTCGCGTATACGCCCGCTACTGGTTTCACCGGCACCGACTCGTTTACTTACCATGCCGCCGATAATCAATCTGGTATCTCTTCGCCAGTGGCGGTGACTGTGTCAGTGGTTGATCTGGGGATCAGTTCGATCTCACCGAATACAGGAGCTTCAGGCCAGCAATTGTCCAATGTCGTCGTAAGTGGCAATGGCTTCCGAATCAGCACGCCACCCAATCCACCTGGCGCAATGCCCTTCAATGGCCACAATTATCTGTACATCAGCACGCCGATGACATGGTTTGCGGCGAGGGATTATTGCTATGGGTTGAATGGGCATCTAGTCACTCTCGGTTCCGCCGGCGAGGACACATTTGTGCGCGGCCTCACCCAGGCTGACCGGTGGATAGGGCTTACCGACGAAGCCATGGAAGGAACCTTCGTTTGGATCACTGGAGAGCCTCTTGTATACACCAATTGGACTCCGGGCGAACCCAACAATGCGACTGGTGTAGAAGATCACGTCGAGATGGGAGCCTCACTTGGCTGGAATGACTTTCTCGGCACCAACACGCTCGGATTCGTTTGCGAATTTGAACCCGCTCCTACCTCGGTCAAATTGAAAAAAGGCAGCACCGAAATCCGCGCTACCAATGTTCGCATAAACACAAGTTCCCAAATGCTCGCCGACCTCAATCTCGTCGGCGCCGGTTTGAGTACATGGGATGTGATCGTGACCGATCTCGCCTCGGGAGCAACTGTTATTCTGCCAAACGGATTCACAACCAATCTAACCGCTACCACGACAGTCTCCAACGCACCGTCGCCCATTAGTTACAAATCCACAGCTCAAAACATCGTCCTCAATGCCACAGTTACACCTGCAAGCGGAACGCTCAATGAAGGAAATGTTTCTTTCCAACTCAAGTCCGGCAACACCAACGTTGGCAACGCTGTCAATTCCGGCACGGTCACAAACAATTTGACAGGTAATGTGACTTACAGTGTGCCCGCCGGCACGCCAGCCGGAAGTTATACTATTTCTGCCACTTACAACGGCACTTCGGCATACGCCCCCAGCTCCGACTCCTCCAAATCCCTCACCATCAACAAAGCCCCCCTCGCCGTCACCGCCGCCAACACTTCACGCCTCTACGGCGCCGCGAATCCCACTTTCTCCGGCACGCTCACCGGTGTGCAATCCGGCGACGGCATCACAGCCTCTTACTCATCCGCCGCCACTGCCGCCACGCCCGTCGGCACTGCCTCCATTGTCCCCGCGCTGAACGATCCCAACAACAAACTCGGCAATTACAACGTCACTTCCACCAACGGCACGCTCACCATTAACAAAGCCACAATCACCGTCGCCGCCGCCAACAATGCGCGCAACTACGGCGCCGCGAACCCCATCTTCAGCGGCACGCTCACCGGCGTCGTCAACAACGACAATATCCTCGCCGTCTACAATTCCACCGCAGCTCCCGCCACCGCCGTGGGTAATTATGCCATCACGCCCTCGCTCCTCGATCCCGACAGCAAGCTGGGTAATTACACCGTCAATTCATCGAACGGTACGCTGATCATCAACAAGGCCCCGCTGAGCGTCACGCCGGATTCCAAGTCGCGGGCCTATGGCAGCGCCAACCCGTCGCTCACCGGCGTCATCTCCGGCATTCAGAACAGCGACGACATCACCGCGAGCTACTCCACTTCCGCGACGCCGGCGAGTGCGGTGGGTAATTACTCGATCACCGCCACGCTCGCCGATCCCGGCAGCAAGCTCGGCAATTACATGCTCACGCAAAACACCGGCACGCTGACCGTCGGGCAGGCCGCGCTGGTCGTCACGCCCGCCGACAAGAGCAAAACCTACGGCGACCCCAACCCCGCGCTCACCGGCACGCTCACCGGCGTCGCCAACAAAGACATCATCACCGCTACCTTCGTGACCGGCGCCACCGCCTCCAGCCCCGCCGGTCTCTACCCGATTAACGCCGTGCTCACCGACCCCGGCAGCAAGCTCACCAACTACGCCGTGACCAACAACGTCGGCGCGCTGACGATCAACCCCGCGCCGCTCACCGTCAGCGTCGAGAACAAAACCAAAACCTTCGGCGAGCCCAACCCCGTCTTTACCGGTTCGCTCAGCGGCGCGGTCAACGGCGACGACATCTCCGCCACCTTCACCAGCGCCGCCACCGCGAGCAGCCCCGCCGGCACGTACGCGATCACCGCCGTCCTCGCCGACCCCGGCGCGAAGCTCGCCAGCTACGCGCTGAACGCCACCAACGGCACACTGACGATCTTGAAATCCACGCCCGTCATCAAATGGGCGCAGCCCGCGCGCATCGTCGCCGGCGTGCCGCTCGACAGCGCGCAGCTCAACGCGAGCGCGCAGGACCCGCTCAGCGCCGCCGCGCTCGCCGGGACGTTCGCCTACACGCCCGCCCCGGGCAGCGTGCTCAGCCCCGGTCTCGCCCAGCCGCTCGCCGTCACCTTCACGCCCACCGATAGCGCCGATTACAACAACGCCTCCGGCCAGACCACGCTCGACGTCGATCCCGCCATCCCGCCCGCCATCACCAGCGCGCTCACCGCGACCGCCAAGCGCAACGAAGATTTCAGCTACACGCTCACCGCCGACGGCTCGCTGCCGATGACTTTCTCCGCCGAGAATCTTCCCGCAGGTCTCGCCTTCAGCGGCAACTCGATCTCCGGCGCACCCACCGCCACCGGCATTTTCTTCGTCACCCTTTCAGCCAGCAACTTCGGCGGCAAAGACACGAAGTCGCTCAAGCTCACGATCACTCAAGACGGAAACCACGCGCCCGTCATCGCTTCCCCGCCCAGCGCCGCGCCCAATCCCGCGCAAGTCGGCGAGCCCATCACCTTCAGCGCTCAAGTCACAGACTCCGACGGCGATGCGCTCGATTACGGATGGGACTTCGGCGACGCCACGTTCGGCCACGGCCCCAGCGTCACCAAAACGTTCACCGCCAAAGGCGTCTACGTCGTGAAGCTCACCGTGAGCGACGGCCAGTCCACAGTCTCGCAAACCGTGAATGTCGCCGTGCAAGAGCAGCCCGACGCGAGCGCGTTCAAAATCGATAAATTCAAACTCTCCTTCAATTTCGTGAAGAAAGCCAGCGACACCCTAAGCCTCTCCGGCCAAGTTCCGCTCGCACAAAACTTCGCCCCCAGCGGCAAATCCGTACGCGTCCTCATCGGCCTCCTCGACAAGGAATTCCCCCTCGACGCCAAAGGCAAATCCCCCGACAAATCTTTCGCGCTGAAGTCCAAACCCGGTGCGACAAGCGCCACCTTCACCTTCGCGCTGAAGAAAGCCGACCTCTTCGAAAAACTCGCAGGCCTGGGCTTCGAAAAACACGGCACCGCCGTGAAAATTGACGTGCCGGTTTTGCTCTCCCTCGACGGCCGCTCGCATTTGGCGGCTGTGAGCGTCCTTTATTCTGTTAAATCAACGAAAGATGTGCCGCAGAGCGGCGGGACGAAATGAGTGTTTGTTTTGATGCGTTGCTGTTTCGCTTGAATTGATTGACGAAATAGGTTTGCCATTCGTGAACGTGGGCGCTCATTTCCGCCGCGGATTTCTTGCCGTCACGCCGCTCGAGTGCATCAAGGATTCTGTTGTGTTCGGCCAAGGCCTGCGGGAGAACGTCACCGGTCGTGCCGTGGCGATTGAACGCGCGGTGAAGCATGCGGTAGCGTGCAATATCGAGCGCCAGACGCCGGCTGCCGCTCGCCTCGGCGATCGTTTTATGAAACACCTCGTCGAATTCCGCCCATCGTTCCACCCAGTCGGGCTTGTTGATTCGCTTTGAAATGCGCGTGGCGGCGTCACGAAGGTTCGTCAAGGCCACGCGGTCGATTCGCGTGGCAGCGCGCCGCGCGGCTTCGGTCTCCAGCAGTTTCCTCATCTCGAAAATATCGAACACATCGTCAGCAGTGAATCCCGCGACGGCCGCGCGCTTGTTAGCCTGCTGTGTGATGAGTCCGTCCTTGGCAAGTTGTTTCAATGCGTCGTGGACAGGGGTGCGGCTGACTTTCAATTGGCGTGAAAGTTCCAATTCGCTGAGGATGGTGCCTGGCGTCAGTCTCCCTTCGATAATGAGCACGAGCACAGTTTCGTACACTGCGTCGGAGAGCCGGTCGCTCTCTGCGCCGTTTCGAAGTCTCAATGATTTTCCCAATTTCATATTACATTCACTCATGCAAAAACTGCATGCAGGTGTATGCCACGGTGTACAGCATAGCACACTTTCGGGCTTGATACGATGAACAAACTGAACCTGATCCTTCTTCTCATGTTTGGCGCAGCGGCTTCCGCGGCTGAAGATGGTGCGTGGCCGGCGCCCGTCAAAGACTGGGCGGCTCCGCAGGCGGGCGAACATCCGCGCCTCTTCTTTCGCCGAAGCGATCTCGCAGCTCTGAAGAAGCGCGCGGAGACGCCGGAAGGCAAGGCGATCATCGCGCGGCTGAAGCAGCAGTTGGACGGCAAGGACGGCGATACGTTTCCCACTGTTTTCAACGGCTCGGGGCACGCCTACCAGGGCAATAAGCCGGGCGCGGAGGACGAAGCGAACAAAGACAATGGCGCGAAGAACAGCGACAAGGCGGTGGGCAAGAATACCGAGATGCCGGTCGGCGCTTACACGATCGGGCACGCGGCCGGATACGGGTTGCTGTGGCAGTTGACCGGTGAGAAGAAGTACGCTGATCTCGGCCGGAAGTGTTTTGAGAAAGCGTTCGATGGCGTGCGCGACCGCGACGACCGCTACAGTTGGAAAGTGCCCGGCGGCGCGCTGCGCTGTGGACCGTCGCTGGGCGCGTACGCGTTGGGCTTCGATCTATGCTGCGATGGCTGGGACGTGGACTTCCGGAAGAAGGTTGTCGAAGCGTTCATGAATTACAACGAGGGGCCGAACATGAGCCTGGCTGAATGCGCGCTCGGCAAGCGGCAGCATCCCGGTTCGAACCACTGGGGCGCCGAGATCGGCGGGCCGGCGATGGTGCTGCTGGCGATCAAAGGCGAGCCGGGCGCGGACGACAAGAAGATCGACGAACTGCTCGCAGGCAGCGAGAAGTGTTTTCTGCGGCAGCTTAACGAAGGCTGGGGCGATCACGGCTTCTTCGCAGAAGGCGATGGGCCGGGCACGATTTCGTCGGACACGTCGTTCGTCCCCGCGCTGCGTGCGTGGCAGGTCGCAGGCGGAAAAGACTTCGTCACGCCGCGCCCGAACGCGCAGTGGATGACGCTGAAGTGGGTGATGCTGACGCTTCCCGGCAAAGAAGCGACGAAGAACTCCTTCCCGCATCGCGGCACGTATGATCACAACGTTTACGAACGCCGCGGCATGAGCGGCAGCGGCACGTTCGCCCAAGGCTTTGCGGCGATCGCCGACGAGTACAAGCCCGCGCTGCTGTGGACGTACAATCACTGCGTCTCGCCCGGCAAGCCTGAGTATGACGGCGTGAATCTGTATCCGCATCGCTCCGTCTATGCGTTCATCAATTGGCCGCTGGGAACGGAAGAGAAGAATCCCGGTGATGTTCTGCCGCGCGCGGTTGAAGACAAGAAGATGGGCTTCTACATGTTTCGCAACCGCTGGCAGGACGAGAACGACATCATCGTCACCCGCGCTGCTGAAAGGTTCGAAGGGCAACTACAGCGTGCCCGGCGGCGACATTATGGTTTGGGGGCTAGGAAAGAAAACAACGTTTCCAGTCAAAGTCACCGGCGCTGCCACCTCCTTTAATGCAACAAAGACCGGTGGGACATTCAGCACGGGCGCGGGCGCATTTGGCGTCGATTTTAGTGGCGCAAGCGGCGCGGATGCATTGATTGTTCTGGCCGGCGCCACGACTGGCAAAGGGGGCAAAGCCACCGTGGTGACAGCTGGAAAAAATACATTCACAATTATGACGCTGCAAAAAGGCACGGCGCCCGAAGCGAAAGCAGACGGAGAGAACCTGGTCATCGGCGGCCAGACCGTGAGCTACGACGGCAAAGTACTCACGTTTGCAAAGTGAACAGGTGTGCTGAACGCATTGATTCCCGGCATTGACGCAATCGTTGTGCTCGACGACGGACTGCTGTTCCACCATGAATGTAAGTGCGCGCTCTATGGCGGAGGATACGCGGATGTCTCAGTTTTGGTGTTGTGCTTTGCAACGGGCATTATCGGACACGAGCGAATTCTTCCCGACGTTAAATGGAAGATTCCGCAGTAGTCCGGAAGCTTGCCGTACAGGAGGGCAACATGCTCCGCTCCGTAGGGCACCGGTATTAGCAGTAGCGAGCGCAGTAGCTTGATATGCGGCAAACCTTCTTTACAGATGAATGAAAGTGTCTCACCATGCGGCAATTTTCCGCCATAGTGCGCGCACTTCCATTTACCCTGCGGAGATTTTTTACATCGTCCGATAAGGCAATGAATCCCGGCGTTGATCGCGATGAAAGGAAGTTAAATGAAGAGTCGACTGGTTGTGATTCTGCTCTCTTTTGCGGCATCATTCGCGGCAATCTGCGGCGAGCCGGCATCGCCGGAGCCGCTGAAGTTCTGGAAAGATATTCCGGAGCAGGCGGACGTCATGGCCGCTACCTTTATAGGTGGCAAAGGCAACGAGTGGCTTGTGTCGGGCGGCTTTCAACCTGACGGCACGGTTGTCGTGATTGGCAACGTCATCGGCCCAGTGTTCGAGTTGCCCAAGCCGGCGGGCGTGATTGGCACTGATCTGCCCACCACAGCCGAAGCCAAGCGCGTTCCGAAAATGTCGGGCGGCAAAGAGCCTAAGCAGGAAGTCGATAAGAAGACCGGTGAACCCGTCTGGGAAAAACCGTCGTGGAAGCATGATGGCGCTACAGGCTTCATCGCTCGGCTGTCGCCGGACATGAAGCAGTACGTCAGCGTCGCGCGGATGCCGTGGACGAGCGGCGCGCTGACTTCCGCCGCGATTGGACAGGATGGCGCGATCTACGTTGCCGGCCGCGCGAGCGACAAGATCGCCAGTGCGGGCGGCGCCATTGAAGAACTAAAGGCGAGTCCGGATGACACGAAGAAGAATGGTGGCTGCAACCACACGTTCATCGCGAAACTCAGTCCGGATGGTTCGCGCGTGGAATGGCTCCGCCACATGCACGGGTTTTCGGATGCGCCGCGCGTGACGCTGACTCGCGAGGGCAAAATCAAATTCGCCGCGCAAGACCTGCGTACGTTTGATGCGGCCGGCAAGTTGCTCGAAACGATCGCGGTTCCCGGCGGAATGAACGAGAAGACTTCGGTCAGCCCCATCGACGGCAGCATCGTCAAAGGCGGTGAACACCATTGGCCCACCGGGCGCGAACCCTGGCGCTGTCCGACGTTGAACTTCCACAACCCGGACGGCTCGCTGAAATATCAGTTCTATGATTGGGGCGGGCCGTATGTTGGACTCGATAATTGCCGCCAAGTTTCGGACTCGGCTATTCGCGCCGTGACGCACGACAAGGACGGCAACATTTTCATTTACGCGTGGTCGGACGGCGGCAACAGCGTGATGACCACCGAACCGGCGGACGTGCGGACACCGGTCGGGCCGCGTGGACTCGGGATCACAACTGCCGGCGCGGGTGTACTGAGCTGCGCGTACCTGATCAAGATCGAACCGAAGAATTACACGGCGACCGGCTGGACACTCTGGCTTGCATTCAACCGCGGAAAGCCAAACAGCATTTGGATCAGTTCGTTGGGTTACGCGGATGACGGCTCGGTCTGCTTTGGCGGTGTCTCCGCGCTTGGCCTGTGGCAAACGACGAACAAGCTTACCGATGGGCCGGCCGCGGGCAGCTACATCGCCGTGCTAAATCCCGACATGAGCGGAGTGCGGTATTGCTCAGCGATACCGGGGGCCGGAGCGACCGAGATCGGAAACGATCCGCGGCAATGTTGGGGCGTGGCGTCCGGCAGCGTGAACGGCAAAGCGCGCGCCTTGTTCTTCTGCGGCGCGGTCGCTGAAGAAGAGCAGTACGGCGTGAAGACGAAAACGCCGGTCAAAAATGCCGTGCAGGAAAGCTTCGGCGGCGGTTGGTGCGATGGCTATGTGGTCATGCTCGACCTCTCCAAGACACCTCCCGCCGCAGCCGCACCGATTGCAGCGGCTGAAGCGAAAGAGCCGAAACCAACGCGCGCCAGTTTTGAGGTCGGCGCCGGCGGGAAGTCGAACAAGAACAAAAATGGTCCTGCATTGCCCTCGGATGGCGCGACTTTTCATTTCACCCCGGACATGGTGAAGTACGTCACCGTTGATGCGGAAATCCGAGATCGCGCGGGCAAGTTCTGGCCAAGCTTCGTCTCGGGCAAACCGGTCGGCGGTGAGTTCGTCTTCAAAGCCGCTCAGCCGGAAGCGCGCTTCACCGTGGCATGCAACACGATTGCGCAAAATAAGGGCGACCAAAGCCGGCGCATTCTGGGCGAGCTTGTTAAAAATGAACAAGCGCCAAAGTTCGAGTTTTCGCTCGAATCGATCGGTGCGACGAAGTCTGCGACTTTCGAATCGCTCGACAAAAAGGGCAACAAGCAGACGCGCACGGTCGACTACGCGGACGGCAAGGGCGTCCTCGTGCTTGGCGACAAAAAGATCACCGTCACGCCAAAGATCACGTACAGCTTCAGCGCGCCGAAGGACGGCGGCATCGACACTGTCCGGATCAGCGCGTGGCTGACGATGCCGGGAAAAGACCTTGGCCTCACGGCGCCTGGCGCCGAAAGCGATATCGACATCCGCATCAGCATGAGTGGAATGGTGAAAAAGTAAGGAGGCGTCGTGCGGTTCAAATGGATTTGCATTGTCGCGTTCACGTGCGCTTCGCTTGCTGCTGCCGAACTGGACGGCATCTGGGGCGTGACGCTTGAGGGCTTCTTTCCGGGCCAAAGCAAAAGCGGCGAGCGCAAGCGCATCAACTGCTACCTCGTGCGGCGCGACGGCCAGTGGGTCACGGCGCTGGCCACGCCGACGAACAATGGCAAGCCCGTGTGGAACACGGCGCTGCTGCCGATCGATTTCAAAGACATCAAGCTCGCGGACAAAAAGCTCAGCGGTTCGCTGCGCGTTACGCTCGTTCCCGATCCCTGGGTTCCGTCGGATCGCAAGGTTCGCACGGCCACAATCGAGATCGATGCGACGGCCGGAGCGAGCGACGATCAAAACGCGCTGGCGAAACTGAGCGGAAACTGGAAAGCGACCATTCCCGGCGCCGAGATCGAGCTCGCCGAAGCGCGCCTGCAGGGTTCGGGAAGCGGCGAGATCATCGGGGCCGTCAAGCGCTACACGCCGGACGATCTCGCGGATGCGTCGTACGACCTGGCGATGTATGACCTGATTCCGGGGACGACGAAAGACAATTTCCAGCGCCGCCGCTCGTTGTCCATTGGCGTGAAGGCCGGCAAGGTGGTCTCAGCGCGCCTCGGACAAATGGACATGCGCCACAATGCCTACGACTACGAAATCATCGACACGCCCGAAGACATGCGCGTGACGCCCGACGAAATCCACGGCAGCGTCGCATTCACCACGGACACGCTCGACGGCCAGCGCGCACAGATGACGCTTGCGCTGGACGGCGTGCGCGTTTCGAATTTTATGACTGGTGCGTGGAAGGGCAGTTTCACGACTGACGATGGCAAGAAGCAGGACTTCGCCGGCTATTTCCGCGGCGATGTACGCAAGAACGCGTTCGTCAGCAATGTGGTAAAGGATGATCGCCCGTGGTTTGTGCCGGTTGCGAATTTCAAGCCCGTGCAACCTGGTGAACATCCGCGGCTGTTCTTCCGCAAGGATGACGTGCCCGAATTGCGCCGCCGAGCGGCGACACCGGACGGGCAGCTCATCGTCAAGCGCCTTCGCCTTTTGTTGAACGGCAGCGACGGTGAATCGATGCCTGCGTCCTACAATCCGGCGAAGATCGCTTACGACAAAAACGGATTCAAAGAGAAAGTGGGCACCTATACCATTTCGCACGCGGCCGGTTTCGGTTTCTTGTATCAGCTCACCGGCAATAAAAAGTACGCGGACCTCGCGCGGCAATGCATCGAAAAAGCGTGGGAAGGCCAGCGCAATGGCGACGACCGTTACGCCTGGGTCGCGCCCGGCGGCGAGCTGCGCGCGGGTCCGTCGCTTGGCTGGTACGCAGTCGCGTATGATCTCTGTTACGACGGCTGGGACGATGACTTCCGCAGAAAGTGCACGCTCGCAATCCAAAATTACAGCGACGAAAAGGGTGGCGAGTGGAACAATCCGGAAGGCATCACCCTGCGCAAAATGATCCTGACGCCGCGCCAGGGGCCAAGCTCCAACCATTACGGCGCAGTCGTCGGCGGCTGTGGATTGGCGGTGTTGGCGGTCAAGGACGATCCCGGCACAGACAAGGCGCTGCTCGACAAATATCTCGAAGTTTGCGAACGCAATGCGATCCGCAACATGTCCGCAGGTTTCGGTGACGGCGGCTATTTCAAAGAGGGCGCCGGCCCCGGCATGATCGGCACGCAGGGCGCGTTTCAATGCTTCATCCAGGCGCTGCGCGTTGCGGCCGGGCATGATTATGCCAACGGCCCGCGCACAAACGCCAGCATGATGGCGCTCGTGCGCATGATGGAATGCGTCGGCCCGCCGGCGGTTTATCCCTATCGTTCGAACATGGGTGGCACGTACGGCTCCCCCGAATTTTACAAAGACCGCGCCGGCTTCAGCCACGGCGGACAATTTTCGGAAGGCTTCGGCGCAATTGCCGACAAGTACAAGCCCGCGTTTTTATGGTTCTTCAATCACACGGTCGAGCCCGATTCCGTCAGCCGCACGTTTGATACGCCGAGCTTTTATCCGCATCGCCCCATACTGGCGCTGATCAACTGGCCGACGTTCTCGGGGATCGAAGAGAAAAACCCCGCCGAGGTCATGCCGAAAGTCACGCGCGATTCGCTCTACGATTATTTCATCTTCCGCAATCGCTGGCAGGACAAAGAGGACATCGTGACCACCGTGCTGATCAACCAGCCCGACGGCACGAAACCGCGCGACGTGATGGTCTGGGGCCTTGGCGAGCGGCTCGTTTTCGGCGAGCCGCCGCGTAAAGTTCGCGTCACGCATTTTCAACAGGGGAAGGACGGATCGGGAACAATCAGTGCGGGCGACTGGACATTCGCCGTCGATTACAGCGGCGCTTCGGGCGCCGACGCGCTGATCGTGTGCGCCGGGAATTCTGTCAAACGCGAGGACAAGGCTCGTTCACGTTACACAGTCGTCACCGCAGGAAAGAACAAATTCAACGTATTGACGTTGAGCTCGAAGGGCGAACATCCGGAGCCGAAAGCTGATGGCGATCAAATCGTCGTTGGCGGACAAAAGATCACGCTCTCGAATGGCGCTCTCACGTTGGAGAAATTCAATCCATGAAATGCGAGTGGCTTTTCTTCTGCATCCTTTGTACTGCGCTCCGCGCTGCCGACACTCCGCTGGAGATCGTGACCGCGACGTTTTTCGGAAGCACGGAAGACGACGACCTGCAAAGCGTTTGCGCGGCGCCAGACGGGACCATTTACATTGCGGGAAACATTGGGGCGCCGGGTGAAGGCAAGCCATTCGGAACGCCCGCAAAGGCCCCGCATTGTGGCTGCGGTTTTGTGGCACATCTGAGTGCAGACGGCAAAACCATCCTCCATCAAGCGGTCTTCGCACGCGGCGCGGCGATTTTGACGACGGTGTTGTGCAACGATCGCGGTGTGTATGTCGGCGGTTACGGTTCCGCGGCGCTCGAAGAAGTGCTGAAAACACCTGCTGGGCTGATGAGGCAATATCCCCTGACCGAGGCGCTCAAGCAACATGAGGCTGATCTTGCCGCCGGCAAAAAGGACAAGATCACGGGGAGGCCGGGGCTTGGCCGCGAGGGCGCGCCATGCGTGTTGAAATTTTCGCGCGATCTTGCGACGCTGGAAGGCGGCACGTACCTCGAAGGCTGGCAGCAAGTCTGGGACAAAGAACGCGTGGCGAAAATCGGGAAGGAGATACAGGGTCACTTTCAGGAGTACTACTGGCAGCCGGCGCATCTGGCGCTGCTGAAGGACGGCGATGTGATCGTCTGTCACGACGGCGGTTACTTCCGCATGTGGACACAGAAGGACAAGGAACTCGCGCAGGGCGACGAGAAACTGTTCGATCGATTCACGTTTTACGATCAGTGCGATTACCTCAGCCGGCTTTCACCGGACCTGTCGCAGCGGCGCTGGATGCAGAAGATCATCACGCCTCCCGTCGATCCTGCTGTCGCGAAGCAGGTCAAAGAAGGCTGGCCGCTCCCGCACTACAGCAACCCCCGCACTCAGCGCATGCGGTTGGACAAAGACGAGTTTGTTTATTTGTGCGGATGGTCCGCGTCGGCGACGAGCAAGGAGCCGTGGTGGTCGCCGTACCTCTGGAAGATAGACCCAAAAACCGGCGCGCCCGTTTGGAAGCGCTACGAGTACGATCCGATGTCGGGCGGCGGCAATCGCATGGGCGGGCAGGTCAGCGACACGGACGTTGTGTCGCTTGCATTGGACGATGACGGAAACATTCTCGCGAGTCTCATGGCGGACGGAGGAAACACAGTGATGGAGTGGAGTCCGACAGCGAGCGCGACTCAGCACGCGAATTTCGAAGTGAAGCAAAAAGGTGGCGGCTTCGGCGTGAAACTCGTCCATTGGTGGGGCCAGATTCACCGCATCGACAAAGAGACCCAGCACGGCCTCGGCGGCGCACGTGTCGGGCCGTGGGGTTGGTGTGTCGATATGGCTCCGCTGCCGAACAAGGGCGTGCTTGCCGTCGGGCGTTACAATGCGGATTTTAAGTTCTCGACCGATGCGTGGTGGACAACGGGTGAACTGAAGAATCCGAACGCATTCCTTCGCGTGTATTCTCAAGATTTCGATCAACTCTACAGCACGGCCATTCCCGGCATGGTTCCATTCGAGCTCACTCGCATCAGTGAGACACGATATGCATTGGTGGGGCGCGCGGACGATGCAATCGCGCCGACAAAAGATGGGCTGAATCCGAAACATCTCGGCAAGACCGACGGTTATTTGATGATCCTGGATTTCAAGAAATGATCGCACGCCTGCTTTTCATTCTTCTGATTGCTGCGCAGCTGCCGCTGCTTGCCGCCTCGAAAAACGACGTGTTTCAATATGCGGCGCCGGGAACGACTGTCGATGGGAAACCGCTAACCGCGTTTCTATGGATTCCGCCGGAGGCGGATCGCATTCGTGGCGTTCTCGTCGGCGGGACAACGTTGATGGAACCGGCATTTGCGGCCGATCCACGGATTCGCAGCGCATGCGCGCAGGAAAAGCTGGCGATCGTACTGATGTCGCCATCCGTCGATGCGGTTTTCAATTACAAAGAAAAAGGAGCGGGCGAGGCGCTTCAGAAAATTCTGGATACGCTCGCGATGGCGTCGGGCTATCGCGAGATTGCCGTCGCGCCACTGTTTCCCTACGGCCACTCGGTCAGCTCCATTTTCGCGGGCAACGTTGCGTATTGGAACCCCGAACGCTGTTTTGGCGTGCTCGCGTTCAAAGGAGGGCTGGGCTCAATGGCCGCCGATCCCAATGCCAGCCTTGCGGGCGTGCCCATTCTGTGCGTTAAAGGTCAATTCGAAGAATTTGGTCCGGGCCCCAGCGGAGTGTTGCGCGAGAACGAGGATCGCGAGGCGTCGTGGAAGGGCATGCGCGCGGGTCTGATTGATCGCCGCAAGAAAGACCCCAGCGTGCTGGCCAGCATGATCGTCGAAGCGGGTGCGAGTCATTTTGCATGGTCGGATCGCGTCAGCGCATACACAACGGTGTTTATTCGAAAGGCGGCGCAAGCGCGCATTCCGGATTGGCCGAGCGACGCGAAAGAGTTCGTCAAATGCAAGACTGTCAACTTGGATGGCGGCATCATTGATGGCCACGGTTTGTTTCATCTCGATGAGGAGCTCGCGCGCGCGAACTCGGCGTTCAACAGCGCGCTGACCGGCCGCGAACCGCAATTCGTCACGTTTGCGGACGTGAAGAGCGGCAAACCGATTTTTGTCGGCCATGATCTGCGCTTAAAATTGAAGCCCGAGTGGAGCGGTCCGGATACGTTCAAAGTTGCCGGGACATACCTTGAAAAATCACCGGACAAATATCCGAAGGTCGAAGCAGCGAGTCATGCCCCGTCGCCGATCCAATTTCGCGTCTTTGGCGGCGCGGCAGAACAGCTCGCGCCGAACGAATTCCGTGTCGGCATGAACGCTATCGGAAAAATTCGTGCAGAGATTCTTGCGTTCAATCCCGGCGACGAGAAATTCCGCTGGGCGGAACAGCAAGGCCGCATCACTCTGCCGGAGAAGCTAAACGCTGGAAAGCCGCAGATAATCGCGTTCGCGCCGATCGGCACTCTCAAAGTGAACGCATTGCCCGCGAAACTCACTGCCGGCAGCGACGCAGGGCTTCCGGTGCATTTCTTTGTCGAGAGCGGGCCTGCGTATGTGGACGGTGACATGCTGCATCTTGCGGAAGTTCCGAAACGCGCGGCATGGCCGTTGAAAGTTGTCGTTGTCGCCTGGCAATACGGAAGCGCGGTTGATCCGTTGGTAAAGAGTGCCGAAGCGGTCAAACACCATGTTGAAATTGAAAAGTAAACTCCTCATCCAAGCGCTCGCGCTTGTCTTTACGGTGCATGTTCACGCTGAGATGAAGCAGCTTGAACATCCGTTCATGTTGTGGACGCGCGACGACGCCGCGGCAATTCGTAAGCGCATCGAATCCGAGGCCTGGGCGAAGGCGCAGTACGCGGCATTGCAGGCGGAGAAAGGGGACGGGAAAACATTTCGATCGCTGTTCGCGTACCTTGTGATGGGCGATACAACGGGCATCGAAGCCGAGAAAAAATATCTGTTGAGCCTGATCGGAAACGATCCGCGCAAATTCAAAGGCGATACCGGAGGCGGGCGGCACTACGACCAATACCTGCATGTGCTGCGATACGACGCCTTATATGACAAACTCAGCGAGACCGAACGTGCCGGCCTGGAGACGACCTTCCGCGACTTTATCAAGCATCATTGCGACGAGGAAACGCTGAAGTTCACGCGGACAAGCTGGCTGCCGAACATGCAGTGGCCGCGGCCCATGACGGCACACCTGATGGCGGTCGCGCTGCGCGACGAGGCGCTGATTCGCCAGTGCTTCAATTCGAATGGCGGCTGGAAATATTACTTCGATGATTACCTCGCCGACGGCCGTTTCTATTGTGAAGAGTTCGGCAAGCAATATTCGATGATCGGCGAGATGTTCCTGTGGTGTCGAGGCGTCGAACGCCTGGGGTTGGATGAATTGGGATTTGGATATGTCGGAAAGAACGGCGCAACGATGCGCAAGACGCTGGAGAGCATCATCGATACCGGATATGCGCGCACCGAAATTCCCGGCGGGATGCCGCATTATCCGCAGATCACGATGGGTGACGCGCGCGGCTCGAACTTTAACGGCGCGCCGCCGTTTGTATTCCAGAAGTCCATTCTAAACGGCTTTCTTCCCAATGGAGCGGGCGGCAATCCGGCTTGGATGAATGCCAACATGAATGGACGCGACAACAAGAATGCGAAAGTGGACAAGATGCTCGCGCCGCATTGGTTTGAGCTTGCCCACGCCAAATGGCCTGATGCGCACTTCGATTACTTCCTGGCGCAAATGCGAAAATCCGGTGAGACAAAATACACGCCGTCTCTCTATTGGGAATTGCCTCCGATCGATCCGAAGAAAGCCTCAGCGCCGCCGGCGCCGAGTTACATTGCGCGCGAGCGCGGGTTCGCGTTTTTGCGCGCGGAGGAATCGCCCGCCTATTGGGCAAGTCCAGCGCCTGCGGTTGCCTTCCAACAGGCAACCTACTACGTCCATTACGCTCACGACGCGTTCTGCTTGCTGGGCTTTCACGCGTTCAATCGGCCGATCTATCTGAATCGACAAATTTCAAATGGCTATGGCGGCGGATGCCCTTGGACAGACAGCCCGCGAGGCCTCTGCGGCGTGATCGTTGACAATTTGCAATACAAACTCGACGATGCCGACCCCAGGCACGATCATCCGCACTGGCCAAACCCCATCGGCCAGGTGCCAGTCCGCAGCGCGTTCACTCCACTCGTCAAATACGTGTCGGCGAATGCCGTTCCGCTCAACGGGCAAGTCGATTTGGACAATCGTCAGCCTCTCGCCGGCGCGACATTGAGCCTGGATTTGCGCCGTGAAGAGAAAGAGGTGTGGCCCGGCGTGAAGATGAGCCGCGCGCTGTTTCTGACACGCGGGTATCTCTTCGATGTGTACCAACTCGACAGCGATAAGCCGCATCGCTACGACTGGCAGATTCACGGGCTGGGTTTTCCTGAAACGGATGCGGCGTGGACAGCGAGCGAGGAGTTGAACGTCGAGCGCCTCTACGACCTGAAGAATCGGGCCGTGGCGAAATTGCTGCTCGATCCGATCGAGCGCGAACGGTACGTCCCCAGGAATGTGAAGCGACTGGCGCCCGATGATCGAGGGTGGAGTGCCACGATTCTGCAAAGCTGCGCGCCGGGGATTGCCGAGCCGCTGTTGGGCAAAGATTGGTACGCGCGCAAAATAGGCGTCCGCGTTCACATGTTCGGTGAGCGTGGGACAAAAGTGTATCTCGGATTGACACCTGAACCTCGCAGTGCGCCGGGGCGCGAGCCGACAAAAGGCGGGAAGGGTGGTCAAGCAAATGAGGTTGGCGGCACAACGCTCATGGTCTCGCGCGAGTGCCCCAAGACAGTGTTCGCGGCGTTACACGAGCCGTTCGAAAACAACGCTCCGTGCGTGACTGAATTCCGCCGCCTCGCGCAGACCGAGAAAGGAATTGCAGCGGCGATCACCGGGCAGGGAATCAACGATCGCATTTGCTATGGCCATTGGGGCGCGCATGATCAATTGCTCACTTTGGCTGGCGATGGCGAGAGCGTCACCTTTTCCGATTACGCCTTCATCCGCATCGGCGCAGACGCCATCGAAGCCAGCGGCAACGTGTCGGAATTCACAGTGAAATCCCAAACCGCGAAGAGGCTGATGTTGAACGGCAAAGAAACGCCGGCGCAGTTTGAAGCGGGCGTGGTGAAGTTCAAAGCGCCATAGTGTTGGAGCAGCAACCATGCGAAAAGTGTTTCTTCTGGTCGCAAGCCTGGCGCTGCCGGCTGGCGCGCTGGATGCGTTGAAAGAAAGCGGCATCGAGCATGGCTTATGCGTGGTCTTGCCCGCCACAAATGGCGGCGAACTGGCGCAGCTTACGAATCATGGAGCGCTGCTGGTTCACGGACTTGCGATGGATGACGGGACGTTGAAAGCACTTCGTTTGCGCCTGCAGGAACTCGGGCTGTATGGAATTGCAACAGCAGCAAAGCCCATGTCCCTGTCGCCGCTGCCCTATGCCGGAAATCTTGTCAATCTGCTCATCTGCGACCAGGATGCGCTTCGCGACAAGACTCCCAAAGAAGACGAGCTGCTTCGCATTTTGGCACCTGCCGGAACATTGTTTGTCAAACGTGGCGGCGAATGGAAAAAGATTTCGAAGCAGCGTCCTGTGGAAATGGACCAATGGACGCACTTTGACTACGACTCCACGGGCACCGGCGTTTCACACGATAGGCTCGTTGCTCCGCCGGCGGCCATTCAGTGGCGAATGGAGATCGAGCCGTACACCGGTCTCGGTGGTAATCCGGCCGCTTATCGACCCTATGCCGGCTACCGTCTGGCGGGAAACCGCGCGTTCTTCGAGATCAAGACCGGGAGCGAAACAGACGGCAAGAACATCAAAGCACCGCTTTATCTTGTCGGACGCGATGCGTTCAACGGGCTCCCGATTTGGAAAACGCTCAAGACCAGCGCCGGGAGCGGGACGCCGCAAGAGTATCAATTTGCGACGAACGAGGCACGCGTGTTCACCTTCCCCGAGCCGGGCGCGTACGCCGTCGCGTACGATGCGGCATCGGGAAAAGTCGTGACAACGTTCGACAACGGCGCGAAATCCATCACCGGCAAGAAATTTCCCGCGGGCTATTACATGCTGCGCGCGACGAATGATGTGTTGGTCGAATGCGCCCTGGAGAAGCTTTATGCGCTCGACGCGAACACAGGAGTGCTGAAGTGGGCTTACGAAGAGAAGAATGGATACGTCTGCTTTCCGCGCGTTCTGGAAAAGGACAACCGCGTACTGGCGCAAGTGGTTGAGAAAGACCTGGACAAGATTCAAGGCCGCTGGGCAAACATCAAGACCACGGCCGTTCTATGCCTGGCTCTTGATACAGGCAAGCAGATCTGGCGCAGCAACGCTCTCGAGGGCCAGAATATTGGACAACTCATTCAATCCGGCGATTCAATTTATGCATTCAACCCGGCTGGCATCGGCGCCGCGGACGATTGGGGCAAAGGAACCGGGTTGGGAATTGTCGCAAAGTTAAATTCGTCGGATGGAACTTTGCTTTGGAAGAGCGCCAATTTCAAATGGGGCTACAACCTGCTTGTGAGGGACAACAAGCCATGCTTCGCAACGCCGGGTGAACTGAATACCCTCGATCCGAACGACGGCTCAATCAATGCCTTCTGGAAAGCGCCATTCAATAACCGCTGCAATCGCACTTCCGCAACGGACGATTGGATCGTGATGGGCATGGGTAATTTCGTGGATCGCGACGGCGTGGCCACTGTGAAAGGCATTTCACGTGGCGGATGCGCGCAGGGCGTCGTTGTCGGCAATGGGCTCCTGTATTACACGCCCAACACGTGCCATTGCATCACCATGCTGCGCGGCCATCTGGCACTCAGTCCGGAAAAGCCGTTGCGCGACGCCGTGCCCGATTCGGAGCGGATCGATCGCTCCGCGTTCGAAACCTCTTCCAACGCGACACCCACGGACCTCTCCGGGGTTATCGCATCGGAGTGGACGACTCAGATCGCCCGCGGAGCATTGGAAACACCTCCCGTCAAAGATGGCGAGCGGGAGATTGTGGCGGTAATCCACGAGCATCGTGTCGAATGCCGCAAAGAAGGAAAGCGCGTCTGGTCTTTCACGGCGGGGGGGCGCGTGAGTCAGCCTCCACTCCTCGACCATGGGCTGTGCTGCTTTGGCGCGCATGACGGCTGCCTGTATTGTCTCGATGCGGCTACCGGCGCGCTGCGTTGGAGATTTACGGCCGCGCCCTACGAGCGCAATTTTGTGAGCCATGGGCAAGTGGAATCAAGCTGGCCTGTGTACAACGCGGTGATGTTCGGCGGAAACGTGTGCTGTTCGGCAGGACTGCACCCGGAGACTGGCGACGGGATTTTCGTTTGGGGCCTGAATCCTGAAACCGGCGCAATCGCGTGGCGCAAGCATTTGAAACGCAGCCTGCTTTTAGTGAAGCCCGGCGGTAAAATCGCACCTAATCGCGTGATGAATTCGCCGCTGGAGAGTGACGGCACCCGGTTGTCGATCGTCGGCATCAGCTTTACCCCGGACGAATCGGAAGCTGCCATCAACAGTCGTATCGATTCGGACAGCATGGGAGACAAGAATCGGAATTGGGGATGGTCGCTGCGCGCGTTTGCGGTTGACGGAGGCAAAAAGAATTAGAAGCGATTGGTTCAATGGTATTCGGATTTTTCCGCTCAACCCCTGCCTTCACGGCGAGGATTCACCCCCACGAACGGAGAGTGTCAGTGGCACGAAATCAAATCCAACCAGCAGTGCTCACCGCTGTCCTGTCAATCGCACTCTCATCAGTTTTTGCGTCTGGGGGCGAGAAGGATAATGCGGATGCCAAGCCCCAATTACCCAAGCCCGACGGAAAGACCGCCGACATGTCCAGGCCCGTTCAGGTTTTCATCCTGCTGGGGCAGTCGAATATGGTGGGCATGGGAAGGATCTCCCCCGATGGAAAGGACGGCACCCTGGAAAACGCCGTCAAAACGAAGCACCTATATCCGTACCTGACCGACGACGCAGGCAACTGGTCGGAGCGGAAGGATGTCCGCAATGTTCGCGTCATGGTTGGCAAGGGCGGCGGGATGCAGCTCTTCAACAATAAATGGATGTCTATCAAGGGCAGCAAGAGCATCGGCCCGGAATTCGGGATCGGGCATATGGTCGGGAATGCGATCGACGCGCCCGTCATGATTCTCAAGAGCTGCATTGGCAACCGTGCGCTGGGGTGGGATCTTCTGCCGCCGGGGAGTGAGCGGTTCGAGTTTGAGGGGAAGATCTATGCCGGCTACAAGGATTCGCCGGATTCATGGACCAAAGGAACTGAGCCGAAACCGATTGCCTGGTACGCCGGCAAGCAGTACGACGACGATACCGCGAACGCGAAGAAGGTTCTCGCCGAACTCGGCAAGTATTATCCTGACGCGAAGAGCCATGAGATTGCCGGTTTCTTCTTCTGGCAAGGCGAGCGCGACGGCGGCAGCGCCGCGCTTTCCAGCCGCTACGAGCAGAATCTCGTCGCATTCATCAAGCAGTTGCGCAAAGATTTCGATGCCCCCAATGCGAAGTTTGTTCTCGCCACCCTTGGAGAAGCCACCAAAGGAAGCGCGGGCAACGGGGGAAAAGTGCTGGAGGCTCAACTGGCGGTTGACGGCAACACCGGCAAATATCCCGAGTTCAAAGGCAATGTCGCCACGGTTTATTCCAATCCATTATCCAAAGGCGGAAGCGGCAACAGCCACTACAATGGCAACGCCGAAACGTATATGGATGTGGGCGAGGCCATGGGCAGGGCCATGGTTCAGCTTCTGGAAAAAGCAAAATGAACGGACACACGCGACGCGACCGGAGTTATTCAGAATTGCGATACTATATAGGGATCACAGCGTTCCTGCTGGCAGTGGTGTCTGGATGTCGCGCGGACGATGAGTTGGCTGAATGTCTGGACCGCTCAACGATCAAAGGCGGCCTCTGCGCGGTCATCGGATCGGCGGACGACGCGCTCGCCGTCGCTCTCTCCAAAGACCGCGGGTTCCTCGTCAACTGCTTCTCTGCGGATCCGGCAAAAGTGACCGGCGCACGCGCAAGATTGCTTGCGCAAAACATGTATGGCCTGGCCACGGTGGAGGAACTTCGGGGAGACCGCCTGCCGTACGCCGATAATCTCGTGTCGCTGATCATCGTGATGGACGCGAAGCTGTGCGCGGAGTTCGAATGCCTGCGCACGTTGCGCCCGGGCGGCGAACTGCTTATCAGGAATGCGGGCGGGTTCCGCAGCGTTATCAAGCCCCGTCCGGCGGACATGGATGAATGGGGCCAATGGCGCCACGCAGCAGATCACAACCCGGTTTCGAAGGATACGATCGTCGATGTTCCTCGCCGCATCCAATGGCTTTCGCTGCAGGGGAAGGATGGCAAGGATACCAAAGAAATGGTTTCGGCCAACGGTCGCAATTTTTACCTTGTCGGCCGCAACATCCAGGCTCGCGATGCGTTCAATGGCCTGCCGCTATGGGAAACGCCCATCGACGCGAAAAGTGCGGCGGCTGTGGCCGCGGGCTCAAATCTGTTTCTTGTTTCTAAAACTGAGTTGAAGCGCATCGATGCATCGACCGGCAAAGTGAAGCGCACATACTCGGACGCGGCCACTCCGAATACCGTTTTGCATGTCGACAATCCGCAGGATCCCGAAGGAGTGCTGATCACCGCGGATGCCAAAACGGTGCGGTGCGTGGCGGTGGGCACCGGAAGATTGCTTTGGAGCCATGCGGCCGAAATACCGCGCGGCGTGAGCGTGGGGGAGGGGGGTGTTTATTTCGTTAGCGGCGATCCGAAATCCAACGCAGCCGCAAGCATCGTCGGGCTGGAGTTGTCAACTGGTTCGAAGCGCTGGGAAATTACAGATCTTCCGTGGGCGAAAACGTGTTATCGATGCTGCGTTGGGAACGGCATGGTGATTTTCGAGACCGGCCGCTTTGCCGTACCGTATTCGATCATCGGGGAAAAAAACGCCTTCACCGGCATTCATTTCGTCGACGCCAAAACCGGCAAGGTCGCGAAAGATTATGAATACAAACCCGCCATGCGGCACGACGAAAACGCGCGTGCGTTCATTGTCGGGGACAAAGTCGCCGTTCACCGCCTGGAGAAGGACAAAGCAGCCAACAGTTTGGTGCTCTTCGGCCGGGATCTGGACAAAGAACCCGACGTGTTCCCCGCTGCACCACCGAACAAACAGGATTTTTACTGTTACCCGCCGGTGGCCACCGAGCGTTTTTTCATCTTCGGTCAGATGAGCTTTACAGATTGGCAGTCGCACGAAAACCGTGTCAATCAAATCACGCGTGGATCGTGCGGATATTGGAGCGAAGGAATGATTCCTGCCAATGGGCTCATGTACATCTTCGCCAAGACCTGCGGCTGCTTTTCGATGTTGAGCGGTGTGGGCGCGCTTGCGCCCGGCTACGCCAGGCCCGTGGCCGAATCCACGGAGCTGATCAAAGGATCCGCGTTCGGGCAGGCTCCTTCAATTGCTTCAGGCGCCGGCGATTGGCCGATCTACCGCGGCAACGATTACCGCACCGGAAGCACGCCGCGGCCGCTGCCGACGCAGTTCAAGCAACTTTGGAGCACGGACATTCCCCAACCGGTCGCGGGCCTTTTTAAGGAAGAGTGGAAGGATTATCCGTTCAGCGCAGGTGTGCTGACACCGCCTGTCATTGCTAATGGACTCGTCTGCCTCGCGCAGCCGCACACACATCGCGTCTTCGCATTCGATGCGGAAAGCGGTAAGCAGAAATGGGCGTTCACGGCCAACGGGCGAGTCGACAGCGCGCCGACGATATTCGACGGCCTCTGTTTATTCGGCACACGCATGGGCTGGGTGTATTGTCTGCGCGCGTCCGACGGAGCGCTGGTCTGGAGTTTGCGCGCGGCACCGGACGAGCTGCGCATCGTTCACTGCGGCCAGGTGGAGTCGCCATGGCCGGTGCAGGGCAGCATTTTGGTCAGCGGCGGCATGGCGTACTTCAGCGCCGGCATGCACCCGCTCGCTGATGGCGGCCTGCGCGCGTTCGCGGTGAATCCAAAGACCGGCGAAATAAAATGGAAACGGCCGCTCGCGGACATGGGCTACAACCAGCATGGCTGGCACATGCGCGCCGGATTGGAGCAAGACTACGTCGACCTCTTCGTCAAAGACGGCGACAAAATCGCCATGTCACGCTGGGAATTTGAAACAGAGAACGGTGTCAACGAATTCCTTTGGCACAATGCCTATTACCGCGTTGGAAAAGACGGTCCCTACATGCAGCGCGGCACCTGGTCGTATGGTTACCCCATGAATCGTCCACGGATGCATCGCCCGCTGCTGGTGTGCAACGAGACGTCTGTCCTGGGCGCGAACCGCGTGCGCGAGTCAAAGGATGCGCCTCCCGATATTGGCGCAGTGGGCGCACTGAAGCTTTTCCGCCGCGACTTCAAACCCGGCGAGAAATTCAACACGATCTGGGATGAACAGCCCAACGACACAGCAAGCCGCATCGGCCAATACTTTCCGGTTAATCGCATCGCTGAGGAAGTGACGTGGGCCGCTCCGTATCCCGGCTGGATCGAAGCCATGGTCATGGCCGATGACAAACTGTATTTTGTCGTCAAAGGCAAATTAAGTGTGCAAAGCGCCGTCGAGGGAAAGGCCATCACGTCGATGGATATCGCGCCACCCGTCTGGGACGGTATTGCGCCTGCCAATGGGCGGCTCTACGTCAGTACGCAGGACAGTCGAATTATCTGCCTGGGCGCGAAGTGAATGCTTGCGCCTCGCTCAGCATTACCACGATAAGCAATCTGTTGACGCTCGGCCCGTGTAGCAACCGTGTCCACAACGCCAGTGAGTTCTCCAGCAGCAAACTGGAAGTGAAGGAGAACAACCTGTTATCGATCAAAGTCGAAGAAGGCCGGCGCCATGGATTTTGTGATGCAGGGAGTTTGATCAGTGCTCTGTGCTCGCCGCCTGTCGCTGAGAAGGCTGGCCATGCGGCATCTCACTGCCAAAGAAGGCCGCTTACTTACATGCGCGGGTCAGTTCGTCTATGCACGCCCGAGCAGCCGAACGCTAAATAATAGTCACCTGTACACTGCTCTCGATGATTCCCGCTCCGATGGCATAGCGCGTGAGTCCTGCGGTATCGTGGATGTCCAACTTTTTCATCAGCGCCTGGCGGTGTTTTTCGACGGTTTTGATGCTGATGTCGAGTTCCAGCGCGATCTGCTTGTTGGCCTTGCCTTCTGCCACCAATTGAACCAGCTCGACTTCGCGCGATGTGAGACGTGAGGCCTTGTTTGTCGTAAACTCATTCCGTGATTTATGGGAGTGGTTTTGCAGGCGCTTTGAGACCGTGGGGCTGTACACGAGATTCCCCTTCTGCACCTCGCGGATTGCTTTTGACAGGAATTCCGCCGAGGACTGTTTGACGAGATATCCCGCCGCGCCTAATGCAATCACGCGATCGATGTATTCGTCGTCGCTGTGTGCGGAAAGTATAAGCACTCTTGCAGTTGGAATTAGCTTCAGGATTTGTCGCGTGGCTTCCAGGCCGTTGAGCAGCGGCATGGCAATATCCATCACGACCACGTCGGGGCGCAGTTTTTGCGCCATCTCCACGGCCTGACGGCCATTGGATGCTTCGCCAATGACCTGGATGTCACCCTCTGCGCTCAGAATTGCGCGCAGCCCCTGGCGCACAACCATGTGATCCTCAGCCAGTAAAACAGAGATTTGCTTTGTCATATTTATGCCTTCATGCCTTTGCTGAATGGAATTCGCGCGCGAATGGAGGTGCCGTGCCCAGCCTCCGATTCGACTGAAAAACTGCCGCCAACCATCTCGATACGCTCGCGCATGCCCAGCAGTCCAAGGCGCCTTCGCTTTTTGGCAAACAAAACTTTTTGCACCTGAAATGATTTTCCGTCGTCTTTGATTTCGACGCGTACGAAATCCTGTATCGCCTGAATACTCACCTTCACGTGTTTTGCCTCGGCGTGTTGGTTCACATTGGTCAACGCGGCCTGGATGACGCGGTAGACAACGGTGCGCTTGATGGTGGTTAATTGTTCGATACCTGGAAAGGCGGTAAAGCGAATCAAAATGCCTGTGTGTTTGGTGAAATCGTTCATATATGTATGCAGCGCAGGGATCAAGCCCAGGTCATCCAACATCGTCGGACGCAGTTTGCGCGCAAAGCGGTGGACGATTTCCACGGACTTTTTGACAATCCGCTGGGTGTTCGCAATCTTCTTTGTAAGGCCTTTTGAATTGACAGCGGCTTCCATTTTCAGCTTGGCCAGGTGGACGTTGATGCCCATCAACGTTTGCGCAATATCATCGTGCAGCTCGCGGCTGATTACCTTGCGTTCATCTTCCTGCGCACACAACAACTCCCGGGAAAGCTGCCGCAAATGCGCCTGCATGTCAAGTGACTGAGCCAGCGCTAATTTGAGATCTTGTGCCTGCTCTTCAAGTTTTGCCTCGACAGACTTGCGCAAACTGGTCTCAAATCGAAGCTGCTCGGAGGCGACCGTCAGCCGCGCCCGGCAGCGCTTCAGATGCGCGCGATCTCGCGGGCTGATTTTGTGCCGCGCGCTTTTGACTGGCTGGGATGCGGCCATTAATTTTCTGCTCATTGGTTCATCGCTTCCACCGGAGTGCATCCGGCCACTTTAATCATATGCATTGTCGTACATAACCTGAGTTAAATCTATGGGGTGAAACCCGCATTTTGCTCATTTCCCAAAACAATCTTCATTGCAGCGGAAGCTAAATAGGGTTTCACCCCATAGATATGCAATGACACAGCAAGGTATATTGCAGACGTTGGCGGATTATCCCAACTCATTCTCCATGCATCAAAGTCGATGCCACCCCTTTAGCGCCATACAAAGGAAACACCGTTCAATGGTCAATTCAGCAGCCATCACAGAGTGTACCACGAGTTCGTCCGAAGTCTTCAGTCCAAAGATCAATCACTGGGCGGAAGGCGTGCTCCTGGCGATCGATGCCGACAATTCAAAGCTTATTTTGCGAGGAGCAAAGCGACCCTATGCTTCCGAGTACGCCAAAATGCTTAAGAAAATCTTCGAGCAGACGAAGGAGCTGACGCAGGCCAATCGCGAATCCCGGGCGTCGGCAATCCGCGTTGAATGGGCGGACGCCCTGGCACAGGCAAATGGCCCAAGTGCGGAAGCGGACGCAGATCTGACCTTCCACCTCCCACAAAAGAACACGAAGCTCGTGCTTGTCGACGAGATCCCATTTTCCGGCCATCATTCGAAGTTTATGATGCACGACAAGCGGCCCGAAAGCCTTACCGACCGGGAATGCAGGAACATCGACGCGTTGAAAGACCTGCGGGTGGGACAGACGATCATGGTGGGATATGAAAGTGGACTGCTTCGGAACGACGCATACGTGGTGATCAAGGCGAACAGTTCGTTAAATTAGTTTTCTGAATCGTGAATCGCGCCCCGTCAAATAACCGCAACCTTCGCTTCGCTGAAAGCGCCTTTTTCCAAAGTTTGAAAATGACGCCGAAAACCAGGATATAGGGTTTCACCCCATAGCTCTGCGCCCTGAGCACATCGTATAGTACACATGTGAAACGATAAGCCGCATTAAACGAAATGGAGAGGTCATCATGTTATACACAATCGCCGTGGTCCTGCTGATTTTGTGGGCGCTTGGGCAAATTTCCAGTGTCACCATGGGTGGTTTCATCCACATCCTGTTGGTCGTCGCCATTGTCATGGTTCTGTTGCGGGTCATTTCGGGACGCAAGATAACTTAGACAAGATCTTGCAGGCGAATCGTCTGCGCATGGGATCGCATTTGTACGATCCTTAAATCGGAGCAACGAAAATGATTCAGACACAAAACGACGTCATTGAGCGGCTGGAATTCTTGTGCCGGTATATTCCTGGTTTGAGCCAGGAAAGTGCCCTGTTCAAAAGCGCATTGGCCGAAGCTCACGGACTCAAACGGTGGTTGAACAGACATTGCGTTCCACGCTGCTCAAACGCCCCACTGCAACCGTGCGTGACCGGGAGGTCCTCATGAAAATGCCTGGAAACATGGGAATGTTGCTGCTCGCCATATACCTGATTTGGGTTGGCGTCATGGGACTATTTAGTCCCGATGTCGGAAAGCTTGTGATCCTGGGACCGATCCTCGCACTTTCTTCTGGAATCCTGCTTTTAATGAAAAAATGACTTTAACACGGGAAAGGGAATTTCAATGGAGGCCGACCTACCTAATGCAACATCGTCCTTACATCAATCCTCCTCGTAGCATTCCTGCCCCTTTCTGCACTGACGGTCGCCATTGGGAAGCCGTTTCCCGTGTTACTGATTTGCCTCGGTGAGTTTTGAAGCTGTAGTGATCCTCCGCTCGATCGCCAAGTTCATCCGCGCCACACGTGTGCGCGGGATGCTCCTGTTCGCTTGGAGGGTTTGACAAGGAGCCGTATGACAACGTACCAGAAAGCCGGTCTTTTACTCTGTTGGGCAATGCTTGGAGCACTTCCAGCATCTGCCTCGCAGAATGTGGACGAAGTGATCAGGTTGAACAAGAATGGAACGACTGCGGATATCCTCATTGCATACATTGAGAAGTCCAGCGGCGATCCGCGCCTATCGGCGGATGACATCACGCTGATGGAGGATGCGAATGTACCCGCAGCCGCGATCGAGGCGATGCTCGCCAAAGAAAAGGCCGCGTCATCTGTGCCTGTTGCCGGCGCGGCTGTGACGGAGAACGTCACTGTCGCACCCTCCGCGGACAATTCAGACATTAGTTATTTTTATGATTCCATGTCTCATGATGGATCATGGACCAATGACGCGGAGTACGGCTGGAGCTGGAGTCCCGCGATATCAGTCAGCGACTCGAACTGGCGCCCTTATGTCGACAACGGGTCATGGGTCTATACCAACGACGGCTGGTACTGGAATTCCGGCTACAACTGGGGCTGGGCGGCTTTCCATTATGGTCGTTGGTCGCACCGCGATAATCGCTGGTCATGGCATCCCGATAACGTTTGGGGCTCTTCATGGGTAAGCTGGCGGCATAATGATGATTACTACGGGTGGGCGCCCTTGACTCCCCGCGCGCGCTTCGGACGCACAGGTGGATTTGATGTTTCATTGACAACAGGTAATTTCGATTTGAACATTGGATTGGGCGAACGCGATTACGCCTTCGTTCGTTCAAACCAATTCTTCGACCGCGACCTTAATCGCCACCAACTGCGCGGGAATGAAGTCACCAATATCTACAGAACCACGACGATCAACAATGGCTACACAAGCGAGAACAATCGTTACATCAACCGCGGCATCCCCGTGCAGAATGTTTCGCGTGCGACAAAGCAGGAGATCAAAGCGGTGACCATCGTCGACCATTCCGCAAAGGCCGGCGAGGTGGTGCGGGTCAATTCGGTGCAGAATGATCGGCTTGAAGTCTTCAGGCCCACATTGGCGGCAAAAGCATCTTTGGACCCCGTTGCCGTTGTGGCGCGCCAAAATGCGGCCGGCAACAGGCGCGTGACGACGCCGGATAATCAAGGTTTGGCCGGTGAAGCCGCCAGAACGAATCCGGCAGCTGAGCGCCAGGCCGTTAGAAAGGCCGAGGCGGTCAAGCGTGTCGCAGAACGCGCGGCGCGCGAGCCGCAACTGAAAACCCGACCGGTCGAATCCACGCGGCGGGAAGCAGTCGATGCAAAGAGCGTGACGACGCCGGTTCCGGAAGTCCGGGCGCCCATCATCGACCGCATACCAGTACGCGTCCCCGAAACTCGCGAACCGCCCCGTGTCGAAACTCGGAAAGCACGCGACGAGGCGCCTAAGAGGAATGAACCGGCGCGGGTGGAACCTCGGGCCCGCGAAGAACGACCGGGCCGGGTAGAGATACCAGGACGCACGGAGAAGCCAGATAAAGCCGAGAAGTAGAAATTCGAAAACACGTATTGGGTAAATCAAAATATACCCACCGCCGACCGGCGGTGGGTCACGCATTAATCGCAAGACAGGATCATCATCATGAGCGAGACAAACAATCAGAATCATGAGGCGCCAAATGCCGAGACAATGCAGCAGCCCGTATGTGACCTTCCAATTTACGGCCCGGTACCTGAGCCCGCGCGGCGTCACCACTCCATGCCGGCAATCGCTCTCGAAAAAGATATTTTTCATATGACAGCGCCTGCGACGAACGAAGATGCCAAGGCGACTGACGCCGAGCCTGCCAGCCAAGCCAGTCCGGAGCGGGAGTTCTTCAGCAACACAATCGTGCCGCCAAAGGATGAGATCGCCAGAAAAGCTCACGCCCTCTACAGGGACGACTGCAGCCGACCGAACCGGGATGCAGAGAATTGGGCGAAAGCTGAGGCGCAGATCGATCCGCAGCGCAACAAATAGCGATCATATTGTTCAACAATCTTAGAAAGGATCACAATGCAGAATTCTCCACTGAAGCGAAATGCGCCTATGCTGACCCAACGGGAACAAAAGGAATGCGCGGACCACGCGGCAAAGTCGCATCCTGCAAAGCCCGACGAGGGTGCGAAAAGGGGAACCGATAAAACGCTGGATGAACGGGCAAAGCCGAAGACTCGCTAACAATCATCACACGCACAGGAGCCAGGTAAAGCTTGATGCATATACGATGTGGCCATGAAGTGCTGTTTGAAATGCCTGGCGAGGCAGCATGCTGCTGAAGATCGCTTTGGGCGCGGGGAACCACAGTGGCGGCCCCAACGAGGGAACGATTGCTCTCTTTAGCAGAATGTTTTGACGCAAGCCGGCGCGCACCGATGAGAACGGGCCCATGAACTGAAGCGCGTGGAGCAGCGCTACGCAGGACTGGCATGCCGATTTTTGTGGCGTGGGAGAAAAAGATCGGGTCGGTTTCTGCGGCAAATTCGCTGAGGTCTTGGTGTACGCATTAAAAAACGTGCGTATGCGCACGGTTCTGGAATGCCTTGGTGAACGACAAAAGCCAAATTCCACTGGCGCTTCGCGCGGCTTATCATGCGCTTCACCGCCGCACGGAGGCGCAATTCGCGTCACTGGGCGTCACCGCCGACCAATTCGTGCTGCTGGCGACGCTCGAACGAGGTCACGCGCTGACGCAGCGTGAGCTCGCGCGTCGAATGCCGTCCGATCCAAGCACGGTGCGCGCCATGCTCGTGTTGTTGGAAAGCCGTGAATTGGTGCGCCGCGCCGCGCATCCCACAGATTTGCGGAAACGCACTGTCGCGTTGACGGCCGGCGGGAAGCGCAAGTTTCGCGAGCTCTGGCTGGCGGGTGAAGAAATCCGCTCGCAGATGTTCGACGCGCTGGAGCCCGGCGAAGCAAAAATGCTGATCGGTGCGCTGCAGCGAATCGCCGGCGCGCTCAACGCGCCACAGATTTATGACGACACGCACTCGAACGAAGCGGGAGAGGATTGAATCATGAGCAAATCCATTCTGACATTTGTTGCGCTGGTTGTTTTGGCTTTCGTACCGGCCGCTCGTGCCGCCGAATTGGATGCTTCCGCGCCGCCGGACGGTTTTGATGTTCGCAGGACGGGCATTGAGCGCGGGAAACTTGAGACGGTGGAATACGATTCGACGACGGTGGGGATCAAGCGCAAGACTCGCGTGTACACCCCGCCGGGCTACTTGAAGGACCACAAGTACCCCGTCCTGTACCTGCTCCACGGCATCGGCGGCGATGAAAACGAATGGGCGCGCGACGGCGCTCCTGACGTGATCCTCGACAATCTTTACGCAGACAAGAAGCTCGTTCCGATGATCGTGGTTCTCCCCAATGGCCGGGCCTCGAAGGATGTGAAGCCGCGTGATCCAATTCCCAGGCAAATGCAGCCCTTTGCCGCATTCGAGAAAGAATTGCTCGCGGATTTGATTCCGTTCATCGAGAAGAATTATGCGGTGAAGAGTGATCGCGAGTCGCGCGCTCTGGCCGGCCTGTCGATGGGCGGCGGACAAGCGCTCAACTTCGGGCTGAGCAACCTCGACACATTTGCGTGGGTGGGCGGTTTTTCTTCGGCGCCCAACACGAAACAGCCCGCCGAACTCATCAAAGACCCCGCCGATGCGGCGAAAAGACTCCGCTTGCTGTACGTGGCATGCGGTGACAAGGACAACCTTTTCAGAATCAGCCAGGGCGTGCACGACATGCTCGATCAGAAAAAAGTTCCGCATGTTTACAGAATCATTTCGGGCGGGCAGCACAATTACAAATTGTGGAAAGGCGAGCTGTACCATTTCGCGCAGCTTTTGTTTCGCGGGCAGAAGCAGCAGGACTCAGTCCCGGAGAAAAAAGCTGAAAGCGCACCAGAGAAAACAAGCACTGTGGCGGCTCAAGGCCTCGAAGAGTCGAAGCCGGCGCCGACCAACCTCAACCATGCGCCGTTCCCGCGCATTCACCGCGACCTGCGCGTGACGCTGCGCCATAAAGCGCCCGAGGCAAAGTCCGTGCAGGTAGTGGGCAATTTCGGTTTGGGCACTGGCGGGCCGTGGGCGATGGAGCGCGGTGCGGATGGTGTCTGGACGGTAACCACGCCGCCGGTGGTTCCCGGATTTCATTATTACACGCTGAAAGTAGACGGCGTTCAAATCAATGATCCGAACAGCGATCTGTTCTTCGGGACAGGCAAGCCCACGAGCGGGATTGAAATCCCGAAGCCGGGTGTTGATTATTTTGACGTCAAAAATGTGCCGCACGGAGAAGTGCTTTCGCTTTCGTACACATCGAATGTGACCGGCAAAGACCGTCACTTTCACGTGTATACGCCGCCGGGGTACTTTGCCAGTTCATGCTGCCGTTACCCTGTGCTCTATCTGCAGCATGGTTCCGGAGAAGATGAAACGGGCTGGTCCCGGCAAGGCCACGTGCGCGATATCCTGGACAACCTCGTCGCCGAAGGCCGCGCGGTTCCGATGATCGTGGTGATGGAGAAGGGTTACGCGACCCGCGCCGGCGACGAGGGCAAGCCGCCGGAACGAGGGCGCGGCGACGGAGGCGCTTTTGAAGATGTTATCACGAAGGATTTGATCCCCCTTGTCGACGCCACCTTTCGGACCTGCGCCAACCGTGAGCACCGCGCCATTGCGGGATTATCGATGGGCGGCGGCCAGGCGTTGAAAATCGGGTTGACGCATCTGGATCAATTTTCCGCGATCGCATCCTTCAGCGGTGTTCGCGACACGGATATCAAGACGGCGTACAATGGCGTGTTCGCAGATCCTGGCGCGTTCGATCAGAAAGTGAAGCTGCTATACCTGCACTCGGGAACAGTGGGCATGGACGCCAACATCCATAAAAGCGCCGCCGCGCTGACTGACGCGCTGCAAAAATCGGGCGTCAAGCATGTGGTCATGCGCGACTCAGAAGGACTCTCACACGAATGGCAGACCTGGCGCGATGCCCTTTTTGATTTTGCGCCGCGGCTATTCAAATCCACGAGCGCCAATTAAGGAGGGCGTCCCGATGATGCGTTCTCTGAATTACATTTTGATTCTTTGCGCGATGTCCTTGGCGAACGCGGGAGAGGATGCGCAACCTTCCGGGGATTCGTTGAAATCCGCGCTCAAAAAGCGGTTTGAGATTGGAGCGGCGATTCCCGGCACCAATCTGCGGGACGCCGAGAAGACGCTGCTGTTCAAACACTTCAGCACCGTCACCCCGGAAAACTCGTTAAAGCCGCAGCCTGTGCATCCGGAGGAAAGCCGTTACGACTTCGCTGCCGGCGATGCGCTTGTGGAAATGGCTCGCAGCAACGGCCTGACGGTGAACGGACATACGTTGATCTGGCACAGTCAATGCCCCAATTGGTTTTTCACGGATAACGGCAAGTCAGCCGAGCGCGATCTCGTGCTGAAGCGAATGCGCGAGCACATCGCCGGGGTGGCCGGTCATTACGCGGGCAAGGTAGCAAGCTGGGACGTGGTCAATGAAGCGATCGATGACGGGAGGGAATACCTGCGCAAATCGAAATGGCTGACAAGCATCGGCGAAGACTTCATTGCTGAAGCATTCACCGCCGCGCGCCAGGCCGACCCGAAAGCGGAGTTGCTCTACAATGACTACGGCATCGAAACCGGACCCAAACGCGAGAAGGCGCTGCGGCTGGTCCGCGATCTGAAAAAACGCAACGCGCCGATCACAGGCGTTGGCATCCAGGGGCATTGGATCATCGATCGCGTGCCTTTCAAAGCCATTGAGGAAGCTATCGTGGCATTTCATGCCGAAGGCTACAAGGTGTCGATTACGGAGCTCGATATCGACGTCGTTCCACGAAGAAACTTTGGCGCAGACATCAACCAGCGCGAAAGGGGCGGCGACGATCCTTACGTCAACGGCCTGCCGCCGGAGATTCAAAAAAAGCTAGCGGAACAGTACGCGCAATTGTTCGAGCTTTTTCTCAAGCACAGCGACAAAATGTCGCGTGTGACATTTTGGGGCTTGCACGACGGGCGAAACTGGCTCAATGGATTCCCCCGGAGACGGACGAATCATCCGCTTTTGTTCGATCGCGCGTTTCAGGCAAAACCCGCGCTGGATGCGGTGCTGGAAGTAATGAAGAAATGACGGTAACGATGCGCTCCAGATCCTGCTTGTCAATCTTGGCTGTGTGTCTCAGTCTGCGCTTATTCGCCGCGGACGCCGCGCTGCGCACCCACGACCCGTCGACGATCATCCGCTGCAATGAAAAATACTGGGTTTTTCATACTGGGCTAAACGGCTTGTCGCGCTTCTCGACCGATCTTGTCCATTGGCAGGCTGGCCCACATGTATTCGCGGCACCGCTGGATTGGTGGAAGACAGTCGCGCCTGGCTTTGACGGCCAGCTTTGGGCGCCGGACGCCATTCACATCGGAGACAAGTACTATCTCTACTATTCGGTTTCGGCGTGGGGCAAAAGAACCTCCGCCATTTGTCTCGCCACCAACACCACGCTCGAACCGACCGCGAAGGATTTTCGTTGGGAGGACGCGGGAATTGTCATTCAGACGACGGAGCATGACGAGTACAACGCCATCGATCCGGGCGTCATGCGCGATGGCGAAAAACTGTGGCTGACATTCGGGTCTTACTGGTCCGGCATAAAGCTCATCGAGCTCGATCCCCGGACAGGCAAACGGATCACAGCGGATGCGCCGGTGCACGCGCTCGCGGCCGCGCTGCCGCCCTCAACAGCGATCGAAGCCGCCTGTCTGTATAAACGAGGCGAATGGTATTACCTATTCGTCAATTGGGGCCAATGTTGCCAGGGCGTGAAGAGTACTTACAACGTCCGCGTCGGACGCAGCCGGGCCGTTACGGGACCGTATTTGGATCGCAGCGGTGTGGACATGGCCAAAGGAGGAGGAACGCTTTTTCTCGAATCGCATGATCGATACGTCGGCCCCGGACACATCGGAATCTTCCACGAAGGAGACATTGATTGGTGCAGCTATCATTTTTACGACGCCAACAACAGAGGCCGGCCTGCGATGAAACTCGATAAGCTCAGTTGGGACAAAGAAGCGTGGCCGCTGATCCAAACAGAAGAGAAGTAAAACTTCGGCGTAACGACAGAGGCGTAAAAAATTCAATCGCAAAAATACGGCATCGATTTTCGTCTCACACAACGCAGGGGCACTTCTCAGTGCCCCCGCGTTTCGGATATCACCACCTGTCGCTCTATTTTCCGTCGGTCTTTACGTCAATGTTGTATTTCTTCTCCTTAATCGTCACTGCAATTCGCCCGGTAAGCGTTTTGGATTTGAGCGCATCATCCGTCGCCTCGTACTTCGCTGCCTTGCCGTCTTTGGTGTCCACCGCCTTCAGCATGACCTGCGCGTTGCCCTTCTCCGTCTTCAAGTTCAATTTCGGTGCGTCGGCAATCGCCAGCGCGCCTTTCGCGTGCTCATCGAGAATGTAAACCGTCACCTTGCCGCCGGCGGCGTCGTGGACCAGCTCCAGGTGCGCGGCCTCGTCGCCGGTTTCGAGCAGCGTGCCGCCGTGCGGCGCCTTGTGGTCATGCTCGGGTTCACCGGCCGCAACGGGGCGGCCGCCGATTGACAACGCAAACAACAATGCCCCTGCAACGGCCCAACTGCTGTGCTTACGCATGTGACAATTCCTCCGAATGCGCGGTTGTCGCCGCGACTGTGGTTTGTGTGGACGGTTCGTTAAATTCCTCCGCCAGCGCCTCGGCCGTCCGATCCGGGCGATGTGCGGTCTTGGCAAGGCGCTCCGAATCGCGCTTGCCGATGAGCCAGAACAATCCTGGCGTGACAAGGAAATCGAGAATCGTCGACGAGATCAGCCCGCCGATGATCACCGTGGCCACCGGATAGAGCAGCTCACGGCCGGGTTCGTTCGGTGACAGTGCGAGAGGAACGAGTGCGATTCCGCTGCAAAGGGCGGTCATCAGTACGGGAACCATTCGTTCCTGCCCGGCGCGAACGATCATCGCTTCGCCAAATGGCTCGTTCTCTTCCCTCATCAAATGGAGGTAATGATCGAGCAGCAGAATGGCATTGCGCGCGGCGATGCCGCCGAGCGAAATCAGCCCCACCATCGTCGCAACCGAGAGAGTCTGTTTGCTTAGCACGATGTAGGTGACCGCGCCGACGAAAGCCATCGGGATGCTGGTCATCACCTGCAGGCTCAGATTGATGGATCCGAAATGCGTGTAAAGGATGAGGAACATCGCCAGCAGTGAAATGCCGCTCAAAATCAAAAGAAGCCGCGTGGCTTCCTCCTGCGCTTCAAACTGACCGCTGATGCGAATTGAATAGCCCGGCGTCGCGGCCAGTTTGTCCTTGATGGGCTGAATCGCTTTTTTCACGTCACCGACCACTTCACCCAGCGAGCGCGTGCCGCCGATGTTGTGTTGAACGACAATGCGCCGCGAAACGTTTTCGGCGCTGATTGTGTTGGGCGTCTTCGTGATGTCCACATCGGCCACATCGGAGAGCAGGACACTGCGGCCGTCTGTCGTGCGCAGATGGAGCGAGCGAAGGTCGTCAATGCTCTGGCGGTTCTTCTCTTCGAGCCGAACGACGATCGGGTATGCGATCTGACCGACCATCATTTCGGATACTTGCTCTGCGCCGCCGGCGAGGTCGATAGTTTCTGCGAGCCCCTTCACGGTGAGCCCGGAGTTGATGAGAGCGTCGCGCTTGGGCTTGATTTCGACCTGATCGATCAGCACCTGCGGCTCGGCATACAAATCCTGCACGCCGGATATCGGCTTCACGGCCGCCTCGATCTCCGCGGCAGTGCGGCGCAGAACTTCAAGGTTCGGACCGTAGACCTTGATCGCGACCTGTGCGTTCACACCCGAAAGAGTGTGGGACAACATGTGACTGAGCGGTTGCTCGACGGACGATGGCATGTTCGGAAATTCGACCTCCATGCGCTTGCGGATTTCTTCAATGATCTCCTCGCGCGAGCGCTTGACTGACGGGTCGAACGTCACGATGACTTCATTGAAATTCACGTCCATCGCGTGTTCGTCGCCTTCGGCGCGTCCGGCGCGGCGGGCGATGTTCTTCACGCCCTTCACGTCGCTCAATAGGTTGTCGAGGCGTTTGCCGAACGCATCCGATGTGGCGAGGCTGGTGCCCGGCGGCAGAATCAAATTGACCTGCGCGGTCCCCTCATTGAATGCAGGCAGAAACTGCGAGCCTTGTGTGAACAGCATCACGCCGGCGATCACCGTCGAGCAGAAAAGCAGCAGCAAAATCGGGACAGGAAAGGCGATGCTGAACCGAATCATGGCTGCGGCCACAGGCTTGAGCATCCTGACCAGCAAGCCGTCCTTCTCATGGCCTTTCATGGCCCTGGCGCCGAGCAGGTAATAGCAAAGTGCCGGGGTGACCGTCAGTGACACGACCAATGACGCCAGCGTGCTGATGATGTAAGCCACGCCGATTGGCGCGAACAGGCGGCCTTCCATTCCCTGAAGGAAAAACAACGGCAGGTAAACAACGACAACCAGCAGCGTGCCAATAAGAATCGGATTTCGCACTTCACTGGATGCTTTGAAGATGACCCACAGCGTGCTGCGCGGAGTGGGAAAGCTGGCGTTCTGTCGCAAGCGGCGGAAAACGTTTTCAACGTCAACAATGGCGTCGTCCACGAGCGCGCCGATCGCAACCGCGAGCCCGCCGAGTGTCATCGTGTTGATCGACAGCCCAAACGCGGCAAAGACGATCGCGGTGATTGCCACTGAAAGCGGGATGGCGGTCAGCGTGATGAATGTCGTGCGCAGGTTGAGAAGGAACAGGAAAAGGATGACGATGACCAGAATTCCGCCATCTCGCACGGCAGCCATGACGTTATCGATGGCGCGGTGAATGAAGGCCGCCTGCTGGAAAAGATCATTTGTGATCACCAGGTCTTTTGGAAGCGTAGCCTTCAAATCCACCAGCTCCGCGTTGATCGCGTTGGTCAGCTTGACGGTGTCGACGTCCGGCTGCTTCGTGATCACCATGATCACGCCGTCTTTCGCATTGACCCCGGCCTCGCCCGCGCGAATTGCGGCCGGGCCGAATTCTACGCGCGCCACGTCAGAAATACGCACAGGACGGACTGGATCGTTCTTGACCATCGCATTCGCGATCTGGCTTTCGTGATTGATGCGCCCCGTCACGGTCACGACCGGGCCGCGCACGCCCACCGTCATCGTGCCGCCGGAAGCATTGACGTTCGCGTCCTTGATCGCGTCGGCCACTTCGTTGAGCGTCACGTCGAAAACGCGCAGCTTCTCGGAATCGACGGTGATCTGAAGCTGGCGCGGCGCGCCGCCGACGGTCACGATCTGGGCAATGCCCGCGATTGACAAGAGCCGCGGCCGGATGGTCTGATCGCAGAGAGCGCGAACCTTGGAGAGCTCGGTTTCTCCGCTGGAACTCTGTATTCCGATCAATTGAATCTGTCCCATGATGCTGGACATGGGGGACATTTCAGCTTTGGCTTCCGGCGGCAGCTTCGATTGCGCGAGCTGCAGCTTTTCCTGCACGATGACCCGATCGCGCCAAATGTCGGTGTCCCACCCAAACTCGACGTACACAATCGACAGCCCCTTGCCGGAGTCGGAGCGGACGCGCGCAACTCCGGTCGCGCCGTTCAGCGCTTGTTCGAGCGGACGCGTCACACGGCGCTCGACATCTTCCGGCGTCATGCCGTGAACTTCAGTCATGATCGTGACGGTCGGGCGATTCAGGTCCGGCAGGACGTCGATGGGCATGCGTGTGGACGTGTACAAACCATAGCCTGCAACCATCAGCGCCATCATCAGCACAAACATGCGGTTCTTCAGCGAGAACCCAATGATCCAATTGAGCATCTTTTGTTCCTTTAGTGCTTATGAGTGTGGCCGCCCGCGCCGTGGGGATGTCCGCAGCAATCCACGACTGGCTGCCCCGAACCCAGCTTCAGCGCCAGGCCGAGGCCGAATGCGCCGTGCTGAACGACGGGATCGCCGGGGAACAATTCGGAACTCTTGGTATCCAGCACCACCGATTCGCGATCCTGATGCAGGATCACAACTTTGGCCGGCTTGAATTTGTCGCCGCTCTTCACGAACACGACTTTGTCCGCTCCGTCCTCTGTGATTGCGTCCGGCGGCAAAACGTAAGCAGCATCAATCTTCGTCGTGGGAACACGCAGGAAGTACTTCTGCCCCGCGCGCAGGCTCCAGGTACGGAACTTGACCGGTTCGCCTCGGACGTGCAGCGGCTGGTTCGTCGCCTTGACGTACGCAACTGTTCCCTGACCGCCCTCTTCGTTTTTCATGTATTCGACATAGAGCTTGGTCAGCAGCGGCCCACCGTCCGGCGTGACGGGAACCGCTTCGAGTTCCTGATCGGACTTGAGCGCCTTCTGAATCAACGCGACCTCGCCGCCTGCCGAAATCACTTTCAGCAGCATCTGGCGCGAGTTTTCAAAGGTCACGAGCTTCTTGCCCGCTTCAACTTTCTCGCCCGCGCGAACCAGCAGCTCGTGGACGTCCCAGTCGGCGACGTCCGCTGCGCCTGGTGCCCGGACTTTGACAACAGGCTGAAGACCATCCTGTTCGTAGAGCAGTTTGATCGTGTTGAGCGTGTTGCCCTGCTGGAGCAGCGACGCCACTTCCATGAAATACTGCGTCGCATCCGGCGTGGTTTGAAACCACTTTGCCAGCTCCGTGGACACCAGCCCCGTCGCCCCGAGTTCCGCCACGACTTTCAATGTGAGCGGGCGTTCCTGCGTCTCTTTCGGCAGCGACTTGAACAGCGATTCCGCGGCCTGCGGCCACAGATGATTGCGCTCCAACAGCGATTTCCACATCTCCGGCCCGAGAATGACCAGAGGCTTTCCCGCCTCAACCTCGGCCACCTGCGCATCGGTATAACCATGACGCTTCAACTCGATTCGGTGGCTTGCCAGATCTTGTTCAGCGCGCGAGAGATCGTAGCGGAGATCGATCAAGCCTTTTTTGGGCAGCAGCGGCAGTTCCTCCTTGTTTGTGGATTCGCTGTACTTTGAAACACGACCGATTTCGGCCTTCAGAACTTCGATGTTGCGAAGCGCCTTGGTCATGTCGAGCACGGTCTTGTGATGCTCTTCATTGGCCGGCTTCAACACCTCTTCGCTCACAGCCAGCGTCGGCCTTGAAATCGGATCGCGCAAAATCTCCAAGATCACGTCGCCCGACTTTGCCACGCCACCCGGAGCGACTGCGACGCGGATGATCTTTCCGCCGACTGGCGCGAACACCGGCTGCTCGCTCAGCGGCGACTCGACCACGGTCGCGGTAATATTCTGGCACTTCGTGTATGGCCGCTCGTCAATGTCGGCCACGGTGACGCCGAGATTCTTCAGTGCCTGCGGAGAGAGCTTGGTCGGATCGACCAGTGTGCATTGATCAGCTTCTCCGCCGTGCACATCATTTCCGACAGCCGGGGCTTCTTTAGGCGCCATGCGGCTGGCGATGACGTAGCCGCCGCCCAGTCCGACGGCCATGAACGCAATGCAGATGACCAGCACTGCAAAATTGGTCTTTTTCATGGGGATTCTCCTTTACTTTTGTTCCGACACACAATTTGAGCAGCATTTCGCGCAAGACGGCGCGACGCCGTCCAGCGCAGGCAATTCCGCAGTGATCTCCGTGGGAAGCGGCGCGAGGGGATAGCCGACAGCCTGTTCAAGCTCGATCCAGGCCAGGCGCAGCGCCAATTCGGTTTCGAGTGTTTCCAGCAAAGTCGCGCGCTGGTTGCGTTCGGCTTCGAGAAATTTGAGCAAGTCAGAGACGCCCGCCTCCATCGACTTGCGCGATAGATCAATATTCGAATTCACGCGCGGCAGAAGCAGCGTGTTCAGCAATTTCAACTTTTGGGCTGCCAATTGAGAATTCGCATAGGCGCGATCGAGCGTGGCGAGCGCGCGGTTGGCTGCGGTTTCGTACTTGGTGCGAATCTCTTCACGCCGCTGCTTCGCCGTCGCGATGGCCTGCTGGTTCCGATCGAAGATGGGAAGATCGATTCCCAGCGTCAAGCCGATGGTCGTCTTGCGCTCGCCCACCTCCCGGTCAAAGGTTGGGCCGAATTTGAAGTCGGGATACTGCTTCGAGATTTCCAAATGAAGCTCACGTTCGGCGACTTCATAGCGCGTGCGCAGCCTGGCCAGCGCCGGGTTGTTGTTAAGCATCAACTTCTGCAGTTCGGCCAGCGCGGGAAGCTGCTCAGGCAATTTCGAGAGCGGTTCGGCGGGCAGCTTTTCGAAATGCTCGGAATGCACGCCGACCGTGTTCGACAATTCGCCGCGCGCCGTCACCTCCAGCGCCTGCGCCGAAAAGACTTCGATTTTCAGCCGCGCCTGCTCGACCTCGATCAACCCGGCATCCAGCGCCGTCATCTGTCCAATTTCGATCATCCTCTTGGTGATCGACGTGGACTTCTCTGCCGACTCCGCGATCGCCTTTCGTCTGTCAATGCGCTGGCGGCTGAGCGCCAGCGCGACGTATTCGCGGCGCAAATCCATGTAAAGCTCGCGGTGTTTGGCTTGAATTTCAAAATATGATTGCGCGGCGAGAACCTGATTGAGTTCATCCTGCCGCTTCAGGCGCTGGCCCGTTGGAATGGCAAAACTCAGCGAACCGAATGGCTGCACGCGATAGAGCGGACCCACATCCTTGCCGGAACCGTACATCGGCCCGGCTTCGAATGACGGGTTGGGAAGCGGAGTCTTGATGCACGCCAAAGTCTGTGCCGTGTCATATTCGGCGCGAGCATCCCTGAGCGCTGGACTGTGCTGCTTCATCAATTCCACCGCGCGGGCGAACGTGAATTCTGAAGTGCTGGTTGCGGTTGCCAGGTTGGAAACCGAGCCATCGTCCAGAATGGCCACGTTGGGCTGATGCCGCTGCTGCTCGACCTTGCGCAGAATATTATCGGCCTGCAGCGGCCGTTGCGCGTAGTGTTCACAGCCAGTCAACAGTAAAAGTATTGCGGCTATACACATGGTTTTCAAAACGTTGAACATGGCCCCTCCAGGCGAATTCATACGTCTCGCTTCTCGCGAGAGAAAAAAACGGGTTCGATGAATTTAACGGAGCTGATGCCGCAGAATTGCGTTACGTATTCCGGGCAGACACAAAGCGCATGGCGGGCATGGCGCCGGCCGTGCCGCGATTTTGTGTTGTGTTGAGACAGAGTTTCAAACGAGAATGGCGCGATGGCCGAGGTACAACGGCAGGTCGGGGGGCTTGCGGTCGCTCAATCCAGCATACGCGTTTGCGTGGTTCAGCGATTCCGGAGCGAACGCAAACACGAATGCAAAAATCGGCGGGAGCGTTTCCTGGTGCAAATCCAGGACAGGCGCATGCTGAGCGTGGCTGACAAGAACTTCCGACGGAACGGTCGGGCAGCAGTCTCCGTGCGGTTGATGGGAGTGTTCGCGCGGACTGTGCGGCAAGGAATGGCTGTCGTCGGCAGAATCTGCGTCGTCGTGACACTGGGATTCATGATCATAAGAGCCACAACACGTCTCACTGCATTCGCCGAAGAGCGTGCGCATGCAAATTGAGGACGGGATAGCTCCCAGGCATGCAGCGAACAACAAAAGTAATTGTGGAGCCGAGCGCATTGAGCGGGATGTTAGCGGCGCGTCCGCATTTGACAACAAAATTCTGTTTCTCTGATCGACCAGATGGTGCGATTACTCCGGGCGGGCATTGCCTCCCTCCTGCCCCGTTTTCTTTTCACCACGGTCCACTCGAAAAATACTTCACGAATCCTTGTAACCTTCACGCTCAATTCCCTCTGTACGGTGCAAATGCCACGTCAGCCGAAGGCCAACAGAAAATTCGCCATTGGATTCAATCAACCGGCGAAGGATGCGCTGCCAAGGAGGGATCGTGAAACCGACGTCACAAAACAGAGAAGTGATTGTTGCCGGCGATCCGTTCGCCATGGGGCACGCTCAGGGCGAAGCGCTGCGGCAGCAAAACCGTGCGTGTCATGAATGCCTGTCGAGGCTCGAGGCATTTCGGAATCTGCAGCCCTGGTGGCTGCCGTATTCTCTGTTCCGGCGCCTGTCCGAAAAAAAGGCCGAGCGATTTTTGGACAGCGCGCTGAGCCGTGACTACCCAGAGATGCGCCAGCGGCTCGACGGATTGATCGCGGGCTCTGCAATGCAGGCCGGGGGTCTACACCTCCTGAACGCGCTGGAACCGGCGCTGTCGTCTGTGGGCGGCTATACCACTGCGCCATTGGGCGCAGCCTGTTCGGCGCTCGCCGTGCGCGGCCGGCGCTCAGCGACGAATGCAGCGATGATTGGCAGGAACTTCGATTACCTGCCGCTCTTTCAGCCCTTCTACACAGTGCGCCGAACCCAGCCGGCAACAGGGTACCGTTCGCTCGACTTCATCGTTTCGCCGCTGGCGGGCGCAGTGGACGGCATCAACGAAAGAGGCTTGAGCATCACTTACAATTACGCCTACACGACCGATTCATTCGGGACCGCCGCGCCGATCTCCATGCTGATCTCCGAGACTTTACAAAAGTGCGCGACGGTCGCCGAGGCCGTAAAATGGATCAGCGCGCGCCCCCGCGCGGGCGGCGCATTGCTGATGCTCGCCGATGCCGGCGGCGACATCGGGTCGCTGGAACTCTCCAGCCGGCGCTGCGAGCTGCGCCGCCCGGCGCCGGGCGAGGACGCAATTTGTCACGCGAATTCATTTGCCAGCGAAGCACTGCGCGGCGTGCAGGTCACCGATGACGCGGTCTTCACGAACCGAGCGCCCGCGGTGCTGCGCGGCCGGCGACTGCACGAATCCTCAGAGCAGCGCGGCGGTCGTTTGAAGCATTTGCTGGAAGGCGTATCGCCTCTCAATGAAGACGACCTGTCGCGGATCATGGCCGACCACGGCCCGGACGGTACGCCCAGCGGCAACACACTCTGCATGCACAGCGGTTACTGGAACACGACGGCCTGCGTTCAATTGCTTCCATCGCAGCGTCGCATGCGCGTGTCATTTACGGCGGCGTGCCAGACCGCGTTCCAGGATTTTCAATTGTAGCTCACGGGTTTGAAAGCACTGGCATGGCGGGATCTCCAAAGAGCTGTTCGGTCACACCGAGGTCCATGTCGTACGTGCTGCCTTTTTTCATGGACCACTGCTGAGCCTTCAGAAGAGCATCGCCCCAGCCCGCGCGGCCGAGCGACGCGTGGAGCAGGAGCTGGTTCATGAAGGCAACGGCAAACGACGAATTCATGTATGTCTACGTGCCCACCGACGCCGCGATGCCGCCCTGCGGCTGGGTGAGCGCCTGCATGGCGAGGTTCTTAAAACCGTTTTCATTTTTCGCCATCCAATCCGCGGTGCAGGTGGATTGCATGGCCGGATCACCACCATGTCCGCGGCAGCCGGCACCGCGTTGTTGACCCACGTTGTCGTGGTGCCCCACGCGCCGTTTGCTTTTGAAATGAACACGCTGCCGCCAGTGGACTGCACCAGTCCCTGCGGCGTGCCGCTGCTGGCGTCGAAGCGCGCGGTCTGGCCATTGACCCTGTAGCCGTTGTTGTGCCGGCGAGGGTGAAACTGCTGCCACTGATAACCATGGAGGGCGTGCCGATGCCGCCGCCCTGGATGGTATCGCGGGGAATTCTCGCGGCGATTGACGCCACTGCCGCCAAAACCTAAAGTATTGAGGATTCAATTTAAAGGTGGAGCCTATGAAAGCAATGACTTGCCTGGCCGTGCTGTCTTGCAGCCTGGGGATTTGTCTCGCCGAAGAGAAACCGCTCGCGCCAAAATCTGCAGAGGCGCCGGTGGCTCCGGCAGAACTTCCCGGAAAAGGACTGGCGCAGCATGATTTTTTGTACGCGGGCGAGGCGAAAGACCGCAAAGTTTTTATTGTGAAGAACGGCGAGATCGTCTGGACCTACGACGATCCCGAAGGGAAAGGCGAGATCAGCGACGCGATTTTGCTGGGCAATGGCAATGTGCTGATCGCGCATCAGTATGCGGTGAAGCTGATCGCCCCGGACAAGAAAGTGCTGTGGAATTACGACGCGCCGAAGGGCACTGAAATCCACACGGCGCAAATGATCGGCAAAGAACACGTGTTATTTGTGCAGAATGACGATCCGCCCAAGGTCAAAGTCATTCAGATCGCCACGAACGAAGTCAAAAAAGAATTCCCGCTTCCAGTGGGCAAATCGAAGTCCATTCACGCGCAGTTCCGCCACGCGCGCATCACCGTCGAAGGAACGCTGATGGTCGCGCACCACGATTGGACCAAGGTCGCCGAATACGACGCCGACGGAAAGGAAGTCTGGTCCACGCCCGCCAAAGGCCCGTGGGCCGCGCAGCCGCTGAAGAACGGAAATATCCTGATCGTCGAAAGCACCGGTTTTCGCGAAGTCAACCGCAAAGGCGAAAGCGTCTGGACGCTCGCCAAAACCGATCTGCCCGACTACAAACTGTTGAATCTGCAGCTCGCCTGGCGCCTGTCGAACGGCAACACGCTGATCAACAACTGGGTGAATTCCTGGCAAAAGCAATTGGACTTGAGCAACCCGCCTGTGCAGGCGCTGGAAGTGACGCCGGATAAGAAAGTGGTCTGGGCACTGAGATCTTGGACTGCGCCAACGAATCTTGGGCCTGCGACGACGATTCAGATTTTGGATGAGCCAGAGGCGCTGGAGAATGTGCGGTTTGGGGAGTTCAAGTGAATGAACTTGTAGAGGAATTGCCCAAATGAATTCAAAGGTGCGAGAACTATTTGAGAGCGAGTTGCGACGCCGTCGCCTAACTTTTGAGATCGATGCAAAATCCGGATGCCACGCTCTCAATATTGGGGAGGCGCAAATGCTGGTGTGCCTCGACAACCTCGAACGCGACTATTTGAAAGATAAAGATGCGGGAAGGGTATCGCGTTTTGTGGATACGATTTTGACTCCGCCGACGAAACTATCCCCGGAAGGCCTTTACTGGTGTTTGGAGCCAAACGATTTCGCGGATCCTGCTGAATTTTCCGTGAAAATCAGCAAGCGGGTCGATCGGATTTTGGTGCATCTTTCTTCCGATGGAAAACAGATCATGTGGGTCGCGAAGCATACGCTCGACGAGTTGAGCATGAATGAAGCTGTCGCAAGCAAAATCGCATTTGAGAATCTTGCGCGGGCATTGAGAGAGGCGGAGCTTGAGACACAAACGACAACTGACGGCGTAAAGCTTGGATTTTTGAGCACGACGCTACCGTTCAAGTCTTCGCTTATACTCGCGCCGAACCTGAAAGACGTAATCGGAAAGGCGCTGGGATGGCCACTTATGGCCGTTGCTCCAGACCGCGATTTTCTGTATTTGTGGGCGGCGCGCCACAGCGATTTCGTCCGGCGAGTTGGTGAGGTCGTTTTGAGAGAGTATGAGGAGGCAGCCTATCCGATCTCGACTGAAGTCTATGAAATTACAGATACGGAGATCAGAGCAGTCGGTGCATTCAAGGCCTGAGCGTAAATACATGACCAAGCACTCGACAATCAATCAAATTCGCACTGAGTTTTTCACTTTTAAATGCCTTCAACAGGGAGCTAGGAAATTCAACCATGAAAAACAAAACATTGCGTTTGGCCGTCGTCGCTGCGCTGCTCGTCACGGCAATTCAGGTTCGCGCCGCCACGGTCTTGCAGCGCGCCACGCCCGAATCGCAAGGCATCTCCTCGCAGGCCATCCTAGATTACATCGACGCCTGCGACAAAATAAACACGCTGCACAGCTTCATGGTTGTGCGGCATGGGCGCGTGATTGCCGAGGCGTGGTGGAAGCCTGAGGCGGCGGACAAGCCGCATGTGCTGGCGTCGCTGACCAAGAGCTTTAATTCGACGGCCGTCGGTCTGGCCATCGACGAGGGAAAGCTGAGCCTCGACGATCCGGTGCTGAAGTTTTTTCCGAATGACGCTCCGGCTGAAATTTCGGAGAACCTCAAGGCGATGAAAGTCCGCGACCTGCTGACCATGAGTTGCGGGCACGACAGCGAACCCAAGGCGGTTGGCGGCGCGCCGTCGGTCAAGCAGTTTCTGGCCGTCCCTGTCGTGCACAAGCCCGGCACTCACTTTCAGTACAACAGCATGGGGAGTTACACGCTCGCGGGCATCGTGACAAAGGTGACTGGACAGACTTCGCTGGAATATCTGAAGTCGCGCTTGTTCGAGCCGCTGGGGATTGAGAATGCGATCTGGCCCAGCAGCCCGGAAGGTTATTCAATGGCCGGCGGCGGGCTTAAATTGTGCACGGAGGACGTGGCCAAATTAGGCCAGCTTTATCTGCAAAAAGGCAAATGGAATGGCAAGCAGCTTATTTCCGAGAAGTGGGTCGAACAGGCCACGAGCAAGCAGGTACCCAATGATGGAGCATCGCATTCGAAAATAGGCATCGATTGGAATCAGGGTTATGGCTTTCAATTCTGGCGCTGCACGCACAATTCCTTCCGCGGTGACGGCGCTGGCGGTCAGCTTTGTGTGGTGATTCCCGAGAAGGACGTGGTCGTCGCGATCACCGCTGACACGGGGAACTTCCAGGGCGAGATGAATGCGATTTGGGAGAAGCTTTGGCCGGCATTCCAGGCGGACGCCCTGGCAGAAAATCCCGCGGATCAGGAAAAAGTGAAACAGGCGGTGGCGAAACTGGAGGCCCATCCGGCGAAGAAGGCGAAGTAGTCAGGAGTCAGAAATCAGGAGTCAGGATCCGGGGTCAGGAAGTACAGCGGTTAGAGTTTTTCGCCGGCGTCGAATTTGCGCCAATAATCCGCGGCGGGCATTTCGTTGATGCGCTCCAGCGTCTTGATGCTCCGCACGATCTCCGCATCCTTCTTGTTCAGCGTCGGGCACTGCAGTTCCTTCAGCGCGATGTCCTTGATCGGTGAGTAATCCTTGATTTTGCAGCCGCGGCAATCCAGCGACGTCAGCGGCAGGCCGGCGAGCGGCGCGAGGGAATTCGCGCCGCTGACCTTCAGCATGTTGACTGGGGAGCCCTTTACGGGCGAGAGGTCCGGCACATCGTTGCCGTAGAAATCCACCGTCACCAGCGGCATTCCGGCCAGCGCGGAGATGTCTTTCACTTTGTTGTGCGGGAACATGACCTGCTTCAGGGGCAGGCCTCTGAGCCACGAAATGTCCGTGACATGCCGCGCGGCGGCGGGGCCATCGCCGTTGCAAGACAGGCGCGTGAGATGCGACAGCGCCCTGAACGGCGAGATGTCGGACATGTTGTTGGTGCTGCACGTCAGCTCGGCCACCTTCCCGCTTTCGATGCGCGGGTCGAGCTTGGCTGTGACGCCCGGATTGAGCTCGTTGAGCTTCGCGCCCACGCACTTGACCTGCTCGTCCACGGTCAGCTTCGCGACCGCCAGGTTGAACAGCTCCATGATGCGGCGCTGTCCGACACTCTTCGCATGCGTCGCGATGCGCTCGTCGAGCCTGGCCTGATCCAGTCCCGTCAGCGCGTAGCGAGCCGTGTGGTACCAGGTGACGGCACGGTCGAGATAGCGCGGGTTGAGCGGCGGCTTCTGCCCCGCCTCCCACCACGCGTCGCCCATGGCCGCGGCGCCGGCGGCGTCTTTTGGCGGGGCGAGCTCCTTCGCGGCGAGCGCCTTCAGCGAATTGTCCGAGCCCTTCGCCAGCAGCGGCGCACCCTTCTCCCAGTCGTCGCGTGCAAAGCACATGAATTTCCCGACGGCGAGATTCGCGATGGCGTCATTCGGATTGTCGGCGAGAATTTTCTGTGCGCTGCGAACGGCGTTCTTCTCGCGCTGAAAAAATTGAACCTGCTTGCCCTGTTCGGCAATGCGCGCGAGCAGCGGCGGGTCCTTGAGCGTTCGCGCCAGGCCGTCCGCGCGCGAAGCCATGCGCAGCGCCAGGTCGTAGTCTTCCGCCTCGAGCGCCGCATCGGCCGCGTTGTAATAGAGCTCGGCGAGGAACCGCGCCGAGTCCGGACTGCGCATGGCCGTCTCGAGCCGCCCGAGCACCGCCGCTCTTTCCGTGGCAGCGTTGACTTCGAAAGCTCGGGCGATCTCGTCGACGGCCGTCAGCGCCGTGAACGAATTGCCCGTCTGGATACCCAGCTCGCGTGCCTCGCGCAGCAGCACGTACTTCGTCTTGAAGTCCTCCTTGTTCGCCGCGCCCATCTGCAAAAATTTCTGAGACAGCGTGTCCTTTTCCGTCGCTGAAAGCCGGCCGTAGTCGCCCACCTTATAGGCGTCTTTGACGGCTCTCTCCGTCTCGCGCAACGAGTCGGCAGCGGGAACGGCCTGGCGCGCGGGGGGTGGCACGATTGGCGGGGGAGGGGCCTGCGCGATGTTGGCTGTGCCTGGTGCAGGGGCCGGTGGTTTTGCCGCTGCCACACTGGATGGAAGAGCAATGCCATATTTATTGCAGAATTCTGTGATTGTTTTGCCACCGATCTTTTCAAGCGTGGTGATCTTTTTAATAACTGAAAGATTGGACGCTTCGAGGTCGCTGCCGCAATTCAACTCAACGAGGGGTGAACTGGCCAGAGGACTCAAATCCTTGACCGGTGTCGAGCCGCAATCGAGATAAGTGAGCGGCGCGCCTTGAAGGGGCGAGAGATCGTTGACCTGCGAATAGGGAAACCAGAAATGGATCAATTTCATTCCAGCCAGCGGCGAAATATCCGTCACCGCGACGCCGTGCATTTTGATTTTTTGAAGCGGGAGACCTTTGAGCGGCGAAAGATCGGTCATGGCGGAACGCTCACCGCTGTTGGCGCTGATGTCGAGCACCTGCAGTTTTTCGAACGCACGGACGGGCGCGATAGTGGTGATCTTTTGTGTCTGGACTTCGAACTCAACGACGTCCCCGCCCTCAATCTTGTGCTTCGTCTTGCCGTCGAACGCCGGATTCAGCTCCTTGAGTTTGTCGGTGACGGTCTTGACCTGCTCGGACGCGGTCAGCAGCCGTGCGGCCGCGACCCAATTCTCATCCACCGGCGCGTTCGCTGTGCGAAGAGGGTTCATGGAACCATCGAGCGCAGTCCAATTCTTCTCGACATTCTCGCGCGAACGGGCGGCGACCACCGTGTCGGCCAATTCGGCGCCAAGTCGTTGCATGGCGCTCAGCGCGTCTTTCCATTTCTTTGCCTTGCACGCGGCGTCGAATTTAGCGAGCGCGTCCGCTGCTCCGTATTCGTGCACGCTGCGCTCGAGGCGCGTGCGAATGTGCGACGCCAGTTCGCCGCTCGCCGCATCGAGTCGGCGCTTGATTTTCTCCGCTGAATTCTGCCCCGGAGGCAGCGAAATAAGTCCGGCGAAGGCAAGTTTCAATTCAGTCTCGCCGCCCTTCGGAAGCGCGAGGGCCGCGAGGTCCAAGCGGCATTCGGCGCTGAGGTCGCTAAGCTTCCAGCGCGCGGTGGCTTTCGCGCCGGCCAGATCCTGATCGATGTTGATCACGTCGTCCTTCACGCTCGCGACGGTGTTCTTCGTCCCGCCCCCGGTGGACATTTCTTTGCCGTCGCTGCGCTTGAGCGTGAACGCGCGCTTGTCGGCGAGGAGCGTGGCGCCCGCGGCGGCGGCTTTGTTGACGTCGTCGATGAACTGCGCGCAGGCACTGTCGTGATCGAGCGCTTTGCGCATGGGAGCAAGGCCCGCGTCGGCTTTTGCGGTTTCGAGCTTGGCCAGCGCGCTTTTCACGTCGGCTTTTGCGAGAAGCGGATAAACATCGCTCAGCAGCATCTCATACATGAGACTTGCATTCGGCGCATTGAGCTCTGCCTGGCGCGCGCGCTGCTGCGCGAGCGCCGGCGCGGCGGCAATGTCGGCGGGCCTCGTGAAGGTTCCTTTGCCGCTGATCTCCAGCACTTCCAAATTGTGGAAAACGGAGACGCAACTGCACGAGCCGACACCGAGACAGAGCGCATCGCGGAGTTTATATTCCCCTTCGGTGAAGTTTTTGAATTCGGTGCGGTAGTTCACCAGCACTTTGCCGCCGGAGATGACTTTCAGCCCGTTCTTGCGCACCTGGATGATCGACTCGAATTTTTCACCAGTCTTCAGCACGAGGGCGTTCGGAACGCACGTGGGATTGTCGTTGGCACGCCGTCCTTCGACCATTTCGAAACCAAACACCGATCCGCTCCAGCCGCCCACAAGCCAGGCGAGCGACATTCCGCCACGGGAGAACGCCTGCACGGTTTCGTTGCCGCTGTCTCTGCGCTCGAAGACCATGCGGAAGTCGTACTCCTCGCCCGGGTGATAGGGAATTTCAATCCTGCCCCGGTTGGCGCGGTCTGAAACGAGCGCGCCGTTTTCGATGACCCATGTTCCCTCGACGGCATCTTTCTTCGGATCAATAAGTGGCAGGAGATTGATCGCGCTCTTCCAGTTCTCAGTGCTGCGCAATGGCAAGGCATCCGATTGGACTGGCGCAGAACTCCGCTTCTTGTCGGCTTCAATGGCGGCTAAATCGGTTGGACGCGCAAAAGTACCTCGCCCGCTGATTTCGCGCACGGCCACCGAATGGTAGGCGACGCCGGTTTCCCATGAGCCGAAGCCGAGCATTCCGGTGGAGCGCATGGTCCAGACGCCATTGAGATTGAAGCGGCTGTAGTCGCCGATGTACTGAGTCACCGGCTTGCCGTCGATCAAGGCTTCGCAGCCCTGCTTGCGTACTTGAATGACTGAGACCGTCCGAACGCCGGGCTTTAATCCATCGGCGAATTTGACCGTGGTTGGGTTGGACGGCCAGTTCTTGCCATCGAGCTCGCCGAAGCCAGCGATGTTGTTGCCCATCTCCCAGCAGAAGTAGCGTCCTCCCTGAGACAGGATTTGCACAGCCGCCTCAGTGCCGTCCACTTTCGTGAACTCGATCCGAAAATCGTATTCGTCGGGCGCCTTGTAAGGCAGCTCGATCCGCGCGCCCTGAGCTTTGTCGGAGACCAGGCTGCCGTTCTTGAGCTCCCAATTCCCGTTGACTTTGTCTTTGGACAAGTCGACCAGCGGCAGAAGCTCGAGCCAATCTGACGAGACGGGTGTGATGGAAGGCGTTACTTGTAATTGCGTGGAGGCGATTGCTGGCACGTTGTTGGGTCGTGTGAACGTTCCTTTGCCCCTCACCTCGATCACTTCGATGCTGTGAAAGACAACTTTCGATTGGTTGCTTCCCAAACCGAGCAATCGTGCGTCACGCTGATGCCATTCGGCTTTGGAACTTAGGTCCTTAAATGTGGGGAGTTGATTGATGAGTTTGCCGTCGATGTAAACGCTCACCCCGGTATTTCGAACCTGTACAAGGGATTCGTATTGCTGGCCAACATTGAAAGAATGTTTAATCGTCGTTTCATTCTGATTTGCATTCTTCCCTTTTAACATGGCAAATCCGGCGACTGTGTTTGATTCGAGACTCATCGACCAACTGAATCGCGCATCGCCTTTGACCAGGATTTGTCGGATCGTCTCAGTGCCACTTTGCCGTGTGAAACGGATTCGAAAGTCGTATTCATCCGGCGGAGAATAAGGAAGCTCAAGTGCCGCATAATTGGTGGGAGTGCACGACAGTCCATCCTTATCCAAAGTCCAGACACCGAACACAGAGTCAACTTTCGGATCGATCAATGGAAGAAAATCAATCTTGCGGCCTTCGCCAACGGTCTGCGCTACGCGCGGCGCAATGGCCAGCGGCAGCTCCGGCGTTTTATTTTGAGCTGCCCTGGCCTGGGCCGCTGCCTCTTCGGCTTTCTTGCGCTCTTCATTCTCCTTGCGGATTTTGTCGGCTGCGCGGACTTCCTCGGCGTACTTGCGGTTCGCTTCTTCGCGTTTGTCGGCTTCCGCTTTCTTCTGTTTGTCCTCAATCTGCTTGTTGCGCTCGGCTTCGTTGCGTTTGCGTTCGGCTTCGCGTTCGTCGTTGAGCTTGCGTTGGTCATCGGCTTTTGCCTGACGATCGGGCTGGGAATCGCCGCGCGTGGCGGCGAAAACGAGCAGTCCGATCAGTGCTGCGGCAGCGATTCCGCCGCCGATGTAGAGCATGGTTTTTGAACTGTCGCCAGACGCCGGCGCCACCCGCGCGCTGTGCGCCGGGGCGCGGCCGGGAACCTGGTAGCGGCGCGTCGCGCGCTCTTTTCGCGCGCGGGCGATGTTGGACTTTTCGGCGGGCAGCACGCCGCTGACCGGAGGCTTGCCGACTTTCGCCAGCTCCAGGTCGTTGAGCAGCTCGCTGCAATTGGCGTAACGGTCTTCGCGCTCCTTGGCCATCATCTTCTGGATGACCTGCACGACCCCGTCTGAAATATCCGGGTTGATGTCCTGCGGATTGGAAAGCTGCTCGTTGAGATGCTTGAGCATGATCACGGCGGAGGTCGAACCTTCATAGGGCGTTTTGCCCGTGACGAGATGGTAGAAGGTCGCGCCAAGCGAATAGATGTCCGAGCGCCCGTCGATGTCGCGGTTGCCGCGCGCCTGCTCGGGTGAGATGTAATGCGGCGTGCCGACGGCGAGTCCGGTCTGCGTGTTGAACGACTGCTCGGCGCTGCTGATCTCCTTCGAAAGGCCCATGTCGAGAATCTTCGCGACGTTCCCCTTCGTCATGATCACGTTTGAGGGTTTGATGTCACGGTGCACCACGCCGTTGTCGTGAGCGTGCTTAAGCCCGCGCGCGATTTGAATCACGATCTCGATGGCGCGCTCCTGCGTCAGCATTTTTTCCTTGCGCAGCGTGGCGTCGAGCGTCGCGCCTTCGCAGTACTCCATCGTGTAATAATGGTGGCCCTGATCCTCGCCGATGTTGTAGGCCGCGACGATGTTGGGATGGCTGAGCTTGCCGGTGAGTTTGGCTTCGCGGCGGAAGCGGGTGAGGAATTCGGTTGTGGCGAGTTTCTTCGGAAGAACTTTCAACGCGACGGGGCGCTGGACGTTGAGGTCGTTGGCGAGGTACACGACGCCCATTCCGCCTTCGCCGAGCTTCTTGACGATCTGAAAATTTCCGAGCTGCTTGATGCCGCCCTGCGCCGCGGCGATGGCGCGCTTCTCGATGTTCTCACGGATGGCGGTCGTGACCAGACCCTGCTGTTGAAGCACGTCGGCGAGAGAGAGCAGCTTGCCGCTGCGCGCATTCTCGGCCTGCACGAGCTTAGCCGCTTCGATCTGCTCGGTGGTGACACCGCCCAGCTTGCGAAGGTGCTGCGCAAACGCATCGTCAGAAACTGCCTGCTGCATGTGTGACCTTTGTTAAGACGCTCCTTTTTACAGTAACTTGCAGGCAGAGAAAAGAGATTTTAGCTCCTTAAGATGGCCTAAGCCGGTACAGAGCCAATGGGGACTATTTTTTATTCATGGCTTTGTTTCCATTGCGGATCGCATCGAGCGCTTTCTTCGCCATCTCGACCTCATGATGCGAGCCCAAATGGTCGCCCGCATCATCGGTTCCGGAGCGGATAACCTGTTCAAAGTCGGCGATGGCGCCCGGGATGTCCCCCTTATTTTGCTTGGCCAGGGCGCGACAATAAATGCTTCTGACTGTTCGCGGGTCCAATTCAAATGCTCTGTTGTAATCGGCGATGGCGCCGTCCCAATCTTTCAAGTACGTCTTCAGCGTGGCGCGGGTGATGAAAAAGACGTCGCTGCGCGGGTTGAGCTCAATGGCCTTGTCGATGTCCGCCAGCGCGCCGACAAAGTCTTCTTTAAACCGCTTCGCATGAGCCCGGCCGTTGTAGGAGGTCTGCGCGCGCGGCTCAATTTCCAGCGCGCTGTTGAAATCCTTGATTGCGCCGTCATTGTCGCCCAGTTTGATCTTGGAGAATCCGCGATTGGAATAGGCCTTGAAGCAGCGCGAATCCAATTCAATGGCTTTGTCGAAATCCGCGATGGAGCCCGTCCAATCGCTGACCGACTGCTTGATGGTTCCGCGGCGGTTGTAGGCGGTCATGCAGCGCGGATCGAGCTCGATCGCACGCGTGTAATCCGCGATGCTTTCCTTGAATTTAAGACTGTCGTTGTACGCCATGCCGCGGTTGATGCAGGCCATGACGTTGAGCGGATCGGCTTTCACAGCGTGCTCAAAACAGTCGAGCGCCTGCTTCAAATCCTGCCCCATCTTGAAGATTTCGCCGAGGTGATTCCATTCGTTGCATGACGGCGGAGTCACCCGCTGACGAAGCACATTTTCGAGCCTTGGCGCAATGCGCTTTGTGTACGCGTTCGCATAGCTCTCCACGTTTGCGTAGAGCAGACTGGTAGGCCCGAAGAAACCGGTTTCATCCCACAGTCTGGCGCGCATGCGCTCGGCGGTCGCCATGTCGTCGTCCGCGGCCAGAATGCAAACGGCGCGAACCGCGGCCTCCTGCATGTCCAACGGGTTGTCCGCGCCCTGCGCGGTTTTCTCTTCGATCCACGGCAGGATTTTGGGCACTGCTTTTTGATCGCCGTGCCAGGTCAGCGCACCAATCGCCAGTTTCCGGCAGTCGGGTTTTTCGTGATCGACATATGCGAGCAGCAAATCTGTGGTGAGCGGATCTTTCAGCGCGATGAGCTCGTTGACCGCCATTTCGTGCAGGACTTTGCGCGGCAAAGTGGCTGCATCGTCCATCAGTTCTTTGACCCGCTTGCGGATGAAATGGGCGCGCTCGGTTTCCTTTGCCGCCAGTAGTGCGGAATCTTTGTCGTACTCTTCTTGCGTCAATTCCACGCCCTTCGCCAGTGAGAGTTTTTCCTCGGCCTGGCGCCAGTTGCGTTCATCGAGCGCAAGCTGGAAATGCCGCAAAGCGGTGTCGCGGAGCCCCGCGCGCGCGGCTTGGTTCGCTGAATTTTCGAACAGCGCATTGCGGAAGCTATCTTCGGCGGCGCTGAACTGCCGGGCGCTTTCGGCGGCGTTTTTAACTTCGCCGGCTTTGACTGCAGCGGCGAGCGCCGCGGAGCCTTTGGCCGACCACTCTTCGGCCTTGCGCCGGTGTTCAGCAGCCTTGCGTTCCTGCTCGGCAAGCTTTTCAATTTCGGCATTGCGGGTGACGTCGTGCGCGTGCCAGATCGACCCTCCGACAGCGAGCACCAATGCGGCCGCGAGCGCCACGCTGGCCGCTGCGGCCGGACGGCGCCTGGCCCATTTGATGGCGCGCCGCGCGACAGTCGTCGGCCGCGCCTGGATGGGCTCGCCTCGGAGCCAGCGCTCCAAATCCAGCGCGAAGGCTTCCGCCGAGGCGTAGCGCTTCTGCGGGTTCTTGTCGAGACATTTCAGGCAGATGGTTTCGAGGTCGCGATCAACCGCACGGTCGCGGCTGCGCGGCAGGGCGGGCTCGTCATTGCGGACTTTCATCAGCACCGACAGAACGCTCTCGCCTTTAAAGGGCACCTCCCCGGCAAGCAGCTCATACAGAATCACGCCGAGGCTGTAGGTGTCCGCAGCGGTGGTCAGGCGCTTGGCCTGGCCGGAGGCCTGCTCGGGCGACATGTATTCGAGCGTGCCCATGATCGCGCCGGATTGAGTCAGGCCGGCGTTGGCGTCCTGATCGAGGCGCTTGGCGAGTCCGAAGTCGGTGACGTGCGGCACGCCGGCGGCATCGAAGAGAATGTTGGCCGGCTTCAAGTCGCGGTGCAGAATGCCGCGCTGATGGGCGTAGTGGACCGCGTGAGCGACGTCGGCCAGCAGCCGCGCGAAAGTTTTCGGCTGGCGGCGCAAAGGAGCGATGCGCGCGGCAAGGCTCCCGCCCTCCATCAGCTTCATCGTGAAATAATGCCGCCCAGCCTGCGTGCCGACTTCATAAAGCGGAACGATGTTGGGATGATCCAGGTTGGCGGCGGCCTCGGCTTCGGTGCGGAAGCGCTGCGTTTCCTGGGCATCGATGGACAGATCGCCAGGGCGGATCATTTTCAGCGCAACGATGCGGTTGAGGCTGATCTGTCGCGCTTTGTAGACCACGCCCATGCCGCCACGCGCAATCTCCTGGATCAATTCGTAATCGCCGATGCACTCGACCAGCTCAATGTCAGATGTTCCGCTCTGCGGACGCGCTGGACTGGCGATCACCGTCGGATCCGAACCGAGCGCGGCTCCAGCGGGCTGCGCCATGAAATCGCGGACCTTTTCCGCGCCTGCGAGCAGCCCGGTGATTTCGCGGCGCAAGCTGGAATCGCCGGCGCATTCGCGCTCGACAAACGCCTTGCGCTCCGACGGCGCGGCGATCTCCAGCGCCTGCCCAAGTATGTTCTTGAGTCTGGTATCTGCATCCATGTTGCGCCCTTTATGAGCTTGAAGGGGATCGAAATTTCAGGTTGCAGCATGTTATGCGATATTTTCGCGCAAGCGTTGCCAGAATGCTTCGACAAATTTGCGGCGTAGGACGAATTGGCAATCCGTCCTGCCTATCGAAGCACTTGACTCTGCCCGGAAAGGCGGCATCGTTTTGTAACCTCGCAGGTGCAACCCCGACACTAAGCGGTTGTAGATGTAACTGGACAATATAGCGCTCGGATTGCCTGATGTTGATCCCGCCGCGCCCCGACGCGGCCAGACAGAAAGGTGGTCTCGTATGAGTTTCTCACGGCTGTTGAGCCTGTGTGCCGCGCTGGCGGCACTCGCGGTTGGGGCAGGTGAAGCGTTGTCGTCAGCACCGAATGGGTCGCGCCATCGTGTCCTTTACCTTGATATTCAGGACCTCCAAGCCCCGCCGGCCGATCCGGCGGAAGCCGCGCTCACGCCAGTGCAGCGCAAGATCGACACGATGCTTCGCGAGACGGCGAAATCCATCGCGGCACGCGGCGCCACCCGCGCCGAAGTGCTCATTTCGCGGCCTGCTCAAGTGAGCGACCGCTACCGGCGTGTGGACAACGACGGGATGATTCAATGCTACGTCGAATTCGGTCTTTCGTTCTCGAGTGCCGCTGCCGCCGTGACCGCCGCGGGCGGCAAAGTGGAATTGACCTCGCGTGAAATGCATGTGATTCAATGCCAGATTCCGTACGACGCGCTTGAACGCGTCGCAGCCGACTCGGGGGTCGGCCGGATTCGCCTGCCGTCGTACGCAGTCTCGCGCTCGGGTTCGGTCAACTCGGAAGGCGATACGATCCATCGCGCCAATGTCGTGCGCACGACGAATAATGTCGTCGGCACAGGCATCAAAGTGGGTGTGATCGGCGACGGCATCGCCGGCATCGCGGCGTCGCAGGCATCGGGCGACATTCCGGCGACCTATGAAGCGCAGTCCGCGCGCGCCGACGGCTCAATCTCGGCGGGCTCGGAGGGGCTGGCGATGATGGAGTTGGTGTACGACCTCGCGCCGGGTGCGGCGCTGGCCTTCTCGAGCGCAAACACGAGCGCCGAATTCGTGAATGCGATCAACATTCTGGAAGGCACGTTCCACTGCAACATCATCTGCGACGATCTGTTTTTCTATGACGAGCCTTATTTCGAAGACGGCGCGATCGGCACGCGGATCAACCAGTTCGTGAACGCGGGCGGATTGTTTGTGGCTTCGGCGGGCAACGGCAACGACCAGAACTATTACGAGTCGGATTTCGTGCCGATTACCACAACGGTCGGCGGCACATCCATGACCGTCCACAATTTCGGCAGCCCGGCTCCGCAGACTTCGCATATTCTACGCGTCCTGGTGCCGGGGGGCTCGACGCTTCCCGTGGCGTTGCAGTGGAACGAACCATTTGGGAGCTCCACAAGCGACTATTCGCTTATTTTTACCGTCAGCTCGACCGGCGCCACAATCAACTTCACATCTGACTCGAACACCACGAATCCCTATGAATTCCTCGCGATCACGAACACTGGCACCGGTGCCGGGTATGGGTATTTTCTGGTGCGCAAGAAGACTGGAACAGACCGGCGCATCAAGCTCATGTCCGATTTTGTTCCCGGCTATTTCACCGACAAGTTTTCGACGACCGGCAGTGTCCTGGGGCACTCGGCGGTCGCGAATGTGATCGCCTGCGGCGCGCTGGACAAGACCACCGGCAATCTCGAGGCCTTCAGCGCGCAGGGGCCGGCGTTCCTCTCCAGCGGCCTGCGCAACAAACCCGATCTGTGCGGCGTCGACAATGTGACCGTGACGGGCAACGGCGGATTCGGAACCACCTTCGGCGGCACATCCGCCGCGGCTGCGCACACCGCCGCCGTCGCCGCGCTGATCTGGTCGGCGAACAAGAATCAAACCAACGCGGTTGTGCGCAATATCCTGCAGAGTACGGCGGTCGACGTGGGCGCCGCGGGTTATGACACGGCCACAGGCTTCGGACGCGTGGACGCGGTCAATGCGCTGGCCATGGTGAGCAACACCTCGATGACAACGCTGATGACCACGCCGAATCCGTCGAATTTCCTGCAGTCGGTGACGATGACCGCGACGATCGCCGGCGCGACGAGCGGCACCGTGACGTTCTTCGACGGCACGAAATCGCTGGGCAGCGCGCCGGTCGCTTCGGGACAGGCGGTGTTCAACACGAGCGCCCTGAGCCTGGGGACGCACAGCATCACCGCGGTGTTCAGCGGCACGGGGACATTGGGCGGAAGCACTTCGCCTGCAGTGACGCAGACGGTCAATCAAAGCACACGCGTGTGGACCGGGGGCAGCGCGACGACCAACAACTGGTCGGCGGACGCGAACTGGGACACGGGGCATCCGGTCACAGGTGACATCATTATTTTCAACGGCACTGTGCGGCCCAATCCGATCAATGATCTGGCCGCGGACACGGCGTTTGCTTCCATCCTTTTCACCAGCGGCGGATTCACTGTCACGGGCAACGCAGTGACGCTGGCGTCCGGCAACGCGGTGAACAACACGGCCGGCACGAATGCGCTGAATCTTAACCTGACACTGACGGGTGACACGACAGTGTCTGTCGGCGCGGGCGCGCTGAGCCTCGGCGGAACGATTCAGAATGCCGGGTTTCAGCTCTCACTCAGCGGCGCAGGCGACGTGAATCTGGGCGGCGTGGTCTCCGGTGCAGGCGCGTTGACAAAGGCCACGGGTGCGGGCGTCGTGACGTTGAGCGGCGCGAACACGTACAGCGGCGCGACGAACATCATGGCGGGCACGCTGAGGCTGGGCGCGAGCAATGTCATCCCCGACACTTCGCCGGTGGTGCTCGGCAACAACGCGGTCTTCGACCTGAACGGGTTCAGCGAAACGGTTCGTTCGCTCAATGATTTTTTGCAAACAGGGCCGGTGACTTTCGACGCGACAGCCGCGATCACGATCACCGACAACGCTCAGGCATCGCCTTATCCGGCGCCGCTCACCGTCGCCGGCGTGACGGGCACGGTGACCAAAGTGACGGCGACGCTGCATCAGCTCAGCCACACTTATCCGGGCGACATCGACATGCTGCTCTCCGGTCCCGGCGGACAGACGCTGATCCTGATGTCTGATTGCAGCAGTGGATTCAGTTACGCCGGCATCGAGCTGACGTTCGACGACAGCGGACCGGCCATGACCAGCGCGCGGGTGTCTCAGGGCGCCTGGAAGCCGAGCAATTTTTCCGACAACGACGGCGACGATATTTTCCCCGCAGGCGCGCCGGCGGCGACGGGAACGACCATGTCCATTTTTAATGGAGTCGGCCCGAACGGCACGTGGAATCTCTTCGTTCGCGACGATGTGGCGGGCGATTTGGGCTCGATCGCCGGAGGCTGGAGTTTGACGCTGACGGTCATGAACTCGAGCACCGGCAGCGTCAACCTGGGATCGGGCGGAGGCGTGCTGACGATCGGCGCGGCGGGTTTCGATTCGTCGTTCAGCGGCGTGATCACCGGGACGGGGACGCTCGCCAAAACCAGTTCGAGCATCCTGACGCTCTCCGGCGCGAACACGTACAATGGGGAAACCCAGGTGCAGGGCGGCACGCTGAAAGTCGGCGCGGCGGGCACGATTCCCGACACGTCGCTGGTCACTGTCACCGGCGGCGCGACGTTTGATCTCAACGGCATTTCCGAGACGGTGGGCTCAATTGCCGGCGGCGGCGCGGTGATGCTTGGCAGCGGGACGCTGACGGTCGCGGCGGACACGATCACCAGTTCCTTTGGCGGTGCCATCGGCGGCATTGGCGGCTTGACGAAAGCCGGCACGGGCACGCTGGTGCTGGCGAACACTCAAAGCTACAGCGGCGCGACGGCAGTCAACGCCGGCACGCTGACGATCAACGGGATACTCCAGACTGGCGGCGGGCCGGTGAATGTGAGCGCGGGCGGGACGCTGCGCGGGACGGGGACGATCAACCGCGCGGTGGCGACGGTCGGGAGCGGAGTGATTTGGCCGGGAATTGCTAGCGTCGCCAGCGGTCTTACGCCGGGCGAGACGCTGACGATGACCAGCGTCGACTTGAGCAGCGGCGGGAAGCTGAAAATCTGCGCCAACCAGACCGACTTCCAAAAGCTCGTCGTGAATGGCGGGACGCTGTGCAACTTCAGCGGTGCGACGTTGTCGCTGGGATTGCCGGCGCAGCTTTTTACGAACAAGCAATACATGATTGTCGACGCGACCAACGCCGCGACGAACACGATCGTCGCTCCGTTCCCCTTCGTGAACACCAACGGCTCGGCGCAGGCTGCGGTCACGGTGCAGTACTTGAACGACACGGGCGCCACGGCTGTGCCGGCAAACCGCGTGCAGATCACGGCGAACGGATCGGTGACGCCGGTGAGAATCGCGGCCTTCACTGCGCGCGCCGAAGGCGCCGGCGCGGTCCTGGGGTGGGACGCTGAAGCGGAATTCCAGAACGCGGGATTCGATGTGTATCGGCGCACGAGCGGCGAAGAGGAATGGACGCGCGTCAATCCCGCGCTGATCGCCGGGCGCATCACACAGCCTGATTTGAAGCGTTACCAATTCTGCGATTGGGCGCCGCCGGGAAGTTATGAATACAAATTGGAAGCGCTGGCGACCGACGGCACGCGCGAGGCGTTCGGCGAATTCGCCGGGCCGGTGACGCTTGATTCCGAAGAACCCGCTCTCGTTTCCGAGAGCGGAATCGCTGCGGTGGCGGAGACGGTCAGTGCGGAGGTGGGTTCGATTCGCGCGCGCGAAGTTGCCGTGACGATGACCTTGCGAGCGGACGGAGTTGCGCCTGCGCTGGCGAGCGTGCGGGAACATATCCGCCGGCAAGATGCCGGCGCTCCCAGTGATGCGGGCGCTCGCAGGGCTATTATGGTGCGCGGATTCTCTTCGACGCGCCCAGCGAGTTTCAGTGCGGACAAAGTCGTTTATGACAAAGCTGGCGTGCTGCTGATTCCGCAGGCGATGTTGACGGACGGGTTCGATGTAAGACACGTCGCCGTGCAGCGCGAAGGGCGGCAGATCAGCGTCCTGGCGGTGACGCCGGAAGGGCTGCTGGTTTATGCGCCGGGATATGAGGACGAATACACGAACAAAGACGCGCTGTTTCTGCGGCGCATCGCCGGTGCGACTGCGGCGGGAGAGTACACTCAGGCGCACGGGCTTTTCGAAAGCAATCTGCCGGTGAGCTCGGAATCGCCCGCGCGCGCATCGGTGGATTTCCACGACGTGTATTACGACTTCGAGTATCGCCCGTTCGATTTCGCGCCGTGGTTCTCGAAAAAATACCTGAGCAGCGGAACCGTACAGGACTTCACGCTCGATGCGCCCGGCGCGAAGGGCATGACCGCGACTCTCACGCTTAACGTGTGGAGTCTCACGCCGGGTGAGCACGCGCTGCAGGCGCTCATTAATGGGAGCCCCGCAGGGCGGGCAGAGTGGTCGGGCGGCGGCCGCATGTTGGAACTGAAAATCGATGTCGCCGAGGGGATGCTGAAGCCCGGCGCGAACGTCATTGAGCTTGTCACACCGGCGGGCGATCCGGAAAACGCCGCGACCGATTCGCAGGTTGCGTTCCTGCATTCGATGGCGCTCGATTACACGCGCACGCTCGACGGCAGCGCGCCGCTTGAAATCGTGAACACGTCGGCGGAAGCAAAGCTCTTCGATGTCACGGGCTTGCAAACGGACAAAGTGTGGGTCGTGGATGCGCGCTTCACCGATCGCGCGGTGCTCGTGCCGGTGGACGTGCGCGACAGCGCCGGCGGATACCGGATGCGCTTCGTGGCGAATCCGGGCGGAAGCGGGCGCTACTTCGTCGTCCCGGCGGGGCAGGAAAATCGTCCGCTGTCTGTGAGCGCGCGGCAGGTCAAGCCGCTGGCCGCGCGCGGAATGTATCTCGCGACCGGCCCGAGCCAATTCGCGGCGGGCGTGCAGCCGCTGCTTCTGGCGCGCGGAAAGGAAGGCATTCGCGGTCAGTTCGTGGATCAAGAGCAGCTCTTCGATTTCTACAACTTCGGGCGTTACGGTCCCGCGGGAATTCGTTCGGCCGTTCGCGCGACGCAGCCGCAATATTTGCTGCTCATCGGCCGCACGACGTACGACTATCACAACAATTCCGGCAACAACGTCGATCCGCTCTGCCCGGCCTTCCTCGTTGCGACGACCTTCTGGGCGCAGACGACCAGCGACGCGCTCTTCGGGGATCTCGGCCGCGGCTATCCCGAAGTCGCGGTGGGACGCTTCCCAATCAACAATTCCAGCGAGCTGAACGTCGCGGTCTCGCGCACGCTCGCGTACAAAGGCCTGTCGTCGGCGATTCGAGCACACGCCGTCGCTGATCGCACCGATCCTACCGCGGGAAATTTCGGCGCTCAACTCGCCGCAGTTGCCGCGCAGAATCCGGAATTTGCGTGGCAGGCGAACACGCTTGGTGTGACCCACGCCACGCCCGGCGAAGTGACGACCGCACTCACCACAGCGGCCAACGGCGGCGCGGATTTGCTGATCTATGCCGGCCACGGCAACTCGATTCATTTTGGAAATGAAACGCCGAACATTCTCGACACGCAGTCGATCCAGAGCTGGCACGGCAACGCGATCCTCATCCAGGCGACGTGCGCGGGGAATTGGATGGCCAAGGACGAATCGGGTTTCAAGAGCCTCGCGATGCAGGCGCTGACTCAGCCGCAGGGCGGGATCGCGGCAAGCATCGGCACGTCGACGTTCATGAATTCGAGCGCGGCCGCGGAATTTCTCGGCCAGCTCGTGCGCACCGCCAGCCGCGAACGCATGCGCTGGGGCCAGGCGCTGATGCTCTCCCAGCGCTGGGCGCTTTCGCGCGAACGCGACGGGTTCTACGCGGACCTCGGGCGGACGGAGCAGATATTCGGCGACCCGGCGCTGCCAGTTTCGTTTCCGGAGTCTAAGAAGAATTCGACAGGCAATTCGCAAACTGAGCCGGGAACATTCTGAGTCCAATGCCTCGCCCGCAGCTTGAATTTCGCTCCGCACTGCCGGCTGACGTGGAGCGCTACGTGTCGCTCGGCGAGAGTGCTCAGCACTGGCTGCGCGACAAGGGTCTGGCGCAATACGTCCCCGCCGCGCACACCGACAACCTCCCGGAAATTCGCCGTCGTGTCGAATGCGGTTCGCTTTTTCGTGTGAGCCTTCAAGATCAGGCCGTTGCTTTTTTCTCTCTCGAAAGCACACTGTCGAAATGGTGGCCAGAAGACGGCGTGCGCGCGCTGTATCTCGCCGGGATGGTCGTCTCACCCGAAGTGCGCGGCCAGAAGATCGGACGCGAGATCATCGCGTGGTGTGTTGAAGAGGCGCGAGGCCGCGGTTGCTCCGCGCTGCGCCTGGATTATTATATGGGGAATCCGTGGCTCTGCGCGTATTACCAATCAAACGGCTTCAAATTGCGAGGCGAGATTGAGCAGCATCCAGGATACTTCGGATGCCTGTACCAGCGCGACGTGTGCGGATGACCCACACAAAGAAAGCGCCGCGAATTTCTGCTCGCGGCGCCCGGCACGCTGAAGCGTGAACTCCAACTTATCCGAACACCGTCGCCGTGCGGCCGCGCGCTCTGCGGCGGTTGATCACTTTTCGCCCCGCCTTGGTGCTTTTGCGCTGGCGGTAGCCGCTCACACGGCGCTTCTTCAACTTCGAATTTCGTACGTTTGTTTTCATGGTCTCTCCAAAAATGAAGCGGGGAATTATGCCGCCGGACTGCGAAAGTTCAAGGTTCAAAGTTCAAAGTTCAAGGTTCAAGGTTCATCGTTAACTTTGAACCTTGAACATTGAACCTTGAACCGCCGTTAAACGTTCAGCTTCTCATTGTAAATCGGATCGAACAGCGTCTTGAATTTCGCCGACTGCGCCAGGAACGCGTAGGGATTTTCCCAGACCACGCTGCTGGTCTGCGCACGCGTGAAGCCCGTCTGCAGCATCAGCCGCGCGGCTTTCGGCACGGTCAGCGGATCGGAAATTTCCCAGTCGCAGGCGCTGTTGAGCAGAATACGCTGGGTGCCGAAGCGCTCGACCATGTCGCGCGCGCGCTGCGGCGTGCATTTCGTCCGAGGATACATTGTTATTCCGGCGTAAAAGCCGCCGTCGAGCGTGTGCTGGATCGTCTCTTCTGTGTTGTGGTCGATGTTGATGCGCAGCGGATTTACGCCGACTTCCTTGCAGAGCGAGATTGAGCGCAGCGTGCCTTCGAGCTTGTTGTTGTGCGGCGTGTGGATGATCACCGGTACGTCGAGCTTCTTCGCGATCTCGAGCTGCTCGGCGAAAATCTTCTCCTCGTTCGGGGTGATGTTGTTGAAGCCGATCTCGCCGACGCCGACGGCTGTCGGGCGATCGTAGAACGGCATCATGCCTTTCAGGACTTCGCGCGCGAGCTCGATGTTCTCCGCTTCTTTCGGATTCATTCCAATGGTGCAGAAGTGGCGCATGCCATATTTCGCCGCGCGGTTTTTGGGCTCCCACTCGGTGATGTGGTTGAAATAATCGTAGAAGCTGCCGGCGTGTGTGCGGTCGTTGCCGAGCCAGAACGACGGCTCGACCAGCGCCTCTATCCCGGCGAGGACCATGTTCTGGTAGTCGTCAACGGTGCGGGAGTACATGTGGCAGTGGGGGTCGATGATGCGCATGATGAGGTTCCGATCCAAATTAACCAACGCGGTCGAGAGTCAACGGCTCGGGCAAAGTGCGTCCTTCCTGTCGATAAGTTTCGATGAGCAACTCCCATACTTCCTGCCATTTTTCACCGCTTCCGCATACGTCGCGCCATGCGTCTGGCATACGGAATTCTGCCAACGTCACGACAAAGGCATCGTCTTCGTTCGACCAGTGGATTTCCATGCTGTAGTTCATTGACATTCTCGCGCGAGAACTACTTCAACGTAATCTGCCCCTTGCGAAAATCAATCTTGAGTTCAAGGCCGCGGAAGAAATCGAGTCCCAGGATGCCGTCTAGCTTCAGTTCTTTAGGCAATGCATGCGTGACAATCGAAATGTTCTTTTTGACGCGCCCCAACGCCGAGAGCTTTCTGATACTAATCTCAACGCCATTTTCTACGCGACTGCCTGTGGTGATATTGATTTTTCGCACCGCTGTTTCCGGGCTGTATCCCACATATTGAAGGAATTCCGCGCGCAAGATTGTTCTGGAGGCGCCTGTATCTAGAGCGAGATTTGCGGTATGCGAATAAGTCGGGCCGGTCAGTTCAGCTTCGACATAAATCAGCCCCTCAGCCGCATTGAATTGAAAAGTCAAAGCAGCACCTCCATACCCTTAGGCACGAGATCGCCGGTATAAAACATTGCGGTCCGTTTGAGTTTCAGCTCTTTGGCCTTGGCATACCCCGCGTTTTGATCCCGTCCGTGATACACGACTTCTCCACCAACGACATTGCCGTATTTGTTTTTCTTCGGGTTGTTGATCATAACCCATTCCGAATCAAACCGCGACACCATCTCGTCCCAGGTCATCTGCTCGCCTTTTTTCTTCTTCGCCATCGTGCGCGCCTCCATCGATTTTCGGGCTATTATCGCATGCGCGAGCGCATAAGCAATTGTGATGCATTCTCGCTTCAATCATCCTTCCTCCTCTTCCTGAACTCCCCCTCCAATCCCACCGCTTCCTCCACAATAAACTTCGGCCGCCGCTTCGCCTCGTCGTAAATCCGCCCGATGTACGCGCCCAGGATTCCCATGCTGATCATGTTCAGCCCGCCCATCAGCAGCACCAGGATCATCAGCGACGGGATGCCGCTTTCGAAATGCCAGTGCAGCCAGCCGAACATGTCGCCGAGCTTCAGTATCAGGGTGACGAGGATGCCGATCGCCGCGAAGCCGGAGATGCAGAACCCCGCCGTCACCATCATGCTCAGCAGGTAATCGCTGAACGCCACGATACCGTTGAAACCGATCCGCAGGCTGCCCGTGAAGCGGTTGTACTTCCCTTCGCCGGCGTCGCGCGCCTCGCGGTCGAACGGCAGCAGCACCGACTTGAACCCCACCACTGCCACCAGCCCGCGCAAGAATCCATGGCTCTCATTGAGCTTCACCAGCTCATCGACCACGCGCCGGTCCATCAAGCGGAAGTCGCCAGTGTTGCGCGGAATCTTCACGTTTGCCACCTTGTTGATGAACCAGTAGCCCGTGTACGCAACCAGGCGCTTGATCGCGTTCTCGCCTTCGCGCGAACGCCGCTGCGGGATCACAACTTTGTTGCCTTCGCGCCACAATTTCACCATCTCCGGAATCAAGCTCGGCGGGTCCTGCAGGTCGCAGTCGATCGGAATCACCACCTGCCCGCGCGAATAGGCCAACCCGCACATCGTTGCCGCCGGCTGCCCGAAGCGGCGCGACAACCCCAGCAGCTTGATGCGCGGGTCTTTCGCGTGCGCCTCGCGGATGATCTCAAACGTGCGGTCCGAGCACGGATCGGCCGCGAAGATGATCTCGTAATTCGGATCGACCTTCTCGAGCACCCCGCGCATCGTTGTCAAAAACTTCGGCAGCACCTGCTCTTCGTTGTAGACGGGCACAACGATGGAGATGAACGGCAGATTCTTGCGAAGCTCAGTGTCGCCCATCCTATCCCTCTTCTTGTCTTCTTTGTGGCTTTGTGGCTGTGTGAGAGACAATTACTTCGCCCGGCAAAAAAGGGCGATCACCAGGTTGCACGCTTGTATCGGCAAAAACCGCAGCGGAAAGAATCGCTTCTTCTCCACTGTGAAATGCTTCTTCAGCGCGAAAATAATTTCGTCCGGCAAATTCACATGTTCGGACTCAACCACGAAATCGTACGACATGCGGTTTCGCTTTTCGAAGATGCGCCGCGCCGAAATGTTCCGCGCCAGCGTGTACGCCATGCTACCTTCGCACGGAATCACGACCTGAAAGTAACCCGTGGGTTTCAGCACCCGCCGGATCTCTTCGATCGCTTTCGGCAGGTCGGGCAGATGCTCCAGCACGTGCACCGCCAGCGCTCGGTCGAACGACGCGCTTTCGCACGGCAGCCCCTGCTGCACGTCGCTGACGAGCACCTCGACTTGAGGAAAGCGCCGCTTGATCTCCGCCGCCATTTCCGCGCGCAGCTCGTTGGCCACGTACGTCTGCTTCGAGAGATCTTCGAACTCAATGTGCGCGCCCAGCCCCGCGCCAATCTCCAGCGTCCGAGTCCCCGGCGCCACCGATTCCGTAAATGCACCTTGGTGGTTGAACTTCTCGATCATCCCATACTTCTTGGGCAACACGGTGTGCCAATGCACCATGAAGTCTTCGCGCGCCCGCTTTTGCGCTTCACTGAGCACCGGCGTCTGCTTCGGCCACTGAAACATCGGAGTAATGCGTTTAATCGCCATTATCGAGCTTCCAACGCCTCCAAAACTGCACATTGTCGCCTTTCGCTCCGCGAAAGGACGCAGAAGTCCAACCGACCGTCTTCAAACATGCACATATGTGCACTATTTTCCCGCTCGTCTGCCTCTGCACCACCTCTGCAATGCCACCCAGATCGCGCATAACGCAACTTCTGAAATCACAAGGACTATTAAATTAAACCAAGCCCCAACCACCTGCAGTGGGTCAGCGTAATCTAGCGCTTGTCCCGTTCCCCACAGCCTACATGGCCAACCCCAAGAGTAAGATGCACCCTCTTGATGATGCTCAAAGTTTAGTCGTATGAACACAGCCAAAACGACGCCGACCAGTGCCAGCGTGCTCCAATGCTTCAATCGTGAAATGATATTTATATCATTTTTACTGGATGGATTGAGCTCCTTCATATTAGTCTCTCAAATACCCGTCTTTATTCCAAATTTCCTTAAATAATCCTACTTTCTCGGTCGCGCTTCCCTCCGGAATTTTCACAATCCCCAAGCTTGGTTTCCGCCGATAATCTTTTAGAATCCATCTCCGAGACACGAAACACGAGACCCGAGACCCGGCCCACCATGCATTCTTTCGTCACCGGCTGTGCCGGCTTCATCGGCAGCTCCCTCACCGACCGCCTCCTCGCCGCCGGACACTCCGTCACCGGCATCGACAACTTCTCCACCGGCCAGGAGCAGTTCCTTTCATCGGCGCTTCAGCACCCCAAGTTTACTCTTCATCGCGCCGACCTGCTCGACCTCGACGCCCTGAAAAAATCCATGGCCGGCGCCGACTTCGTCTATCACCTCGCCGCCAACGCCGACGTTCGCTTCGGTACCGATCACCCGCGCAAGGACCTCGACCAGAACACCATCGCCACCTACCACGTCCTCGAAGCCATGCGCGCGAACAACATCAAGCGCATCGCCTTCTCCTCAACTGGCTCGATCTATGGCGAAGCCCCCGTCATCCCCACGCCCGAGGACTGCCCCTTCCCGATTCAGACCTCCCTCTATGGGGCGTCGAAACTCGCCGCCGAAGGCATGATCGCCGCCTACGCCGAAGGCTTCGGTTTCCAGGCGTACATCTTCCGCTTCGTCTCGATCCTCGGTGAGCGCTACACGCACGGCCACGTCTTCGATTTCATCAAGCAGCTTCGCGAGCACCCCGAGCGCCTGAAAGTCCTCGGCGACGGCACGCAGCGCAAGTCCTACCTTTATATACATGACTGCATCGACGCCATCTTCCTCGCCCAGGAAAAATCGCAACACAAAGTCAACCTCTTCAACCTCGGCACCGACGAATACGTGCGTGTCAACGATTCCATCGGCTTCATCACCGCCGAAATGGGCCTGAAACCCAAGCTCGAATACACGGGCGGCGACCGCGGCTGGATCGGCGACAACCCCTTCATTTTCCTGGAGACGAAAAAAATCCGCGCGCTCGGCTGGAAACCGAAACTCACCATTCGCGAAGGCATCATCAAAACCGTCCAGTACCTCCTGGCCAACCCGGGGATCCTCGAATGCCGCTGAAGATCGCCGTCGACGGCCTGTGGCATCTGGGCAGCGTCACCGCCGCGTGCCTCGCCGGCGCCGGCTTCGACGTCATCGGCATCGACGATGACGCCTCGACGATCGAGTCGCTTAAACAAGGCAAGCCCCCCGTCGCCGAACCGGGCCTTCAGGAGCTCCTCGAAAAATCTCTCGCCGCCGGCAACCTGAAATTCTCCACCGATCCCGCCGCCGTCGCCGCCACCGACATCGTCTGGATCACCTACGACACGCCCGTCGACGAGCACGATCACGCCGACGTCAAATTCGTCCTGAACAAAATCACCCGCCTGTTCCCCTTCCTGGGAGCGCAGGCTTCCAGCCTGCCCCCTGGGAGCGCAGGCTTCCAGCCTGCAGGGGCTTCCAGCCCCGTTGGTCCTATCGTCATCATCTCCTGCCAACTCCCCGTCGGCTCAACGAGAAGCATCGAAGAACAATACCGCGCCGCCTACCCCGAAGGTTCCGCCCACTTCATCTACTCCCCCGAAAACCTCCGCCTCGGCAAAGCCATCCAAGTCTTCACCCACCCCGACCGCGTCGTCGTAGGCCTCCCCGTTCCTGGGAGCGCTGTTCCTGGGAGCGCCGTTCCTGGGAGCGCCGTTCCTGGGAGCGCAGGCTTCCAGCCTGCCCTGGGTTCGCGGGCTTCCAGCCCGCAGCATGGCTCAGTGTCGCGCGCGAATCAAAGTTCCACGCCGGAGGGCAGGATGCCCGCGCTCCCAGGAATCCGTGAGCGCATCACCGCCCTCCTCGCCCCCTTCACCACAAACATCGAATGGATGTCCGTCGAATCCGCCGAGATGACCAAGCACGCGCTCAACGCCTTCCTCGCCACCTCCGTCGCTTTCATCAATGAAATCGCCGGTCTCTGCGAACGCGTCGGCGCCGACGCCCGCGAAGTCGAACGCGGCCTCAAATCCGACGTGCGCATCGGCAAGCTCGCCTACCTCAAACCCGGCCCCGCCTTCGCCGGCGGCACACTCGCCCGCGACATCTCGTTCCTTCAAACGCTCGGCGCCGAACTCGGCCGCAGTGTCCCGCTCCTGAAAGGCGTCCGCGAAAGCAACCTGCTCCACAAAGAATGGCTCCTCAGCCGCCTCACCGAAGTCCTCGGCGAACTGAAAGGCAAAACCATCGCCGTCCTCGGCCTCACCTACAAACCCGGCACCGATACCCTCCGCCGCTCCAGCGCCATCGAAACCTGCCGCCGCCTCCACCAACAAGGCGTAAAAATCCAAGCCTTCGACCCCGCCATCAAATCCCTCCCGCCCGACCTCGCCGCCATCATCGACCTCCGCCCCTCCGCGCAAGAAGCCCTGGCCAATTCCGACGCGGCCCTCATCGCGACCGAATGGCCCGAATTCCGCGCGTTGACTCCAGATGATTTTCTAAAGCACATGAAGCATCCGCGCATATTCGACCCTAGCCGTTTTTTTGGAGCGCACTTCCTGGAAGCGCAGGCCCCGGGAGCGCACGCCCCGGGAGCGCAGGCATCTTGCCTGCCCCCGGGTACGCAGGCTTCCAGCCTGCGAGTGTCACCCCCAGCGAACTCCCATCCCGAAATCCCTCACAAATTCTGGCACGACCGAGGCTACCTTCCCCACTTTGATGCCCCATGCATTGTTCAGGCCGTTACTTTTCGCCTTCACGACTCGCTTCCCAAAACGGTGATTGAAGCGTGGAAACAAGAACTGAGTGCGCGCCCCGGCGGCATCGAATCCGATGAAGCTTCCAAGGAGCTTCGCGTTCGAATCAATCGATATGAAGATGCAGGTCATGGTGAGTGCTGGCTTGCTCAACCCGAGATTGCAAGGATAGTGCAGGATGCGCTCTTGCATTTTCATCCGACACGTTACCGCCTGATCGCGTGGTGTGTCATGCCGAACCATGTTCACGTCGTCTGCGAGTTCACGAAGGGCTTTTCACTCGAAAAGGTTTTGCATTCGTGGAAGTCTTTTACGTCCCATGAGGCAAACAAGAAGCTCAAGCGAACGGGGCCGTTTTGGGAGAAAGATTATTTTGACCGGTACATTCGAGACGAATTGCATTTGCAGCAGGCGATTGAGTATGTGGAAAATAATCCTGTGAAAGCCAAATTGGTTGCGGCGCCTGACGAATGGGAGTGGAGCAGTGCGCGGAGGAAAGACTCGCAGGCTGGAAGCCTGCGTACCCAGGATGCAGGCTGGAAGCCTGCGCTCCCGGAGTATTTCACCATCGGAGGCCCCGCGTGAAACTCGCAGGCAAACGCGCCCTCATCACCGGCTCAAGCCAGGGCTTCGGCCTCGAAGTCGCCAAACACTACGCCGCCGAAGGCGCCAGCGTGATGCTCTGCGCCCGCGACCCAAAAACCCTCGCAGAAGCCCGAGCCGTCGTCGCCGGGAGCGCAGGCATCTTGCCTGCCCCCGGGTACGCAGGCTTCCAGCCTGCGAAAATCTGCGCCACCCAAGCCGACATCTCCAACGAACAATCCGTCACCCATCTCATCGAAGAAACCCACAAACAGCTCGGCGGCCTCGACATCCTCGTCGCCAATGCCGGCGGCTATGGCCCCAAAGGCCCCATCGACGAAATCGATTGGGCCGAGTGGGTTCAAGCCATCAACATCAACCTCCTCGGCACCGTTTTCTGCTGCCGTGCCGTGCTTCCCGAAATGAAAAAACAAAAGTCCGGCAAGATCATCATCCTCTCCGGCGGCGGAGCCACAAAACCCCTCCCAAACCTGAGCGCTTACGCCGCCTCCAAAGCCGCCATCGTCCGTTTCGCCGAAACCATCGCAGAGGAACTCAAGCCCTTCAACATTCAGGTCAACGCCATCGCCCCCGGCGCACTCAACACCCGCCTCCTCGACGAAATCCTCGCCGCCGGCCCCGAAAAAGTCGGCAAGCAATTCTACGAATCACAGCTCAAGCAAAAAGCATCCGGCGGCCACGGCTTGCAGCGCGGCGCCCAACTCTGCGTCTTTCTCGGCTCCGACGCCAGCGGCCCCCTTACCGGCCGCCTCATCGCCGCCATCTGGGACCCCTGGGAAAAACTCCCCGAGATCACCCCCGAAATCACCGGCACGGATATCTACACACTGCGCCGCATCATTCCGGAAGAGCGCGGAAAGAAGTGGTAAAAACAATTCCATTCATTTGAGTTTTGAAATAAAATGGAAATGAAGCGAGAAAATTCCCATGCCAAAAGCCAAGACTGCTCCAAAGCCCCGCACCAAGCCCAAGTACAATCATCCGCAAGGTCCCGATGACCCCTTAATCCTATCCGACCGGGATTGGAAGATTGTCATCGACGCCATCGAGAACCCTCGCCCTGCAGGACCGAAGCTCAGAGAAGCAATGCGCAAACATTTGGCCATTGTGGGTGGGCGGAAAATTGACTGATTTCTCGATAGACGATGTAATGTTTGAGCCGCTATCCCGCACTCATGATCGACGGTCATTTGATTGCGGTGAACCCAGTATGAACGAACACCTTTCCCGCTACGCGCTTCAAAATCAGGAAATACACTTCGCACGCACTTTTGTTGCGCTCACAAAATTATCCCCCACAACCATTCTAAGTTACTACACACTTTGCGCCGCCTCCCTCTCCCGCGATGTGTTGCCTTCCCCCCTCCAAAAACATTTGCCACGATACCCTGTTCCCGATGTGCGGATGGCACGGCTCGCCGTGGATCTTCGCGTGCAAGGTAGAGGTTTGGGAGTGTTCACATTGCTCCGCGCACTTTTGCGCGTAGTTCGAGTGTCCCAGCATATTGGCGTCGCTGGCGTGGAAGTTCACGCGCTCAACGACCACATAAAATCATTCTACATTGAATGGGAATTTGTTGAACTGCTCGACGGCAATCAACATTTGTTTCTGCCGATAAAGAAGATCTCGGACCTTGTCAAATCTCTCAATGAACCCCTCCACTTCTAATTCCTCCCCCCGTGCCGCCATCATCGGCTGCGGCCTCATCGGCCAGAAGCGCGCCAACGCCCTCGCCGGCGCCTCTCTCGTTGCCTGCGCCGACGCCCTCCCCGAGCGGGCCCACACCCTCGCCCGCTCACACCCCAATTGCACTGCCGTCATGGACTGGCACGACGCCCTCAGCAATGAAGTCGACTTCGTCATCGTCGCCACCATCCACAGCGCGCTCGCCGACATCACCCACGCCGCCCTCGCCGCCGGCAAACACGTCTTCGTCGAGAAGCCCGCCGCACGCAACGCCGCCGAGCTCGATCGCGTCATCGACATCGCCCAAAAATCCGGCCGACTGGTGCGCGTGGGCTTCAACCACCGTTATCACTTCGCATTTCAAAAAGCCCGCGAGCTCGTCGACTCCGGCGCCATTGGCCCGCTCATGTTCGTCCGCGCGCGTTACGGCCACGGCGGCCGCATCGGCTACGACAAGGAATGGCGCGCCAACAAGGAACTCTCCGGTGGCGGTGAGCTCATCGATCAGGGCGTCCACCTCATCGACCTCGCCCGCTGGTTCCTCGGCGATTTCACCAGCGTGCAAGGCTTCGCGCCCACCTATTTCTGGGACATGAAAGTCGACGACAACGCCTTCATGCTCCTCAAGACCGCACACCAGCAAACCGCCTTCCTTCACGCAAGTTGCACCGAATGGAAGAATCTTTTCTCCTTTGAGATCTACGGCCGCACCGGCAAGCTCGACATCAACGGCCTCGGCGGCAGCTACGGCACCGAGCGCATCACGCTCTACAAAATGCTCCCCGAAATGGGCCCGCCCGAAACCACCGCCTGGGAATTCCCCATGCCCGACCGCTCATGGGAGTTGGAGATGGCCGAGTTTCTCGACGATATTAGATTCAACCGCCGGCCGTCAGCGAATCTCCACGACGCTCACGCCGCGCTGAAAGTCGTCGAAAGGATTTATTCGCATGATCATCGCGCGTAGCCCTCTGCGCATTTCGCTCGGCGGCGGAGGCACCGACCTGCCGTCCTATTACCTCGACCACGGCGGCTTCCTCATCGCCGCCGCGATCGACAAGTACGTCTACATCACCGTCCATCAGACATTCGTCCCCGAGCTCATCGTCAAGTATTCGCAGATGGAACGCGTGGAGAAAGTCGAAGACCTCAAGCACCCCATTGTCCGCGAAGCCCTCCTGCTCACCCGCACCAACCCGCAGTCGCTCGAAATCTGCAGCATGGCCGACATCCCCGCCGGCACCGGCCTCGGCTCCTCCGGCAGTTTCACCACCGCCCTTCTGCGCGGCCTCCACGCCTTCAACCGCAGCAGCATCCAGCCTCGCGAGCTCGCCGAGCAGGCCTGCGAAATCGAGCTCGATCGGCTGAAAGAACCCATCGGCAAGCAGGACCAATACATCGCCGCATTCGGCGGCATCACCTGCTTCCGCTTTCACACCAACGGACAAGTCGACGCCGCGCCGCTAAAAATTTCAAAAGAGACGCTCTACAACCTCGAAGACAATCTGCTCATGTTCTTCACCGGCTACTCGCGCTCGGCGGGCGGAGTTTTGAAAGAGCAGGACTCCAGGACCAGGCAAAAAGACAAGGAGATGATCGAGAACCTCCATTTCGTCAAAGACCTCGGCCTGAAAAGCAAGGACGCCTTCGAATCCGGCGACCTCCACGAGTTCGCGCGCTTGATGAACATCCACTGGGAGTATAAAAAAAAGCGCTCAGGCAGCATGAGCAACTCGAACATCAATGCCTGGTACGAGCTCGCCATGGAAAACGGCGCCCTCGGCGGAAAGCTCATCGGAGCGGGTGGGGGAGGGTTCCTCCTCTTCTATTCCAACGACAAAGTGCGCCTGCGCCACGCCATGAACGATGCCGGCCTCCAGGAAGTCCGCTTTCGCTTCGACTTCCAAGGCTCCGCCGTCATCGCCCAGTCCTAACCGTCGCGCCGGCTTTTCCTGGGAGCGCAGGCTTCCAGCCTGCCCCCGGGTACGCGGGCTTCCAGCCCGCACGTCACTCTTCATTAACCCAGTCAAATTTTCCATTTTCCCAGTCACATTGAACCGCCAGTTTGCACTTATCCTTTGTTTCCCCTGCGTCTGACCGCGCGTGATTTTTTGGCATCTGTCTTGCATTGGCGCGAAATTCGTCATAATGGTTTCAACCGAAACCGTTATTGTCGACAGGCTGATGTATTTCAGCGGAGACGCATCACGACTATGGACATGTTTCAAGTCGTTATTCTCGCAGGCGGCCTTGGTACTCGGATGCAGCAGTTCGGGAACATCCCGAAGGCTCTGCTCGACATCCACGGCGAACCATTTCTCGCTCACCAGCTTCGCCTGCTCAAAAAAAATGGCGTTGAAAAAGTATTGATGTGCATCGGCCATCTCGCCGACCCGATCGAAGAATTCGCCGGCGACGGCTTGCGCTTCGGGTTGAAAATTGAGTATTCCAAAGACGGCCCGGAGCTCCGCGGCACAGGCGGCGCCATCCGCAACGCGCTCCCACTTCTCGACGAAAACTTCTTCACACTTTACGGCGACTCCTACCTCACCTGCGACTTCGCCGCCGTCCAGCAAGCTTTCATCGCCAGCGGCAAAAATGCGCTCATGACCGTCCTCAAAAACGAAGGCCGCTGGGATCGCTGCAACGTGCAGTTCGAAAACGGCCGCATCGTCAACTACGATAAGATCAACACCACGCCGTCGATGCAGCACATTGACTACGGCCTCGGTGTTTTCAAGCGCGTGGTCTTCGAAGCCCTCCCCAGCATCATGAAAGTCGACCTCGTCCGCGTCTTCCAGCACGAGCTCAAAAACAACCAGCTCGCCGCCTTCGAGCTCTCCGAGCGCTTCTATGAAGTCGGCTCACCGGAAGGCCTCAATGACCTCCGCAATTACCTCGTCACCTCGAAATAATGCACATCCGGCGCTCCCCGCTTTTTTGTTGGACACCACTTTCCGCCTCACGATAATGTCATGAAAGATTGAATGCGCCCCCTTTCTTCCACGTCATTCTCATAAGTAGGAAAGGGGTTTTGCATGTCCGCGCTTCTGAACGCGGCATTCAATTTCATCACGGAGGCATCGACAGTACATGGCCGAAGAAACTATCAAAATGGAAGCGCCCCAGCCGAAGCCCGGCGTCAGCCCCGCCGTCTTCTGGATCGTCGCAATTGTTCTCGCGGCCGGCATTGGCGCGGTCTACATGCTGCTGGATAAGAAGCTCGACGAGAGTTCCACAAAGCTGGATAAACTGCTCAAAGACTCCGCTGCCAAGCAAGAGGCCGCGCTTGAAAAACAATCGAAGGACATCCACCAAGCCATTGCCGAAGGCGTCTCCAAGCAGGAAGCACTGAACAAGCAGTTCAACGAAATGCTTTCGAAGAACCAGGCCGAGGCCACCGCGCTCGTGGCCGCCCTCGACAAGAAGTTTGCCGAATCGAAGACCGAAGTCGCCAAGAGTTTCGAAAAAGTCGAAGGCAAGGTGCTGGACACCAAGACCGACATCGGCAAAGTCGATCAGCGAGTCACGTATCTCGACAAGGAAGTCAAAGCCCTGCAATCCACAGTCAACGGGTTGGGAACCAAGATCGATGAAATCAAAGTCGGCAGCGAGGCGCTCAAAGCCGAACAGGCCAAGCTACTGACCGAGATCAAATCCGTCGCCGGCCGCAGCGACGTGACGCAGGGCGAGCTCGACCGCCTCACCCAGCGCACGAAGGACTTCGAGCTGCGCGTGCTGCTCGAGCGCGCCAAGCAGGCCGCGGCCGATGCCGAGAAATTCGACTACGCCAACCTCTTCGAGAAAATGGAAAACTTCGGGCCGCGCACCGCGCCGAAGAAGTAATCAATTGTGGTGCAGGCTTCCAGTCTGCATCAAGAGCAGGCAGGATGCCTGCACCACAATCCGAAGCACCTTGAAAGGAACCACCTCAATGAAGAAATCCCTTGGCCGCTTTATGGCCGGCGCGGCAGTCTTCGCGCTCATGTTCGCCATGACTGGCTGCGACAAGCATCGCAACGACGATTACGTCCAGTACACCCCGCCCCCGCCGCCGACTCCCTACCCGGTGACGGAGAACAAAGATCAGGGCATCAAATACGCCGTGCTCCAGGAAGGTTCGATCATCACCCAGAACATCAACAACTGGCACGCGCTGAGCCCCGAATTCTTCAAGGCGCTCAGCGGCATCGCCGTCACCGCGCCCGAGCCCGACAAGACCTACCGCCCCGGCGCCTATTTCGTGAAGCCCAACATTACCACCCACAAAGCCAACCCCGACTTCAAAGCCGCCCGAATTACCGCCGGCCCCATGGTCCCCAAAGAACTCCACGGGTGGGCCGCCGTCGACCAGGAAAGCTTTGAAACGCTGATTAAGAAATATTTCCAGGCCAGCGTGCCGAAGTAATTAAAAATTCAAAATTAAAAATCAAAAATGAAAGACCGCTGCAATCACGCAGCGGTCTTTTCATTGACGCATTCCATTTTTAATTCATTTCCCTTCCACGTATATCCCTGTCGCATTCACAATCAAATTCCCGCTCTCATTCTTCGCGACCTTTCCCTTCACCGTCACCACTTTCAAATGGTCGAGCCCGTTCGCGCCCTTCAGCGTCGCCTTTACCAGCTTCCCTTTCTCATCGACCACCTGAACGATCGCAATCGAAGCCGCTTTCTCAGTTGCCGGGACACAGCAGAAATCCCAGGGCGTCTCGCACTTGTCGCCTGGAATCTTGTCGCAGGATTTCAGTTTCATGTCGGCGAGCATGAACATCGCGCGGCTGCCGTTGAACACGTCCTTCGCCTGTCCGCCAATCTGCCCGCGCAGCGTCACCTCATCCCCTGCCTTCGCCGTCTTCTTCAACTCCGCCACATCCGTCGCCGTCGTCGGAGATTCCTTGAGAAATAAACTCTCCGGCAGTGTATCCGCCGCCCTCGCCGCAATGCCCATCACCACCGTCGCCACAACCAATGCAATCGTTTTCATCGTCACTCCTCCTTTTTTTGTCCCCACTCTTTAATTCGTTGCGTCTTCGTTCCTTTGCCCCTTTGCGTTGAAAACAAACGCGCCTCATTTCTTCAGCGCCTCTGCAATCGGCATCCTCAGCGTCCCCCACGCCGGCGGCAGCGCGCCTGCAATTCCCAGCGCCAGCGCCCCCGCCAGCGCGAACGAAACCGCCGGTGCGTCCACGCTCAGGCCGAATGCGCCCATCGTCACGCGCACCGCCAGCCCATCCAGCAGCACGAAGCCCAGCGCCACCGCCGCCAGTCCGCCCGCCACCGCGATCAGCAGCGACTCCTGCATCATGCTCACGATCAGCGCCGTCCGGCTGTAGCCGAGACATTGCAGCATCCCCAGTTCGCGCGAGCGGGCCGCGAACGCCGCGTACATTGTGTTCAATCCGCCGAACAACCCGCCGAGCGCCACCAGCAACGCCGTCGTCCACACGATCCCTTTCACCGGCGCGTAAAACTTTTCAAGCTTGCTGTAGTAGTCGCTTTCGCGCACCGCGACGAGCTCCAGATCCAGCCGCGATTTGCAGAACGCATCCACGTCGTCGAACTCCGCGTCGTCCAGCGTCAGCACCACCGTCGAAACATTGTCGCGCCTCGTGGCGATCTGCAAATCTTTCAGCGGCGTCCACAGCTCCGCTTCCATCACTGTGTGCGGCGCCTCGAATTTTCCGCTCACCGTCCAAGGCCGCCCGTCGAACCAGATTTGTTTCCCCACGTCCAGAGCCGAAGCCGCCACACCCATTCGCGCCGCCGACAGTTTTCCAACCAGCAATTCATACGGCCCCGGCATTCGTCCTTCGATGATCCGTGCCTGCGGATGAACCAGAAACGCGCTCGGCGTAACGCCCCGGAACAGCGCCAGCTCGCCCGCCGCCGCATCCTTCTGCATATGCACAATCGCCGCCATCTGCACTTCCGCCGAAACAAACGCCACGCCCAGCCGCGTCTTGATCCCATCCACGCTCGCCGAGACGATGCTCGCGACATTGTTGCCAATCTCCGAGCGCTCCAAACTCTCCTCCGAGCCCGCGCCAATCAGCAGCACATTCTTTCCCGTTCCGCTCAGCCGCAGACTCTGATCCATCCCCCGCACAAAACTCGCCGCCGCCAAAACCAGCAGCGACACCAGCACACACCCGCCGAGGCTCAGCACGAGCCGCAGCCGATTGCGCCCGAGGTTGCGCGCTGCGTAGTCCCACGGAATTAGTTTCATTCGCGATCCTTGTTCAAAGTTCAAGGTTCAAAGTTCAAGGTTCGACGCATTCAACCTTGAACTTTGAACCTTGAACCAATTCAAACTGCCCTGAACGATTCGACAATATCCCTTCGCGACGCCTGCCACGCCGGCACCAGCCCCGCCCCGATTCCCAGCAAAACTGAAATCGCCATTCCCGTGAAAAAAATCTCCGGCCGCGCGTGAAAATTGATGCTTGTCCCTTCCGTCGTGAGCGAATACGCGCCGAAGCGCAGCAATGCCATCGCGCCCGCAGCGCCCAGCAGCCCGCCGATCAAACTCACCAGCGCGCCTTCCAGCACAATCAGTCGCGCGATCAAATTCCCCGTGTAACCCAGCGTCTGCAGCACCGCGTGTTCGCGCACGCGGTCCTGAACTGAGAGCACCACCGTGTTCGCGACGAGCGCCAGCACCGCGATCACGCAGCCCAGCCCCAGCCAGCGCGTGAACCCGACCAGTTCGATCAAATCGCCCGCCGCCCGCGCCACGAACGCCTTCTCCGAGCGTGTCTGCGTCGGTTCGGTGTCGTGCTTGAATTCCGCGTCGATCTTCTCCGCGACTTCCTTAAGCTTTCGCGGATCGTCAACTTTCACCAGGAACTCCGTCACGATTCCCAGCGTCTTCGCCGCCGCCGAACGCTGCAGAAAATCAAGATGCACATAAGCGGTATTCTTGTCCTGAACTTCGTCCGAAGCGAATACGCCCGCGACCGTCGCCACCACGCCGTTCGCATCGAAGCGATCGCCGACCTTCAACCCGCGCCGCGTCGCCAGTGTCTCGCCGACAAGCGCCGCGTCCGAGCGCCGATTCCACTCCTCCGCCGAACCGCTGATCACGCGCAACTGCGAACCCACCAGTGCGTTGAACTTCTCCGCCGGCACGCCGCGGAACGTGATCACATCCAGACTCGCGCGGCAATTGCTCACCACTATCTTGATCGGCAACACACTCTTCACGCCCGACACCGCGGCAATCCGGCTTTCATAGCGTTCCGGCAGTTTGCTCGTGAACGGACAGAAGCGGTTCTCTCGATACACAATCAACGCCGTCTCCGCCGCATTCGCCTCGGTCGCCTCGCGCATCCCCTCCTGCAGCGCCTGCGTCACACAAAACAAGAACATTGCCGTCGCCACGCCGAGCACCGTTAACGCCGTGCGCACGCGGCGGCGGGTGATTTGCTTCAGAGTGAACGGTAGAAATTTCGGTGAAATCATCGCATCAATCCTCTCTTGTTTTCTTCGCCTCTGCGTCTTTGCGAGAGAATCTCAAGCCGCCACAGCCCGCTCCACATTCTCAATCAACCGCCCCTTCTCCAGATGCAATGTCAGCCCCGCCGCCGCCGCTGTCTTTGGATCGTGCGTCACCATGATCATCGTTTTGTTGAATTCAGAATTCAGCCGCTTCAGCAGCGCCATCGTGGCCTGCGCTGCGGTCGCATCGAGGTCTCCGGTCGGCTCGTCGGCGACCAGAATTTTCGGATCGGTCACCAGCGCCCGCGCGATCGCCACGCGTTGTTCCTGTCCGCCGCTCAACTGGCGCGGATAATGGCTGTGCCGGTCCGCGAGGCCGACGAGCTCCAGCGCCAGCGCCACTTTCGCATGCCGCTCCTTTGCGCTGAAGCGGTGGAGCAGCAGAGGCAGCTCGACGTTCTCGTACGCCGTCAGCACCGGCACGAGATTGTAGAGCTGAAAAATGTACCCGATGTTCTCTGCGCGCCACGCCGCCAGCTTCGAGCGGCTGAGCGCGCTCAGCTCCACCCCGCCGATTCGCAAACTCCCCGACGTCGGCGTGTCGATCCCCGCAATCAGATTCAGCAGCGTCGTCTTTCCGCTCCCCGACGGCCCCATCAGCGCCAGAAAAGTCCCCTCCTCGACATCGAGGTCCAAATCCTTAAGCGGCGTGATTTCCATCTCGCCCTTGCGGTAAGTCTTGGTCAAATTCCTGCACTCGATCAAAGCCATTTCGTTCTCCCGTTGGAGTTCACGCTTCCTTTCCAGCACATTGGGATCCTAAGCTTAGAATTCCACGTGGACAAGTTGTCG
>JADMIO011101871.1_pt1 | contig 103866 bp, 89 predicted proteins | sample 8958161 | NCBI WGS metagenome assembly JADMIO01 (sample SAMN16585339, study PRJNA669376) | soil metagenome | isolation source: Crop rotation soil | place: USA: Cullars Rotation, Alabama | collected 2011
CCGCGACTTCAAGTCACGTGAATTCCAAGCTTCGGATCCCACTGTGCTGGAAAGGTTCAATTTTCGTGTTGAGGATCCAACACAGTTATTTACGCCAAGTATAAAACAACCAGAAAGCAGTTGCCAGCATTTACTTCACCTGCAGTCGAAGGAAGGATCGCACGTCGTAGGCGATAATACAAGGCAGGCGCACATTTATAACCCGAATTCAGATCCAATCAAAAAATGGCAAGCAGTCACGCCCTCATTTTCCTTCTGGTCATCGCCTCATCTTACGCGGTACGTGACTTGCACTCGGTCCGGCCGCTGTATGCACTACTGATTAATCAACGCCTGTTTGAATTTAGGCCGAAGATGTCGTGTCAGAAGGAGAGTCTATGAAGCTGTGGAGGGCAGAGTTAAGGCAGGCAGTCGATGGAGCAGCGACACAACTTCAAAGCAACTTGATCCTTACTTTGACTGGAATTGCCAACAGCGGCTTGCGCCACACTGCAGAGGGTACTCGAGCACTGGGTAAGAGAAATAACAAATGAAGCGTGCCCAACTAAAATCTAATACATGTGACTGTAAAGGATTAATTGCTCTTTTATTCAAACCAGCAATTTTGACCACCGCCCTTGTGAACAATACCATTGACCTCGCTGGAGTAGTTGGATACCTTCCAAGACTTCTGATCCAGGACTTGCCCACACAATTCGTCGAAGTATTGCGCCTGATTCGCAGAAACGAAATTCGTGCTCCATCCGACGTGGGCACCGCCATCGACAATGTTCTGGTCATTGTGCGCCAGGCACAGGATAGCGGAATTACGGATCGACTCTTCGGACCAATCACTCGATTCCTGCCAAACTTGCTGACTGGAGTGAACGATTTCATGGTCACCATTTTCAACAATGTCTTCAGCTTCCTTGGGGCAAATCTTGACGGAAACCGATTCTATTAGTTGAAAAAATAAAATAGCATTTATGCCGGCTTAATTTAATTGTGGATCAATTTGAGTGTGAATAAATCTGAACAAAAAGGGTTTGCAAGATTTGGAACTTGACTTTTTTTTACACTAAGGCTCAGTATCTCCAGGTTGAGAGACAGCTTTGATCAAGTAAACTGTGTTGTGTTTGTACTCGCCATGACTAACAGTCATCCACCGTCTATTGAGATATAGTGGAATTTCCAAATCTCAGCCTTCTTTATCGAACTCTGGACTGGAAGTAATGTAATTTCGACTTCTGCGTATTAATGTGCGATTAAATTCTGAATATATAGTATTGAGACAAGCATTTGTTCCCAAGAAGTTCGAAACACTGTTTCTGACAACGTTGAAGGCAGGTGGCTCCTTCGTTTGCGATTGACATGATATGCAAAGTCGGACGCATCGAGTGTGGCACATGTCAAAGCGCGACGTGCTTGCTTCGATGACATTTCGATTTAGCGTTCGTTGCCGGGTTTATCAGTACAGTGTCCATTGCGAACCTAATCTAACTGGCCAAAATCAATGTTCATGATTACTCACAAGTTCAAGATGCCTTTCTCTCATGTGTCAGTTTTGGGTTGTTCCCGATGCCTAAATGCCATTTGTCCAAGACATAAGCTCAATTGAATCATTAGTTAACGAAATATGAGCTTCGAAGTGATTGAAAAAATCCAGTAATCTTTAAGTTTTTACAGTCAAAGATATCTTAGTCAATTTGGTCGGAGTTGGGAGCGGTGAGCGATTATGACTTCTCCATAAGTATGTGCGACTACATTTTGAATGAGGTCTCGGTTTGTGTACTCTTTCCTGAGAAATCCGATGTCGTTCAAAACGTCGAACTTGTCGACAATAAAGCTTGAATTGAAGCTACAATGCTTGAAATATCCGCTTGGGGAGTTTTTTTTTGGATTTTGATGAATGCTGCAAGTACTTTTAATTATGTTCTACGAAATGTTTTGTAAAATACAACAATTATGTTCATAATCAAATGCATTATTACAAAAAACAAAGAAAAAAAAAACATAAGTTCGTATTCATATTCCAATGTGGGGTGAACAAAATTTTAGGCTGTATACTGCTGGAGGTATGAAAAATTCTGTGCCTTGTGTCCATTCTGTGTTCCGGGTCGTGCCGTGGCTGTTGGGGGGTCCGTGTGAATGAAATGCTGCTGCTGAGTATGGATGGGTGTTGTGGAGTCGAATTGCAGGACAATTGCTTTTGTACTATTGTGGCTGGGTGAGACTGGAGGTGAGGAGCTGTTACAGAAATTTGGGGCCAAGTGGAGTCGAATTGTTGGTGGGGTAAACTGCCTGGTGGTCAAATTGATTCGAACGGCTCGCTTAGGCGATGAATGTGAAGAGGCTGTCCAACAGAGTCACCATGAAGTCGCCAACTCCTCGGAACAAGTTGGGGAGGAACGTGAATGCTGGAGTGAAGTTCTCTCCGATGGCCGAGTCACGGTATTGGTTGGCGAACGAGATGAGGGTGTCGATGGCGCTGTCAACATCGTTGGGAATTCGGATCTGGTTGCTGCGGATAAGTCGGAGGACTTCGACGAATTGGGTTGGTCCGTCCAAGAAGATGAGACGCGGCATGTAGGCGACGACGCCTCCTAGTTGGAAGGTGTCGGTCAAGAGTCCACGGACCAAGATGGCGGCGGCGCGGCTGACGTTGGTGCCTGCGAGGGCTGAGGCGTTGGCCATGCTGGTCAGGGCATTGATCAAGTTGTTGGAGAGCTGGCCAGAAGCCTGCTCAAGCGCCTGGCGCGCATCGCGGACCTTCTGCTCCTCCACACCGTTCCTCACGACCTCTGGCCTGGCCAGTGCCTGCGAAATAATGATCACATTAATTTGAGAATCTGTTCAAGACAATAAATTTGTCCAGTCTTACTTGGGCAGCACAGCCTAAGACAAGAATGACAAGAACTGCGTTGTAGTTCATGTTGTAAATTTAATTTGTTCTTTGAACGGAGAGTAAATCGTTTCCAACCTGAGTCTGGAGTCTGTCGGTTAAATTGTGTGACTGAATGTGGTTTCTCTCAGTACTTTTATACCCCCAGCTGGAGGCCAGTTGCAGTTGTATTGGAAATGGCACCCGAACGCCTCCGAGTGCCAGCTTGTCAAGAAGGTAATCCAATCGCAATCTTCGTGTCGACACATCCTAAATTTGGATAATACTTGATTAATATCTGGGCGAAAACATCTGGCGCAGAGGAGACGTCCGAGCGTCGTCGTCAAAAGTTCATTCACCATCACCACTTGCACTCACTCTAATTAAACTGCACGAATTCCACAGATTTTACTAATTGCACGCTGCGCGCTGAGTAATCGCAGGCATAATTATGTTTATCTACTTTTAATTCAGAGAGATTTGCTTTTCATGGAAATATCTCATTGCATTAATTTGGGTGGTTCAGGTACTCACGGGTTGATAAACCCATTAACGCCGGCCTGACACGTTTGCACTCACTCACCAACCGAATGATCCAAATTCAAGAATGAACCTCTCCAATTAATTTGGACGATTCTGTTGATATGTGGACATTCGGTGCAGTGTTGGCATTGACATTGCCTCAGCGTGTGATGGATGGATTATTTCCGGAAGAAACATTGATTGACGAACAATGATATTGATTTTATGGAGTCTGTCAAAAGTCGTATTCGATTCTTTACTCAACTTTTATTCAGCTGACAAAGGGAGTAAATGAAAAAAAAATAAATAGAAGTTGTGCTTTGTAATTGTCTCCAACATTTGCTAGTTTATTCAGCTCCAGTTTACAAGTACTCATCGACTCCGTCAACAATGGTTTCGATACTTTCGAAAAGTTCCGGTAGCTCACTCAAAAAGCCCGACACTTCTCGCAGGTCAAATTGTCCCAGAGCATCAACAATTTTGCCAACGTCCTCGAGCCCACCAAATTGCCGCTTGTTGTTTACTCGTTCAGTCTGTGAATTAAAGTCACGAATTACGAATTTAAAAAAAAACAGGCCAATGAGAATGAGTTTAATGCTTTCGTACCTCGCGAAGTGTTTTGAGCAGCAGTATGAACTGATTGGTCTCTGAATCTCGGATTAAAAATGGCAATCGCTCGACGACTGGCTTGAAGTCCATTTGTCCATTCAGCACGGTCTTCATGAGCTAAAGAACAATCAAAATGTAATGCGTAAGTCAAATTTTGTCTTAAACTCGGAAGTTGTCAGTATTATTGTGTACTTGTCTCGTTACTCTGAAAATTTCCGGTGTCCTGTCCTGAACCTGTACCGGTCCGGTAACGACAAGAGCGGCCAGCATCTTGAGGAAATTGTTCTCGACGACAGTGGTCAACTCGGACTTGAGTGCTTCGACTTGTGAGATGTTCTCGCTGCGGAAGAGACGCTCCAATTTGGTGGCAAGTTCTTCACGACGCAGGATTTCGTCGACGGAAACGTCAGAGCGGACCCAGTGACCACGTGGCAGCTGGACCAGGTTTCCAGCACGGTACCTGCCGTTGATGGTGGTCTGGAGTTGTCCGACCTCTTGCTGCATTACGTTGACACTTTTCCTGATCTCGACCACGTACTCGGCGATCCCCATAATTGTGCCCTTGATCTCATTCACATTCTGTGCAATCTCGTTCATCCGCACGTCGGATGGTTCCACGTTGAATCCGGCACTGAGCACTCCATAAACACACTGCAACAAACAAAAAAGAGCTGAAAAATATTGATGTGCTGATAATTTTAAAAATTCAAACCTGCAGCAAGACGAACGCGGCGATGGACTTCATTTTTCAATCTCTTTAGATTTCAAAATCCTCCCAGGCAATTAGTGAACAAATGAAAGTGTTTTAATGCAATGAAGAAACCTTTTATAGGGCCAGTAATATTTAGTCAGGGTCGAACGTCTGAAGAGGCTGACAGAGTTTTTTCTCTGATTGGTAGCTGCCTGACTGAGCATGGAATCTGTTTTAGCATGAAATTAATTCATGGCCGTTCATTATAGAAGTTCGTGGGCATCATGTATGTACTTTGTAATTTATCTCTCCTTTATTTCGTTTTTTATCAATACACAAATCAGATTTCACATTCACGTAATAATTTAAACAATGAATACAGAGAAGGCAGTAACTAAAGATCCAGGTCGCCGATAAAGTTAGACAACCCACTGATAAGGTTCACTGCTTCTCGCGCGCCTTTGAAAATATCTGGGGCGATGCGAATCATGTCTCCGAGTCCGTTTCGCACGCTGCTGGCCAGCCCCTCCAACGAGAACTGCTGCATTGGGTCTTCCCTCTCCTCTTCGAAGCCGGCGGCGCTCTCGGTGGTGCCGTTCACCACGACGGCGACCGGTGCGACCTCAGCCGGACGTGTGGCTAAAAGTATTCGAAATTAAAACCCTGTAAAGGCTTTGTGCATGTTAGCATACACTTACTGCCTCTTCTTCGCACATTCTGCGCCGGGGCTTCGGTCGGTCGTGTGCCTCCGAAAAGCATTCCAAGAAAATTTAGTGAGGAAGTCAGTGAAGGGAGGTTGATTTGCCTCCCAGCATTCTTCTCTTTACGCGAATCTTCTCCTTCTCCAGTCTCTTCTTCCTCCTCCGCCCCACTTTCCTCAGTCGTGCCATTTCCACCGAGCACTTGAACCTTGACCGGGACTTGGGTTCCATTCACCGTTGTAAATGCCTGTGTTCCATTTGTCCCATTGACTATCGTAATGATCGTTGTCTGGGGCGGAGGCAACGTCGTGAGTCGGGCTGGATTATGGGCAACGAGTTTAACAACTCCAAGCAACTGAGTTCCCACGGGGCTCGGCAGGAATCTGGTCGCTGATTCGACGTAGGATGTTAGATTGATGCTGTTAGTGCCGAAGAAGGCTTTGACGAGATTTCCGACCTGAGGCATGCAGAAGTTTGTGAAATTTCTGTATGCTACTCATTGAGTGTATTTACCACTGGAACGAAGTTGCTGGGTCTTCTCGTAGTCGTGCTCTCGTTATCCTCCTCCTCTTCTTCCTCCTGCTTTCCTTGCTTGTTCTCCAGCTCCTTCTTCGCCAGACGAATGGATTCTTGTTCCTTTTCGACCAATACTCTCAGTGCCTGGATTCATTCAGAAATCACACGCTTCAATATGTTTGTGGCAAAAATTTGGCCTTTGTTACGACTTACAATGAAGAGATTCTCCTTTATTTTGGCTCCAGCATAGTTCCTCGCCACATCTTGCGTGTATTTTGCCTGCTCTCTCAGAGCTTGTCTGGTTTGATCGACCTCTGCCTGAATATCGTTCTCAATTTGATCCAGATACGCTTTGTCGTCGATGTTGGGGTCAAAATTCTGGGTGAAAGCTCCAGTAAAATGGAGACAGACTAGAACTACTACTGTTAAGTGGAAATGTTTTCTTAGTGCTCTGCTGAAAGAAACCATTATGAATTGTTTGCTCAAAATCACTCAATAACATGAAGATTACAGATTAGCTCCGAATCATGTTCCGAATTGGACGCCACTTCAAATGAGTATGATCAGCCAACCGCAATGAAAGTCGGAAAAGAGGTTGGACTCTGGTTTTATGGATGCCTCTATCAATTATTCATTCGCTATACGATGGATAAATGGATTGACTTATATTCGGGCGGTCTGTACGCTCTGCTTTTTATCAGTCCGCTTATGCAATATTGCAATGTTGCTATGATATTGGCAATGGATCTGCTTCGCAATTTACCGTTGCGCATTGGAATCGGAATGAAATTACCTTGAGTAAATTAGAATGTGATTTAATTAGCAGAAGTTGAATGACACCCCGCAGCCCGCATTTACCGTTAAACCAAAGTCTTGCAAACAAGTTTTGCCTTGCTGAATTTCTAGATGCTGGGACCTCAAATCCTAGTTTAATATTTACCAAATTGGGTATCGGACTTTTGCCAAATACGAACTTTGAGTTTATATCGCTGACCGACTTTACTCATTCCTTTGTCTTGATGCGCACTGTGAATATGTTCAAATTTTTTCATTTGCATCGCATGGTGAAACCGGCACCAGTCCACAATTGAACAATTTAGTAAACCAAATACACTAAACATTTCAGTGTCAGGTGAAGATCCGTGACAATGCTTTATCTGCAATGAGTTTGGGCGCAAATTTAATTGAAAACCAGCGTAGACGCATTTTATTGTACACCCTGACGTCCACTTTACTTTACCATCCTCTAAATTGCAGACCTACCAAAATGCTAAGCCTTGAAATAATAGCGCATGAGGCAATAACAATTTAATAATTAAGAATAACAGGGGCATTAAATTAATTGAATTTTCTGATTCAACAAATTACGCTAACTCTTGAGTGTGTACATCAAATTCTATGTCAAGAATGCAAAAACAGTAAAAATAACAAAATAACAATAAAAATATGGATCTGTTTTTATTCGTCGTCGTCGTCTTCATCACCGCCAAACAGATCGCTGAGGATTGGAATGTCGTCCAACTGGCCCAGTGTCTCAAGCAGTGTGAAAGCTTGTCTGGCGCCGTTGAAGAGGTCGGGCATGACGCGCATGACCTCCGTCATGTTGGTGTTTGAAAATACTTGCCGTAGCTGGCTCATGAAGTCCGTCGGTTGCTGCTGCTGGCGCCTGGCGGGCGCAGGCACAGCCGTGGGGACCGGTACGGGTTCGACGGCGGCAGGAGCAGGCGGCACCACCGGTTGTTCGACTTTTTCGATAGGCTTTGTGTTGTGTTGCTGGATTGCGTATTGCATTGCAGAGTCGATTAGATTCTGCTCCAGACGCTGCAGCTCGCCTTCCGAGATAATTTCGTACTCCTCGCTGCCCACGACGATTGGCTGATTCGTCGTGCTTGGAATCTTCCTGCGTATCTTGTACTTGGATTTAGTGCGGCCGGGGCTCGAGATGACGAACGAGGCGACGACGTCGGCCGGTTGTCGCGTGCTTGTCGTTGGCTCGGTCGGCGGTTGGGTTGGAGGCAAAGTGGCTTGCGTGATGGGGATGACGGGAATGTACTGTGGGACAGGTGCTGGGCGAGGAGTCGTGGTCGACTGGCCCGTGAGCAAGGAGAAGACGCCACTGACTTGATTTCGGAGAGTGTTCGGGACGAGGTAGAAGGCGCGATCGACGATGCTTGTGAGATTAAGATTACCGGCGAAAATTGCCCCAAGTAGCTGAGCCACTTGAGGCAGAGTGTTCGGGTTGAATGTGATGTCTTCGTCGTCTCCATCGTCGTCCTCCCCGAGTCCAAACTGGCGTGCTGCTGTGTGAGTTCGAGTATTACCTGGCTCGCTTGTGGCAGCGATGATGGTGAAAAGCTGAGAGTATTGAGGCAAAATGTCAAGCTCAACACTCAAGTTTAGCATACAGGAATTTTATATTTTCTTTTTTGAGGATTTACCCGGATCAAATTCTTCTTCATGACATCCGCAATGTGTTGACGAGCCATGTCGGCCAATTTCTGTTCTTCGAGCGTCAGCGGTCTTTTCGTTTTCGGTACACCCGTGGTTGGACTGCTGGTTTGTGTGCTGAGGTCCGCAAAATCGGTGGAGGGTTCAGGCTCAGTGGATGTGGCAATGTCGACTTCAGCCGCGGAACTCTACGAATTCACCCGGATCAAGGGTCGGACATACGAAAAAGTTAAATTGTACTCAGTTCCTTTCCTTACCGTTTGAATCCATAACAAAGAAAGCCCGCACACGACGAGAACATTGAAGCCCGTTCGAATCATATCTGCTTGGCGTCCTCGTGTTGTGATTCTTTATCGCAGATACTAATTTATAAGTTCGAGGCTTTACTCAGGATTTGAGATTTGTACGTTCTCACGTTGCGATGAGTTATGCCAATAAAATAATGGTTTTTTCTCCAGGAGTCTGAGTCTTACTTATAGTTTCTGCAGGGTGTAAGCGTGGCTGGTGCAGCTGTCGTAAAAACCATGCAGGTGGGTGCAGTGCTGTGCTCGCCAAACAATTTGAGTTGGACCATGCACAAAAACGTTGCATTGACAGGGCGGATTACCCTGTCTTTATTTTGTCACTCCTCATCTGCTTTCTCCTTTATGGTAATAAAACTGGGTTAATTGGTTATGGCGCGGCTGTGTCGATTTCTCTAATTTCTCCAAATTCAGTTCGTTCAACCCCCACGAGCTTGAGATCATGTGCATAATTTTGCAGAGTGTAATTAAATATGCGAGAAAAGTACGCCAATCTGTGCCACACATTTGCGAATCTCTGCGCTGAGACTCTTCGCCGCGTGTGTTTTCGTTGTCGTACTCATATTTTTGAACTAGAATCCGTGAAATCCACGAGTCATCATCACTCGAAAACGTAATTGACAATTTATGACATCTGTGCTCCTTGTGTGTTGCGATTGCGATTGTAATCTGACTCCGTAGTAAATGTTAACAGCCTCATGAGCCATCTTTATTTTTGATGAACTAAAAATAACTTGCGTCTTAAGCACAAAACGCGATAACTCGAACAATAATTCACGGCCCGATTTGTTCTTGCCATTAATTTCGTAAACTGGCATGCCAAGCAGAGGCAGAAATGAATGAAGAGCTGAGACAGCGTTGATTCGTGCATAATCACAACTCGTAACCCAGTAATTGTGAAATTCTGGTTCAAGGGGCAACAATTATGAAATGGTCCGCAGTTTTCAGTACAATTGAATTTATAATTCACGTGTTGGATATCGGGTTCGCGTCAGTTCTCATCTAAGACTTCAAGTGTTCGGATTTGAGCTTCTTTGATGTTCCAAGACCTTTGAAATTGTCATGAAGTCTTTCGCTGTGTACACGCTTTTGGTTTTGGCAATAGCTTCGCTTTTGCTCGTGGCCGAGGCCATGCCTGCAAGGCGAATTAAAAAGTGTGTCTATTTTACGTCTGATTTATTAGTAGGACACGCTGGAAAGCTGGCTGTCAAACTATATTTTGCTATTTTTATCATCTTAGGCAAAATGGAAGAAAACTTGGAAAGCGTGCGCTGGAGTCTCCGGATATCGATTATTTCATGGACAACAACGAAGTCTCATATCCTGACTTTGACGACGCTGTAGAAGATGATACTGAAGGTGATCTTTTCAAACGAGGTTCGCACATTCCACATGGGTAAATAACAAAACCTGGTTTTCGTTTATAAAATGATATTTATGGTCACAGAGACCGAAACCACGCCAGAGCATGAAATAAGACGCAAGCGACAACTATCCGCATCGGAGGACTACTTTGACTTCTTCCCTCCGCCGCCCACTGTCGCAACTCCGGAGCTGGACAGTGAACAAAATCCCACGGAGCCGAGCCCAACTCGGCCAACCGAAATGGCCGATTTAATCCCAGTAAGCCTCTCCATCTAATAAATAAGCACGAGTACCGTTTTAGCTTTATTTGGCCATGTGTGCACAGGATTTGAGCCTCGGTAAGACTTCGACGCTAGACATTGCCAAATTCATCGTGCAGCGAAGCCGCTCTCTCCGCGACGCTCTGGTCGCCTCACTCAAAAACGTGATCCAGAGCAAAACTGGACAAAATTGCATTAGCGCAGACGGTGCGATCACGGCCATCAAAATCCAAGCACTCGGCAACGGTAACCAGATTTTGACAAATGGACTCATGAACTTCATGGCGTTCCTTCCCAAAATCATGACCATCACGATGAATCCTTCTCATGATGGAAATGAACACAAAGTCCTTGTGAGTAGGCAGAATGAGCAGCATTTGAGAAATATTCCATGACATCATGATGCTCACGCACGCGAATTATAATGTTTTCAGATTGAGACGTTCCAAATTCTTGAGAAGACGCTCGCACAAATACGCAAGGAAGTCGACCCAATTATGGACGAGAGCATTCAAGAGGATCAAACCGTCGTCAAAATGCTGAACGATGTCAATCTTCTTGTCACAGAGATCAATGCACAGGCCGCCAAGCTCAAGGTGCCAGAGAATATTATCAGAGCCGCCGCCCCAGAGACTCCATCTTACGCTCCAAATTTTTAGTAGAAAATCGTGGATTCCAGATATTTATGATTTTATGAACAGAATAACGCTGCAGTGAATCTTCTAGCCATTCATTGTAAATCTCTACAAGCCAAATTTGATCAAATAAAATTGTGAATTTATGCTTTTGCTTAATATTAAAAATTCAATTCGCAATAGAATCATAAATTTTTGCATGGTTTGAAAGTCCTGCCGACAAAATGATCAAAATGAGTCCCTGATCCTTCCATAACTTCTATACTCGCGTTCGTCAGCACACTTGCTATGCGAATTTTAATGGCCTGGATTTTGAAATGTAGCATTGACATTAAAACCGGCCGCAATTGCTAGCATTTTTCGCTTCCGACATTATTTTATAGTTGTGGGCCAAGAATCATTGGCGATTAATACATTTTGCTGTCACTAGCAATAAAATCATCAAATCGTCAGATTACTCAACCAAATGCCAGTCGAGCGAAGCGCTGTGCGGCAATTACGTCGGGCATTCTTTTCATTGCAACCAGGACAAATTGATGCCCATAAATTCTTAACATTTGTCTGGCACATGACGTTTGCAATGTTTTGTCATTCGACATTGAAGATTCTGCAAAAAAAAATGTCTCTGACGTTTGAAGTACCTTGATCTCGAATTCAGAAAATTTTCCATATGCCATTATTCTGTTGACAAAGTTATCTGATAATGAGGCATCAAGACAAAAACGATATAAATACTTGGAGCCGTCTTGCCTTGCTTCATTTCGACCATTTCTGACATCCGTCACTGACACACGTCGCAGAGTTGTGATTTCTTGTGACCGTTAACAAAAGTGCGCCCTTTCAACTGTATACGTGGCAAGTTTCCAACATCACGATGAAATTGATTCTGATTCCGTCGCTTGCCCTCCTGGGCCTCGTGTCCTTGTCCAGGTCGGTTCCTGTCGAACTCGGGCGCCTTAAACGTGAAGGTAAGAGATTTCCGTTGTAACTCAATCTGCTCATACCTAATTTCGGTCTGCACGCACAGGCACCATGGTAGAGAACCTGGACAGCAGGGGAAGTGTGGCAAACGTACAAATTGCGGCCTTGCCTCACCTGGAGGTAGAAGTAGTGGTGGCTCCGGCTAAGGATAATTCGCATCTGGACCTTCAATTGGGTAAGCCAGCTGTTCTGGAAGTGGAAGTGGCTCGATCCGAGGACGTCACCGTCGTCGAAGCAAGTGATAGTGTACAGCCAGATGAGGAGCACGGCCACAGGCTACTGCGCACTAGGGATGAAGAGAAGAGAGTCGAGGAGAAGGAGCAAGACAGGCGGGAGGAACACGGTGCTGAGCGGAAGGAGGAAGATCGTCGGAGGGAGGATGAAGAGAAGCGGGTTGTCATCGAGAAGAAGGAGCAAGAGGGGCGGGAGGAACACGGTGCCGAACTGAAGGAGGAAGATCGTCGGAGGGAGGATGAAGAGAAGCGGGTTGTCATCGAGAAGAAGGAGCAAGAGGGGCGGGAGGAACACGGTGCCGAACTGAAGGAGGAAGATCGTCGGAGGGAGGATGAAGAGAAGCGGGTTGTCATCGAGAAGAAGGAGCATCCCGTTCGCTCAGCAGCCGAGGAAGCACGACGAAAACACGAGGAAGTGACTGCGATGGAAGACAACAAAGCTCGACGTGGATCACATGAAAAACTGGACATCACGACAGCCAAGGAGATGGAGAGCAGGAGCGGGAGATCTCACGAGGAGATCTCCATCTTTATGACTGCTCAGGAGAAGGCACGTGAGGCACGTGGAGAAGACGTAATGCGGGCAATGATAGAACAAGCTGAGGGCATGAGCGAAGGACGTAAGTTGCAGTTACGAATTTGAACCGTAATGATTTTTTACACCGTAAATTTCTTTTAGGTGTTCAGCAGCTTGATGTCATAGGCGACGCCATAGACGCTAGTAGCAGTTTAGACCAATTTTCGACAGCTGTTCAGCCTGAGGACTTCGCTACGATAATGGTAGAAGTTGCGAACGCTCCCATCACAACTTTTTCGGAATCAATCGCTGCCGCGCCAGTCCAGTTCCAAAGCGCCAGTGATATGGCATCTGTGGTTGATCTGCTTTCAAACCCAGTCGCCATGGAGACATTCAAAGAAGTCGCCATGGAACCCGCCGCAGCATTTCCAAGCAGCAGTGTCGACGTGGCGGCAAGTTCGTTCGACGGCTTCCTTTCAGCTTCTAACCCACTCGCGTCATCTGCTTCGGGAGCTCAGGTAGCATCGTCATCGGCCAGCGAATTTGTCAAGTTCCCGGGTGCCATGAGCCACGGATTCAATATCTTCAAGACCGGAACGTTTTCTCGCCCTGCTCGTGGAGCCATGGACCTGCAGGCACTTCAGGAGAAACTTAAGGAGGGTTTGGGGGGAGGTCGGGAGATTTCGTGCAAGGTGCACGAGAGAGTTGAATCAAGAAACTTCGCCGACCTTGGTAAATTCATGGACTTCGCTATTTTCGGAATACTCAATTCAGACGCCGAAACCCCAGCGGAGGCAGTGGCGGCTGACACTCAACGCGACGAGGAGGACCGCGAGGCGCTGAACGGAGCTCAGGTTGACAACTTGGACGTGGCTAGACTTCTCGGCGATTCTGAACGTACGGCTGTTGCAGCCACGATGATGGAGGTTCTGGAGCGAACAAAGCGTGACCTTTTAGACGCGACAGCTGGAGAGGTGTTCGAGTCGCCCGCTGAAATTGCAGCCTCCGAAACTGAATCTGTTCTTGAAAGGCCCGAAATCGCGGTCGAAGAATCTGAAACTGTTCTGGAGCAACCCGCAATTCAAATTGAAGAAAGTGATACTGTCCTTGAGTCTGCTGCCACCGCCGTGGAGGTTGAAGAGGAAGCAGTTGTTGCCGAAGCTGAACCCGCCGCCGAAGTTTCTGCCGTAGTTCTGGAGGAGGAGACAATGCTCGAGGTAGGTTTACTAAGAAGTGTGCTTTGTCGCAAGGTCGTAAGTCTCCAAATTTTCTAATGTATGACTTTTTTGCAGAAGCCTTCCAATAGTGCAGCTGCAGAAATCGCCGCTGCCGGTGTGAACCTCATCAAAGGGGCTGCGAAAAGATTTGCTGCAGCACATCAAACCGTGAGAAGTCACCCGGCGTTTGTGAGAGCGCAAAAAGAATTTGTGACCGGCGTGAAGGGGTTTTCTGAACACATTGAACACATACTCGCAATTAATCCCACTGACTCTGAAAAAGGAGTGGTAAGCAAACAGTTGATTCTGTAACAATAATCGATTGATTGATCCATTGCTGAAACCAAAATATTTCTGTACTTCCACAGTTCGAAGCATTTACTGAGTTGGAGAGCGCAATGGCAAAGGCCGACGAGGAACTAGCCCTAGTTGAGGCTCTCAACGCACCCGGGCTGAAGTTCAGCCCCAAATTTTTCAGTGAAATACTTCTCAAAATTGCAAAAGTTTTTACGGGAAGTCTCTCTCACCTCGCAGTCGCAGCCGAAGTTTGAAGCTACCGTTCAAATCAACATCTGAATCAATGTTCGAAATGATTGAATTGATTGTCCATTGAATTCAAATTCTCACATTAATAAATTGTCTTGCATTTCACTCAAATCATTTCAGTTGACCGTTTGTGTTGCACGACGCTTTATTTGCATCTGATTGTAGTAAAAATTGGGTTTGGAATTTAACAGTGCATAATAGTGCATCCAAAAGAAATAAGATGAATCCCGAAGTTGAAACCCATCTAATCGTAGAGCATATTGACTGGAATGAGTTATAAATCCAACTTTAAGTCCAGCGAAGGACAATCTAATGGGCATCTGTGACATTTCTTTTGTCTTGCTCTACTGATGCCCAATTTTCTTGGAATAAATTCCTTACTATCCTTACACAACGCATTCTTTGTCTGGAGTCTGGAGCAATGACGTTTCTAATCAAGGAACTTTTATTGTCGACATGTTTGAAGGCTTTTGGCCAATGAAATTGCGACATACGAGCAATAAATTCTCGGGCTGGCGATTTGATGGCCTGAAAAATTCCATGAAGTGGTATTTTGTAACATTGCGTGGTTTGAAATTGTGCAAGCACATTGCAAATGCATTTCTTTCGAGTTGGGCCTTGATCTAAAACGAAAAATGTGAACTTTCCATGGAATTCAAGTTGTAATCGAGGCCAGACAAGGCGAAGATGTTAGAAGTCTTGCATATAAATGCTGCCACAATTTTGTTTTTAAATTCAGTCTCGGTGTTCCTGTCGAAGATTTTGGATCATGCGTCGGAACAAAAACCTGCCAATTGTCGAATTAAGCAAGTGTTAAGTGCAAAGTTGTTCAAAATGAATCTGATTTTGATTTTGTCGTGTGCTGTCCTATGTCTCACGTGTCTCGGACAAGCGGTTCCAAGGCGTCCAAAGGGTGCTGCTGGTAAGACCTTTTGAATTTCACGGTTGTAATATTTCCCTAATTAACGCTTTTTGGTTACAGGAGCACCTGTCGGAAGAAATTCTGGGGCCATGGCAGACGCTATTGCTGTTCCCGCCGCACCCGTAGCCGAGAAGGCCGGCGCCAAGGATAACACCGCTGGACGAAACACTGGGGTCACGGCCGACGCTGTTGCCGCTGCTGCCGAGCCCGTAGCTGCAAAGGCGGACGAAACAGCAAATATTGGCATGCGTGAAAAAGAAGAGGTTCTTGCTCAACCAGCTGAGCAATTCGCCGAAGTTTCTGTCGTAAGTTCACTTTTTGACAAGATTTGAATTCAGTACCCTCTAATGCCTCTAATGTGCCACTTTTTTTATTTCAAGGACTCGGCCGGCCCTGCGGCAACAATCAGTCACCTCTTCTCCAGCTTGGTTGAACTTGTAAAAGGAATGACTGAAGAACTCTTCAGCCTTTCACTGCAAAACAGCGCCTCTGCATTAGCCCAAGCACAAGATGTCTTCGCAGCTCAAGTCACAGAGTTTGGAGCAATGTTCCCCCAAATTCTAACCGCTGATGACAAGGAGTTCCAGCAAATACTGGTAAGCCCGCTTCTGTATTTGATCAGGAGTTGCGAAGTCTGTTGCAACCTCGATTTAACTCAGCTAATTTTATTTCTTTTTCATAGGACACGGCTGCGGAAAGCTTCAAAACTGCATTCACAGTCTCGCGGACTAAGTTTAAAGAAGCGTCTGCGACCTCGTCAGGAGCTCAGAACTTTCTTAATGCATTCCAGGCTTTCGGTCAAATATTCTCCAACGCCTTCCAGGCTCTTCGCCTGAATTCAAACAACCAAATCACAGAAGACGCCACCACCGCAGATTAAAGCAGGACATTTACGAATTTTATTCAAAATTGTGTCATCTTGATTACATTCTCTAATGCTGAATTGCCAATTTTCTGACATTTAAATAAATTTTATCGCATTTGTTTTGAACAGTTTTCAGGATTTCTGCTGTCTCCTCAGTTTTTACTGTTTGCCCTATCACTCTCTCTGTTCATAACTGCATTGTGAAATCAAATTATTGCTGTATTAAATTCGAGATCGCTTTTGTCAGCTGCAGTTCGCGTAACGATCATATTAAGCCATGCAGCATAATATTTGCCGACTTCGAAAATTTGACAGTAAATCAAACTGCACTATGCGCAGTGGTTTCGAAATTTTGCGTTGTGTCAAATGAAGTTCATGCTCTACAGAAAAATTTTAGGATGGTCTCTCAAAATTACCTTACGCGTGCAAGGGCAATACTTCGTCAGCGCCATAAATATTGCCTTGCAACTCTAAATCAATTTATTTAAGAAATGACTTGAGTTTTCAAACTGAATAATGTTCATTTGGAGTTCAACAAGCTGGAGGACGACCGAACATTGCTGCAAAATTGCATACACGCCTTCATCCATTCTTTCCAAGATGAAATTGGGTATTGTTGTTTCGATGTTGGTCTTGGGAATAGCAACCTTGACTAACGAAATTCTAGTCCCCGAGTTTGACGAGGCAAAGCTCATGTCTGGGGCTGCTGAAGTAATTGAAGGAGAACAACAAATGGAGAGCCTGGCGAAAACCCTTGCTGAAGCAGTGAATCATGAAACTGGTGCGGATAGCCCAGTGGTGTTGGGAACGGAAGTTGTAAGTAGTTCGAACAAACGAGGGAGAAATCGGCCTGCTAATGATTTCGTTTGCAGTTGATAATATTTACGGTTTTATGTCGTAGAAGGAGAGCCTTAATCCGAATTCAAATCCAGACTTTGCCTCCGGCTTCCTATCAGGAGCCAAATTCGTACAATCACCTTTCTGCCTTGATTCAGTCGTTAGCCAGGAATCCGTCTGGCGATAATGAGCTGAGCATTTGCACAGCGGCCAAAGCAAATCAAAACGCTGCCAATGGAGTCAAGGATTTCGCAGGGTTCTTCCCACCAATCTTGACAGCCGAAGCCGGTGGCAAAGAGTACCGACAAGCGATCGTAAGAATATGGGACGCAAGGCGACATGCGCATTGTTGGAGTATGTTTTGAGAATTTTTGTATACTACAGACTGACGCAGCTGACGGCCTAAAAAACACACTGAGCCAGGTCCGCATCGATCTTGATCTTATTTCAGATGAGAACTCCGTCGCTGCTGTCACTGTACTGCTCGGTGAGGTGAAGGAGTTATTGATGATTATTTGAAAACCTGAAATAAAGCGTATCAAATTGAAAAACTTCCGTGTAAGCCAAAATTTGCGTGAAGTTGTAGCTTGAACAAATCTTGTAACCCTTGAGTCCTGAAATTCTTCCGCTCACGGTTGCCAAATTTAAACTCTTTCCCAGTGCTACACCGTAATCCGATACTTGCTTTCATAATTCCGTGCAACGTGAAAAATGAGAAATGAAGAGTATTCGCTTAATGGTCATGGTGCTGCTGCTCATTTGGCACGCGTTGAAGGTCATCTCCCAATAACACAAGAGACACGAGTACGAATGTCGGCCCTCCACTGCAACGAGTGAAAAATAAAGGTGCTGTTGTCTCCGTCAGTCATCAAAGCCTGAACCACCGCTCTTGATGCTTGATTTGGAAACCCCGAGCCTCGTGACCGCACATAAATAATAACATTTCGCAATTTTAATTCCCGAGTGTATTTTTAATCAAGGCGATACTTAAAATAGAACCCGATCCGCGTCTCTGGCTTTGACTCTGCATGTGCACTTGTTTCATAATAAAACATAAACACGGGGCGACGAGAAGCAAGTGCAATGGACAATAGGCAACTGGGAGACTCACTGAAAACGCCTAATGGTTCTGTTACTACCGATCATTTTTGTAATCGTGCCAAGTTGTCGTCCATTTATGTAATGCAATGACGCATACACACTACGCTGTGAGCCCTATTTACGTAGTGAAAAGGTGGTTCATAAGTCTGATCTTACGAGATTTTGAAGCTGAAAGTCGATCAAGTAACTTTGACGGCAAAGAATGGAACGAAGCGATTTAATAAGTGCAAATTGATTTTAATTTGTAAGGTGCGTTAGTTTGATGGCTAGCGTGCATTCTTGCAATTGAAATTAATTCCATTCCCATCGAAAATGTTATCCAGCAGCTGTATTGCAATTATGCCATTGGAGTATGAAGAGTTGCAAGAATGTTTCAGTTGCAGCGCATCAATTTGTTGACGCAACGATTCTACTTGCGGTATGCGTTGATGGAATAATTCACTTCAATTTCGCATGACCTCATTTATGGGAGACCGTCAGATCGAATCACGCGACGCTGAATCTGCCAAGGACAAGTAAGCAATTTCAAAATAGCTGATGCAAATTATGCAAATACTTATTGGAACTTTTGCTTATTTAATCGAATATTTTTACACAAATGCCGACAGTTACAATAGTATTTGATAGTTGTGGTTTGAGTCTAAGGTCCAGGTGGAGGATTCGGTGGAGGGTTTGGAGGAGGGTTTGGTGGTGGATTTGGAGGAGGATTTGGTGGTGGATTCGGCGGAGGATTTGGTGATGGATTTGGATTTGTTACTGGAGGTGGTCGAGGTGCAGGCGGATTAAAAGCTCCAAGGAAGCTGCCTGGGAACAACGACGGTCGGGCATAATGGAAAAAACTTCTGCTGATGAGTGGGCATCTAGAAATAAAATTTACATATTTAATTAGCAGTTTAATTTGCATGCACGCAGACCAGAAAGGAATAGGTTGACTACTTACGGCGATCGACGACGTCAAGACCACCAGCAGCATGCAGATGAGCTTAAAGAAATTCATCATAAAGGCTAGGCTCACTTTGACTCACGAGAGAAGTATCGATCAGGAAATTGAAGTGTTTAAGAATTAGAGTTCAGTCGTTTTTATAGGTGGTCGATAGAAGTATTTCTGAATGGTCATTAATGAATTGAATGAATAAATTTGTTGCAGATTGCTTTTACTTCTTATTTTAAGCCCTAGAAATTTTCGTGCCGCACATGTCAATCTGTGCGCATGGCAAAAATGCGTAATGATGCAGTCAGAGTTCATACGCGCAAGCGTAAGAATGTATTGATTAGTTGACCACACTCATAGTTTCATGCGACGAATGAATGAAGTGCAGGCTTTTGCTCATTCATTCAAGCTGCGTGTTTATTTTGTGGCTTTATGCTCTCATTTAAATCAACTCACGAATTTCATCTGCTTGAGAAATGAGAGCTTGAAGTCTGTTTCGAATGCCATTCGAGAATTTGCACTCGTGATTCATGTCTCGAAAACCAATATCGAAAATATTATGTCATTACGTTGCATTTCGCATTTCGCAAAACTGCGAAATGGAATTGACTTCAATGCCATGCAGCTACAGAAGCCAGAGATCTTTATAGCAAAAGTTCTCTTTGACTCTTTGACTTTTTCAACTTGGAGGAGAGACGCGCGTATAGCCACGACGGAGAAGAAGCGAAGAAGATTCTTGGCAAATAATCAATCAGTTCATTTACTGGCAAACCTCACTTGTACATATTTTTCGCATATTATTAGCACCAAAAGTCCAAGCTTCGAAAACATGGTACTTTATGCGGCTCGTGTATAGTTTTCCGTTTTTAAAACATTTGGGTCCGCTTTTGCGTATTCATCTCCCGTCCAGATTTCTCTGCCTCTGGTTTATTTCACATTTCGCTGGCCTTCGGCTGCAATTCTTCATCTTCACGGTCGCTTATTTCATTGCCGTTTCGTCGAAGTTTCTTTGCTTTTCTACTGAATTTGGCGAATTTGGCCCGTGTCGGGATATTTCTTGCAGAAATGCAAGTCATTCGGCATTCAACGCAATGAGTTCACAAGAGCCAGAGATCTAGGCTGGTCATTTGATTTCGGGTCTGGTCTCGTGCACCGTATCGCTCCACGATTACGCATTCGTGTCTTAAAATACTCATTGTGCAGTGTAAATTTGGACTGGACCGAGTCCCATTTTTATTTTTGTGTCTTCATTCATTTATAGTACGTCCAGCACCCAGTTTTACACATACGGATTGACGCAAGAGGCTACAAGGCTCCTGTCTGACTCGTCTTGCGTCAGTTGGCATTCACAATTCAACAAAACACGAGCCCGATGACCGAGTCAATAGAAACTCCAAGTCTATCATCAGTCCAGCTATTGTCAGTGCTAGTAAGTTATCATATCACGCAAGAATCTGAGCCATGAGTTATTTGGGCCAGTTTTATACGCTGTTTGTGTGCGTCCTTATACAATGGATGAACGCATGTGTTTTGAGCGCGGCCGAAGCTGTCTCCACGAGTGTAGTCTCAGTGGGTCAGCAGCAGCGACATTCGCACGGGGCACGGCACCGGAAACTCAAACAGATTTACAGCGGAAACATGCCAATGCGAACACCACGTAACGCAAGCATCGGCGGCAGCAGTGCAGGTCGTCGTGACCGAGACAGTGATACCTTATCAGAGCCCAGTGAAAGTTTAAACTTGTCTGGAATCTTATCAACTATCGCCATGAGTCACCTGAACCTTCTCGACTCGTTTGTACTCGAGCTCGAGCTGCTGGTCACCAACGCACTGGACTACTTGTTTGACTTTGATCTTGATCTAGATGGAAAGCTGCTCGAGTACGCATTTTGGTTCTCGCTTCTCTGCTTCATAGTTTATCTGCATAATAAGATAAGGTTCATTAGATTTGGGAGTCCAGTGCCGTCAGCGTCAGTTCCAGCATCTGTATCAAGAAGACGGTCGCGCGATTTGCAGACTCAAGATTCGTTGACCACAGCAACGGCAGAATTGCTTCCTTCAGCTTCGGCCTCGTCGAAACGTGATAAGGAAAAGGACAAAGACACTAAAGTCAAAGAGTCGACACCAGACAATCAGTTGCGGAGAGCGATTGGAAGCGAGAGTATAGTATGTGATGGTTGTGAAGCTTCTTGTGCGTTGCCCGATCTTTCAGTGCTTCTCTCACCTGGCTCCGACGCGGACCCCCAGAATAACAATACCCTGAAAATGGGAAGTCACGAGTCCAAGCTGGTTGCCGATAACAGCGGCGGCAACAATTGGCAACTGCGCCAAAACGCCCAGGAGTGTCCACAGAAGCCCTCGATGTTCATTCGCCTCTTTTGGTACATCTTTGGCGCAGGAAAAGTTCGACCACGTAATGAACAACCTGATATAGAGCCTGATGTTTCTGGATCCCTGGCAGGATGGACGGAAATTGATCTCAACGCCGAATTGAATCAAGTCTCATCGGCAGAGTCGCATGAGGAGGTTAGTTAACTCATAGCTTTGTTTCTCTTTCTTGTCTCCTGGACAAGGGACGCACAGCAATATTCACAAACAAAACAAACTCGCGTAATTTGAATGCAGATCACAACTTTCAATCGAACGAACATTGAGTGACCACCAATTTTAGTCGGACCTGTTTTAATGCATATTGTCGTCATTTAAATATTTTCAGTTATTCTATCCTGAACTTATCATCCCAACTGGAGGTCCTGAAGAATACGACAGTGATTCCACGAGCATTGAACAATCAAATTCAAACGAACTTGACCAACCTGAACCATCATTCACGGAATACGTGGACTTTGTAGCTGAGGCTGAAGTGGAGAAAATTCCAAGCTCAAACGCCAAGGACACGGAAGATATGGGTTCAAAAATTTCCAAAGTATCGCGTAAATCCCGTTCTCAGAAAAGTGGAACTCAGTCTGTACGAGAGGAATATAATAGCCATGCAGTTAGCGAACAAGAACAAGGAGCTGAAAATGAACTAGAACACAATTTGTCATGTGCTGATACGGAGTATGGAGTCCCTAGCTTGAGTGAGCATGACCCGGAAGCCTGCGCCGATAACTCTCTTCCACCTGCTGGCCCGGCATCAGAGGACGACACTCGTGCCTCGTCGCCAGTGTCCTGCGTTAATACCACTGACATGGACAGAAGCGAGTCACAGTCGGTGGACGAGGTCATGTCATCTGTCTGGGAGTTTCTCGACAGTTTTCCTGATGATGCTGAACTTAGTCCAGAGGTGTTTGACGATCCTTGTTGCAGTAAGGGGAATCTCTGGCGAGACAAGGTCGAGGAAGTTGAGGTCGAGATACCAGATCAAGAAAGAGCACGTGGCGCCAAAGAACATCTCCCAGAACCATTTAGTCCAAATACTGCTTTCCTGATCGCTGACGACGAAGTTTACGAACCTCTTGAACATATGCCACCCGACTTGTTGAAGGAAGACGCTCTTCATCGGACATTATCTACTGAGCTATTGACAGGTACATATATATAAATTAATTCGCTTCTGCTTCGGCCATTGATTGAGAAATTATATCTGCCAGGTTCAACGACTCGTGCATTAATTTTTTATAATGAAACAGTGGCTGACGCAGAAGAGAAAGATAAGACCGAAGATGATGTCATTGCCAATGAAGAGAAGGCTGAAATTGTTCACGAGTTCTGTGATAGCTCCATAGTGGAAGATGAAAGTGAAGAAATTACTAACAGCTTGCAACCGAATGTTGGGTCAGTTACTGCTGACGAAGACTTGGATACCGAGGGCGACGATGACGGTCTCGCAGGTTCCGGTTTGAATCAAGCATCCAACGGGATCGCTGTTCCAAGTTCGGGTTTTCACTACCACGCTTTCAATTCCGAATTGTACGAAAAAGCAATGAGAAATCTGAGCAGTGGCTGCTTCCGTCCAACCTCCTCGAGGTATGATCTCAATCTTCAGTTGCATTTCATTTATGTATTAGAGTTAACGTGTGTTAATTTTCTTTGCAGCTTACATACCGAAGTTCCTTCGCTTCTTCCATCTTACATTGACGAACCTGAGCTCGGACCGTCTACAGTTAACGAGGAGTTTCAGGAGGAAGCTGGTGATTATTACTCTGGCAAGTTCACACTGTTATTAACTCGTACCCAAACGCAGAAAAATAATTTTGTACTTTTCCTATCAGGAGGTTATCTGAAAATCAAAATTGGCGACATGCTAAATTTTCGCTACTTCGTCTTAAGAAAAGTTGGCTGGGGTCATTTTTCGACAGTTTGGCTATGCTGGGACTTCGAGTAAGAGAGTATTTCTTCAACTTTCTCTGCCTGGCAATTTAACTTTGATTTGAAATGGGTTTTAGATCCAGATCGCTGGTGGCAGTCAAAATTGTCAAGAGCGATATCCAATTCTCGGAAATGGCACTTGACGAAATTGAGTTGCTGAAAAGCGTAAGTACCAAGCCGCGAAATGCAAAATTAAGTTGAATCTTCCCTGCCATCGCGCGGTTGCTGTTACATTCTTCCTTTGGATGCCAGGTTCGTAACGCAGACAAACGAGACCCTCACCGTGAGAAGACAGTTCAACTTTTGGATAACTTTGATGTCAACGGAGTAGATGGAACTGTGCATATTTGTATGGTGTTCGAAATGGTTGGTGATAATCTGCTGAAGCTCATCTTGCGTTCAGAATACAGAGGACTTCCACGTGCCAACGTAAAATCCATCATGAAACAAGTACAAACCCCAGAATTTATTCCTTCGAAATTCCGTACGAGAAGTACTTAATACTGGTGGGTATCTAGGTTTTACAAGGATTGGATTATCTGCACACAAAATGCAACGTGATTCATACGGATATCAAACCAGAGAATGTACGTTAAATCAGAGAATGAACTAGATGGAAGCATTTGCGATAGAGATATTTTTTGTTCGTCCAGGTGTTACTCAGCTTTGAACCTGAGCACATTCATGACATGGCTGTTGAGGCTCAGACCTGGCATTTAATGAAGATCAAAGTTCCTGAATATGCAGGTGAGAATTCATGAAAATTATGAGGTTAAATTGAAAGGTTTTGGAAATGGTACTTCATTCTCTTTAGTTTGTGCCTGCCCCGATGTTAGCGAAAGACGTCTTACTCGACTTGACCACAATAGAATGAAGAAGCTGAACAAAAGAGTGAAACATCACCGGGTCCTATTTTCTAATCTCCAAGCTAAATTGGAGGCTCTTGCGTTAGAAGAAGAGGAGAAGGCCTCTCTTGTTCGTCCAGGCGAAGGTGACGGTGCAGGAATGCAAGCCACCAACGTAAATGATCAGCCTGCAAGTACAACCCAAGCAGCCTTTCACTCAAACTCTCCATCTCCAATGAGACGAAAAGGTGAAACTCCTTCCCCAGGCGGACCAGAAACAAAGACTTGGAAAAGTTTTGATGAGTTTGTCAACGCCAAGATTCTGGACGCAACTCTGTGTTTTGCTGATCCACATCTTAAAAGTTTGTGTGAACGTAAGAAATTAAACGATTCTCCAAAAATTTTGTTTTTCATTATTTCAAATTGGTTGGATCTTATCCGATTATTTTTGATTCTTTGAATTTCAGGGTTCAAGTCTGAAGTAGCCGATTCCCAGTCTGTGCTAAAAATGTTTGAGGACACTCATTTCTTAAGCACTGATAAGCCGGACCCAGCTTTCGAAGTGTGTGATATTAAAGTGAAAATTGCTGATTTGGGAAATGCATGCTGGATTGTAAGTGAATCAAACAATCACCCATACAGGCCTTCCGTAATGAATAAAAGAGACTTCTTTAACTTAGGATAAACATTTCACAACTGAAATTCAGACGAGACAGTATCGAAGCATTGAAGTCCTTCTTGGCGTTGAGTACGGAACCGCGGCAGACATTTGGAGTGTCGCATGCATGGTAAGTCGACCTCTGCATGGAAGTCTCAAGTCACGAGTAATAATATGCCGACACACTTTAAAACATCCAGGCATTCGAACTGGCTACCGGAGATTACCTCTTTGAACCCCATCACACTGACACCTACTCTCGTGACGAAGATCACATCGCACACATTATCGAGTTGATGGGTAACATTCCACTATGGATGATCGAGACGGGGCGTCATTCGACAAGATTCTTTGATGGAAGTAAGTCGAAGATGCGAGGTTTAATATTGGATCGAGAAAATTCTGACTGTCTTCTTCAAATTCCAGCCACTCTGAGACGAATTCGTTCCCTCCGTCCTTGGCCGCTGCAACGCGTGTTGGTGGAGAAATATGAATGGGAACTGAAAGAAGCTCAGGAGTTTACCGGTTTCCTAACCTCGATGTTGACGTTGGACCCCGCTCAGCGTGCAACTGCAGCACAGTGCCTCCAACATCCTTGGCTGAAAGATGTTTAATTGTGTACTTACAAACCTAAATTAGTATTATAATGACTACGACTAAATAGCAATAAACAAACGCCTTTTAACCATTCACAATATCGAACCACAGCATGCCAAGCGCTTTGGAACTTTTTGTGTGCACCAAATAAATAGCGTGTAGGAGTTGTATACGATAGTTTGAGCCGTGTCAACAACCGTGGTTTGAGCAGTGTCCATTTTTTGTCATTTCAATGCTGAATTTTACCTAAGTCAATTTTGTAGCTCACAAAGTAGTCGGCAATGATGCTCGGGACACTTGACTCATTTGCAATTGTACAGGGCTGCGATCTCTATTTGGCTGATCGGTTTTAATCAAATTAGATCGTACAAACGACGCTTGTGAATAAGTTTAGTTTGTTCAACATGACCTCTACCCTTCTGGGCTACCATGCGTCTTTTCGTCTTTCCATGAGTCGAACACGCTTCGGACGGAACAATTGTTTCGACGGATAGAGTTCCACTCTTGTTACAAGACTTTCCACAATCCTCGAAGTGACTTGACATGGTGCGAGATGAGCTTTGTGCTCTTCTCCTGGGTACAACTTTGGGACTTCGACTTCCAATAGTGGTTTGAGGCACTTCTTGATATAGAGGGTGGAACTAATCTTCACCTTTTCGAAGACCTGAATCAGTCCCAGCGTGCCACGACCACTTATTGCAGTAACGATCACGAAATTTTTATTGTTGGAATAGCTGTCCTTGTACACGAACTCCTCAGGTACACTCTCTCCTCCTCGTACCTAGCAAATCTTGCTTCGGCTATTACATGTGGACAAGTATATCCATGCTTCGTCGAGCGTGACCATGTACTCTTTCTTTGCCTGATGGCTTTGTACGATTCAGTGAGGACGTGGATCTTGATCTTCTTGCAGTTTTTCTTCAAACCTTCCCTAGTATTGGCCTGAATCATTCTTCTAGATGTTCCCAGGTGTTCTGCCATGTAGGACTGGGTAGGAGCGTTCTCCTTGTCGGTCCAATCGTTGATCCCGCTTTGATCTCACTGTTCTTGGTTGACGCTTTTGTGGTGTTGTGAGTCTTGAGCCTTTGCTTCGTGTCTTTTTCCATTGTAATTGATCATACAGCTTATGGTTCGTGGATCCAAGTGCGTCGACCCGCTTTTTGATGATCTTTTGACCCACACCTGCCTTCGAAAATTCTCTCACTACCATCTCAACTTCTCTCGGATATTTCTTTGGCATCTTGGGCCAATACTCGACGAAGTCGCACTTGTCTTAATCAGAAGGGTCTAATTAATGTATGACACAAGTTTCATGGCTTAATTCGAAAGTATGAGCGAGTTATGAGTGGTTTCAACACCAGTCAAATAGAGGTTGCAACCCTGTAGTTGTCTATTTCATAGAACTGGCCAACACTAGCGACTGAAAGACGTGAAATCTCAAGTCAAGTGTTAAACGATAAGAATGGGGACCCCGAGTCGGAACTCAGAAAAGTCAGAATTATGTCACAATGCATGGCCATGCTGCTTGCTAGTTGATGCAGAAGCTTGGCTTAATGATGAAATTCAAAATTGTACTCTTGAGTCTGACGAGTCCCCAACAACATGCTTATACTGTTTATGCAATAATGCAATCACTCAAGTCCAGCCAAGACGTAGCAGTGCCAAAATTGTCATTCTGAGTGAGAACGTAGCTTTTATTGTTATTACTGCTCCGTTTTTGAGGTTATTGTGTCCAACAACCCGAGGCTCGGGCATATACATATGTTATTACGGCACGGTGACATTGCCACTTGTAGCAGCAGCACTTAGCATAAAACCCAAGCCCGACTTTTATCTTCCTCGTTTCCAGCTTTTACTTTTACGCCCAATTTTGGCCTGTTGAGCCACTTTAGATTAATTGCAATTTAAACCAAAACTTCCACTTCCCACATTTCATGACGTCGTTCTCCTCGCCCATTAACTCCTTCGCTGAGAATGTGCACTAAAATATTTTACGGCTTGCAGGCGTTTGTTTCAACGACCACCACGCTCTAGTCTACTCACATCCGCTTCGGTTTCAGTGTATCGCGTCGTATTCATAGCATCAATCATCTTATCGTCCTGTCCCGTGCACTGCGTGAATTTTCTGTCGATAATTCACTTCTCACATGCTAGGCGAAAGCGCAGCCGTAAAATCTTCGTCTTCATTTGGTGTTGAATATCTCGAACCAAAGCCATTAAGACTTTCCGCAGAGGAAACCCTAGGTATTGACTGCATGATCATGTGTCATGAATTGCTAACTATAATCAGGACGCATTTGAGTAACACTGGAAGAAGACGGGATGATGACATTTGGCATTTAATTTTGGCTTTTGATGACTTTTGAATGCCTAAACAGGCGTGACTGATTTCACAAAATGAGCTCGAAGCTTCCAATTGTTGCTGTCACCCGTCGTTTGCGTTGTTTATGGTTTGCTATTGATCGCTCGTTAAAATGGAATCAAGTTTGCCTGCCATGTCAATTCTGATTATGAGGTTTAGTCTACGCACAGTTAAAAGATTCGCTGTGCGAAAGTCACTGCCTATTATTGCATAACCCATTGGCCAATTCGTTAGTGGAAACCTGCTAATTGAGTAAACATACACGTCGAAATGCCAAAAGCATAGTGTAGCAGTAATCTCTCATGTATCTTGCCATGCCGTGTCCGAAGAAGCGCAACACAAACGACCCAGAGTTTACGACTTTGTTGTTTTCATTCCATTCTAACCGAAAGCTTTGCCATCGTCATTATTTGGCTTTCTTCTGCTTGCCTTGAGCTAGTAGATTCTGTGCATGTCACTTATGAAGATGCAACTTTTATAATCCCATCACTGCCGAGAGTGAGTTTCCTCACTTTTGCCCACACTTGCCGTACCTTCAATTTTTTGCATTGCATTGAGTTTAATGCATACATTTTGATTATAATTTCATTTACGAAATGGAAACACAAATTCGATCCCACGTTTGTTTTTGTTCTTTGATATTTGCAAAAGGTAGAAGAAATATATTTTGCAGTGTGAGCATGAGCCTGAATTCAGCAGTTGATTAAACACTTCATTTTTTATGATTCTCGTAGTTGGCTGCGCGAAAATTATTGCAAGACACGAAATGGTGTTGAAGCGGACTTAATTCACTGTCTATTGTTCATCAGGTGAGACGGAAACTTTTATGTAGCATTATAATGGTCGCACCATTTCGCTGTCGCGCATTAATTAAGGACAGATTAGCACAAGAAAGTACTTTTTGCACAAATGGAACGAGAGGTTGCATATCCTAGGAAGCTCACGGCATGGGAAAAGGGATTTGTTTATGTTTTGCATGGTCAGACCGTACTGCAATGACGTTGTCGAATTCCTTGCTCTGATCACAACACGACATGACGACGGAACACGCTTTTAGCATTAAAATAATTGGACCAGTGACTACTCGGCTCTCATTGACGCTGCAGTGAGACAGTTCACGGCAAACTTGCTGAACAAATGAACTCAGAATGCGTGCAAAACCCTTATTAACGATATCGACAACTATATTCCGTAAAAATTAGCACATTAACAGTCATTACATGCCGAAATGTACCAAATTATTCATTCATATATTTTTAGACGAATTAACATGCCCAGAAATCGTGTGAATTCTGTAGTACTATAGTCGTGCGGCCGTGTTCATCTTTGTGCCAATACGTGACTTTATTCATAGCATGTGCCTGCTGACAAGCTTCAGACTGCATCGAACAAATTGCAAAAATGTAATAATGTATGTATGTAGCGTGTTACTTAGAAACGCCAAATACGCACGTACATGCAGCTGGTTCCTCCGCACTCAGTAGAATCAGATCAGAATCTTCTCAGCAAGGCAATGAGGCAATAATGTGATGGCACGACACAGGCATAAAGACAGGACATACATGCCATTTAGTTCGACATTTAGCATTTAAGCACTGAGCATGGAGCGATTGATTCTCTACAAGCCATGCGTTCTAGATGCAGAAATGTGGTTTACTCTTATTTTAGTATACTACGTCAGTTCGTGTTACACATGCAATTTCAATCAATGGGTAATTGATATCGCAGCTCGCGTCATTCCCGTCTCTAACGATGCACTTTATTTTTATGGCCTGTAGATGGCTATTACCGGAGAGTGAACCAGCAATCGAGTTGAATGGTAACCGATTGCTTGGAAAACGAGGAAACGAAAGACAACATCGTGTTTATAGCTTGGTTTGGCAATGGCCAGTCCAGTCAAGTCGTTACAGTTGGAGAGTAAATGCAGAATTAATGATGATGTTCCAAGCAGTTTAAGTCAAATGCAATGAACTTAATCTGCGGCAAAGAGACACCCAATTCACGAAATGCAAACCAGGAAGAACAACGCCGTGTGGAGCAGTGGCAGAGTTGCTGTTGCCAGTCGTGTTAATGCATTGCACAAACGATACGTCTCACGTTTCAGTCTTTTGTGGATCATTTTACATTCGGCAATCGCACATGGCCGATGGTATTGAACTTGAGCCTGTAATCGGAGCCGGAATGCACTTGAAATTAAATCATACCCGAATGAATTCGCCCATTCTCTGCACTATCAGCTATTCCGCGTGTGTGGAAGGTCAGATTGCGGTTCATTACGATGAAACGAGTAAAAGGAAACCAGTGATTAACGATTAATCATTAATTTCAGCAGGACGAAGCGATTCGCTTAGTTCTCTGCCTCTTCGTTATCGTATTGATTGTAATTAACACTAATTAAAAGCCAATTACGACTTGTTGCATCTTATTATGTCTAATTGCGAGAAGTTGCCGGCGCGTGGATGTGAACTACAAAAGGCTGCTAAAACAAGGCATAAAGAACATAACGAGCCTTTGCTCACATCGCGATTACATGCAGCTTCGTTAAGTTAATTCGTGAACTACAAGATAATTACACATTTCACGGCTGAGTCTTACTGCAAGCATTTGTACACTTTTGCCTTTATATGGCCGACTACCGGAGACCGTAAATTGTAAATGGCGTACTGTGCATGGAACTTTTTGCTGTCAAGTCAACTCAAGTCTTCGCCGCACACATGGCTAATTGTAATTTTTGTATTCGCATCGGTCCCAGTCCAAATCTGGTGCCACTCTTTTTCTCCATTGAGCAGTCTCGACTGACATATGCTAATCCGTTAAAGTCGAGTTGATCTGTATTCACACCGCGTTCATCGTCCGTCCGCTGCGGTGCGGTTGTCCATCCATGTTCACATTATTAGAATTTTGTGTTCTCGCATGTTGGTCTTCCCAGCGTGACTGTTGAGACGCGAAACGCGAGGTACGCGTACGCGAGACAGGTTGTTCATGGGAAGAATGTTGAGAAATCTCAATTTGTCAATTTGTGGTGCAGGCAGAGTTCCTCTGCTGCTGCCCAGAATTTAAATCACTAGATTGGCATTTAACAAGTCCCTTATTTACTTTACGGCTGGGCGGTGAGTATGTGGTAAGTTGATGGGCATTTCGGGTGTCTAATCAAGTCAGGAAGTGCATAAGTGCAAAATGTGTGCGTCAATTGACAGAAACTGTTAGTCGTAAGTGCAAGTACGAGTTGAGACTTTTTGTGGTCGCGGTGAAGCTAAACAGGACTCTGACCAGTCAGTCAAACTAACGCTAATGAATGAGGAACTGTTTTGTGTTCTATTCCAGTTGGAGTCGAATCTTCCTGGCGCTATGCTATGATGCAGGGAGACCACAGAACAGTCACAATCCACAATCTTGCGTTGCGTACCTTTTGTTTGAAGCCCCGTGCATGCATGCCGATGACGGGGACGGCTACGGCCCAAACCCCAATGGTCGTGCAAGTGCATTCGAAAGGAGCCAGCGAGCAAAAACTTTACAACTCTTTCATTCCGTATCGAAAGCCAGTTCAGTTGTGAGAAGTTTTCTTGTCAGTCAACATCATCGCAAAGTACACATCGCATCTGCACGCTTCGACAGTGGATTCAGAACGCATTGGCTTATCTGGCTTCATCATCATGCCATCTTGTACATGGTGATTTTTGTTAAGTGTTGCCAGAACTGCTTACACGTCGATTTCATCGAGCGTTTATTGTGCCCTTCTAATAAAGTGAGACTTTATTGCGGACCGGCGTCGGGTACAAAGGTGAAGCAGAACTTTCCTCTCCGCAGCTCAGATTCTCCGTAAATTTTGCATTATGCAGTCTGAGACTGCATACGCCTGAACTTGGTGACATTGGCAGAACCGGTGTCCAAGTCGAGAAGCGATAGCAAAGCCAGACAAAGTTATATTAGTTTTCTCATTACACATTTTGACAATCGCAATTCTTGGGATTCCTCAACTCAACTCAAAAGTATGCCAGACGGGCAGGGTTCTGAGTGCTTCTGAAAGAAAGTTTGTGATTTTGTCAACTGAAGCCACAAGTTTACTTCTGCTTTATCCACAAGAGCTGACATTTCACACAATCAGAAACTCGAATTAGCCGACTTTGAATTGCCCGTTTAGGTGCGTGCTTTCACTTGAATAAATATTCAGCACTTTGCACCCGGAGAAGAATATCGACGGTAAGTCATTTGCCATCCGTGTCTAATTAAAAAACTTGTGACAATATCAATTTGTAAGAATAATATTTGCCTCAACGCGTCGCTTCCGAGATAAAGACGCGACGCTTTGAGACTTTCTCAAGGCGATTGAGACAGATGTGGGGCCCACGCGCACAGAAAGCGGAAGTAGATGGCTGATAGCAGAAACTGGATGCGGTGCTTTTAAATTATCCTCCATTTCATTATCGGTATTTGTTTTATTACGAGCTCGAGCACATCTTGCGCTAGCTTCACTTGTCGGCGCCTCATCTGGTACTTCCCGAATGATTACGCACAGAGCAGGAATTTCACAAGTACCGGCTCAGCTAGAATCTGCGTCTCGTTCACGTCATCCTTCAAGTTCCGTTTTATGGTCTGCCATAGCGTAGTGCAGCGAGGCGAGGAGAGATCAGACTCATCCTGTCTCCAGGTCTCGGCTTGATGCAGGAAAGAAACTCAAGAATGGCTAATCTTTCGAGTTTCTTTTACCAGTATTTTAAGCAAAGTAATATTTCTGGTGGAAGTGGAAGTTTGTACGACGAGCGCGGCAGCCCACGAGAACAAAATCATTCATAAAATACACAATCAGACGGAAAGAACAAACAAACAAAAAGCAGAGATTTAAGACAAATGCTTTTTTTTAAAGTAACTTGAAGGTTTCCTCTTCGCCGTGCTACGCTGTGCGTATTCATTTGACAAACAGACCCAAATGCCAACAGCAACGCGTCCGTCCCACTCCGCAACTTTCCGTAGAAAGATTCAATTGTTACTGTCTGTTAACTTGAGATATCTTTGCTTTTTAATGTGCAGTCACTTATCATCGCCAATTGCCTGTTGAATGGTTCATTAATTGCCTCACTCCCACAACGTGGTGCACACCACTAAAATGTCGTGCACGTCTTCTTCGTCATCCACAAACATCTCCATTGCAATGACGAACCTGAGCAGCAGCAACGGCGTCGGCGGCGGCGGCTCGGGCAATGGAAGCTCCTCCACAATTAATAATGACCACAAGGACATTGAAATTTTGAATCCGAAGATGCTGACCGGGGTCGGCATGTCGTCGACAGCAGGACTCGTCCCGACTGAACCCGGCCCAAATCACAGTCTCGCAGCACAAAGTTCGGCTGCCGTTGCAGGCAGGAGTGCTAGCGCAGGACCTGGAAGCAGTTCAAGCGGCAGCGTGGAGAACATGAGCACAATTGAAAACGGGGACTTATCCATCTTTACATTCATTGTTCCTAATTCGTCAGCCTCCGCTTCCTGCTCGGCGTGCTCCTCTCCGCTGGGTTCACCAAGCGCCACGAGGCACAACAGCCTGTGCAATTTAATGCATCATCATGAGCCCGCGTCGGATGGTCCCTCTTCGCTGTCCTCGTACTACAGTCACAGTTCGGGATCATATGGCAGAAAATATTCGCTCCCATCGACGTCTTGCACGTGTGCGAAAACCAGCTACATTGGGAACGGTGGTAATGCATTCAACGGAACGCATTCCGCAACGCTATTTCATGGCAATGGTGCTGACACCGGTGGCGGCGGAGGGCGAGCCTCATCTGCGGGGCTGTTCAGTAATGGGTACGGACGTCGTAGCCGGAATAGCGATGATGCTCCTGGATTAAGTAATTTCTCATTAGATTCTTTACGACTTGAGAATCCCTGTCATAAACTCCCGACTACACAACATTCGCTCTACGGCCAGTATCACCACCATCATCTTCATCGCCACTGTCAGCACCATCATCGTTGCGAGGAGTGCGAGCCTAAGCCGACGAGTCCATTTCTTTCTCATCGTAACCAACATCAACAACGTCATTCCAGCGTCCTAAATGATCGCAATTACTTGAGATCGCTCTCGAGGTCCGGGGACGATCTACTGCTGAGGAGTTTGGAGAAAGGAGGTCAGTTGGGCATTAATTATACAATCTACAATGTCTCCCTCGCACATGCTTAACTATAATGCGATATACGATACAGATAATTTGCTATCTCTGGTCACCCAATTTTTGCATTTCATGGCTTTGACGTCAGAAAAGTCATAGATCTCAGAATCTAGTTCAGCAAGCAAAGTTTCTCCTGGTCACGACGCATTCACGTATATTATTTGTGCTGGTAGTCGACAAAAAGCCAGAAATTCAAGCTTTGTTTCTTTTCTTGCATTTTACGATTTATTTATTCAATGCAGTTCGTGCAAGGCAGCCCCTTGTTTTCATTTTGTGTAAACTGAGAACTGACTGAAATAGAATGTGAATGAACCTCTGATGAGCCAATCTGTTCAATGTGTTATGAGACTGGATTGGCTTGGCTTTGACTTTCACGTGTGCACAAAATATGCAAAACAGAAGAAAACTTGATCTTGACTCCGACGCGTGGAAACCAAAACTGACTAACTGAAACGTTAATTTTTGGCATCTTGTCATGAACCATTTTGCACTCCACAGAATTGGCCCGTATCTTTCACAGATTAAGATTAGTGGCTGTGTAAACACTGACAGCGAGCTGCATGTGTGTCAGCAGGTGTCTCAAATCCTTCGCGTGTGTTGTCAGTCTTGAGCTCATAATTTAAAATGCAAGTGGCAAGTTGAAAACCAGCAAGTTTATCCAGCAAGTTGAAAACCTTGGAGTCTAAAAAATGACGATCAGATCGAATTCCCAGAAGCAAGCACAACGTTTATTTGCCAATTATTACTTACTATTCAAATTCGTATTACGTGACAGTAATTTAACTCTTTGCATTGTTTCGCAACATTTTTGAAGTCTCTAAAGTTGTGGTTTTTATGACTGCGCCGTGCACAAATGATTTATGAACTCCAATCTTCTTGCCTCAGCTTTCAAGTTTGCAAATATTTTGATGACTCAAATTGCATTTTTTGCTGTGCTGCATTAAGTTTAGTCATTTCAGGTTCATTGAGATTCTGTTCCTTGAGTCAGAGCGAATTTTTTAACGATTATTGAGAATTGACATTTCTTTCTGGCCATAAATGTCAAAGTGATTGATTACCTCAAGGCGCAGGAGCGTAGAGAATTAGCGAGAAGATGAGCACATGCGAGATCGACTGAGAGCGGACAGAAATCGCCACTCGCGATCCTATCAATTACTCTGACTCTTCACGCTCATACTTGCACATCTCCTGACTGATTATAATTTATTCAATTTCCCAGCATTCGTTCGGAGTGCGGATGGGATAACAATGCAGACAAACTCGAATCGGCTAAGCTATACAAACTCCTCAGCGTGCACCGCAGTGATAAAGTACGAGAAACGTTAATAGATATTTCCATATATGGACCAGGAATAACACGCATCGTTTCGCATGAATTCGTACTCGCATCTCTGCTGCACAGTGCAGTTGAAAGAACTCTTTGATTCGCATTCACACATTCATGCATCGACATTCCAATTCATTAAGGACCCTTGCCAGCGGAGATTCGCGTTCAAAGTACGAAAGCAATCTTTTTTCTCTTTGTGACACAAGTGACGAAGATATGTTTGAAGAAGAATCGAGCACGGATTCGCAGACGTGCTGAAGTTGAATTAGTAATCTAATCCAATGCACTTCAGACAGGCGAGCGGCGAAGTAAGTGGAAATAAGTAGGAAATTCGCACACAAAAGACTCTCTGACTTTTACTTACGGCTGTCCGCTGCATTTCATTAAGTGCGAGCATTTTTATTCATTGCTACGTTCACACTTCGCCCATGCACACCCTACACGCGTGTCCTGCCAACGAAGTTTGTATTTGCACAGGGTTAGTTTCCTCGTTAATATGCAAGCGTTGATTAAGGCCAGGCGTATTTAAACTACGAGCTGAATGTTAACTAAATGCCATTAAATTCAATTGACGCGGACTATAATGTCTTCGCGAAGCAGCGAGTCCGTGCGAGTCGCAAGTGCAGGGAGTGTTAACGTAAATGTGCAGGGGCTTTTGTTGAAAATTAATTGCATTTTATTGTCTGTATATCGCACGTTCAAAACATAAGAACTTGGCTTAGCCCGTCCTAGAACGAATCTTGGATTCACGTCTGCGCTCAACCGAGTTCAGAATTTGCATGCTTCACCGAGTTTTTCCATGCTGTAATTATCCAATCTGATGAAACTGAACGCGAGCAATTAGGTTAGCATTTTGGTCTTTCACGTCCCGCGTCTTTCGCCAATGCGTACCGTACAAAGTGGATTCTTGACTATTCCCAGCGGAGCGAAATTGGCTCAGTGGCTGACAACGATTCCTTCATTAACTAATCCGTTGAGGCAAAGAAAGATGGAAGACGCACTTGCACTTCAAACACACCGCACCACAAATTTCATGGTATTTACGATGCGCCATAAAACAGCATGACAAAAAAGCATTACACAAGTTCAAGGCTCGAAAGCACTAAACGAAATGGCATTGAAGAGCCAAATACTAATTTACTTTACAACGCACAACGCAGTCATCAAAACGAACTACGCGTTAGACTCTTGTCAAGGTGCGAAAGGAAGTCATGAAAAGGAATCTCCATTTATCATCCCGAAAAGCGTGGTACGTGGATTTTATTTAACTTGCGAAGGCGTGGTCGAGTAAATCGATTTCAATAATTACAATATTTTACGTGAAACATGCACGGGGAAGACTCGTCAAGAAAAGATGGGCAAGCTTCCGTTTATACCATTTGATTTGATCAGGGTCACCTGTAATTGAGTTTGGATCACTTGCAAGGCTTCGTAAATGTCTGTAGGCAAATTCTTCAGTGCCACAATTGCCTTGACGTATAGTTTTTGCAAAGTTTCGAGAAATCGAAGAAAAGGAGAAGCACCAAAAGTTCCCAGCAGATCAATACGCTGCACACTCATTGTTCCTAATAATATGACTGAGGAATCAGTGTCAAGTCAAGCGTCATAAACTTCTGAAAATAGAACCATGAACATGAGCAGGAATTGGCTTCAGGTGGTGCATTATCTTGTCTTACTATTTAAGGTCAAGAATAACCATGTTCCTAATTATATGAATTTATATAACCGGACTCCCGTCCAGGCCAGAAGGCTTTGCCTCAGCTCAGGCTTCACCCTCACAACTCATTCATCCTTCTGCAACGATGCGATACGGACACACGAAATTCTTTTGAGTATAGGCTACTACTACAATGCAATCCAACTCAGGTGTAAAAAATGTTCCGCAGACTCTATTTCGAAGTTTATGAATGACAGAGAACACTTGCCTGCATACCTGCATTTTTGTATTATTAAATGAATGGAGTGTGATTGAGTCCATGTGGGTATGTAATTTTGGGACACAAATACACAAACAAAACAAAATGTATGAATTTTTAATTAAAAAGTGCCAATCCGACATGTCAAAGCAAACTCTGAGCCGGTATTTTTCGGAAAAATGTTAATTCCACGTAGAAATGGCAGGAACTGACCACAATACAAGCAGATAGCCATGCGACTGCGACGGTCCTTCCCACTTCCCAATCTGTCGGAGTCAGAATTAGGGCGGTGACAGCTCGTTCAAAGTGTTGACAGCTTGCTACAAATCTGCCTCTCACCGTGACATTGCAAGTAAACTGCGCTTCTGATCCTGATCTAGAATCGAAATGACCTACACGTTCAACGAGCGCAGACACAACAAAACTTCCAGTATTTTTGTCGCGTTCTAGTTGTAATGACCAGTCCACCTCAACTGTGCGTGTGAATAATTGCAGAAATATTTGTTTTTTGTTGAGGTACATGAATAAGAACATCAATTTGCTGCAATTATTCGAGTACGTGTTTGAAAAATACAACAAATAACATGACGATTCTGGCAAGGTGAGTCGGTGAGTGTTTATTCAAAAAATGTTCGGCAAGCCACAAAGATTAGGTCCAGTCAAAGCAGGCAGAGCAAAGCCGCCCTTGAGCGCTATGAGATCATGAGCTCGACGCGACGAGTAAAAAGCAAATCTTAATTATCTCACAGCATAATAAAATAAAATAATAAAGAACACATTTTCTTAATTGAAATTATCTTGCACCTTCCCTTTTACGATGATTGGAATGATAACGAGTACATCACAGAAAGCCACGACCACGACGAGTATTTACGACCCTGAATAATGAAATTAATTAACTCTAATCTGCGCCGCGATAATTTTGTGCTGCAATGTCCGCACTCCGTACGAAACAAAATTGATGCACATTCCTCTCGCGTTCGTTTTGTAGCCAAGTCGTTGCTTGCAGTGCAATTATGCAGTGGTGACTTGCCTCAAGTAAAGTACCTTTAACACATGCCCAAGCCGGATGACTAGCTTACTCGGAGTCGGAGCTTTCATCACGTTTTTATCGTAATTACCTTTCCCATCGCATCGCATCGCCAAATCACCTTGGAATATGAATTGAGAATTTTATGGCTTTGCTGTATTGCGTTGAGTTGCTAAACCAGTCACAGTCAGTCGTCAATTCAACAAGGAGTGAACGATTCATGCGCACGCATTCATCTTTCAGCATATGCACGGTTCACGCTTTAAATTAATTACCCAATCGCCAGAGCCGCATTGCACAAACCACCACGCAACATAAGCATCGTGGTTTCTGCTACTTGATGTCAAGTATGGCAATTATTTATTGGAGTCGTGTTGCTTGGTGGTCATCGTGAAGAAAAGATGAATTGACTTGTTATGGCAAGCCATGCCATGCCATGCCGAGTTGTTTCTGGTCGTGGTTCACGTAGCCGGCAATCAAACTGAAAATCTTTTGGTTGGAATTATTGATTGTAAGAATAGGAAATGATGAACGACAACTCAACAGGTGGATTGAAGATTTATCGCAAATTCACTTGTGCGGGCGTTGAGAAAGAAAAAATATCACGCCGTAAGTTAAAACAACAAACGTGCATTCGAGATTGTATGAAATTGACACAGTGATAGGGCTGCTGTCCGCTTTTCCAATAACAGTCGGACGTTAATTCAAAAACAAATACCATAATAATTAAAATGGTGGCTTGCCTTCACGACAATTACCACCAAGTTGGTTGGGCATTGTTTCGTCTTGCAATGACCAAGCCACGCTCTCTAATTCGTTGAAACAATGCCCACACATGACGCGCACAATCATAAATGTAAAAATATTCACAACATGCAAATTTAATGAATGCCTTCTAATCCCCGAGGACGACAAGAAGTAGCCACTTAAGATTTCCACACTTAATTAATTAGAAGCACTGGAATTATTGTCAACAGCAAATATCGGGAAAGTGCTTTTGAAGAATAGCGTGACCGTTTATGCACGGCTGCTGTGCTGAAGCGTGTCGAATCGACAATACTAAAATTCAGTTGTTCATTGAAAACGATTACAGAATTCAATACGAGATTCGCTGGACACTATTGCCGAAGATGACCGCGTCTGGGGTAAACGTTTAAATGTCTTGAGGATTTTGAGTATTCATAGATTTTAAACGCAAGCGTCCGGCTCACGTTATTCCTTTTCCGAATATCCGAAGCATACATGAATTGAATGTCAAGTACAAAATGTTAGATGAGTAATTGAGAATGACAAAATCATCTCGCATACCAACTAAATCATTCCTGTGAATCCAGTGAAACCGTGGCAAGACAGCAGATATGAATTGTAAAGGCAGGTACACCGCATACTCTTCTTATGAAATTCACGGGATCATTCGCTGTGCCCACACTTGCACACGTTGGATTGTGTCGTGTTGAATTTTAATTCAGAGTCTCTCCCATTTCGTGTGAGTTCTTATTTTTTACACTATGGCATTGTTTTCGCTTCTCTGCAAACATTTGTATGAAATTCTTCTTCTTGCTTTGACTTTGAGATTTGTAGATTTCTGGTGCAGCGCTTTGAACGTGTAATCGATCAAACCGATGATTAGTGTACGAGGTTGGAGTTTTCGGTAGCAGTCATTACACTGTATCGCATTCATATGCTCATGAAACACGATGTCTTCCTTAAATGGATTTATATATTCTGCTTAGCGATAAATATTTTAATGCCAGGCTTCACTAACACGACTTTCAGTTTAAAATGCAAGTTTAGCTGTTTAATCAGCTTCTCGTTCTCGGAGCTTGTTCATGTGTAGTAGAAGTTGGTTTAGTGGATATTCTTGTTCGTTCTTTATTTTGCAATGATATTCGAGAGTTCGAACCTCGAACTTCGAAATTCAGATACTTACTTCCTTTTATCATAAAGTCAATCAAGCAATCATGAAGCCTCCAGTGTTTTTCTATCGCGAAATTTAAATTCAGCTATGTGGTAGAACATGTTGATTCGTGTTTCACTTTGTCATATCTCAACTCCTCATCTTTAGCTTACACAATTGAATAAATATGCCAACATTCATGAGCAAATGGACGAACAATGACGAATGTTTCTGACAAATCGTTTTACGTTCACCACGTCTGTCCACATAATCGAATTCAGGCTTCAGTTTTATTTCGGAATTTAAAATGTAATACTTTGTCAAATATTTGAAGCGGATAGAAATTAATTGCTCCTATAAGAGCATTGGCTTCGCTGTTTCGTGGAATACCGCCCGCAATTACATAAACTCGAGTTTCAGAGGTGATGATGACATGGGCTGAGCTAGACAGACGCAAATTCCGTTCTCACCTTTGCCTCGTTCGATGCATTAAAACCCAGCTTTCGCAGGGTGTTGAGGGAGACATTTCATTAAAATTGCACAAGTCAACACTCATAATAATGAAAAATTGCTCTTTCTCTTTATGTATGTTTCAGTGTTATTTCCTGTCGTTCACTGGTCGTCAAAATGTAACGAGAACCTCACCCATCATCATAACCAATTTGGACCGTCGGTGACCTACAACCAAGGTGACTCTTTATGCTTCATTTCATTTGCAATAAAAGCCACGCCGGAATGAGTTGTCAAGTACAGCTTTGTTTCTGTATCATGCCCTATCTCATCGGATGCGTGCCGCCCCAACCGAAAAGGAACATTGGTAATTAAAGAAGAAAATGTCATGAAAAATAAACATAATTTTCAGCTTTCGTGTACACACAACCAACCTACTGCGTGTAAATGTAAACGACGAACGAGTATTCGCGACTTCTCTATCGATTTAGCTAGCATAATTCCAATGTGCCAATATTTACGAATAAACGATGACATGGGACAATGTTTTGAGTTTACTCAAAGCTGAACCTTTTAATTAGAAGTATCTGTACCTACGCATTGAGCGAACCTTCTGAGCACAAAATTACATTATTTCTCTTATCCAGGGATCTTCAAGGAACTGAAACGTGTCATTCCATCTGACAACTGGCTGAATCGGGAGAGAATCCCTCGAGTATCTGCAGTCCCCTCTTTCTCATCCCCTTCCTCCTCGAGGCGCTCCACCTGGCTGATAATTGGTTACAAAAGTCTAGAGAAAACCTTGGACAGCACACTGGAGGCCACCTGGAAAGACTGGACCGGCGTCCGGCACATTTACATAAACCTTCGTCATGACTTTGAGATTTGCAAAATTTCATTCCTTCACCGTGTCTACCCGCAAGACAACCTCGACCTCTTTATGTACATCGTGCTAATGGAAATCAGAAACGTCGATGAGAAGAATACGATTTGGCTACTCGATTTCGTGCAGAGAATGAGAGTGGAGCGGATGAAAGGCTTTATCACCGTGTACTCGGAAGTAGAGCCGGAAATCTCAAATATCGCCGATGAATACTGGAAATGCGTTAATCAGGATGCTGGTAGAAAGAACTTTGGCTTATCGTTGCTGTCCTCGCTACCTTCGCCCACAGTCAAATACAACACCACCAGCATTTGGAGCAAGGGCAGGGTCAACGGTGTTAGCAATGGCGGCGGTAGTGTTCCGAGCTCAAGCTCCGTTTCGTCTGGCTCACCGCCATTTCCAACTGCAGACGCTGGTGCTGGGAAAGTCGAACGACCAAAGTCACCTCCTCTCGGTGCCAGCATTACAGTGAATCACGCCGCCTCGACAGTTGCTGATCACGACGCCGAGATAAATGGAAACTTACGAGTCATTGAGAAGTTACTTGAAGAAATTCACCAGCAACCCATTGGAGATTATTTCTAGGTTTTTTTTTGAACCTTTCGCTTACTACGTGAATCTAAAGTCAATGTTACATGTTCTGAAATCAAAACCCTTCAAATAAAAACAGCAAAAATGTGAGTGTGTTTCAGGATTGTTTATAACTTTCCTTCGACGTTTCATTCGTCTTAGCAGTTTCAATTGACCTGATGCGTACGATCTCCTTTATCTCTGTGAGGATGCCCAGCATTCCAAGAGATTGGTTCGCTGGTTCATGTTTCATCGAAGGAACATGCATTTAAGCGTTCGAAATTCAGAAAACACAATTGTATGACTTTAAACTGCCAACAATCGAATTTATTTCACCTATAATAAATAAAGCCATACATTATAAAGCATATTTCAATGTATAGTAAATAAATTAATAAGAACGGCTATTTTGAATTTCATACAAACTGAACCTTTAACCTTCACGGAAACAAATATTTTCTATCTAGTTGTAGTCTAGATTTAGAGTAATTAACAATGTCGTATCAAATATGAGCCACTGATTCGCCAAGCAACTAACAATTGAGAAAACAGTCGTCTGCTGCGTAATTTTATAAAAATTGTCTTTCTGATCTGATATTGTGATAAGTTTTGTCTTTGTCTTAACTTATTCTTCGAGCGATTACAATTGCTTTCAGTTTTCGTGCGTATAACTGGTGTAGTAATATAATTTTACTCTAAAAATATTCAAACTTAAAAGACAACAGTCAGGGCAAATGTTAAGACGAGGCAGTGTAACAACTAATGTCTCCCTTTATGAAAACTTTAAAAAATGAACTTTTATGCTAAACAGCTAAGCTAAGTGTCAATCTCTTTAAATCTGAGCGAAGACACATATTCATCCGAAAGACAAATACTCAACCAAGATGCTATTCGTTCTACAAAAGGAAGTGTTGAGCATATAATTTCACCTATGGTCAGTTCAATATTTTAGTCTAGTTCGTTTTAATGTGTACCGCTAAAGAGTGAAGGCAATTTTACCTTATTGAAGATGGAAAGTCTGGTAAGAGAGCGAGAATCAGAAGACCCATATTTACAATATGAATTATTCTACTTTACTTTCCTGATTTCAATATTACGCTTTTTAAGGCATGGCCTCAAAACATCCACATTCTTAAGATAATTAGGTGGATTTATCACTATTTTGGCTTTCGTCCTCCGAGTCGTCTTCGTCGTGATTGTGTGTCACCTTCTTCGGAGTTGCTGGGCGAAGCTGTGGCCTTGGAGCTACCTCCGGGATCTGAACATTTCAAACATATACAGGAAATAGTCATGAATTATGTAAAGTAAAAATCAGAAGCTTATACCTTCACCAAATTGATATTGGCTGCTCCGTCAAAGTTGTCATGATTTCCATCAATCATGGAAGTTTGTCTGGAACGTGAAAACGCCTGGGTGTCGGCGACAAAATGCTGCTCGTGAGAAACTGTAGATTCATGAGCCATCTATAAATAAAAACATACGATTATGTAAATTGCCTGAGTGATGACCCAACTAAGGGCAATTAAGACAAACGTACAAGCATAGCTGGTGCCCGAAACATGTATGAGAATGGATAATACATCAAGTTGAGGAAGGTAGCAGCGTACAAGTCTGCATAGCGGACAACTTGGCTTGAGAAAAATGTTTGACGTGATCCCGAACGGAAGAGACTGCCCAAAAGTCCATACGATAGGTCCATTTCGTGAGAAACTTCACGAATTGCAGAACGCACTTTCGAAATATCTGGCTTCTCCAATGTGCTGCTGTCCAAGTTTCTATTGGGAATAATAAAAATATGAATGAGCGTAAAGAGTCTAACTAAAGCCAAATATCGTTAAGATTATGGCTAACTTGTAAGCTTCTCCGAGCATCATGTCCAGTGCCTGCAGCTTCGAGAAGAGTTGACACTTGTCAGTCCAAACGTGCAGCTCCTGCACCAACTCCGGAATAATCAAGAATGTTCTCCAGCCTTGAATCTTCTTTGATTTTAGAATGTCGCCAAAAATATGATCACCAATGTAGAGCACGTCCTTTCCTTTTGCACCAATCAAATCAGTGAACACATCACAGGAGCCTACAAAAAATACAAAATTAGTTTTCAGATCTATTTCCTTTGAGAACGAGCAAGGGAGTCCTCACCTCCAGAATAAACATGACCTCTCTTGAGAGGCCCCATGTGCGACCCGATCCGCAATGCTCCAGAAGTTGTGTCGACTTGTCGCAAAATGGTACCTTCCTTGAAGAATAGCGGCTTTCTTGCATCCAATAAGATGAAATCAAAATAAGTCTTCCAATCTCTGTGAGGGTCGTCACTCTGTACATTACGATACGAAATAGATAAGTAAGTCAAGTCATCATCCAGCATTAACATCAGTACTACGACTGATTGATCTGACAACTTACCCGTGCCCCATGCGGGAAATCGAAGAGATAGGTCATTATCTTTTCGGTATACCAAAATTCAGAGTTAGTCAAAAGAAAGACTGAAGCGCCGGAATCACGGATTCTAGTCAGTAGCATTGGCAGACGTTCATCCTTTACCACATACTCTTCCATATTTTGAACGGTTTTTAATTTCAGATCACCCTGCATCAAAAAATTAAGTTGTTATTAGAAACTACAGAAGAGACACACTTCAAATGCAAGGAAATGAGATAGCAAGCATCTGTACCTTCTCGTGAACCCAGTCCACCGCGTTTCTGACATCTTGAAAAATGGACTTGAATGTCATCAGAAGATCGCCACATTTAACTGCCGTTGCAGACCTGCATAAAATATTCATAATCTCAGCATTTCTTCACTCAGATAACATAGGCTCAATTATTTTAAGCACTTACGATACGCTTTCTGGGATATTCGTGAAGAAGTCAATCAGACAAGCCAGCAAGTAGGTTTCCGGAAGATTAAAGAGTGTATTCAGAACATAGACTCGAGATTCATCTAAAATCAGGAATTTGTTTGGATACAGCTCATAAATTTCGGACCTGAAAAAATCATCAAATTAGTACAAACGCTCCGAAAAAATGGTGCCGATAACAAGTATGCGATAAGAGAAGCTCGAAACATAAGTGTAACGTGCTGAGTTGCTGAAAAGTATACGTGCTATACAAATTAAAGGAAGATAACAAAGAACACTTCATCCAATGATATCAGGATCTCATCAGCCAGAGCTGTTTGCCTTCCGTTCTAAGATTACTTGAGATTTATTGTTCGCACGCACATATTCATACTCCAATCTGAGCCTCTCGTATCACATGATACAACTTAATCTCAGGTATTAAGTATTTGTGTGCCCACAATTTATGTCGTACTTACTGCTTAAGGAATCGAAATCCATGGCAGCATGTAAGAATGTTGCCGTAAGCATCAACCTTCAACAGATTTCCATAGTTTGAATCAAACCAAAGGCCTCTGTCAATACAAAAACAAATTTCATCATCGTTCAATTAGAACGTACGAAGTATTAGAAGCACGGGCACAAGAGTAAGGCACACGTTGAAGTATTCCTCCATTGCAAATGCAGGAAAACATTGCTGGGATCTTACCTGATTGGGAAGGAAGGATCGTAGTTGAAGGCTCTGAGCTGCTCAGGGTAGCCCATCGCAACCAAACGCTCCTTAACTAAATTGAATCCCAAGGTCTCATATTGCGGGGATTTGTACACTGTAATTGAGAGAAATCATATGCGTGAGAGTCTGAGAGTATGACTTGCTGCGCATTGTATCGAATTTCTGTTCTAAAGCTTGTGAATCATTCCCTTAACCTTTGAACAGAGTAAATACGATTGTGAGCGAACGCTATTCACATTCTGGTAGAATCGCAAGTACATGATACACATGAATTGCTTAGTGCTTACATGATACGCGTGAATATTGAATTAGTTCATTGATCATGTGATACAAAAACAAGTGCATTACATAACAAGTGAATGCTTTCAGAAAAACTTAAAAAATATCACCTGCCAGTGTGTAGTCCATGTCGAATCCAAAGAATTTGATTTTGTCCAGGTGAAGACTTCGATTGACGAAAATCCTGAGGAGTACAGATACGACAAAGTCAGTGCTAACTGCTCCGAATTAGTATGCTTAAGGCAAAACGGTCTCGGGGTCAGGACGCAATGTATGCTGTCATTTGTCTCATTGAAGCTCAGACGCGGTTGAAATGCATCAACATCGTAAGTCATACCTGTGCGACAAATTTCGTTCGTCTCCCAGATGCAGCAAGTCAATGTTGTATTCGTTTTCGTAGTTGGGGTCCATGTAATCGGGGAGAAAATTTGGGGAATTTCCGTTGGTCGCAGCGGTCAACATCGCAACACTTTGCACACCGTTGCAGTGGTCACACTCAATTACAGCAGGGCTATTGTCGATAGGCGGAAGTGGAGACGCTTTAATCTCAAACTGAACTGACTTGGAAGGCTTGCTGATGATTGTTGTGCCTGTTTTTGTCATTGTGATGACATTATTACCAAAGCCCGCACCACGGATATGACTTATTATCTCATCGTGACTGTTTTCGTGATGTGAACCACGATCTTCATTATCACCATCACCAGCACAGCTATTTAGTAAACCCGCAGACTGCTGCAACTCTGAACCTTTCTCGGTTGGCGAGCCAAGGCAGAGTGAAAGCGAGTCTTCGATATCTTTGCGAAAATCTGGCATGTTCAGCTTCTGCATTCAATTCAGAAGCAAGTAGATATCGATTCTTTCGCCTCAACGAGAAAAGAAGAGAAAGTGAGCGTGGCAGAGTAACACGAGCACAGCCTGCCTCGGGAACATACAGAATAGGAATCACCTTTGCAATAGTTAATGGTATCCAAGCGCCAAACTCTGTTTACACAACACGCTGAACTCAACGACGCTGAACTGCAAGTCTACGATTCCGGTTCCAGATCACGCAAATCTTTCTACTCCTGCTCTTGCCCAATTCAGAAGTACGTAGGATATGATCGCACTTCGCACAACCAGCTCAATGTGATACGTGAGAGCTGGTTTGGGCATGGACGACTTTAGAGGTCAATTAGGAAAAGTACCACGAAGGAAAATTTATGTCATGTGTCAGAACGTAATCTCACACTTGGAAGGGAAAGACCTGTCAACTTTATTTACAACTGCCAAGAATGCATGTAAAGTGTAAATGCACAAGTGCGAAATCTCAAAAATCAAATTGCACAATGAACATGAGCTCTGTTCTGTTCAACTAATGAAACTCAACTGATAACACGCTGGCACTGTACTGCGAGTATTTATTAATGAAATTGGCCATTGACCATGTGCCTTAAGCACGCACTCGAGTGTGCTTTTGTTCGTTTCGTTTTAGCAAACGAATGAATCAGTCAGTGCGTCGCGATGTGCCGAAGATTGAACCCACTCGCTCAAACCCATCGTCTAGTCTAGTCTGTAGCATGAGCAGACAGCAGCCAAAAGTAAGTGTAATGTTTATACCGTTTGTTCGTAGGTAGTCGTCTTGCGAATGATCTTGATATTTTTGTTTTGCACATCCGACTTTACGAGTGGGATAAACGACTTGAACTTTATATTGTCAACAGCGAAAGAATGCCCCACTGCCCAGCAAGGTATCGAGAGCGAATTCCCTTTAATTCTTATCTTGTCCGATCAGTTTAATGGCAAAAATGGAGAATGTGGTACAAAAGTTCATTAGTCACATTAATCTATAAGCTCTCTCGAAACCATCGATGTTGGAATGCTGGACTAGCTGGACTCTCATTTCTGTATCGCCTCATATTGCAGAGTACAGGATTAGAAGCATCCGATCTCGCTCTGTGCGAAAATTTTCTGTCTCACAATGTTTACTTTCGCTGTCCTTAATAAAGAGTGACGCTCGCGCTGACACTGACTGACTTCACTCCTCATCGATTGACATTTAAGTTTTCTAGAAGAAATATTAGAAGGTGCCCACTGCTCACTTCACTGCCCACCTGCAGCTTGAGTCAACCGACAACAGACCAGCAGAAATTCGACTCCTGACTAATTCCGACAGATTTCTTCGAACTGAACTCGTCCACGCTCAGCACTCCACATTCCTATTAATTTTCCACTTGAAATTGTCAACTAAACTCAAGGATTCCGTAATGTAAAATCGATGAAATTCCACACCATGAAGCCAGGCTATGAATCTTAATGGGTTGTCATATGCAGTCAACATTCTTCGAAGTCTTTCGTGAGACGCTACAATGCAATGTAATGTGCCTCGTACTGGGGAACCAGAGAAATCGAAAGACACTTACGATGGCAAGCTTGCCTTCTGACAGAAGTACGTTCTAAATCTCGTGCTGCTGACTCTCATACGCAATCTTTTGTTTTTGTTAAGGAGTCGCATGCTATTTCTCAAACTCTCAGCGAAGCTAAAGCTAAGATTCAGATGAATGAACTAACAACCTCTCTCCACTCCACGCCTTAAGAAAGAGCCAATAAATAAGCTCAAGGAGTCAAACAACAATTCTCCTTGTTTCGTTTTGATAAGAGATTAATTCTGTCATGCAATTACGCAACACCGTACCAATGGCACCAAAAGCAGACAGCAGCCACTTGGCTTACTAAAAGGTAAACACTATAATACTATCATCCCGCTTCGAGTATCGATAAGAACCTAAAAGACAGACCGGAGAATCTGGAAGAGTTAATACTACAGCCGAATGCTGTCGTAATCACAACCTAAGTATTATTACGAGTATATCTGCGAGTTGGAGGAATGAAATCATGAGATAAGAAACTAGAGACAAATTCTGTGCGTCGTAAAAGCATCGACTCGTGACACCAGATCTCTTGTCACTACCGCATTCAGAACAGAAGTACGCAAATGATTGCTTAACTCGTATCGATCAAACAGGGAAGAAGGACAACAGAAACAAGATCGAATTAAGGAACTAAATGGCATGCGAAGAGCTCTAATGCGTAACGTGGCAGCTCAGATTGAATTACTGCGAACGACAAATTGATAGGGTGAATGGCATGGCGAATGTAAACAAATTCTTGTTCTGGAGACGCTCTGACTATTCCTAAGGTCGTATCCACAAATTTATTGATCCAACTGACAGATGAAATTGCTGGCCGTAAATGCTTGACACTGTTTGTCAGAGATCTCAAGTAAAGTATGGACTTGAGCGTCTCGAAATATGATGGAAAGGAAGTGAATGAAATTAATGGCTGGGATGACTAAGAATCTGCTTGCAAAAGTAGTACTCTTGTTGATTTTCATATGAATGACTCACAAGTTTCCTTCATCGGTTAAAATATTAAAGTATGATTCTGAATGTCTTGAATCCGTGTACTATTTTTCTGCGGCGTTTGCATTTCACATTAATTTCGTAGGCGGAACATTTCTTTCGTGACGCTGTAAATGTAATGAACATGACTCCTGTGCCTCCTTAACAATACGACATTCTACATTATTTTCTGATGTTCCTGAAGAGAGAACCATAAATGCCACATTACCATTTCTAACTCATCTCGAAAATATGAATATTGCGCTGATAAACAGATTTTTAGGTTATTGTTTTGCTATAATCCATAATGCCACAGAATAACAACTAGCAGCAAGTTGTAATTCTATTCAGTCACTCAATCTCAGCCTATCTTCTTGTTCTTGCCCTCTTATCATTCAGAAATGGATGTATTTTAAAGAGCTGATGCCTCTGACATCTGAAACATTTTAACGCAACAAATTCAAATAAACTTACAAGCTTCGTTTACACGAGTTTCTTGTCGACAGAAGATTTGTCGCTATATTTCAAAGGCTCTTATCTTCCTTACAAGTATTTATGCCATGCCGGTGAGGCCGTAAACGACATAGTTACTAAGTTATGGATGAACGCAACATTACGATAGAAGGATCTCTGATGTAAAATCCGCTCTGCAACTTTAACCTCCACAAAATCAAATGAGAGAGAACAGAGGAGATTGTAATAGCCTTAAAATGAAATCGACAATTGAGACTAATTGGAAGCAAGGTCATTTGAGAAGCAAATCTTAGTCGTCCCAATTAATTGACACAAACACCCAAAACATCTCAATGTCAGTCAGTCGCATGTCTAAAGTTTCTAGTCCCGATCCTCTATTTGGCCTAAGTTCGTCTGTTCGTCTCATCTCTTGTACTACGAGTCAATGAGTAGAAGTACAGGAAAAATGTAGAAATCATACTAACCGCTTTTGAGCATCTCGGTAGAATTTCTTCGAATGTTCACCTCCAATGGACGACGCTGGGAGTGCTCCAGGCAGGTACATAGCGTAGTCGGACGGATCGGTGCTCATTGGTGGAAGACCACCAGTGTCCTTCTGTTGAGGCACGGGTTGACAAGCGGCATTAGGCGGTTGTGTAGCTTCGAAACTAACTTGCGTGGACGATTTGGTTGAACCATTCACTTGAGGGACACTCATGTTTCCAAATTTCAATGGCCGTAGGCGGGGATTTCTTCAGTTTCTTGAAGGACGTACAAGAGAGAGAAAATTTTATGAGACTTTATGAAGTTCGATTAGGAAAGTTAAATGTAGTTTCTTCTAAGCACGTGAATGGGCCAAGAACGACTGAACTTCCAGCAGCAGGACTGTTTAGTAAGAGATTCTGTCACAAGTCTCAAGCAAATTACAAAATCGGATAGATTATATCACGAGACGATAGAAACGATTAAATAGCAAGTTACGTGGCAGATTAGACTTGTTTGCTGCATGTCATATGGACACGATGGCCTTTGGGGTCGCGTGCAATCGCTGACTGTTTGTCCTTTTTCTTTCTTCCTTTTCATTGCTGTATCTCTTAAGCGGAGCTTATGAATGGAAGTACAACTATTTGTTCATCGCAATGTGATTGGGCTACAGAGATTATAATTCCATTTGCAGTATTTTCATCAGGACTTCTAAATCGGAGGTTGTTGAATTTGTATACGAGGCAATTCAGGTGATCGTCGTGGTCGTGACTACGCATTACGCAACAGCTGTCACTTATAATAGGCGTCAATAGGAATGGAAAAACACGTGGAAGGGATTACTAGTCAATCTTGTTTGTAAGAAACTTTAACTGGAACATCTGCAAGAAATTGTCACGATCTTCTCGTGGAAAGGAAAGGCGTGAGGTCGTGATTTCTCAAGTCAAGAATTCTGACGCTCACGTCCTCATTAAATTTATCATCGCGTATGATTTTTATTCGCGACGGCGACAAGGCCTTAATTTTCTATGTAACACATACTGTATGGATATGACGAGGCAAGAGGATGAAGTATTTGAGAAAAATTTATAAATAAACGAGGTCTCGTGCGATTGAGGAAAAGCATTAATCTTCCTTCCTTTTCGCAAGCCTTGTATCTGATCTCATATTTCATCTTTCTCTGTTTGAAATATTATCATCCAGGCAAACAGGATGGTAACATTGGAATCCAAAGTTCTTATTGCGCAGATTTTCTGTGGTATGAAGCGAAAACTTGTAGAATGTAAACCATTTTAATCAGAAGCGAAATCTTTGGCTGAATACTGAACTGGCAATACACTCAAAGAAAACCAGGGTAGCTACGTGATTCGGCTGTAGTGTATGAAGATGCATTTTCTATTCCTATCAACTTTCTCGAAATAGAAGTGATGCCCATGATTTGTAGACACCACATGCTAGTGCCTTCTCCCTATTTCGTTTACAGTTGTTGCGGTCCGTGGCTTACATAAACTGTATGGAATTTGCCAAATTTCATGAAGGAATGTTCAAATGAGATGTATTTGTCGACATCATTCATGCAATTCGACGAATGCGATGGTATCCACATAATTCAGTTATTCGTGAAATCAGAGCACTCACCACTTGAATCGAATCAGAATTGGTAAACCGCAATCAAAAACAGCCTACATGATGCCCCTGTCATGTGCTTTGCAAGAACAAGCTCCTGTGTCATGACCATGATTGGAATCAACAAACTATGAAAGTGGAACTGGAGCCATATTATATGACTAATTATGACTTACCTGATTTCAAGCAGTTAGATGCTGAAGCAATCAGGGATAATTCTTTGCTTAAGCTCTTTTCCAGAAGTACGCACCAATTTATTGAATTGCGAACGGATGACGAGAAGTCTTGATCAGAATAAGAGTTGATGCTAATATGTAGTTCGAATTTGATAACTTACTTACGTAACTTACGAGGCTCACAACTTCAGCCCGGTTCACTGCTGAAGCTATCACACTTAAGTAAAGGCACAGATAATAATGACACAACAGATGATTTTGGTTTGCAATTGAAAATTGACGTGATTTCTGATCCCTTTTCTTGCACGAACAATGTTTGGCGGCTAATTGTCGACAAATATTTGTAAATAATTACTTTGGCGGGTTGACTAGGAAACAAAGTTCAGCAACAATGCCTGCCACTTAAAGCTTCGTGTAAACGTCGACTAGAATTTAGAGATTATTGCAAATAAGACTTCAGCGCAGCCAGCGAGCAAGCATTAATTTTAAAATTGTATTGACTTCCGATTCCGACTCTCACAGCAACAACGTACTAAAAAGTTCTGTCAGATGGTACATATTTTGTTCCTTGTGCCAGCCAAGAGCAATAATCTTCATTTCGAACATATGTTCTTAGATACGACAAGAATATGCGCGAATTCAAACCGCATGGTATGGTGCACAGAGATAAAATCGAGAGCTCGTCCTTCTAAACACCCGGAGCACGCTACACACTGCACTTGGATTCTGAACGAAAGTGGCATTTATACTTTAATTGATTATTAACCTGGACTGCAATTACCTTGGAAGCGAAGCGTCTAGCACTTCTGTTGCGGTAGGTTCAATTAACTAAAGCAGGTTTTCACTTCTTGATTAATTCGCTTGACGAACTACTCCTTTAATTCAATTTAATTGTCAGTTCTGACTCTTTTTTTCCTATTCTAGCTTGTCGGACTGGAGTACCGAAGACTGTTTTGACTACAATGACTGATTCCTCTGATAAGTTGGTTGACAAGGATGGCTTTGAGCTAGTCCGTCGCAAGAAGAAGGACACATCTAAAAGATTTCCGATTCAGCCGGCTCCCGGTACACAAAAGTCACCGACAATCTTTTTTTCTGCCTCGTCTGCGTCTTCCAGCTCCGATGACTCTCTTGGCGAATGGTCAAGCTACAGCGATGAAGACCCTCTTGAGATTGATGAGCTTTATGGGTAAGTACTGCTCTATCTAAGTATGTCAAGCTATCCCGACTAAAAGGTTTATCTTCCTCGAAAATACATATCTGTTGCACATGTGTGTAATGAGTAAAATTTTTCTCCTTTCAGCAAACTGGAACACGCTATGGCCAAAGTGAAAAACAGTGAATTTCTGGCTGGCATTCTTGAAGTGTTCTCCAACGCATTGAGTGAGCTTCAAGCTGGCTACACTGAAAAGAGGCAGATCAAGAAGATCGTCTGCTTCGCTTTGGGAACTTTGGTTAGAGGTGCTTCACGGTACCAACTTGGATTTCTGCGCTGCATTCAGCAGCACTTTGGCTGTGAAGTCGTGGAGCTGTATGATCCGGCGTTCACGAAGTTGGACAAAGCTGTCATGAAGACAAAATTCGGTTACGAATTTATTCTCAGGAATCGTGAAGGAAAGTACGAAGTGTTGCCAGCTTCAGTTAACTCCGACTTGACATTCTTCTTCTTACCTCATGCTGAGCATGAACTTATGAACAATTTGCTGTACTCGAACTGGAGTGCTGGCCAACTGGAGAACTGCGTCATCGTTGGAAACAGCTACGGATTTTGGGGAGAGATGAATGGCCACAGCACCGAAGTGAACCAAGGCTTTAAAGGGTGTGAACAACCAACACATCCTTACTATTATCTCCATCTCGCCGGTGAGCTCTGCAAGGAGCACGACATAGTCAATAACTTTGAATATGATCTGGTGTTTATGCAATCAGCGTTACACATTTTTCCAAAAGAGAAACTCAAGAAATGGAAGGAAGACGACAAAAGATGGAAGAGATACAAGCCGCCAAAGAAAGCAGTTCCTGCCTTAGACGACGACTCACCTTAGACTAAATATTCATCGTAGATCTCTCTTGTTACAACAACTTGTTAGGCATCTGAAACAAACTGTCAAGACTGCGTATTTTTCTACCTTTGTTACCAGTGCTAAATAAAATCTTGGTGCAAATTGAAATAAGGATCATTTTTAATTCTTTCATTTCAGATCATATCACAAAATATATTCTCTTGCCTAAGTCATATAAACTAAACGATATACGTTCCCTGAGGGTAAATAGTCCGTAGACTAGAGACTAGAGTTATTATAGCTAGCCATGATTGTTGCAACTACGGCAAGCAAATTGGCGAAAGTGTCACCGGAAGTAGCATCCAAATTCTTCAGAGGAAATTTCATAGATCTTTACTTAGACAATTACTTTTTGGGTCTTGGCGACTTGGCGCTCATTATTCATCATTCTCTATGAATGTACTCTTGATCCAAGCACTTCGCAATGGTGTTAAGTTGAATATTTGTGGTTCCTTCGTAAATTGTGCCAATTTTACAGTCCCGATAGTATTTTTCAATGGGGAAATCTTTCGTGTATCCAACTCCACCCATCCATTCCATGCACTTGGACGTCGTCTGCGTTGCCACTTCTAGTAACCAAAGAAAAGAACAAATGAATAAAAGTTGGACTTATTATTTGTAGACCCCCGAATATAAGGTACCTGATGCATAGTATTTGGCCATAGCTGCCTCCTTCACATGAGGAAGTCCGGCTTCCTTCATTCTGCAGGTGTTATAAACCAGGACACGGGCACACTGAATTTCAGTGGCTACCCGAGCTATTTGGTGCTGCATGGACTAAAATACAAGGAAATGCGCATTAGTTTCATTTTCATGCCTAGAAGTTTAAAGTCTGAAAGTTTACTTGAAAGTCGAAAATTCGTTGCCCAAATTGCTTCCTTTGTAGTGTGTAAGGAACAGCGGAGTCAAAGCATCCCTGAGCCAGTCCCAACATTTGAGCACCGATTCCTATCCTGCCAGCGTTTAGCATTTCGATTGCATACTTGTATCCTTTCCCAATTTCCCCTAAAATATTTTCTGCAGGTACCTGAGGAGACATAGTAGTTAAAAAGCATGCTACAGTCCTGAGTAATTTTCTACAAAATGGAGATGCACATAAAAATTCGTACCTTCACATTATCGAAATGGACTGGGCAGGTAGTCGAAGAGCGAATTCCGAGTTTATTTTCCTTCTTCCCAATTGATAAGCCAGGCATTCCGCTCTCAACAATGAAACAAGTTATGCCTTTGTACCCCTGTAACATTGAATGTTAGCATTTAAGAATCGGTAGCCTCAAAATAAACGTATCAATTTTACGTACTTTCGTCGGGTCGATATTCGCCATTACTAAATAAACTCCCGCAATATCAGCACTGGAAATCCATTGCTTGGAGCCGTTTAAAACATAATGATCTCCTTCCTTTGTAGCTCTTGTTTTAAGTGCAAATGCATCAGATCCTGACTCTGTTTCAGACAAGCAGAAACTACCAACCTATCGAGTTAATGCAATTAAAATTAATAAAACATGCGTACAACTTTTACTTTAATGTTCCGTGTAACTTACCGTATCTTTCGCTAATCTCGTTAAATATTTCTGCTTCTGTTTCTCAGTGCCGAGTTTCAAAATAAGAGTATTTATCAAAGTATTTTGGACGTCGCAACAAACACTGATTCCGGTATCAACTTTGGCCAACTCTTCGATTACCACCACTGAAGATCCAAACGTGGATCCTGTTCCGCCGTACTCCGCTGGAATCTCAATGCCCATTAACTGAACAAGCCAAAAATTAACAATACATTGTTTATCAAATCATATTTTGAACATAAAATCTTTAATCTACATACCCCATTACTGAATAATGCTTCCAGGACACTTGGATCTGTGGTCGCTTCTTCATCCATCTTTCTAACTAACGGTGCAATTCTTTCCTTCGCCATCTTCGACACTGAAGCGTGAAAATTAATATTGCTGTGCGAAATTGATTAGCAATTAATGACAACACAATCACAAACCTGTTTCCTGCATGCTCTTCTCATCGTCTGTAAGTAGTGTAACTGGCATGGGAGATTCGCCACAATTGAAGCCGCTTAATTCTGCTGCAGAAGCCGAGGAACTCTTAAATAGCTTGCTGATTATGCCACAAAACACTTCATCCACCTTTGACTCGAGGTGTCTGCCCTTAACGTTCGCTGGGGCCGTGAAGTGTCGCAATGATAAGAGTCGATGCATGCTGTCCTTTGAATTTGTTTCTTAAGGTTTTATAAATCAGGGCTTAAGGTGTAAGTCTCTTGAAAGCTGAAGTAAAAATTAAATATTCCCTAATTGTCTCTAGCGCTTCTAACTCTCAGTCTTAAAGCTGTGAATATTTAGCTTAAGGAACGTATCCAAGGTCAAAAATTGACTGAAGTTTTTAACCAAAACTGTACTTCTGAAAATATATTCTGGTGTCTTGTACACTCGTGACGTGTTATGAAAGACGGAGAGAACTTGGAACAAAGTGAAACTTTGTTGCGTCTCACACAAGAATGAATTTAGGTTCTGATATCCTATCAGTTCTAAATTCTTATGGATTCATGTCACAAGGTGTCCGGCAAGAATAGAAACCATATTGCAGAGAAATAAGATTACTAAAAACTGGTTGGTTTGAGTACTTATCAGTAATTTTTCGTCTCCTGATTCTGATTGAGCTAAACAGAGAACGAAATTTCGTTTGAATTCAAGTCACAGGCTGCAATCCGGTATGAGAGCCACATCTGTTGGGACCCGCCAGAGGCACGTGGTAGTGTATGCACAAAATACATGAAAGGAAAGGAACCACGCGGCCAGCATTCAAGCTGTACAGAGGTGGTTTTTCATTGTCAGCCATCATTCCTGTGCTCGTGTGCTCCCATACCGTACTGCATACACCGCAGCATTGTGAGTACACATTCACATTCGTATACCGGCTGGCTGGATCATTCAGTGCCTGCGTATTTAATTCGAAATTATTCACTAATTTGGTAAGTCTAGTGATTTATTAATCCCTAGAAGTAAATAAAATTAGAGGACTGCTAGATTCAGCTTCGGTATCTTCACATACATCCAGTAGATCAGTTCTTTGCAAAACAAATGTAGCAATAATGAATACGTAGCAAACGGCATGCTTTTCTAATTATTTCTGGCCTCGTTAGATAAAGGTGCTACTGGATATCTTCTTAAACTGAGTTTCGGAGTAGAGGTTGCAATGAATTGAAAGCGATCATTGATTGAATTTGTTTTGTATTACAGTCAATCACAAAGCACCAAGATGAAGAGGAATCCTCAGGTCTCCAGCTCAAGAAGGAAGAGTCGTAAGCGCCATTTTAATGCTCCATCGCACAAAAGACGTCAGATTATGTCCGCCACACTGTCTAAAGAGCTGCGCCAGAAGTACAACGTTCGCAGCATGCCCGTCAGGAAGGATGATGAAGTCCAGGTACAGATTTTATCAAAGAACTGTTCCTAATTCCTAAATTACCTAAATTAGAGGAAGTGTTAAAGTAGCCAGACGTCTACAAACTGAAGACACTCCTTAGACTACAGTGTACAATCTAATTATAATTTATTTGATAGTTTTGTTGGGCTGCATTCGTAGATAAAGATTTTACATTTGAATACTCAATGATGAATTAACCCATTCCCTGAAAGTGACTGCTATAATGTGTCAATCATGGATTCCAGGAATTGGCCAGGTTCTCTGGCTGGTTCACTGGACCCGTGAAGACGAAAATGAGCAGAACTGCTGACGAAGAATTGGAACTGAGAGAATGCTTATACATTTTTGATAGTTTTGTTCAATTAATCGATTGCCTACTCCAGTGAACGAATAGGAATCATATTCTAATGTCATACTTTTCTTTTCTGAAGGTTATGCGTGGACACTTCAAGGGGCAACAAGTTGGAAAGGTCACACAGGTATACCGTAAAAGGTATTGCTTGTATATTGAACGAGTTCAGCGAGAAAAGGCCAACGGAACATCTGTCCCGGTTGCAATTCATCCTTCAAAGGTATGAATCCATTCTTTTGCTGAAAAATAAAAGTTAATACATGGTATTTAATTAGTATTTGTTATATTGAATTGCAGGTGGTTATCGTAAAATTAAAAATGGATAAGAATAGGAAAAACACACTGGACAGACGTGCCAAGGGACGTCTTGCCAAGTTGGGAGAAAAGAAGGGAAAATACACCGAGGAGACTGCGATGGATACAACAAGTCCAAACCAAGCAGCGACAAAAGATTAGACTAGGAATTGGATATTTTCCTAAATTCATATTACTATCGTTTCAAAGTCTAATAAGAGCGGATTGTTGAGCAAGACTTGTTTCCATTAAAAGGTTTTGAAAAAAAAATTGTTCCAGACTCCGTGTAATTATTTAACGTGCATATAAAGCGGTTTGAAAGTAGTCAGATGCCATTAATGAGATTCTCGCGAGTAAATTTTTGCTCTAACTGGACCAGTCCTTTTGCTGACGAATATAACGCATACAACCTTTATCATCGAACGTTTGATTTGGGGCATGGCTGAGGTGAAACATTACACCATTTTTAATCACGACCGGCCACAAATCGACCTTCGATATTTGCACTCGTCAAATTAAACGTCAATGCAAAATTATGCAAAATTAACTGCTTTGAAAACTCCCGCTTGATTTGTAGCTTACACTTGGATTGAAAGCGGAACCCTAAAAAACAAAATGTTGAGCAATTGAGTGGTAGCCTGTGATCATGCCACTCCGTTCCGCTTTACCATGTACCGGCGATTGAAACTCGACATAATTATCTTAATCGTGGTTAATCAATTCAGAATTACGATGTGAATCCTTATGCAAGAAGTATGGGGCATCTAGTAGTGGTGTCAGTTTTTTTACTTCCGCCGTTTCGTTTTTTGCTACTACTCAATGGAAGGACAAAAGTCGCTTTACAGTCCAGTGGTCTGCAGTGAAGGGTCTCTGCGTATTTGTCAGAACTCAGATTGTACTCGTTTTTGTACGGTAAAACACGCTGTCACCGATTTGACTACCTGTGACAATTTTCAAAATGGTCACCATCGGCACTAATTGTCCTGGTCTCAGGTCAAGTTCGCAATCAGGTAGGTCTACCACGGCTTTGCGTTCGTGGTGACCCGAAGTCGAGAGTCTCTGAAGTTGGTCTTCAACGATTTCTCTTCTCTACGGAAGGTTGAACATAATTCTGGCAATTAGCCTCCCCCATATCGGTCAAGAAACACTGCATGGCAGAAGAATCCGTAGGTTTAGATACATCATAGAACATTATACTGAAGCAGACAATTGAATTAACTAGCATGCAACATGGCTTGAGACAGACGCACACCGAATTGGAAATACATCTTGAATCTTGATGCGTGACGCAGAGTAGAGTGCAAAATCTCGGGTAAGATTCCATACATAAGAGAAGAGTCGAATTTTATAGATTTCATATTACATATCTTCATTTGTATGTGTTGAATAAGTTAATCTTACAAAAAGTGTCTCATCTCGAGAAAGCCGAAAGTTGAAATCTTTAGCGTATTGAACGAAATTCAGAACTCAATCCCGTATTCATATGCACTACTTAGGCTATTGGGACGCCTTGACCTTGCAGAATCCGCACTGGAGAAGTGTAAGCGGGCATTCTCTCAACGCCGGAGCCGATGCCAACACTGCAAATCCAAGCAAACCTACTGCAATCTGAGTCTGTATGCATATACACAATGCATCTCGCAATCTAACAACACAGCAAAATGACACCGACAGGTATGGTAGATATGAAAGGTCACTGCCGTGCCGTGTAATGTAACGCAGTCAGCAAAATATGAATATCGCTCACCCCAGCCATGTAAATACAGAGAAAATCATCTTCACTTGATTATTGGATTTCATTAGAGGCCACGACATGACACATCGTTTGTACCTACAAAATAATGGTACGTAACTCTCGCACAAACAAGACAGACTCGCAAAACTGCAAGTAATGCACGCCAAATAGGTTCGCAGGTCTGAGCCTGAGCCAACACTGGGTACGGATCCCTCTGAAACTGCCATTGCCATTCCACTGCAGATATGCTAAATACTATGCTGCCGAGATCGATTTTTCACTCAATTCATGAACAATCCAATGCACTGCAACGAGATGAGCTTTCCATTGCCAATGCCCGTCATGCCAACTTGCCAACCAACCAAGGAAGAGCCAAGCTAAAGCTAACCAGCAGAAGCTGAGGTAGAGCAGGAGTTGGTAAGACCAATTGACAACGATGCATTGCATTTGGACCTATGAGCAGTGAGCATTTAATAAGTTCCTGTTCTTACGTGTACGCTAGGAAAGCTTTGTGAGTTGCAGTGAAGACACTGTCACGGGCCGAGTAGGAAAGAAGAAGTTTCTGATCAAGAAGTGCAGTTATTCAGGCTGTACAAGAGGTTTTTGGCTTAAATGATCCCCCAGAAGACAGAAGATGAAGGAATCTGCATGACGGTGTAAAGTATTAATAGCTGCAGTAATATGCAGTAAAGATTCGTGTACAGTAAAGATCTTGACAACATCAAACAGAGTGAGTGCAATAGAACGGAGAGAAATCTTCTTAATTTCCACATTAATGAGCAGCGGAATAGGCGGAATTGCAGCAATCCTCGGCCCTCCTGCTGCAGTGCGCCTATACTGCATCAATAAGGTTGTCAATCAATTGCCGTGACGACGGCAGGAAGGCATTAAACGTATTTATTACTTGGTAAGGAAACTAAATACATAAATAACTAGTTAACTGCAGCACGATAGACTCAAGCCATGACTCATTCCGATTGTCGGGCTAAAAGTAATTAAATTAAAACTGGCACAAGGCAGCAATAAAATAATATTCGTCGTCTTATACTCAATCTCATTCCTTAGGCGGAGTCCTCATCTAAAAAAATAGCTGCGCAACCAACTTGTGAACATCGTCGTCTTAGTCCTCAAGTATTTTAAATTCTACGTGAATTTAGTTTACCTCCACGCATTTCCTTAACGCAACCCAATTAATTTATTTGCAAATTACGACTGATCCTGGTGTAGATTCCTCTTTTAATCATTCAAGTCCAACAATTTTAATTTAAATATAGAATAAGCTCAGCGATACTGAGGATTTCAAGTACAAGTTAGTTTAATCGCAAAGTAACTGATTAACAACACAAGCTATTTAAAATTATTAGCAATTTAATTGACAAACGAAGTCTGCAAGAGAAACCAAGACGCCAATCGGTCAAAAGTCAATCTGTCCACTACTTAATTGAATCTTGGTATTGAAGAGTCTACTTCCATACAGTAACATGATGGAATCAGACAAGTCAATTGAAGAAATGAGCCAGGTAATAATGACCTCTAGAGTCAATTTCACTTAATTATTATTACATTCAAAACAGACCACCAAGAGAGTGACTTCTTGTATTTTTCGTTTCAGTCACCAAACGTCACCTACTATGAAGAACCGATGAACGAGACCGAGAGTGAGCCTCCCGAATGTCTCGAAGAAACGCAATCTGGAATTTCATCAAGAGAGTTATCGACCAGCTACCTGGCACAACGTGATATCACTCTACAGAAGTTTGAATCTTGGACAGAAACCGATCAAGTTGACTTCATTGAGAATCTCCTACTCTTGATGTGTCACTATCAACACGGACTGGTTAACGAATTCCTTACTCCGATGCTTCAGCGAGATTTCATTACTCTTCTACCAAGTAAGTCAAGTTAATATGTGTGTTAAATCTGAACCTGGTGCTTGATCGTCCACTTAATCCTTCTAATTTGCTTTACAGAGAAAGGGTTGGATCATATCGCTGAGTCTATCCTCTCGTATCTCGACGCACGGTCTCTCTGTGCAGCTGAGTTGGTATCCAAAGAATGGAATCGTGTAATTTCTGATGCAATGCTGTGGAAAAAGCTGATTGAGAGAAAAGTTCGAACTGACACCTTGTGGAAGGGCTTGGCTGAACGCCGTGGATGGTAAACTACACACAAACTTTTAAGTTTATACGTTTAAGTTTTTAACGCTAATTGAATCTCTTCTTCAATTCTTAGGATACGCCATCTATTCAAGCCTCGGGCTGGGCAGTCACATCAAGATCACAGCTTTTACCGTGTGTTGTACCCGAAGATTATCCAAGATATAGAGGTGAGCAAGTGGCAAACCTTTTCCTAGATTTTCTACTATTGAATGGCAAACAATAAAAAAGTGTTCGCAAGTGCGAATGCGATCTGCAGATGAGAGACGATTTCAGTGAAATATAATTTATGAAATTCAATTTTTAACTTTTTTTTTCTCACAGAGTATTGAAAATAACTGGTTGAAAGGTGACCCTAATCTACAATTGATCAATTGTCGTTCGGAGAATTCCAAAGGTGTTTACTGCCTGCAATACGATGATACGAAAATAGTATCTGGTCTGCGCGACAACACTATCAAGATTTGGGACCGAGAGGGATTGCAATGCAAGAAGGTGAGTATATATATTATATCATTCTAAGGTGCAAAATTGCCGCTGCATATGCGCAATACAATTTTATGACTCCAAACAACCTGCAGGTACTCACCGGTCACACAGGGTCTGTGTTGTGCCTGCAGTATGATGAGAAGGTCATCATCAGCGGTTCCAGCGATTCTACTGTACGTGTTTGGGACGTCAAGACTGGTGAACTTGTGAACACTCTCATCCATCACTGCGAAGCAGTTCTACATTTGAGATTCAACAACGGAATGATGGTTACGTGTTCAAAAGTAAGCATTTGATGCGTTTTTTGTTTCTCTACTCTCTATTTACTATTTGATCCAATCATTTTCAGGATCGCAGTATTGCCGTTTGGGATATGGTGTCTGCCACTGATATAAATCTTCATCGTGTGTTAGTGGGCCATCGTGCAGCTGTTAATGTGGTTGATTTCGACGAAAAGTACATCGTCTCCGCATCTGGTGATCGAACAATTAAGGTGAAGCAAAAGTAGACTTGTAAACTTTAAGATCATTGTGTACTGTCTTGATATATTACACAAATCTTCAACAGGTCTGGAACACTTCCACTTGTGAATTTGTGCGAACCCTTCAAGGGCACAAGAGAGGCATTGCTTGCCTGCAGTATCGGGATCGCTTGGTTGTCAGTGGTAGCTCTGATAACACTATTCGGTGATTGCAAGCAATGCAAAACATAACGATCATATTTTTAGTTCTTGCATTCCTAATGAAGCTATCTTCTAACTAGGCTTTGGGACATTGAATGCGGCGCCTGCTTAAAGGTCCTTGAAGGTCACGAGGAATTGGTCCGTTGTATTCGGTTTGACAGCAAACGCATTGTCAGTGGAGCCTATGATGGGTAAGTGAAATTATACAGATTATTCTGTTTGTATTTAATGGGTGTTTAGTGCAACCTCCACTGAATTCCCGTTTCTTTTGTCGCAGCAAAATCAAAGTCTGGGATCTGCAAGCTGCACTAGATCCAAGAGCTCCTGCGTCGTCTCTTTGTTTAAGAACTCTTGTGGTAAGCAAGATATTTAACAGTGCAACACTCTTTCTCTGCTATGCTCTTATTCGGGATTACAATATTTTCCCTCCATTTAGAAACACACTGGACGTGTATTCCGTCTCCAGTTCGATGAATTCCAGATCGTCAGTAGCTCCCACGATGATACAATTTTAGTTTGGGATTTTCTTAATTTTGATCAACCCACTGAAGAAACTGTCGCAGCCGCACCTTAATCAAGTCTCTATTTTAATGCCTCTTCCAACAACCCACCTGACCTGGTCCCCTTGTGAGCCAGGCTTAGGCTAAGATTGTTGTATTAATTTTTCCTAAATTCCATTTTCGATATTACCAATTACGTGCACCAACGTACCAAGCTAATTTTGACGAAGAGAACAGTCAGTTTAAAATTAAGCGGGAGGTTATGTATCCGTTTCCTCAAACGTATATAATTTTCAGTCCAACTAATACTTTTCTATTTGACATTGACATTATTTAAATATAAGCGGATGTCCACAAATCATAAGTACGATAAAGTTCGCCATGCTTGTTTTATCACAAGTTAATCGCTAATAAGGAACGTGGCTAATTCAATTTTAGTTAAAACTTCATCTACAAGTTGCAACTTTGATGTTAAACGTTGTATGTAGCATAAGTTATTACTTTTCTTCGTGTTTAAGATTTCGTCGTATTTGACAGATGCTGCGATGCGATGCTATTGCATGAAGCGAGGCAAAGCAGAAATTCTGAGAAAGAGTACTAACTTACGCAGTCCTTCGGAACAAAGCAGGGGTACTACAAATGCCGAAGGAAAAGAGTTGCAACAAGAGTTAAGATTCCATGCATACCATTTGTACGTGGGTTCATTTATTCTAAGATAAAAGTTCTGTGTCTGAATGAAGCTACGATAATTTATGAAGTGAAAGATCGAGGAAATCTCAACCTAATGATTCTAACTTGTATTAGCGTGAATTATATACTACGGTAAACTAAATAAAAATCCTTGCAACCAATTTCAACTTGCTTTTCCTACAATTGTCATTCATTCAATGTGTTCGAACGGTGTGTGGGCATTAACTAATTCTCAATTTTATTCCATACAATTTTGGAAAGACATACACAAAAATTTGACCTTAAGTATTTTTAAACTTTCGAATAGCATTCTCAAACGCATTTTTCATTCATGAGAGCTACAAGGTCCATGAGATCAATGTCATCTTTCTGAATTTTGAGGATGGCTTCCAACTTCTCATCTTCGTGTACTCCAGAGTAACCCATCGTAGTGTCTGCTTTCTTTATGATGTGAAACAGACACTTGCGGTCTTGAACCGTGCATGGCAAGAATGAAACCAGCCCATAAGATTCGATGACGGCCGCCAACCGTCTGTTCAGCTCCTTGTACCGTCCAGTGATGGGATCGTCGTCCAAGAGGTCTACCAGTCGATTCAAATCCAGCACTTCAGTGTAAAATTCCAGGCCAAATTTTAGTTTCTTCTTAAATTTGTACAAAAGGTCGAGTTTGGAGAGTACGTTGATTCGAGGCACAGCCAGTTGCGTCATGGACGCTAATGTGGTAGTAAGAAATGCGATAAATGTTCCTGTTAATGCAAAATGAAATTAGAATGCTAAAGTATAACAAAAACCTTTACCTTCGATATATAAAGCAACTAACCTGGATCACGGCAGCAAAATGAATCTACCAAATAAACAGTGCATAACATAGTCCCATTTCCTTGAAGAGCGTCAAAAATACGCTGGACGCTTTCATGATGAATGAAAAGTTCAACCTACAGAAAAGAGCACAGTGCATTCAGATTGCGTCAAATATGATTTTGCTTTTAAAAGCGCGTGAAGTTTACCTGGCCAGGAAAATCGACGAGGATGAAGTTATCCTTTTCGCCAAATTTCTTAAATTCATCCAAGAGCCAACTAATATTTTTCTCCAAATATTCCATAGCATACAAGAGACCACCGTTGGGACCGAGTTTTTCGATTTCCATGACCTCTGACACTTGAACCAAATCGTCGATGTTCACGTCTGCATGGTAGGGTAGATTATCGTTCGCAGGATCCAGATTGACAACCTTCACATTTCGCCCCAACTCCTTCAACATAGCAGAAGCCTGTTCACAGAATGCTGATTTCCCACTATCAGGTGGACCACAAATAGCATAGCAGTAATTAACCATTTTACAAAAGGATAATTCATACAACAGATTTGAAAGAATGGAGAGTATGAAGACAGGAGTAGTAGTGATGGTTGGATTTGAAGTCTATTGATCTTGAAGCTGACGAATTATATTTTCCAGGTTACTTGAGATGAAATCGAGATTCGCTCTTGCTTGGTCAACAAGAATGATTGCAAAGAACAGTGATTTGGTTGTGTGTTGCAATGTTCGGTTGGAAATGTAGCGTATCGCAGCCAGAAGTTCGTCGGAACAGGCTCCAAAGATCCCTCTAACGTCAAATATATCCACAGGTCCTATGTTATCAGCAGAACTGGCAAGAACACTGTTTTGCTTCTTGACTTCTACGAGTGCACCACCACAGGCAGGAGCAGCAGAACCTTGCGTTTGAGTGATTGTAACAAAGTATTTGTCTCCCACGTCCTTCGCGTAAAATGTGGAATGAACACCTGCAGCAGACTTTGTTCTCAAAGTGAGTCCTTGATAAGAAGAATACTCTTCAATCTCAGGCATCAAGGTGACAGGATCACGAAGCTCGTTCATTGAGAATCTGGAAATACAAATATGGATGTTATCGTGTAATATGTCAAATGTAATTAGATAGAGCACTAGTCTTAAACTACAAACGCAAGCGGAATGCTGACGTTGACCTCACTCACCCAAAAATCTGAAATTCCAATTTGCAGTATTGTGTGATTGATAAGGTGGTGGAGGCCTGAGAACGTTAATTGACAGCAACTGATTGACACAAATTTTGACTGGGCTAGAGCGACAAGCGATTTCTTTTCAGCAAACGAATCAGAAAATTTTGAAGCACGAGAGTTCAATTGACGCGCGGAGATTTTCTTATGTCTGCGTTGAATCTCATTTCAATCCATTCGAAGTAGACGAAGTGAAGTCTATTTTCCCTGTTTTTTTACTCTTTAGAGAACTATCATTGCAACCGGAGATCATTTGGCTTCCGCCTCTTCAGATGCGAAAATACGAATTATATAAAAGACAACAATCGCATGAAGTGTAGTTACAGTTACATAACACGAGCATCGTCACACATTAAAGAGGCGATAAACAACTGAATTGACAACGTAGAGGTAGGTAATTTTCCTCAAAGCTCAGGCCTCCGTGGACAATAGCTCGACGAAGTCGATTTACTAAAGAATGAAGATCTCTTGACCTCATTGCATTGAACCCTCATTCCGAAGAACACCTTCTACCTCTAGCTGGAGATTGAAAATAGTGGATGCCAATGTTAGTCAATCGAATTGTTCTTGACAGCGCGAATCAGTCAACGCTGACGACATAATACAGTTGTAATGAACGGCATGATAACGACTACGAGTTGACAGGTATGTATTATGAAACTTTCAAATTAAGCATGAGTTGTACGATCAACTCGGAATGTATTATTTCAAATTGTTGCTAGATATTCATCGGCCTTGAAGATCAACTCCGGTTGGACAAATGAAGAATACTTAATGATTTCAACAATTTCAACTCACGATGCCAATGACAAACTCTGATTATCTAACTTCATCAACCAATGACACCTCTTCTTGGAAAGATGATCTCCCTATTTGCACCTTGACAGGTACCTTGTTACAAGTGCACTGTTTAAATTCAGATTTTTTTAGATTACGTAACTAACGCTAAATAATGCGCTCTTAGGTGTGGGATATTCGCCTAATCAAGTTTATCGAAGAGATGGGTATCGAACAAGCGAACACGAGCTGGAAGATCAAAGCTTCCACTATCGTTTGGACGAGAACGTTGGCCTCTACGGTGTGTTCGATGGCCATTGTGGCTCAACGGCAGCTACATTTGTAGTAGAGAAAATGCCTGCCGAAATCCTATTAGGCCAACTAATGGAACATAGCACAGAGGAAGAGATTCGTGAAGTCCTGTATCAAGCGTTCCTAGCAGTTGAAAGGGAATATTTTTCTGAAATTATTGGCCAGCAGTTAGCTGAACGAACACAACTTCTCAGTGAGATTCCGGATGGAATGACGCCCTACGACACGTTCAAAGACTACCCAGCATTATTGGATCGCCTTGAAAAATTAAATCAGCAAGTCGCTTCTGGCACCTCAGCAGTCGTGGCTCTGATTTTCTATGGGAAGCTGTATGTTGCGAATGCGGGAGACAGCCGAGCTTTATTATGTCGTACGGACGGGGACGGGGTACTACGTGTGGTGCAGTTAAGTGTTGATCACGATTTAAGAAATGAAGACGAGCTCCTCCGACTCCAGCGACTGGATCTTAATAGAGACAAAATCAAACAGATCGGGCGAATTGGTAATCAGGAGAATACCAGATGTCTGGGAAATTACCTCGTCAAAGGTGGGTACAAAGAAGATGCGACGTTGGCGTCAGCAGTAGTTGAGCCAGTGATTGCAGAACCTGAAATTCATGCTGGAGTGATACTGGATGACTCCACGAGGTTTCTGGTTCTCCTCTCCGACGGACTCTACAAAGCCTTAGAAGAAGCGTCCGACAGCGAACTTGTCAATATTCAGTTGGCCCAAATGATCGTTGAGGAATTTAAAGTTCAGTCCACTTTGGCCGGAGTGGCACAAGCAGTCACGGACAAAGTGTCACGAATGCATTACGACTACTTCATGGCGAATTCCGTCCTTACATCACCACCACGTGGTTACGCCCCCAAGAGAGACGACATGACCCTCCTCGTACGGAACTTCAACTTTCCTCTACCGAACTCAATGTCGAGTCCAACAAATCATCGCTTTAATCAGTCACCATTCTACCCAATCAGCGATCTGATGAACTCAAATGCTGATACACCAACCAATCGCAGCCTCGCTCAGTTCGCACCGAGCCCTATTGTCCTGATTAATAATCCAATCAGCTGGGGCGACGACGGAACAAACGGGACGAACACTGCAACAACAAGCACAGAAAGTTCAGACGCGCTGACTCAATCGAATCATAAACTACCATTGGACGAAGATGGCCGAATTGGGCCGTACGTCGATTTCACTGATTACTACCAGGGAACTGCAAACAAGCCAGACCAGCTGGATAAATTGTTTATCTGAGAAGATATGCAAGTATGCAACTAAATGCAACATATCTTTTTCATGGCCTACTGTAATCAAAGCAGGTGGAATTCAAAATGACTGACTAAAGAACCTTTTATACTTAAATCGTTTGCTTTTATTTTGTTAGCTTTAGCATGTAAGCTAAAATCTTCGTATTTCTTCCTAGTTTTCGACGGACATTCATGCATGTGTTGTAGGCCACAAATGTTTCGGGTTTAATTTTCTCAATTTGAAATTGTAGGCATTTTAAGACAGTTCTAAATTATTTTTGCTGATGGTTTCTCGCATCATTTTAATATTGATTGAAGATAATTCAAATTCGTACAGAATGTGATTAAGAAAGTGCTCATCTTTTTTGATCCTTTGACTAACAATATGTCAATGTCGTGATAAACACTGCGTTATTGTCAACTCGGTCAATGTTCAAATTGTGTGATTATGACTAAATTGCAAATTGTGATTTATTTATGAATTTATGAGTTAAGTCTGCACTCGCGCGATTTTACCATTGAGGGCAGACCTGGCTAGACTTCGAGTTCAAGCTGATTACTGATTAAGGCTTTGCAAGTACAAGAACTAAAATGACAGTATGAATTACACAAAACGCTGTATTGTTCCATAACGTATACGTACTAGTTTGTGTTGGATGTCTTTGTTTTCCAAAATTAATATATGCAGAGATTTTAGCATTTCCTATATTTGAAAGACGCTAAGAGGTTTTTAATAGTGTAGAGGTTCACTTGTCTGCGACGGCGTCAAAGACGACGACAAACGTTCATGCATAGTTTTAATTGTTATTATGTTTTAGATTTCAAAAGCCCTGGCACTAAATGTTCGAATTTAGCCCGCCTAAGGGGTAATGCAAGACTTCGCAAAGTGCGACGAGCAAATGCGCCGATTCTGGTAGTTATAGAACTCGTACTCGAAGCCGTATTGAATAAATAATCAGTAGTAATGCAATCAATTTATTGCCGTGGGCTGCTGTGAACCAATTTTATTTCCACTCTGATCAGTGCCCGACTTCAGAAATCCCGATCAGAACCTCTTACTTGGATTATCAACAACGCCCAGCTGCGTTGAGGCTCTTGTAGCCAACCGCAGTCCAATTCTGCTCATTAAAAAGAAGGATTAAAGCTTCATGACTAACCTAGGCACTCGTGAACTTAATAAGCGTGCAAAATTGACACATTGTTGGCCATCGGCGTCCCCACAACTGAGTCGCAAGTAAAATGCACATGCCAGAAACTGCGAGCTGAATTATACACCCTCCCACGTTACAAAAGAATAAATACATAAATAATTGCATTTTAGCTTACCACTTAATTGAAATGTGTTAATATGTCCCGCATATAATTAAAATCTCAACCCTATGAACGCATCCAGGCTGTGCTGAGCCAGAGTACAATGGAAACAAGTAACGAGCATTTCTAAAGGCCTATGAATTTTCTATTCCTAGAGGCACGAACACGAATGAGAGTAGAAGAGTACAAAGATTCACATCCGAAAACCTTTAGGACGTAGATTGTGTATGTGTATTGAGACGAGAGACGACGACTCATTTCATCACATTAGGCTAGGGCGTTGTCGTATGAAATACAAAAATACGTGGTGCTCCTGTATCATCATCTGCTGCGCTCTCGTCTATCATCCGAGTTTCTAGATTGAGTTCCACTGCAGGTTTTAAGTTTTAAGAATTGTAGTTTTACTCTGATAAGCAACCATGGCTCCCATATCAGCAGAACAAGCACTAAAGGAACATGGAGCAGCAATTACTCGAGATTACGTCTCACAACCACGGCTTGGTAAGACAATTTTTTTCTAGTGTAAGCTTATTTGTGGGTAGTGTCCAAATCTGTAGAAATATGACATCAATGAACGCAATTGTGTATTGCAGTGTACAAGACAGTTTCGGGTGTGAATGGTCCGCTGGTAATTTTGGACGACGTTAAATTTCCAAAATATGCTGAAATTGTGGAGCTGCATTTGCCCGATGGAACGTCAAGATCTGGTCAAGTTTTGGAAGTCAGTGGGTCAAGAGCAGTTGTACAAGTAAGTTTCGAATTTCATTGTTCATGTTGACATCTGTGCTTATTGACTTGCAATTGGAGTAATAATATGTATATTAAATGACAGGTCTTCGAGGGAACTTCAGGAATTGACGCTAAACACACTGTCTGTGAATTTACTGGTGATATCTTGCGAACTCCAGTGTCTGAAGACATGCTGGGTCGAGTATTTAACGGCAGTGGAAAGCCAATTGATAAAGGTCCACCCATCTTGGCCGAAGATTACTTGGATATTCAAGGTAGGCATTGTTATTATTGGTTGTATCTTTTAATTTGACTATATACGACTGTCATAAAATATTAATTTCTTACTCTCTCCTAGGCCAACCAATAAACCCCTGGTCTAGAATCTATCCTGAAGAAATGGTCCAAACTGGTATTTCTGCCATTGACGTCATGAACTCAATTGCTCGTGGTCAGAAGATTCCAATTTTCTCCGCTGCTGGCTTACCACACAACGAAGTACGTTGCCTTTATTTGTTTATAATCATATAAAGGTTAGGACGAAAATAATGCAACCCATTGTCCTGCTTCACAGATTGCCGCTCAGATCTGTAGGCAAGCAGGTCTTGTACAATTACCCGGAAAATCTGTACTTGATGGACATGAAGACAACTTTGCTATCGTGTTTGCTGCTATGGGTGTGAATATGGAAACTGCTCGATTCTTCAAGCAAGATTTCGAGGTATACATTTTAGGCTTGGCACTTGATGAGGATCAGTTGATAATAATTTCTTACGAATACAGGAAAATGGATCGATGGACAACGTTTGCCTATTCTTGAATCTAGCCAATGATCCTACAATTGAGAGAATTATTACACCTCGTCTAGCTCTAACAGCAGCAGAGTTTCTGGCTTATCAGTGTGAGAAGCACGTGTTAGTCATCCTCACAGATATGAGTTCATACGCTGAGGCTCTTCGTGAGGTTTCTGCAGCCCGTGAAGAAGTACCAGGTCGAAGAGGGTTTCCAGGTTACATGTACACAGATCTTGCTACAATTTATGAACGTGCTGGACGAGTTGAAGGAAGAAACGGATCTATCACTCAAATTCCTATTCTCACTATGCCTAACGACGGTGAGCATCCCTGCTCGGACTAAACTTTAAGACTGAAGTCTCTTATTTCAGTTTAAAAGTCTGATTCTTGCAGATATAACTCACCCGATTCCTGATTTGACCGGATATATCACCGAGGGACAAATTTACGTCGATCGTCAGCTGCAAAATCGGCAAATCTATCCGCCAATCAACGTCCTGCCTTCACTCAGTCGTCTCATGAAATCTGCTATTGGAGAGGGAATGACGAGAAAGGATCACTCTGATGTTTCCAATCAATTGGTAATTTAACCCGAAAAACAATACAGTAATTTCCCATTCTACATGCTATCTTATTCTTCAGTATGCGTGCTATGCTATCGGCAAGGATGTTCAGGCCATGAAGGCGGTTGTTGGTGAAGAAGCTCTTTCGGCCGACGACTTGCTGTATCTTGAGTTCCTTGGCAAATTTGAGAAAAACTTTATTTCTCAAGGTACGTTATCTCAGTCTGATTCAGATTCGGAAGTTATGGTCATTAAATTGAATCATTTCTAACTTAATCGTAAGCACTACTAAAATTGTGATTGTTTGCTTACAGGAAATTATGAAAATCGTACTGTATTCGAGTCGCTGGATATTGGATGGCAACTCCTCCGTATTTTCCCGAAGGAAATGTTGAAGCGTATTCCAGCAAGCACCCTCGCAGAATTCTATCCTCGAGATTCTCGTCATACGCAATCAGCAAAATTGACAACCCAAATGTAGACGGATTCTCATCATTCAACCATTCAATGCAAGCTTGCTGCGCATAGTCAATTAGTCAAGAGAATAGAGCTAGCGTGTAGCAGAATTCTTACATTCCAGTTCCATATTTAAAGCATTTAATTCCTTTAATTAGAAGTATCGGAAACCTTGTTTATCGACATTTTTCATGAATCACTGGCGATTTTCCGCTGTCGTAGGCAGAAATGTTCCAAGCTCCAAAAGGAGTCGATTCCACCTCTGTCAACTGAAGCAAAAATGTAGTACGTATGTGATTAATATTTCTTGCTCATTATTTTTGTGTAGAACTGGATGGATTGTAATGTATCACTCAATCAGTCAAATCAAAAAGTCATGTGCGTACTTATAAATGTTAGCAATTATTAGAAACAATAAAAGTTAAAATACAAATGTCGAGCAGGACTTGTCTCAATGGGAAATCTATAATTTTGCAACAGTTGGAGCATGCAAAAACTTCGTACAAATGACCAGTGAGAAGCTTTTTATTGAGACTTCATTAAATTAGTTTAACCTACGTTACCTACACTTTTGCTTATGAATTTGTACTTATACTTGGAATCTTCTGATTTTCCTGATCAGATCGTACACTGTAGGTTCATTATCGAAAGGCTCTTGAAGGGAGTACGTGAGGACTCTTTCCTTTGACGACGATTCTAATACTTGCCATTCCAGGAGAACTTTGATGAAATTTCTAATTGGATCCAGGGCCAAGCTCTCGCCTAGAATATCATCAAACGTTCAATGAACGTTATGCGAATTCAAAATAGTGAGCTTAAGGAATGTGGTGCAAATAACCATAAGCGATCATCTTCTTTTGGAGGTGATATTTCACTTCGGCAAGCATGTCCATCTGCAGCTGCTTCTCCTTTGCTTCGTGTCCAATAAGTCTTTTCAGTACTAAGCTAGAAACGGCGTAGTTGTCAAGTATTGATTGCAGAAGCCCATGCAGGAATTTTAGCCGTTCGTGGTTTTCCTTCGTTAAGAGCAGCTGGATTGTGTTCGTCCTCAAAGAGTTTGAGGAGTCATCTTCAACCCCTTCCCCGATTTGTAACTGAAATGAAACAAATGATATTCATGCTCGTCCCTGAGTTTAAGCTAACCTCGAGTGAACTTACATGCTTAAATCTAATGATTCCTTGTGTCTTCATGTACTCTAAATTATTGCGAATGGCTTGCTCTAAGGTTTGGCAGGGAGGATGAAAAATAAATTCGTACTCCAGAATATCACAAAGTTCCATGCAGGTTGAAACTAGTTCATAGTCAGAGATGTGAATCTCTTTCGGATAAGTTCGCAGGGCTGACAATTCGGGCTTTGCGAGGAGGAGAAGGCTTGTTGCGATTACGGCTTCCATTGCGTAGAGCGGAGTGACACACGTTGAATAATACGACAAGTCAATCACGTTGGGCACGGCCGTGTAAGGTCGGAGGTAAATTTCCCCAGGCGAGCCTTGCAAATACGAAGCCGCGCCCTTAGCGGGAATAACTTCTTGGCTGACCAGCGTGGGTCCGAGGATGTTGAGCTGTTGGAACATAGACACGATTAGAAACATGCTACCCAATGCAAGAGTAAAAGGTATGATAAGGGAGCAATATTACAGCATGTATGATAACATCTTTCATGTCACCGTCCAAGTTCACGTCATGTTTTCTTTCCAAAAACTCTAGCTTGAGGGTGTGCATCTCCGCTGCTAGTTTATCCAGTGTGACACCAGAGCGGTATTTATTGAGGAGGAGGAAAGCAAGGACATTTGTGGACATCAGACTGAAACACTTCAACCCATCTGCAAGAATTTGACCGAAGGAAGGTGAATACAAGGTCCGACCACGACCGATAGGTTATAGAAGTGACATCATACCATAGATCACGTGCTGTGCCAAGCAATTGATAAAATTTCTTCGATCCTCAATGATTGTTGTGTCATTCACAGAAGTACCATTCAATGCGAATGAATTACTGCGACAAAGTCGTCCTTCTCTGTAAATGTTCAAATCTTTGTTGGTGTCCTTTGTGTTGTTGGCATTCTCGTCCGTGACGTATGTCAACTGCAAATTGTTTGCTGGAGAGTTCCACGACTTGTAGGAGTTCATAAATTCCTGCATGTCATAACCAAACCCACGTTAGATTCATGAACTTGTTTGAATTCAAAACAAACTTCATTTTAGTTACCTTCACAGAGAACGGCTGCCCAAAATCTATTCGTGCATTTCCAAATTTGGTTTGACACGAGTTCCAGACGCCAATCACCGCGGCCAAAAAGCTCTCGTTCACCTTCGGCTTGCCGAGTTGCTCTCGGATGTAATTGCCCTCAATTAATTTTTCATAGCTGAAGTTTACCGGAACAATAAGCATATCGTCCACTCGTCCAGAAAATAAAGTATCCATTGCGATGTTCAACAGACCACCTGAAATTCAATGATCCAAGGAAATGCGTTAAGAGAGTATATCAAATGTCTGCCACGCCGTAGCAAAGTTACCTTTCGGCAAGCCTGGCTTTCCACTTCTGGTCCGGCCGCCCTCAATGAAAAATTCCAGATCGTTGTCATCCAAGATGGTCCGCTCCATGTAAGAATGGAGAATTGCTCTGTACAGAACATCCTTCTGGTCCATCTGCCTCTTGATGAAGAACCCACCCACGCTTCTCATCATCTTACTAGCAGAAGAATAGACTCATGATAACAAGTGAGTGGTTTCCATTGATTCAGTTAACCGTATAAACTCGTGCTCTTACTTGAAAATTGGAATGTTCAAATTGTCACCAGCAGCCACAAGTGGGGATCGAATATCGTTCGAAGATAAAATCCACGAGATGAGGACATAGTCAATATGGCTCCGATGGATTGGCAGATATATGAGGCGGTATCCCGACTCACGCGCCTTCCTTAAACTCTCAAGTTGACTCTGTCTTACCAATATCTTCGGGTAGATTCTGCTCAACACTTTGGCGATAAACCAAATGGCAAATCTGGGACGACAAATTCAAATCGCAAGTGATTAATTACTGTCAATCATCAATTCAGCACTTTCTCAATTTTCTGTCAGGGAATGGTGTGTCTTAATTCATTTCGCAATATTCGCATAGAACGCGAGGGAATTATTCGTTTTGTACAAGTCTGCAGATTTCGCTAATGCATCGTGACAGCTAATGACCGAGAAGATGCAACGTGCAGGAAGCATAAAACTGAGTTTGGTCTTTGAGTATGGTTGTAAAATTCGAAAGCTTTCACAAAGTGTGATGCCATGGCATCCGTCTCTTGTTGAGATGCATTTCCTGTTCATTACACACGTCAGTTAAAGACTTTCGTCACATCCGCATAATAGTCCCCTCCTTGTCCCTTCTTACACTCCGTCCGTTTGAGAACAAAAGCAAACTACCCCGACCATGGTGCCAGTGAACGAGCCGCCCCATTTCGCGTAATTGTGTCTTCCAAGTCACTAGCCCGTGCGTTCGTTCGAAAGCAAAAATAAGCTACCCCGGTCTCGGTACCAATGATACAGCCGCCCTAATTCGGGTTATCTTAACTTCCATACTTAACTGTCAGCGCCGTAGGTTTAAGAGCGAAAGCAAGATGCTTTTCCCGTGGTGCCAGTGTAGCACCATTAAAAAGTTAATGTTATCGTTTCCCGTATGAAATATTCAAATAGTGCCATACCTTGAAAAGTACTTGAAATACTTCATATCCTGGATTGCACGTAAATTGACTGTAATCCTTTCCGCTCGGAGCTTCTGCTTCCGAATTGCTCCTTCCAGCGAACTATGTAGATTTTCTTGAAACTCCTTCCGAGCAACTTCCTGAATAGCAGCGTTGACGCGTGCATCACCCATCATCTTGAAAATTGTTGAATTGACAAATAACTCCAATTTTTGCTATACCTGCCTCAAAAATCTGATGTCCGGAACTTACGTCTTTTAGGCTGACCATGTGGTATTGATAGGCAAGATACCATTTCCTCCAGTAATGGACAATCGAGGCGAATTGACGAATGTACCACGGATTGTGAGCCAAGTGAGTCTCACAATGCAGTGAATCCCTCAAGTCGTCCTTATCATGTAAATGGCGGTTCTATTTTGCAGAATGGGACACAAGTAATCTCCATTGATGAACTCGTTATTTACTGGATACTGAATGGAGAGTATTGGCAGGAATTATGAAGAAGTTAAATGCTAATAAACAATATAATTTAACCTTGGCTGTATGCTGGTTGCATGCGGTGCAACTAGTTTGATGAGTAGGCCCCATGATACGCCTCTGCCTCCGATGCCGCAGTGACAACAGCTCAGTCTGTGCTCGGATGGCGGTTGAACTCTTGACATGTTGTATTATTGCACTAGTTTGGCCTTCACCGAAAGTTTTCGTAATTTTTGGCGTGAACTGAGTTCGCACTACCGGCAAATTCAGAAATTCATTATTACTGGAGTTTGAATCTGTAATCTGGCTCTTCGGTTTAGCGGTGATGGGAAAAACTATGTCCTCCATTTTCTTCATGACCGTCAGCGACTTCCACCTGCAGAAATTGATCGAAAGGTTGAAAAGGCGAATTCAGGAGGAACGGAAGATCAAAAGGTTATCCGTGATGTTTTGGGGACCGGGGATTTGTTTGATATTTAATTTTTTAAGTGACCATGTCACACATTGCTAAGACAATTGTCTCTTCAAACCTTAACTGGAAAATGTATTTAAACACGTCCATCACATTGTCTGATAATTTTTACATTTGGCATTCATGGACTGTTGCATTTACGTTCACTGTTGATGCTGTCGAGCCGCTGCAATAAAGATTTACAATGGGGGAGGCCAAAGTGATCTACGCCTTGACCGTCTTAATTGCTCAACTGAATTATTTAAAAACCAGCACGTCTGTCGTGCACTTGCCACCGCTTTGCGTCGCGACGTCTATTTCATTTTCATTTGAGGCACTCTTTACGGCCTGCTCACGACGCACGATAAACTTGAAAGAAAAATTTGTGCAATTATCACAACAGATCTCTCAGGATTGCAACAGAACATGTGTGCTCTTGCCAATGAAAAAATCGCATTGCAGAACACATGACATAATCACAACCAAAACCAGTCCGTGCGCTGTGTACACTTTGACACCGTCTTTGTTTGCCTGCGGCCTGAGCAAGCACGACGGACTCGAGGTCCATTTTTATGGTCACCTGCCAGCAATCTAAGCCTTATCTCGGAAGTTTGTGGGGTATGACATGACTTACCCGAATTTCCACCAGAGAATGAAAATCGAGCAGATGCTGATGATCCATTCCATATACAGAAACATTGCTTGCACTTTGTTGTCACGAATCCACTTTGGAAAGTATTCCGAAGCTCACGGGCTAGACCCGTGAGTCAAGTGACTCGACAAGCTAATTTCCCTGTGGCGTCGTAACTGTGTCGATTCAACAGCTTAATCTTTCACGATGGAACAATGACTGATGCAGCTACTTAGCTGTCATTAGCCCACAATTGCCAACATCGTCGATTCTTGTTTATAAGTCTGTAGTGAAGCTAGAGAATTTGTCTGTAATGCTTGCACTGATCCGCACTTCATACAATTCAGCTTCTAGCAAATAGATATTTTATGGAACACTCTTCGTCACGATAAATCTGGCACAATTTTTTTAGGATTTAGGAATACAGCTCCAATGGCTGAAGTGCAAACAAAGAGCACAAACACCGGCTCAAGAAAGTCACTGCACGAGATTTTAGATTTGAGGCCTCACTCCACTAGACTGCACTATTGAGATTTCTTACAAGAGTCGCAACAAAGATGGTGCGTATCCCAAACGATGCGACGCGAGCAAACGTTTGCGTGGAACTGATTCCATTTTGAGAGGTTTGTCTTTGTGTATCTCGCTTCTCGCAAATTTGTAACTGTAAAGATGTAGCGAAAGATGTGTAATGCGGACTGGTGAGTCGCCTACAATTATGTTTTGATTCGTACTTTGTACAGCACCATCGTATCGTACGATGATTCTTGGGAATGCCGAGCCAAGATGGACCGACGACGACTCGGACACAATTCACGTAAACATGCAATCATCCATTCAACAATGTACTCGGTGGTAAAACAAAAGAGCAACCCAAGCACTAAGCACATTGTACGCGTTTCGCATACTCATTTTTGATTGTGGTTTGCAAAATCTGTATATTGATACGAAAAGGTAGTTTCTACAATACGTTTCTGCCATACGATAGCTGTCCTGAGAGCCAAAGCATACACGCAGGCAATAAACGAGTATGGGAGTGCGCAGCGTCTTGAGTAATCTGAATCTTATGAGACTCCACTGCATTCAGACTCGCACACATGCCAAGGTGCCAAGCCCCATGCCAGAATGCTAACGCTGCAACCAGTCAGCGACTCGACTTTGTGTGCATTTTAAGATGAAAGCAAAATTATTAAAACGATTTCATACATTCACACATTTATCATTACTATCATCATTAACGCATGAGTTTTCATGATGCGTTGCTAATACGCTTTACCTTTACCCACTTTAAATTTTGTGTAATTGACAAAGTAGCACAAGTACAGTGAACTGACGCCGCTCCTCGCAGTGGCATTTGGTCGTGCTGTGATTATCTTTGCTCGCATCTTTTGACTGGCTGAGTGCATCGAACGAACAAGGCAATCAGATGCACGTAAACAATACATCACATCCTCTCATTTTCTAGAATCCATATAGTAAGGGAAACTACTTGGATTACGCAATACGCAACAATGGACTGTACGTGCTGTCGGCATAAGGCTTGGGTCAGATGATTCACCAAGCGATTATCTTTATGCGATAATCCTAATTAGGCTCTGTTTTCAGCGATGGTACATTTTTTGTGTTTGCAGCAGAGATACAAAGCATGTGGTTTAATCGAGATCATTAACACGTAAACTAGAGTACAAACACCTTGAAAGTTTTTGTTTTAGAACTGTCTGACGCTCACTACCCTGTCTGGGGTGTATCTTGGTTGTCGAGTTGTTCCTTGACACACTCACCACTCGCGATTCGTGATTGCTAATGGCTGCAATTGCATTTATGCGTCATTAAGGAATTTAAGAACGTAGGAAACTGCACATGATTCACGATGAAAGTCATAAATTCGGGAGCCGTAAACCATGAACCATGTGAACTAAAGTGCATTTAATTCTCAGTCGCATCGTTATTGTTGTTTTCTTTTATAATGAGCACATTGTTGTGTGAGAAAGAAAGAGATCACCTTCCTGTGAGAGATTTGGCCTGCAAAAATGATAAGATAATTAGCACAAGGTGTTCTTAATCGCAGTCATTATTGTCCATAAATAAATTGCCACATGGCACACTAAACGTAAACAACTTCTGGGAATTGACCTAATAGCGCTGGATTTGTCAGGCTCAGGTTCTACAAATGATTGCTTTGCGGTGTTTGAATTTTGAAACACTTGACGCAATTAACCTTTCGATTGTCAACAGTAAATATTGCTCTCGCAAGTTGCTTCTTATGAAATACGATTCAATTTCACATCGGCAATGAATTGCAAATTTTACCTTCACCTTTCGATTTCGGAGAAGATAAGTCGCAACGAATAAAAGTAGTTATTCCACTCGTGTATTGAGCAAGTTGATCCTGATAATGAATTAGGCAATGTTGAGTAAAAATAAATCAAATTGCATCGAACATCGACCATCCTGCCCTACCCATTCCTCGTTCCTTGTTCCCTGTTGGTGCATTTGTAATTTGTACAGAAGACTTATGCTACACTAAAACTAATGAAAAATTCGTAATGAAGACGACCAGTCTGTAGAAGAATGCACAATGAAAATTGTGTGGAAACAAAATACATTAAATAAAAATATTCAAATGAGGTGCGACGAGATGCGCGTTGCTGAGCCGATTTCAGAAGAGATAGAGATGAGATGATCCGATCAGTGAAGTGAATGCTGTGCGGTGATGAAACTAGTTTTTGGTAAAATGAATGACCAGCTGCTACTATACTGAGCACAATGCTAAGATTTGTAAATTTTCAACTTGTACAGTACAGTTGCCGTGTAGGTGCCTGCAGAATTTTATTCTGGTTTTGCACGCATGCAGCATGCATAAGAAAGGAATTCGACGCTCGAATGGACTCTGTCGAAGTCGCACTTGAAGATGAAGCAATACCATCACCGACACAACCGCAATGCAATACGTAAAACTTGTTCGACAACAAAATGGTAAACCAAAATGAACTTTCACCTTCTTCTCGACAACTCATTGCTGTTTCCTCATCGCCGTGCACTTCTTGGTCAAGATACAGAGCGAACGCGAATTTGCCGTCAATGGCACTACACAACAAGACGTATGACTACGAGACAATAATACTTGGCGCTTATTACATCATCAAATCGAAGGAACGATCCCAACATGACTGTTAGAATACGTTTACGTTTGCTAATCAACTTCGCAATAAAGAATTTGTAAGTCAAGGGTATGCAAATATTTCGGAATCCTGACAAATTGCCAGCATGGCTCACGAGCTACTCCAGACAGGCGTAGTAGTTCAGGACGCAACAGAGGATATGACAAAGCGTAATGAACGATGAAGGGAAAATTCACAGTCAATAATGCCACAATTAGTCGTGTTGAGTGTATACGATGTAATTGCATCATAATCGTGCAAAGTGTAAACTCCTGTGCCGCTCGCTAATAAGTAAATGCAATAAAATTATGTACTAACCAAATTGTCAAGTTAAATTGAATCTTTTCAATGGTCAAATATTTGCAAATATATTTGCATATTACAAATTATCGCTTGTCATCATCGTCGGATGACCATTTCGCCGCCTCAAGTCTCGAATGCAAACTTTGTTGTGCAATGAACTTAGTGGTATTGGTCTTAATTTCAGGACAACCCATGCAACTTTACCTCTGTATTGGAATTGCAGATGGATTTCATATTCACATCTCAAATTTGCAATCTGCGAGTCAAGTTTAATCAGCGAAAGTGATTTAAGTATTTCGTCTCCCTAGTTTAAGGAACAACACGAAATTCGCTCTTATAAAACCAGAGAAGCATAACATTTCTTACCAGTTTAAAATTGTGCGGAAAGAAGAGAGAGCAAACCTTCGTCCAAGTTGAACTTTAATTTGCTGGTAATCTGCTAACGATGTAACTTGTACTGCGAATTTCAATTTCTTGTAACTTGCAACACGTAAAGAGTAAAAACGCTGTGGGTTTGGCAGTACTGAATACAGAATTGCCTACACACCTCCCAGTTCAGCCAATCATTTACGTGCATTGAGCAACACTTCGTTCGGAACGCATCTTCATTTACAGTGTTGTTTACTTTATTCTGAATTGCAGTCCGGCGGGGTTAACCGCCTTGTGCCGGCTCATCTTCGCGTGAAATACCTGAGTTTCTAAAGATCCAATGTTACTGGTAAATGCGCAGTATTTAATAACCAGTCTGAAATAAGTCTACTAGAGTAGCTAACCGTGTTAAACAAGAATGTACATTTATTCGCAAGTATTTACTTACTGAAATGAGAACTGACATTTTAAGCATGCATTGATCTGACTATAAGATCAGTCTTATATGGCTACAATCCCTTACTGTGGAATTTCAATTTGACGCTAAGCACAATCGTGCCGAATGCACAGTATAATATAAGGGAAATGGCAGAACTGACTACTCTAATTATAAATCTAATCAGCAGCAATCTACTTCATCTTGGAATGGTTCAAAGACAAAGATGCTACCACTTATTTAATGTCACCGGGGCTCCGTTCTCTTTCCAGTTGATTGTCAAGCATGATGTGCTCGCAAATATATTAACTTTAAAACAAAGACACAAAAGTTTGTCAACTTAATTATGGTTCGTTATACATCGTATACTTGTCTTAAAACTCTACATTAATCTTGAGAATGCTGAGCTATGCATTGAGAGCAGAGATTAATTTACAAAGTGGTTCTTGTTTCGTTGTTGACAAGTTTGTGAGACTCGTCCTGATTAAATTCTTTCTCCAATTCGTGTTTGTTCAGTACCATTCCACGCCTCAGAGTCCCAAATTCCATGTTAAATTCACTCATTTCAATATTTGTCAAAAAGTTCAGGTCGTAGGTGAGCACAGTGTCGATTATGTGAACAACTCCATTCACGACTGGAATGTCGGCCTTCAGAATTTTGATGTAGCCATTGAGCAGCGTCGCATATCCTGCAAGATGAAAGGCAATTGAGCAAACAACTTATTACTGGCCACAAATGTATTGCAAATTGTGCACACGTACTTGAAAATCCATCGGAGGAAACTGAAACTTTAATCTCCTTGTAGTAATTGGTCGTCAGGTATTGTCCGTTTACGAGTCCATTGCTGTAGTATGTTCCATTCACAATGTGATAGTTGACCAAATCTGGTTATGATTTAGTAAGATTGAAATTTGCACACATTTGAATAGAATAGAAGTATTCAAATTTAATCTTACTTTGAAGTGCCTGGACATCGTTCGCAATTGCGGTGTAATCAAATCCCTTGAATGCCTCATTGTATGGCAGGAACAGCGTCACTGGACTGTTTTTGTCTTCCAGGAATGAAAGAAGGCCAGAGTCCACCACGGCAGAGAGAAATACTAGGCAAGGAAGGCATGATGTACAGAATTTTAAAGGACTAAACGCAGCAGTAAAAACCTCCTTGAACTTACCACTGAAGTCGTGAACTTCTGCTAAATATTCTGAGTGAAGTCGCACTTTCGTTGGGACAAGAACCCTGTCCGTAACGTGCAAAATTCCATTAAATGTGTTAATGTCGCCAATCAGCATTCTTGCTCCGTCCACAGTGTAAATTCGCTGTGATGAAAGGGGTATACGTTTAAACATCATGTTGTGAGAAAATGAAAATGATTTTGCTTCAAGATGGCTTACGTAATCGCTTTCCTGGTTGTAAACGTTGATTCGGAGTCGATTCCCTCCACTGCGAGCGTTCATTATTAAAAATTCGTTCCCAAGTGACTCCAGCAACACTTCAATCTTAATGAAGTGGTTCATGATGAAGGCGCGCAGAAGTTTAATGTCGTCTCGCAAACTTTGCAGAAACCAAGCTGGAAGTTTCTCGAAAGCAGGATCCACGGGAGCGAAAAACGTGTAATTGGCTAAGGGCGAAAAATGAGATTCGAAATTGTACCAACTGATTTGAATATTAAAATAAAGAAAAAGACGGATTTGCGTACATGTTTGAGTAAACAATTGCTCCAGCCCAGCTTGCTGTATCAAGGTGAATATTGTGACAAGACGGAGCTGCTGCAGGACGTCGACCATGTTGCACAGCGGAAGGTTGCTACCCATTGGATAGGCTTGGTTCGCGTAGTACTGCTGCCGTAATAAACTATTCACAATCCAGAATCCAGGCGGGATAAGCGGACCCACTGGAATCCCTGCACATGTCGGTTGCAACAATGGATTTGGTGGAGCAACTGAGAAACCAGGATCAATGAAGTTTGGTCGTTGAGGTAAGATTAAAGATGGCCGTGGAATTGACGAGTCAGGTTGATATCCACCTGGATGGTCCGCAGGCACAAATTCGCCATGAGAAGGAACAAAGTAACCTGTTTGTCCAGGAAGAAGGTAGGGTGGATCGCCTGGGAAGAAGTGCCCGTGGATAATGCTTGGACTGCCCCCGGTGCCAGGGTTGGGAATTGGTGGCATTGCCGGAGCTTGTGGTGTTTCGGGCATGTTTGGAGCGCTGACTCCAGATGTATCCGGCATTGTCGGGGTTTGAGGGCTCTCTATTGGTGGTAACGGTGGAGTTGTAGGGGTGGTGGTAGTAACAGTAGGGTACTGTATTGGCGGAACTTGCACGGGAGGCGGAGATGGATACTGTGGCTTAGGGTACTCAGGAAGCTTGGGCGTGCTGGTTTGTGGCATCTCTGGATATTGTACTGGACTTTGCAATGGGTTCCATGGATATGGAGGCGCAAATGGGCCGTATAAAGGCATCGGCGGTCTGTTCTCGAAGGGCCGACTTTCTGTTGCATCCAAAGGCTGCAGTGGGCACAAAGGCCCTAGTGGTGCTTGCGTAGTGGTGGTGGGTTGGTAGCACGGAGATCCCATTGCGTAATTCGGATCAATTTGCGCAGGTTTCCCGAAACCAAACATGTCCAGCACACCTCTAGCTTTGTTGTTGGCTTCATTTCCGACTGCTGGATCGCCAAATGTTGATGAAATTGAAATTAAACTCGCCACCAGAGTCACACTAAACAGCCTTGACCTCCCCATCTTTCCGTGAAACTAACCAAACGGAGTATTTACGCCAGAAAGGTGACGATGATGCACAAAACGTTCTGCAGTTACGGAACGAGACGAGTGAGACACTCTTGTCTCATTGTTGAAGTCCAAACTGAATCTGACTTCAATGAAAAGAAACGCCAAACACTTTTATTCTCCAGCGTCTCAGCAAAGGTTCCCATCCAGAATCGCTACGAACAGTCTCACAATGGATCGGTACCCAATTTAATAGTATGAACGCCTTACATAATAACAGGTAACGAAATATGTACCTGGAATTCAACGACAGCGATGCGACCCTTGTAATGAGTTTCGGCCGAAAAGAAGTCGTCCGTCTCCTTCCTTCTTTTTCCTTTTCCTCATCTTTTCGATTTCGCCAAGCATCGGATTACGTTTTTCCCTCAAAATGCTGAGAAGACAAAAAAAGTGATTACGGAAAGGTAAAACTTTGAAGACTTGAGGTACTTCACTCCCAGATCGCCTCTCTGCCAGGGAGACCTGTCAATCTGTAATTACAGGAGGGTAAATCACCGTACAATGAATTTAGCAACACTGCATCATTGATGTTAACACTCGAGTCTTCCAGACATGGAACGGACAAGGCATTTATGAGAATTCACCTGTTTCTGAGTCTTTCGTTCTTCAAGCTCGAGCTTCTGACGGTCAAGGTCTTCACTATTTTAACCTTTACACCGGCGTCAAGATGTTCGGACTGCAGATCAGAAATGTCTTGTCCAGCTTGTTCAAGAAAGAAGACTGAAACTTGGAATTCCAGATTTCGTCTCAATTTGTGCGTCCAGCAAGTCCAATTCAAATAACAAAACGAATGGTTATGAACACATTACGTAAACATCAAAATCCTTTCCTTCCGTTCACATCAAGTGAGCAGTAATCAGCAAGGCTTTAAACAATAGACTCATTGTTTGCCCAGAATATACACCAAATCAAGGGTTCATGGCCAGTGCGGATGTGCCCTTCCTTGACATTCAATGCGACATAACTTTGGTATTTAGTGTAGCTCAGTCAATAAATCGAGCATCTCATTTCGGTGCATGCGCTCGAATGTCGTTTATGATACTGTAGAAAGGAGAATCATATAATCTTGCATGTGTCAAGCTGCCCCGATGCATCTTGTTTCTTGCATTGTCCAGTGCGTGCTGTATGAATAGAATGCGTCAAGTTAACTAGCTTTGTTTGTTAATAGTTCTTCCAAAAAACATTCTTTCGTCGATCCGGGCACTGTGTACGGATCAGCCAGGCTCCGGTTGTACAGCTCGGTCAGTGGTGCCGCCGTATATGAATTAATCACCAGCAAAGATGCTACTTATCTTGTCCCGCATCCTGTCCAGAGATGCGTCTTTGAGTTTCCCTCATATTTCGTGAAATTAATGAACTATTGTAATTGAAACTCGTTCCAGAAGAATAGCCTAATTATTTGTGTGAGAGAGTACAATGGAAGTTTTACGGGCAATCTCAGCGGGTAGTAATATCATATTTATTGCAGCAAGAGAATAATGTGTTATGGTCCAGTCTAAACTAAGGAACTGAAAAATGTTTTCAATTTTGTTTTCTCATCTCGGAATGAAAGACTGGCTGGGTTGGCATTATTGTTACGTTACATAACTATCCATAATGATTTCGGGTCACTTGCGTATCTCTTGTTTTGCTACATATAAAGTACAAACTGTTGACTACCTGCCTCCGTTCGTTTCGGTTTCATTCTTGCATTTATCAAATGCCCTTGACCCTTCTTCAGGATCCTTTTCATCATTCCTTGATTGTTCCTTCTCTTCCCTCATGACTCATGAGCCATAGCGTAGTAAGTGGACAGAGCAGCCTATGTGGATCTCAAAGCTCTTATCATTGTGATTCCCTTCTTACTGCATTTTATGTTGTTCAACGATTCGGCTCTGAAAGCTGCTCAGTCCGTCAGTCCGTGCTAATCGGAAGTAGAAAACAGGGTTGAAAGACTTGGATCTGGAACCGGGAGAGTTTTTCTCAAATTATTTAAATTGCACTGCGGGTGCTTTGACTAATTGCCAGAGACTTCATGGGAAAGAAAACGACCTACTTTTGGCAGGAAGGTTCCTGGAGCTCACGTCCTCCTTATTTACCTCTGATTCACCTAACATCTGAATCTCTCATGCATTGTTGACCTGACCCTACTAGATATTTCATGAAAATATTAAGCAGCCCCTTATAAACGGTAGATGTTCCTCATAAATGAAAAGAAGACGGCACACAAAAAGGGACTAGCGTCTTAATTGAAGTGCAATGCAGTGGACCTTAACGCTTCAGTGAGTCCGGTCAGGCCTCATGTTCTCTCACACATCTTCGTCCTTACGAAGGGTCAAGTTATGTAATCCTTTCCTTGCCCATCTTAATCTTGTTAACCCCTTCGTACCATTCCTTTGCACTTGTTTAACCCTTTTCATTGTCATCCTCGTTCAAGGACTTTTTAACCTGTTACAAATATTTTCTTAATGGTTTCTGTTCCGTGATACTGTGTTATGTCACTCATTTCACAAAGTTCAAGGCTAAATGCAAACATCGTGGGCAATAAACCATACAAAAATCAAACACCAGGTAACTGAGAATTTGTTTGAGTACCATATATTTCATGGTAAGGTGTTGCAATTAGAATTTTAAAATGGAAGCCAGCCTTTGCCAGGAAGAATTATACCGCAAAATACTTTTTAAGTTAATGCCGCAAGTGTCGAAATTGTGATTTTAATTAATTTATGCTTATGACATGAATGTTTTACATTGAATATTAAAACCAGGTATTGGATGCTGGGTGCCATTGGCTTCCACCAAACGCATCTTTTGCAAATATTTACATTAATAAAGCATAAATAGAACATTTAATGTCCGATTGTAACATATCACGTAAAGAACAAAGACTCTGCGTAACCTTGTGAATTAGTTCAAATGTGTACAGGCGAGAAGGTGTCTTCGCAAATCTCGTCTGTTCGAACGCACAAAAATTCAAGGACTTTGCTATTGCTTTCACAGCAGAGTGATAAATGACTCATCCTAGCATTTCAAAATAATTAGTAACAGGCCCTGGCCTCATCCGAACAAGATTAAACACTCCCTCTGGACTTATTCCAAATTGTGACAAACCTGAAATTATTTCAACTCAGTCCAAATTTCCAAATCACACTTTCGTCCTTTTAACAGTGGAAGTGCAAACTGGTTCTGAATTAAATTGCCAACGCTAAAATGGGTCTATTTGGCAAATCCCCAGACAGAGATCCAAAAACGCAGGTAAGCCATGTACTTGATTACAAAACGAATGTAATTTGTTTCGGAAGCTTTGGGACATGGTTGTCATTGTTGCATGTTGTAATCAGGTTACGGAATGGACTCGCAAAATTCGTAAGGAAATGCTCGCCCTAGATCGACAAATACGAGGTAAGCCAGTGATCTACCCTAAGGCTTCTCTTGTAGTGTGCTGATCATGATCCTTAATGAATTTAAATATTTCAGGAATCCAGCGAGAAGAAGAGAAAATCAAACGATCGTTAAAAGACGCAGCTAAGAAAGGCGACAAGGATGTTTGCATTGTCTATGCCAAGGAGTTAGTTCGGTCGAAGCGCGCTATCAGCAAGATACACACCTCGAAAGCTCATTTGAACTCCATCCAAATGCACATGAAGGAGCAATTATGTAAGCAGCATCTCTTACTGGAATTTGCCATTACTTGCTGGATTTTAAGTAATTCGTACTTCCTTTCAGCCGTCTTAAAGACTGCCGGTGCTTTGCAAAAGTCTACACAAGTCATGACCTCCCTTCAGGCCCTCTTCAAAATACCTGAGATGAATGCAGCAATGCGAGAAATGTCCAAAGAAATGATGAAGGCAGGAATTATTGAAGAAATGATTCAGGACACATTTGACAGTTTAGAGGACACGGAGGAACTGGAGCAAGAGGCCGAGGAAGAAATCCAGAACGTAATTTACAAGTTCTAATGATATTATTGAAATAGAAGTACCAATGGACTATCATGAAATTATGCACTTGTAGGTTCTTTGGGAAGCTACGGCTGGACAACTTGGAAAAGCTCCTGCTGCCGCCACCCACGAGTTACCTGGGCCAAGTGCGGCTGCGGCGGTATCGGACGAGGAGGAGGATGACGAAGAGCTCGAGAAAATGCAGAGTCGTCTTCAGGCTCTGAAAAGTTAATACGTGTACAATCTCGTCCTAGTCAGTATTACTTTAAAATCTATTTTCTATCTTCAATTGATTAATTAACAGCCTTACAACCTGTGTAATAGAACGAAAAGAACAGCTCTGCCTTTGTAAGTGTTGTACTAAAAGATATACTGCGATAATATAATAGCAAATAACTCACTACCTTTTATCAACGCATATGATTACATGTTACTTTCTCGTTTGTTTCTGATTTTTATTTACCCGATTTTTCAGGGCTGCGTTTTAGAGCTAAGGAAGTTTGAGTAATACACGGCAGGTTTTTGAAGAATGTCTTGTACTAATACTGAATGTGATATACTTTTTCTGCCTTGATATTGGAATCTTTGTTACTTCTTTCGTTAGATGTATTTTGCATTTCTCTTCATGATTAATTTATAATTAATAAATTAACTTCAAAGTTTCCAAAAATACGCCTCTACTCTAATCTCTTTTTACAAAAGAAATACAATAAATTTAAAACAGCAGCGATTTAATTTTATTTTAGCTGCAAGTTAATCTTGAGTGACTTTTTAATAAATTAAATATGATAGCACTCTACATAATTGCTGATTAAACATACTGTCACTTTTACCATTAGTTTTCTATTTTACTCAAATGGTCATTAGGACTCGAGAAACCTTCTGCTTCTGCCTCAACCTCCATCATACATTCATTGCTGTTATTAGCTTTGCATCCTCCATTTGCTTTTCTTCTAGACGTACTCAAAATAGCAACAAGCGAATTTAATTAAAGATGGATGCGCATAAGAGAAGATACATGATCATAATACACATGGAGATCCGTGAATGACTCACGGGATAGCGATTATGGATCCCACTCGACACTCGAGACATCGAGATGTGAATTTCACACCATAAACAACAGGTTGCCTTTCCACACAAAATCTGTGTGCAAGCCGTGCCTGTTGGTTTGTTGTGTACAGATTCTTTTCCGCTTTCTTCAATGTGATGTCCTTGTGAATTTATTCTTTTGTGTGTGTGCGAACAATCAACTCAAAAGCTTTTAGACTTATCAGAATCCGTTTTAACGTTTTGTAACTAATGTGCAGGACAGTAGACGGTAGGTTGTAGGCGTGAGCAAGCACCATAAATTAAGAAACTGCTCAGGGATTAATTAAATCATACGACATCGATTAGATTCATATTCAACTCTTCCAAAATTCGTGCATTTAAACGTGAATTATAAGTGATTCTTTCTTCTTATTTATCGTCTTTCCTATTATCAACGCCTCTCTTTCATTAGTTGATTGCCTGTGAATTTCGAACAAATTATCTTCATTACGCCGAAAGTACCAGCTGTTCCTGTCCACATGAACTTATGAACCATCGCTTTAAGAAACTAAGCTTGTCAACTGCCATTGCTCCAAGTGTTGGCCTCAGACATTAGAAAAACTAAATCTCAGTACAAATTACATATCACTACTACTTTGCTCATTCTGAATCAACTCAGGTCGTGAAGATTGTCTAAAGGTACGCTTGTGTTCACAATTCCAATCATTAAACCATTTTATAAGCATTTCGTCCATCCCCTTTAACTCGTTTTGAATGACTGATAGGATGGATGGCAGATCAATTTTGTTCGTCCCGATCCCGTAGACAGTAATGGACCAAGTTGACGCCTGCTAGGGACTAGAAAGCGTTGACATTTTGGGTAAGACCTCAAATCCAAAATCTAGGCGTCTTGTGGGCATCGCATTTGTTTCAATTTGATTTATTTTCTGTGTATTTCTTTAGGGAATATCAGCTCTCACCGGTAATAGCATCATTTCATTCGTCATTAATCCGTTGTAGAATACAGCTTGCATCAAATACTTCTACTTATCAGTATCATTGCCACTTTGGGACTTCCCTTGAAGGATCTTATCTAGGGCGTAAGTTCCATCCATATACCCGCTCATTCTTTCATATTTAACAAGCCTGTGATTGTTGTAAAGCTGTTCCACGGTCAGCAATGCTTATAAGCATCATTGCGTAAAATCTGATAACTAAACATTTTAATAACCCCATGACAAATCACAAACCTCATCGGAAAAGTCAGTTTTGTTCCGTTAATTCCACCAATGTAAAAATTGTCTCCATGTTTCAATTTCTTTTCAACTGGTTTCATCATTAGGCGTGTACATGAGCGTGTTAGTCATATTGGATCGGCTTGTCAACTGTGATTCATAAATACAATACGAACCTGAGACGAATTTGGGTAGATTTGGGTACATGCCTCAACATCCATGAGTGCAAAGTTCAAACCCAAAAGCTAGCCCAAAAACAATGCAAAATACTGGAGGCCATTGTTCCTAGCCAAACGTAAAGTAATTTGATTACGTGTGCTATTATAAAACTGTTTTGAGCGAACGGATGAAAAGATTACAGTTTCCGCACCAGTGATTTCTCTTTCATTTGAATTTCACGTTGGCAAGCTCAGAAAGAGTTGTGTTGACGGCATACCACTTTTAATTGCGTTGTGATACCCACCAGTACAGAATGCAATGATAAAAATTCTGGTTTTGGTCTTTGGTGTCTTGTAATGCAACAATGTGCTCCGTTGCTTAGACATGGGTAGGTTGAGTAATCATGCGCTTTTGTATGATGGCATTGACATGGCTACGTCACTACGTCAAATGTGTAGTTAATTGAACTTGGTTGTATTTGCAACCTCGCTGTGTCTATGGTTTTTGATACATACTTGCATAAAAGTAGCGAATAACAAATTCATCTAAGCTTCTCATTTAGCCTCAGGTGACTCGCACACTTAACACTGCGACTGACATCACGCAAGCGAGCAGTTTTTAACTTGAGATTGTCACGTTCCGTCGTATGGTTTACTTGTACACGCAAATCGCGAATTGTTAACCCTGTACAGGTAAACCACACGAAGAAACCCCTTCTTATCTGTTGGTTTGAGCATACTACCAGGTGGTGGTTGTCTAAAGGTTGTCTAACGGTTGTCTAGGGCAATCGTTGTCGGAAACTATCGGTTGTCTAATACATCTGTTGTTCACAACTAAACTGCGGCAAGTTGTCTAAAGAGCATTAAGGAACCATGGACCCTACGTTGGTACACAACCAACTAACAGTTGTCGTCTTTACCTTTTAAATTTGTGTTTGTTTCAGCAGCCGTTGTCCAGGGCGGACCAAAATTATCTATCCTTAGACTGTTACTTAACTGCTCGAATTTGCCTTCCCTCCGGATTCCTCAAAAACAACCAGATAACAAACCCCACCGTCAATTTCCCACATATCATCAACGTAGAAAACCAACAATTCGTGATCGCTGATTTTCGCAAATCGTACATGAGACATTAAATCTCATTCTTTTTGTACAATTTATGCATTTCGGGATAAGCACGTCTACGAGAACAAGCAAACAATTTTTGTAGGCAGAGGAGTGTTTCAATTTATTTGTTATGCTGATGCTTAGTGTTCTATACTTTATGCATTCGTTGTGATGTTGTTATGAAAATTTTGTATTTTGTTTTAAAAACCTACTCAAGCTGTGAATACGCGTTCGATGAAATGACTAATTGGGGTCTCCCATCCAGTAAACTATGCAGCAACTTAATTTAATGCAAAATATTCCGAATTTACTAAACAGTCAGCTCAGTCACGACCAGTTCATACATTCATTCACATATATGCACAGAGAAACTTTTCGACTAAATATTTTGTATTTCATTTCAGGAAAGACACATCCTGCCTTGTGATAGTTTCCATAACCACTCGTGGTTAAATCAAGGTAAATTGTGCATTTTAGTTTGAGCTCTCCAGTGGTTCGTAATTAGTGACGTTGATTCTGCTTGGACTGTCAAATGTAGCTTTTAAGTTTAATGTTCTTTCTATGATAGAGTATGCGGGAAGAACGGCACCGGCAAATGGAGCGCATGGTTCATGTACCGTACAGGGTACACCGTGGACGCCATGCTAATTTTATTAACCCGTGCGTCAAGTACACTATGTTCTTCTTCAATTTCATATTTTGGGTAAGTTTTCCATCATTAAAACATCAAACGGACTTTGACTCCCGCTCGTAGTGACTTATTGCCTTGAAATTGCAGCTGGTTGGTGGAGCCCTAATTGGAATTGGGCTTTATGCATTAGTCGACCAATGGCAGTCTGGAGAAGGAGTCCGAGTGAATGAACTAGCCGATGTACTCTTCAATGTGGGTCTCGTGATTGTTCTCATCGGAGCCATAATTTTCTTCGTGTCATTTGCCGGATGCATAGGAGCTCTAAGAGAAAATACCACTTTGCTAAAACTGGTGAGCTTCGCCCACGCCTTCTCATTTTGCAAATGATTAATTGATGTGCTCTTATTTGTTTTCAGTATTCCATTGCGCTGTTGATATTCTTCCTGCTGGAACTAACCCTGGCAATAGTCTGCTTTGTCTTTCCACAAAAAGTAGAGGGGATAATCTCCAGCTACTTAACGGATAATGTTATAAAGAAGTATCGCGAGGACGCAGACCTGCAGAATCTTATAGATTTTGTGCAGCAAGAGGTAATGTACTCATTTTATAAGTTATGTCCTTGTATTTGACATAATTTTTCATCATTTGCTCTCCAAAAAGTCCTTTGAACTAAGTTGCTTACGCTTCACATGATCACAGCTCGCAGGAAATCGAGTAGAATGTAACTCGCTCAGTGGACGCCTACTGCTATCGCGTCAGCCAACTTTTCCTTCATAAATTTTTTGTGACATCTCTCATAAGCGTGCATTCTGTGCTTGGTATTATTTATACGCACACATGGAACTTGGAGCGGTGCTCCGAACCTTGCACGGACTTTCTCTTTCGCGTCTTTCTTCCGCAGCTTGTGTCAGAGTAATGACATTATTTCGCCATGTAGCGAAATTTCATATTTTCAACTAGATTCTTAAAGTCACGCAGCGTGACAAATCGTCAGAAGAAGTGATGATCTGCATAACAATATGCTAGCTTGTGTACTCTCTTCATCCGGCATCCATTCTTCTCGCTTCATTCTTCATTTGACTCAGAAATTTGAGTTTGATTTGTTTATTCTTGCTATCTGCCTGCTTTCTCCTGTCAGATGCTGCTAGAAGCAGGGAAGCATTATTATCATGCCAGAGAAAATGAAAATGTAGTAGGTTGTAAGACGTATATTATAATGAGATTTGGGATTCTTTATTCCCAACAGTTCAAATGCTGTGGCCTCAGCACAAGAAGTTACGAAGACTGGTCGAAGAATGAATATTTCAACTGTACAGGACCTGAACTTAATCCGAGCGTAGAACGATGCGGTGTGCCTTACTCTTGCTGCAAAAATGCGACCGACATGTCGGTAAGATTCCCTCAACTCTCAGTTGAATGAATGGCTTTGAACAAATGACGAAGATTACGTCTTAACTTTCCCTTAAAGATTAAAGATGATTCGAAGGGGAATTCTGCGTATGTGCAACGAATATAAATTTATCGCCACTTTGTCATGGCCTCGCCGCTCCGCAAAAGTGGCAATTTTCCAAGTATATAACTCGTGCTGCTCTTTAAAGTAGTGACAATTGACACTAATGTGATTACAAATGTCAAATTCTCTTGGCTCAATTTGTGTGTTAGAAGCATTGTCACCGATGTCAAAAAGTTTGTCATTCTACAATTTAATTTTTTTTTCATTTTGTCAGAGTGGACTTATCAACATAATGTGTGGCTATGGCGTTCAAAGTGGGCCGGTAAGTAACTTTTCTCTTTTCTTTATGTCTGCGTGTAACAAAAGTCACAACAGTGACAGCACTGACTGATTTTATAAACCATGTGGGCTTCGTGGAGGGTTAAGAGTCGCAATCGCAAAGTTTTCGGAGCATGCTGGCTAGCCCGTCTCTTTAGATACTTCATACACTTGTGTTTGTAAAAGTTTGTAAACATTTTGAAAAACGATTTTTGAAAATCGCATTTCTGTCGTATTTACATATCGTGTCGTCTATTTGACGCTTTAATGGTCCACGACTTCTGCCGTGATCGTAATGTCGAACAAACTCTTCGGAGGTGTCTAACCTCAACTTGATACATGATTGAAAAATCAATCACTAAATCTTGTATTGACTATGGACTGTATGTTCAGATCTTCAGCTTTGGTTCAAGCAGCGATTGTGTATACTTGACTAAAGCACTGGGCTAGAAGCCGTAAAAGTGTTGTGTTGGTGTGATGGCAGGAGCATTGGAACATGATTACATTACATTCGCGCTAATTCTGGTATTCATGTTTTCTTGTTTACAGAGTTCAGTCAAGGAGCGGCACATTTATCCCAAAGGAGCCTCACTGTTGCAAATTGAAGCCAAAGACAAAGTCTGGACGCAGGGTTGCATAGACGCACTCAAATCCTGGATAAACCGCAACCTGTACATAGTTGCTGGAGCTGCTCTCGGCGTGGCTTTGATGCAGGTAACAACAAACGTTTGAGTATCAGTAGCCATTGGAGTTTATATATAATTTCGTCGCAATTTCTGCATAATGCACGCGTCACATATGCATGCGCATCACTTTTCAGAGTAGGTGAGAGAACCCGGGATTCTTCTCTCGTGAGTTGCATGACAGCACGCTTGGGAGAAGCGGAGACATAAATATAACAATAATTCATCCTTATTTAGGAGGCCATCATTTCCCACAACTTTCTCTTTATAGCTCCTCGTTTTCTGCGCGCAGAAATGCACAGGCACACTATTTGTGAGAGTTCATAACTTATACAGAGCGAAAAGTCGTCTTGAGCTGTTGAACCGAAGCAGCCTTTCAGAATCTGACTGATCTATAAGTAGCGAGAAAGCTGTTTGTTTGTCCCTTGAGAATTGTCTACACAGGATTTTATTTTCTATATTTATTTCCAGTTGTTTGTGATGTACTTGGCGAAATCTCTCGAGGGTCAGATAGACTTACAGAAATCCACATGATTTTTATTGGAACTGAAGGCATCAGCAAGCATGGCGTTAACAAGAAGAGTTGGTGACATAAACCAGAACTACATTTCAACGCACCACCTTAATATCTTCACCGGCCTACTACCCGTCGTCACGAGTCATCGTGATCAAGCCTAATTTGAACAACGGCAAAAGTTCCCGCGTTACAAGACCAAGGCGGCTACTTCTATCGCTTTCCTCGTCCACGATTCAGCGATCTTATCTTACATTATTTTCACCCTAAACAACAAGTCTGAATCTGAGCATTACACTTTTAATCAAACGTTTATTACCAAACTTGTCTAACAAACCATTCACAAATGTCTGCTTCTCTTAATACTTACTTGCTATCCTGATGACCATCTCGGGCTTGTCTTTTCTTTCTACATTTGCCAGATTTCCGCTCTCCTTGAAATATTCTTAAAGGAACAGTTTGCCAATTAGGATTTGAGGTTATTTGGGTGAGTAACCTGAATTCAAACATTTTCGTAGGGGATTAACTTGTGATCAGAGCATTTCGTTTGTCAAATGGTCAGTTTGTGCTCCATTCTCCTTGCAATGCAATTATTCAAAGGTGATTAGTTTAAGCTAGGCTTAACGCCAAAGTGCTTTTTGTTCTTATGCATTTTTGTTGTTGTTATTGTAGATAGCGTTTTAGTAAGTTTTAGTTAAGAACCAATAATTATGCATTTCCAGTGTTCACACATTGAATCGTGATTTTAAGTACGTATCCATGTTGATATCAACTCTTCCTTCAGTACTTCTGTCGTCGCGGGCTTGCAAAGGCAAAATTTTGTACTCGGAGTTTTGTAATTTTTTAATTAAGAGAGAATTAGCAAAATATATCTATGCAATTGCTGAAGAAATCGAACTGAAATACCATTGCGTTCGATTCCTTCTATCTAGCACCCAATCGTGGGATCTCATTTCTATGCAAAACTCGTTTGGCTTCTCCCATCTGATTGCGAGCACCGATTGCTTTCTCAAATGAAGGTTTTCTGCAACTAGAATCAATTTTATATTCCGAGAACGAGAAAAAAACGATTTTTCTTAACTGCCATCGTCATCTTTTCTCTGCTACAGCCGTTGAAAAGGTGCAATCTGCGCGTTCCAACACCCGAAATATCAGATTACCTGCTTTTCGTTCTCTTTCATTTGATCCAGACTGGCCTTTTCTTTAGTCGTCTCAAATTAAGAAAGTTGCGTCAATGCCTACGCAGCCTGAGAGTAGGAAAAGTTTTACGGGTTGTTCAGGCTACTCGTCCCTTCTCAATTCTCTCTTTGATTCTTTCGATGTAAGTGCACATAAATTTTGTTTAACAATGGACGGCTAACCTGCTTCACTTTAGCCAAGCAATGTCTGCCTGAGCAGAGTGAAAGCATCAAACCGTTATTGGTTTTTATTATTGTTCGACCAAAAAACATAAGAAAGACGTGTACGTCTTGTAATCTTTTCCTTGGCTTCCACCGACAAGAGCAAAGAGGTGAAACTAAATACGAGGAGAAAGTTTGCAGAAAAGTTCCACCGTAAGTTGGAAAAATAGCAGCGGAAGAGCGATCTGACCGAGAAGTACGATTGGGATAGGCACAGACAAAAGCTCGAACATCACTCTGCTGAAGGCGATACCTGGAAGTCCCAGTCTCACTTGGGATCGAAACGGAAAAGACAAACGCACCACAAATTTACATCCGGACAATGAGATGTCATGATTCCGTGTGGGAAGTTGGTATGGGTTTGAAGTCTTTGAAGGAGGCTCAACAGATCACTAAGTGACTCGAGGACGACAAGTATCACGAGCATGTTGGTCGCTGGGCAAGTCTGTGTCGTTACGTGCGACCTTATTACACGGATTGAATTATTCATACCGACAATATCGAGATCGTGATCATGATAATGCCAACGCAATCCAAACAAAATGGCAAGCCGTGAGTAGCAGAACTCCATTGCGACTTCTCGAAAAGGATCCAAACAATTCGAATTGGAGTTCGAATACCTTCACTCGATTTCTTTCAATTCACTCGAAATTCCAGATACTTCCATACATCGCAGAATTGTCTGCTGTCGCTGCGGATTCTTTCATATGATAGTAGATCCAATTTAATATTCTCGTATTCACGTCATATCAAAATTCTTTGTTTACTCTTGCAAAAGAAGCAGCCGACTGGCGGGTTAAGAAGGGATTCCACGTTACCGTCTCAATTGCAGAATTTCTCAAATTCCAAACAGTATTGCCTTCCAATTTCCTTAACCGCACGTCTGTGCGCACGGGCGTGTGTCGGTGGCTGCGTTTGATCACTGAGCTAATTTTCTGGAAACTTGGGCTTCCACGTGCAGTCAACGTGCCAGCCCATTCCAGGAAATTTTTTTCGTATGAGCTAGTGCTTTGAACGGAAGAGCGTATTGAGGGTTGTGTAATGATGTGTGGAAATTGGAAACAATGAGCAAGAATTGTTTGAAGGCAAATTGAAGCCGAGCCAATATAAACACAGCTCAGACGCAGTTGCTATTTCGTTAACAGAACAATCATCATTATTATCTTCTCAAGCATTACAAATCATAATCACAATCACAACATCAAGGAGAATATCTCAAACATCATCTCTAGACGCATTGGCCTAGTTTTGTGCTTTTGAAGGTTGAGTCGCGTAAGCTGCCCTGAAAACGCTTTATCAGCATTAATGTCTGCTATTCTTCTTCTTATTTGCGTCTTGGCATCCTGACGAAAGCGCAAGTCAAAAAGACAAAACGTAAAAAGGGAAAGTTTGGAAGAATTTTCTAAAGTTAAGTGAAAGTGGATGAGTCGAATAGAGAAAGAATACTAATACTCGAAGCCCCGCAAACGTACGAAACGCGTACGAAACGAAAATATTTTCAGAACCCAGTATGAAGACTGTCCTTGCAATACTTGGCACTTGGCTTATTACTCGCATTGCTGGATCAAGCAAAGTCATGAGTCATGGGCGATAAAGTGATGACAGCAGACTTATACATTTGTGAAATGAGAAGTTTGGGATTGTGTGTGCCAATGCCAGATGTGTGATACAGTGAATTTATGCTTGTGATTCAAACCATGTTGGTTCCCGGTGGTAGTAATCGAAGCATCGCGTCAAGAAACTAGAAAACGCAGCACAGAACTAAAATCAGAATCTTCGGGAAGTGCGATTTTTTCTGAAATGAAGAAGAGTCTGTCGTAGGAGCTTCCTCTTTTGCCTCAACAGAGCGTTATGAGCAGTCAATAAGCTGTCTATTCACAGGAGAGTCCGGGTTAGTGAGGCTCTGAGATACTCAGTGTTTTAACATGCAAGTGGCACATAGTGAAAGAGTCTAAACACGTATTCAAATCCAATTTCAACACTTCTGCCGAAACACGGAACTAGAACTTTTACTTCCCTGGAAAATACGAGACACCCTGATTTAAGTTTCAGGGACAAGCAAGCGTTTTGTTTATACGTTGCCTTCTAGGTGCATATCCTCCGTTGTTATTTATTTTCAAGCGTCAGTAGTTGTCTGCATCCAACACTCAAGCGTTTTTCGGCACAGAAGAAGAAATTTGCAACATTTACCATTTCAGCTTGTTCTTGTTTTTCACAAGTGCCGACAGTTGCTTACTTTTAACGACCCAGCGAGTTTAGCAAGCAGGCGAAACTCCACGGTGCATTATAAATTTCTGCTTTCTTTTGAATTTATATTACACGGCCAGCGTAGAGCGAAGCGTCTCGTGTTGCTGACGCGAAAGTTGATCCTGTGAACAAGGAAACTTAAGCAATCTTCTTATTCCTAGACGCAGAGCGTGGATTCACAGCAGGGTACTGGCTCTAATTTACCAGGTTAATTTAATGGGCTTCTGCAAGTTAATAAAATATTGCTACTCTGCTACCGTGCTGGGAAGGAGTAGAAGAAGGTTGCAGACAAGACAAGCTGAGCTGAGTTGAGCTGGTCCCTAGCTGTTGCTTGGCGTAGCGAACAATTGGTTAATTTATTCAAAGTTCAGCATTTTAAATCTGTGGCGTTTGCTTGTCAGTGTCACATTCAAGCGCATTGTCCTACTGTGCCATGAGATCTATAATAAGTTTCCAGTGAAATACAGAGTCTTGAACAGTAGCCCAAATTGACCTGAGTCCCATGGAAGCCGTTCTTCTTCTTGCATTTGAACCACATCTCAGTTGCACTTCAGCAGTCCCTCCCAGTTTTCTGGCTCTGTGCAGCTTCCCAGAGGATTCTATGATCCTGATGAAGGCCAGGAAGCAGACTACCTTTGAATTTAAGAAGAAGCAAATGAATTTAAAGCGAGCAATGATCAGCATTAGTATCGACTACGAATGGTCTAGATTGTGATCATTGTTCCAGATTTAATCCAGGTCTCACACTTCCTGGAAAATCGTTACCTTAAGCCGCGATTGACCATGCAACGAAGCTGTTGACCAATAAAAAGTTTATTCAGCAAAAATCAAACGGCTTGAATTTATGACTCATAGTTTACACAAAATAATCAAGTAGATTGAATCTAATTAGGTAGTTTTGATTTTACTAACTAGAACATGAACAAGAAATTGGTATCAAATGCATGCGTATGCCATACGTCCAAATTGCTTTGAGTCGAATTTCGTTTAATACACGAAAGAAAACAAACGGGAAACAATTTTCCTCACTTCTTTCGTCTTCAATAAGTTCTACCTTTTTTTACGCAGCAAAAAATTATTCTACGTTTTGTACGCCAATCGATTCCGATTACAAAGCATAGGTGGACAAGTTGAAGCAGTTTCGTGACAGTATTATAATTGGAATTTTGAATACGCCATCAGGAGAACCCATGGTGTCTAGCTAAATGATCTCCGAAACAAAAGTCAAAAGATTGTTGACCTTTACCTTAGATTTTTCTGGGAACATGGATGAGATTCCAAGTATAGACGTAGGCTTTTATTCTTTTCTCGGATGAAATGATTCTCACCGAGCGGAAGTGGGATTATATGCCAAGATGAAATGGTTATTATTAGCTCAGCAAACCATCGATAGAATTTTCTGGACGCTTTCGTTTCGCACGAGTGGCACATCACACGGTCCATGGCTTAAAAATGGGAAACGAATGCGAAGTATTTGGAGAGGAAAACTGGAATCCAATACAACCACTCGAGTAATTTCTTTTCCAGGTACGAAATTGCAATCGGTATCCAGCAAATGAATGAATGAAGAATAGTTCCATCTTGCTTTTCTTGCTTATTATGTTATAAACAGGCAATAAAGCAATTCCTGGGTGGCTAACTTATTGCTTGTGGCTCGGGAATTCGTATAAGAAATTGTCCCAAACAAATTATATGTAAGGAATTGTTTGTTATAGAATCCATATACCCTGTGAGCAAATGAAGTTGGCATTTTATTCACTGACTGAGATGAAAATGGCGCTTTTTGGTTTCTCAGAACAATGCAAAAGTTGTCAATGTCAGAACATTCGAAAGTCGTTGCTCTACTCTGTTCTCATTTTCTCAAGGCGTCTCGTTTTGAATTTATTAAGGTCGCCGCGTAGATGGGAGTCTGATCATGTAAACTTGTACACTGAGTTTATTTCTCTTTCCTCGAAATATTCTCTTGAAATTTAAATCCCAGAAATGCTGTTGAGGTCGAAGATTGCCTGTCTCAGTTTGATTCCCAGAAAGTTAGCGTCAAGTCCGCACATAGCTCATCTCATCACGAAGAAATCACGAAGAAATCACGAAGAAATCCCGAAGAAGTTCTGGTATAACTGTTCTAGTTTCCCATTACGTCAATCTTATAGTGATGGCCGATGCACTTGATAATTGCATGATAGAAATACAAGGTGAAGTGGACATCAGAACCCATGGCGACTCAGACCTGATACTTCATTCAACCTTGTCCCAATCGGAGAAGCGCAAATCACCTTAATTTCCCACTTCCAGAAAGTGCAGAAGCTAGACGATCTCTCGGGAAAGTGTATTCGGGACCACAGCGTCCAAACATCAGCGGTGTGCTGTGGAACCAACTGGAAAATATTTGCAACGAACAAAGTTACAGAAATTGATTTTTCGATTTCTGATCAAGCTTTCTCTCGGAAACTTATAGCCTTGGCTGTTTGTACTGACACAATACTTGCAGCAGTGTCTATCCTGCGTGCTGTCGCGGCACGAAAAACGAGTTGGACAAGGTAAAAGATAAAGAATTCGGTAATACATTCAATGCCTATTACATGTTGTAGACATGGAAGGTAGGATTCTCCGAAATGGATCAGCCGTCCAATATTTGTATACTTTACGACCTAGGCGGGCAAAATCGTATCACAGATCATTCTTTATTATGTGCAACTGGAAGTCGAAGAAGAAAAGTTTTTTTTTCCTTTTATCTTTCCAAGAAACTTATTGCCTCTGACTAAATTATGATGATGATCATGATGTTATAAGCTGTGAGCTTAAAGGCTCTGAACCGACGTGTCATTCATGCGAAAGCGAGCTTCATTGCGAGAACGTCTTCCAAGTACAACTCCCTCATGGATGCTTTTCTTCTTTCTCGGTGGAAAAAAGTACACATTATTAGCATAATAGCATGGAAGCTGATGGCTGGATTCAATCGAGGCGCTTCAGCATCGCAGATCGCATCGTAATCGGCAAGTTGCAGACGAATTGATAAAGAGACTTCTGGGACTCTTCCTTTACTTTTCATCACTCAGCCTGTTTGCACTTAGACTTTAGCCATGAGTATTAGGAGCGAGAATCGAAGAATCCGTGATGCTTATACAAATGGAAATTAGTCCAGAGCTGCCGTATCCTCGCGTTCACATTTGTTCACTTCTGCGAGCCTCGTTAGCGCCTGTAGCTGGTACTCAGCACCCAATTCCCATGAATGGATATTTAAATTCTTATTCGAAGCCGTTGAAATGTTGGTGAATGTTCTCGCTAACCTTTCAAAGATAGATGTCACCGTCCCGTTGCTTTCACAAAGCATTAATTGTGAGACTGTCAAGGTCCTTGAAACACGTGAATCACTGTCGTGCAAATGCTAACCGTTCTATTCTTGCATTCCAAGCCGGTGCAGCTGAAGTATTTGTAGAGCAGGCGCAGCGTGTGGGACCGCCGAATTCTTCTTCAGTTGAAATATACCTGTGCCCACTGAATCATGCATTTGCAAATCCCTGAAGTTCCAGACTATCTTTTCTTATTTGTTAGTCAGAATCTGTCAACCGTGTTAAGGACACCTTACTCCAGAAGTGGATGATACGGACAAGGAACTGCCGACCATCGATTGCAAACTCTTCCGCGCAGATGATCTTATCGGCGATATTCTCATTCTCTCTGGCCAGTAGTAACTCGGATGGATTTCACGCGTCGAGGAAGGGCATGAACTCGGATCTCGAGTCAAGGACACGCAAAGTTCCTTTTTCAATGAGTTCATGAACGAATTATTGATTCCTAAAATTGTCACGCATTTGCAGATTTTCTGGTGCAAAACTAGTCATATACGGGCATTTCCTTGTAGCGTAAATGTGCTAGGTAGCAAAATAATAACAACACACTATTGTTTTTGTTCCACGTCTTATTCATATTCTTGACCAATGCTGTTAAGCCTTGTATCAACAGCATCGAACGCTGACCTTGGTTTTATTATGTGGTAATTATAGGTATGAAGTCTTGAAAGTCAAATTGTTGTAATTAAGCATATGCCAAAACTCTCAACACCCATGAGCATGAACAACACAGGGACACCTAGTTGATTATTCAACAACACTGCAGCAACTGAAGTTTTTAGACTCAAGATATTTTCTTTCCAGCACATTGGGATCCTAAGCTTAGAATTCCACGTGGACAAGTTGTCGC